>JACXTT010000580.1_pt1 | contig 62909 bp, 75 predicted proteins | sample 9270951 | NCBI WGS metagenome assembly JACXTT01 (sample SAMN15532306, study PRJNA645909) | rock metagenome | isolation source: weathered quartz diorite | place: Puerto Rico | collected 2017-06-21
ATCGCCGCCGGCTCGTACGACGCCGTGCTCTTCTGGGCGGCGGCGGTCGAGAAGGCCAAGTCGTTCGACGCCGACAAGGTCGCCGAGGCCCACGAGGGCATGTGCGTCGACCACACGCACATCGGGCGCCAGTGCATCCGCAAGGAAGACCATCAGGTCATCATGGACATGCACCTCTACCAGGTGAAGGGCGGCAAGAATCTGCCGATCGCGAGGATCGCCGGCAGCGACTCGATCGGCGAGGCGATGGTGGGCAAGGATCCGGTGGAAGGGTTCACCTGGGAGATCAAGAAGAAGTAGTTGGAGTACCTCGTCGCGGTCCTGCTGCCGCAGCTCCTGCACGGCCTCGTCTTCGGGGCCGCGCTGGGGCTGCTGGCGCTGGGCCTCACCGTCATCTTCGGCCTGCTCGGCGTCATGAACTTCGCCCACGGCGAGCTCTACATGCTCGGCGCCTACGCCGGGATCGCCGTGATCGGCGTGACCCACTCGTTCTGGACGGCGCTCGTGGTGGCGCCGCTGGCGGTCGGCGCGATCGGCGCCGTGACCGAGGTGACGACGCTCCGCCCGCTCTATCGCCGCGAGCCGCTCTACGGGCTCATCCTCACCTTCGGCCTGGCCCTCGTGTTCCGCGAGGGCGCGCGCCAGGTCTGGGGCGGCGACATGCGCCGCATCGCGCCGCCGTTCGCCGGCTCGACGCCGCTGCTCGGCATGACCTATCCGAACTACCGGCTGTTCCTCCTGGCCGTGTCCTGCCTGCTCCTGCTGGCGATCTGGCTCTTCTTCACGAAGACGCGCGCGGGGATCCTGGTGCGGGCCGCGGTGCAGGACGCCGAGATGCTGGACGGCCTCGGCGTCAACGTGCCGCGCGTGTTCACCCTGACCTTCGCGGGCTCGGCCGCCCTCGCGGCGCTGGCCGGCCTCCTGCTCGCCCCCGTCTTCACCGTCTACCCGCAGATGGGCGTCGAGATGATCCTGCTCGCGTTCATCGTGGTGATCCTCGGGGGCATGGGCTCGATGGGCGGCTCGGTGGTCGCCGCCTTCGTCATCGGATTGGCGCAAAGCCTCTTGACCCTCTGGATGAACCCGCAGCGGGTGGCGATCGCGATCTTCGCCATCATGATCGTGATCCTGATCGTGCGGCCGCGCGGGTTCTTCGGCCGGGAGGGTGTCCTTGAGTAGGGCGCTCTCGGCGCGCGCGGTGGTGGGTCCACGCGCGGTGATCGTCGGGTGCCTGCTGGTGCTGCTGCCGGCTTCGCCCTTCATGTCGAAGTTCTACCTGCTGCTCGCCTTCGATGCGCTCCTGTTCGGGACGATCGCGATGAGCCTCGACCTCTTGATGGGCTACACCGGGCTCGTCTCGTTCGGCCACGCCGCGTTCTTCGGCCTGGGCGCCTACGCGAGCGCCATCGTGTTGGAGCGCGGGATCGTCTCGCTCTGGGTGTGCCTGGCCTTCGCGGTCCTGGTCGTCGGGCTCTACGCGCTCGTGGTCAGCTTCTTCGCCACCGCGCGGCGCGGGATCTACTTCGCGCTGCTCACCTTGATCTTCGCCGAGGTCGTCTACACCTTCTTCCGCTACACGCAGACCTTCGGGGGCTCGGACGGAATCCAGGGCGTGCCGTCCCCACGCCTGCTCGGGGACGTCGCGATCGACACCCCCCTGCGCAACTACTATCTCGTCCTGGCCTATCTGGGGCTCGCGTACGTCGCCTGCCGAGTCCTCGTGACCTCCCACTTCGGCCGTGTCCTGGTCGCGATCCGCGAGAACGAGGACCGGGCGCGCTTCCTCGGCTACAACGTCCAGCGCTACAAGATGGCCGTGTGCATGATCTCGGCGCTCCTCACCGGCCTCGGCGGCGCGCTCTACCCGGGGCGCTCGGGCTTCGCGACGCCCGACCTCATGCTGTGGACCGTGTCCGGCGAGTTCATCATCATGGTGATGATCGGCGGGCTCGGCACCCTGGCGGGGCCCGTGGTCGGCGGCGCGTTCTTCGTTCTGCTCCAGGAAAAAGTCTCGTCGTACGTCGACTGGTACTTCATCGTGATCGGCCTGGTCCTGATCTTCATCGTGCTGTTCATGCCCAGGGGCCTGCTCGGGATCCGCGAGCTCCTCGGCGGCCGGCGATGGCGCGCGACGGCGTAGTCCTCGAGGTCGACGCGGTCTCCAAGAGCTTCGGCGCTCTGGCCGCGCTCTCGAAGGTGAGCTTCGCCGTCGAGCAGGGCCAGGTCTTCTCGGTGATCGGCCCGAACGGCGCGGGCAAGTCGACGCTCTTCAACGTGATCTCCGGCCTGCACGCGCCGACCGTGGGCCGTGTGCGCTTCCGGGGACGCGAGATCGCCGGGCTGGCGCCGGAGGCGATCAACCGTCTGGGCATCGCCAAGACGTTCCAGATCACGAACATCTTCCCGGAGATCTCCGTCTTCGAGAACGTGCGCGTCGCCGCTCAGTCGCGCGCCCGCGAGTCCGGGAGGCTCCGGTCGCTCTGGCGCCTGCCCGACGTCGAGGCCGGCGCGGCCGCGCTGCTGCACGCGGTCGGCCTGGCCGCCAGGCGCGACGAGCTGGCCGAGAACCTCTCGCACGGCGAGCAGCGCTACCTCGAGATCTGCCTGGCGCTCGCCACCGAGCCGACCCTCCTGCTCCTGGACGAGCCCACGGCGGGCATGACGCCCGGCGAGACGAAGGAGGCGACGGCGCTGATCCGGAAGATCGCGGCCGCGCGCGGCCTCACGGTGCTCCTGATCGAGCACGACATGTCGGTCGTCATGGGCATCTCGGACCGGATCGCGGTGCTCCACTTCGGCGAGAAGATCGCCGAGGGCGCGCCGGAGCAGATCCGGAACGACCCGCTGGTGATCGAGGCCTATCTGGGCCCGCCGGAGGACTGACGCTGCTCGCGGTCAGGGACATCCATGCCGGCTACGGAGCGACGCCGATCCTCTTCGGCGTCTCGCTCGAGGTGCGCGCCGGCGAGGCGGTCGCGCTGCTCGGCCGCAACGGCATGGGCAAGACGACCCTCATGAAGACGGCCATGGGGTTCCTCAAGCCGCGGCGAGGCACGATCGAGCTCGACGGCGTGGATCTGACGCGCCGGTCGCCGCACGAGATCGCCCGCCTCGGCGTGGGCCTCGTCCCCGAGAACCGGCGCGTCTTCCCGGGGCTCAGCGTCCGCGAGAATCTCGAGCTGGGCCTCTCGGCCGCCCCCCAGCGCTCGGCCGCGCTGCGCCGCCGGCGCCTCGACGAGGTGTTCCATCACTTTCCCCGGCTCCGCGAGCGCCTCGAGCAGCCCGGCAAGACGCTCTCCGGCGGCGAGCAGCAGATGCTGGCGATCGCGCGCGTGATGATGGCGGGCGCGCGCCTGATCCTCATGGACGAGCCGACGCAGGGCCTGGCGCCCGCGTTCATCCGGCACATCCGCGACATGATCGCCGAGCTCAAGCGCCTGGGCGTGACGGTGCTGCTGGTGGAGCAGAACGCGCGGGTCGCGCTCTCCGTGTGCGACCGGGGCTACATCATGGAGAAGGGCGTGATCGTGTTCGAAGCCTCGTCGCGAGAGCTCCGCGAGAGCCCGGTGACGCGTGAGAAGCTGGGCGTCTAGCCGAATCCTCGGGGCAAGCCGGCGCGAGTCGGCGCTCCGCGCCGCCCTTGCGATCCTCCTGCTCGGCACGCTCTTCGTCCTGCTGCCGACCCGGCGGGCGGGCCAGGAGGCGGGCCATCACGGCGCGCCGGCTCTCGATCCCTACGAGAAGGCCGGCGTCGTCGAGCTCAAGGAGGGCCAGCAAGCGCCCGCGCTCGCGCTGACGACGCTCGACCGCGGGCGCACGGCGCTGGCCGACCATCGCGACAAGCTCGTGATCCTGAACTTCTGGGCGACCTGGTGCCACCCGTGCGCGCTCGAGATGCCCTCGCTGGAGGCGCTGTGGCGCCGCTACCAGGAGCGGGGGCTGATCGTGCTCGCCGTCTCGGTGGACCGCGGCTCGCCGCGGGCGCTCCTCGAGCCCTACGTGGAGAACCTGAAGCTCACGTTCCCGATCCTCCTCGACCCCGATTCCAGGACGTCCGACGGCTGGCGGGTGACCGCGCTCCCGGCCACGTTCATCGTGCGCCCGGGCGGCGAGGTGACGGGCATGGTCGTGGGCGCGCGCGAGTGGAACAGCGACGAGATGCGGGCGCTCGTCGAGCGCCTGCTGCCCGGCGCGCACGCTCACCGGTGACCGCGAGAAGCGCGCTGGACGTCGAGCGCCGATCGTCGGAGAATCCCTCGAGGATGTCATAGGCGCGCCTCGGCCGGCGGGGCCCCAGCCCCGCGACGGCCTGCGGCGCGCACGACGTGGACGGAGGGACGACAATGGTCACGAGCGATCGCCGCGGATTTCTCAAAGGCACGGCCGCGAGCCTCGCGGTCGCCGGGCTCGCCGGCGCCGCGCGGGTGGCCGCCGCGCAAACCGGGGGCACGAAGATGAAGCCGACAGCGCAAGACGTCCTCCTCGTGGTCGACGTGCAGAACTGCTTCACGCCCGGCGGCTCGCTGGCGGTGAAGGACGGCGACCAGATCATCCCGATCATCAATCGCCTGGCCCCCGCCTTCGAGCACGTCGTGCTCACGCAGGACTGGCACACACAAGGCCACGTGTCGTTCGCGTCGTCCCATCCGGGCAAGAAGCCGTTCGAGACGACGCAGCTGCCCTACGGCACCCAGGTGCTCTGGCCCGATCACTGCGTGCAGGGCACACCCGGCGCCGATCTGCACAAGGATCTCCGGATCCCGCACGCCGAGCTGATCATCCGCAAGGGCTACCGCAAGCAGATGGATTCCTATTCCGCGTTCTACGAGGCCGACGGCAAGACGCCGACGGGGCTCACGGGCTATCTGAAGGACCGCGGGCTCACCCAGGTATACCTGGTCGGGCTCGCGACCGACTTCTGCGTCGCGTGGTCGGCGATGGACGCGCGCAAGGCGGGCTTCGGGGCCCTCGTGATCGAGGACGCGTGCCGCGGGATCGACGCCGACGGGTCGCTGGCGAAGGCGTGGAAGGACATGCTCGGCGCCGGCGTCAAGCGCATCAAGTCGTCCGACATCGCGGTCTAGGTCTCGCGCGGCGCGAGCCGGCGGCTAGGAGATCGCGCGCGCGATGACGAACGCGGCGGCGGCCGCGAGGCCGCCGATCAGGGTCGTCTGGACGGCGGTTCGGATCGGCCAGGCGCCCGTGAGCCGGCCGCGGATCCACCCGAAGATGGCCAGCGCGGTGCCGGTGACCGCGATCGACCACGGAAGCGCGCCGTGCGCGCTGGCCACGAACATGTAGGGAAAGAGCGGGATCAGTCCGCCCGCGACGTAGGCGATCGCGATGACGGCGCCGCTGGTCACGGCGCGCCGCGGATCGGGCTGCTCGAGCCCGAGCTCGAAGCGCAGCATGAAATCGCGCCAGGCCTCGGGCCGGCGGCGCAGGGCCGCGACGACGGGCGCGCTCTGCTCGGGCGTGACGCCGTAGAGCTCGAGGAGCTCCTCCACCTCGCGGGCCTCGATCTCCGGCTTCTGCTGGATCTCGAGCTCCTCGCGCTGCCGCTCGCTCGCGTAGTGCTCGACGTCGCTCTTGCCCGCCAGATAGCCGCCGAGCCCCATCGCGATCGAGCCCGCGACGATCTCGGCCAGACCCGCGGTCACGACCACCGCCGTCGAGTCGACGGCGCCGGTGAGCCCGGCCGCCAGCGCGAAGGGGACGGTGAGGCCGTCGGACAGCCCGATGACGGCGTCGCGGACGACGAGGCCGGCGGTGAAGTGCTGCTCCACGTGCGGCGTGTATGGCATCGCTCCTCCCCCGCTGAGCGCCGGGACAGGCCGGCGCGGTCGGGCCTGCTACAGTGGTCGAATGAAAACGTACCTGGCCGTCTTCGCGAGTGTGCTCGTCGCCGAGCTTGGTGACAAGACCCAGATCGCCACCTTGCTCTACGCCACCGATCCCGCGGCCGGCAAGCTCGGCGTGTTCCTGGCGGCCGCGTCGGCCCTGGTGCTCTCGAGTGCCCTGGCGGTGGTCGTCGGGGCGCACGCGGGCGGCTGGATCTCGCCGAGGCTCCTCAGGACGGTGGCCGGGCTCGGGTTCGTCGCGATCGGGGTGTGGGTCCTGTTCACCTGATCCGCCCGGCGTCGCCGCCGGCGGCGGGCGCGGCCACCGGCTGAGCGCAGCGCGGCGATCAGGAAACGATCGGCTGCTTCGGCGCGAAGCTGGCGCTGGCGCCCGCCTGCTGCAGGCGCAAGGCCAGCTGGAGCAGGGCCTCCACGTTGGCCGCGAGATTCGGGGTGTCCGTGTGAAGCGCCAGCTCCGGATCGAGCGAGCTCTCGTAGCCGAGGGCCATGTCCGGCCGAGACGCGGCAGACTCCGCGCGCGACGCCCAGGGCTCGGCGCCGAGATGCCAGCGCCCGGCGCGCTCGCGGTCGCCGCAGATCTCGTACGGACACACGAGCTGCACCTCGGCGAAGTGCGTGATGAGCGTGCGCGCCAATCGGCGCCACGCCCGGCGCGGCGCCGTCGCGTCCACGATGACCGGCACGCCGGCCTCGGTCAGGAGCTTGGCCGTATAGGCCAGCGCGCGGTGGACGATCTCGCGAGTGGCCTCGGACTCCGGCCCGTCGCCCAGGAGCGCCTGCCGGAATTCGGCGAACTCGAGCACCTGCACTCGCGTGGCGCGCGCGGCCAGGCTCTCGGCCGCTTTCCGCGCCAGGGTCGTCTTGCCGCTTCCCGGGAGTCCGGTCACCCAGATGGCCCACGCCGCCCCGCGGTCGACGGCAGGCCGCTCGAGGGACTCGCCGAGCGCGCGGACCAGCGCGACCACCCGCTGGACCGCCGCGTCGCGACCCTCTCGATGGGTCTCGATCGTCACTTCGGGCTTGAGCGCGGGCTCGTAGGGCACGTCGACGCCCGGGACGACCGAGCCGGGCGCGCCGGCGCGCCCGTAGACGCCGCGCGGGGCGTGCCCCACCGCGCGCTCGATCTCGCGCTCCCGGCACACGTCGAGCGGACAGATCAGCTGGACCTCGGCGAAGCGCGAGATCCGGCGGCGCGCCAGGTCGCGCCAGGCCCGGCGATGCGCCGTGGCGTCGATGATCACGCGGACGCCGGCCGTGGTGAGCGCGGCGGCCATGTAGACGAGCGCGCGGTAGACCACGTCGCGCTCGGTGTTCGTGTAGGTCGGCGCCGGGGTCACCACCGCACGGATCTCGTCGAGCTCCAGAACGACGACCGGAACGCCGGACGTGTCGAGCGCCGCGGCCGCAGCCCGGGCGATGACGGACTTGCCGCTCGCGGGCGGGCCCGTGAGCCAGATCGCCGAGCTCACCGGGGGGTCTCCAGGAGCGCCTGCACGTCGGCCGGATCGAATCGCGAGTCGAACATCATCCGCCGGGCGAAGTGGATCAGGGCGCGCCGGAGCGGGTCGGACAGCTCCGGGTACCAGAGCGGATGCGCGATCACCAGCGCCCGGAACGCGAGGAACAGCGGCAGCACTTCGAGGACTTCCTGATCGTGCGACTCGCGCAGATAGGTCTCGAGGAAGGTGCAGAAGAGGAAGCGAAACGGCTCGGCCGCGCGGCCGCGCAGGCCGTAGAACAGATAGTTGACGCCGAGTGCCGCCACGTCGTCGGCGGGCTCGCCCCATTCCCCGCGGCTCCGGTCGAGCACGGAGAAGTCCGTTCCGTCGCGGAAGAGCAGGTTCCATGGATGGAAGTCGCCGTGCGTGCGCGAGAGCCGGTGCGTACGAGTCCGCAGCCGCCAGCGCCACGACACCGCGGTCCGCTCGACGTCCTCGCAGATCTCGGGCGGCAGCAGCGGATACGGATGCGGATAGCTGTCGAGGACGCCCATCAGGCACTCGCCGTGGCCGACCAGCTCGCGGAGCCGGCGGTGGTACAAGGTCGGCTCGTCGAGCTTCACGGCGTGCACCTCGGCCAGAAAGCGCCCGAGCTCCTGAGCGCGGGCCACGTCGAGATCTCGGAGCGGGGCCTCGAGCAGGCGCTCGAGGTCGAGCCAGTACAGCGCCCCGTCGACTTTTTCGACGAGCTGGAAGAACTCGCCCGCGTCCGCGACCGACGCCAGCTCGCCCGAGCCGCGCACGATGCCGACGTCGACGCTCTGCGCGTGCCGCGGGAAGCTGTTGTAGGCGGCGTGGCCGTAGAGCGCCTGCCACGCGCGGTCGGCCGGGTAGTCGTGGCCGAAACCCTTGGCCGGTCGCGTCCGGGACACCACGAGCGCGCGCGGGACGCCACCGACGACGCACTCCACCTCGAACGGGACGCCGTACCCGAAGCCCTTCGGGTCGTCGGCCTCGTCGACCCCGGCCTTCATGGGCTTCAGGTCGAGGATCTCGACCGGCGCGGCGAGCACGCGCGTGAGATAACGCGCGAGCTGGTCGCGATCGATGCGGGCCGAGCCCGCCGGGTTCACGAGCGACTCGCCGTCGCGCCCGGCCCCGTGGACGAGACGGCCTCCGCCGCGCCCATCAAGGGCAGCAGGGGTGACGTGACGTCCCGCACCAGCAAGATAGGCGTCCGCGTACCGTGCAGCACGGATTCGGCCACGGAGCCGAAGATCAACCGCCCGATCCCGCCGTGGCCGTGGCTGGTCATGACGATGAGATCGACCTTCTCGACCGCCGCCGCCTCGACGATCGTCGGCGCCGCGGGCCCGTACCAGACCGCCGCGCGGACCCGGGTGATCCCGCATTCGCGGAGCCCCGCGACGACCCCGTTCAGGTAGCTCTCGGCCTCGCGGACCGCGCGGTGCTTGTGCGTCGCGGGGTCCCCTCCCGACGCGCGCGGAGCCTCCGCCGCGCGCAGGAGCAGAAGCGTCGTCGCCGGGTGCTCGTTCAGGATGTCGATGGCCGTCTCGAGCGCCGCCTCCGCCAGGTCCGAGCCATCGAGCGGAACCAGGATCTTCTCCATCCTCATCACGCCTCCTTCCGCGCGTTTCGCGCCGTCGCCGCCGAGAGAGAGCAACTCGACTGCCAGGACGGTTGGCCAGCGAAAACAAACTCTTAGCGCGCTGCGGCGGTGCCGGGGTGAGGCGACGATACCCCTGTGGGGTCCGGCTGCCCCGCCGCCGGCCCGAGACGAGACGGCTCTCGTCTCGGCAGTCGAGTCGTTTCAAGCGCTTGGATCACGCCTCGACGTGGCAAGGGCGTTGCTAATTCTCGGTGGGAGGGATCGACGCCATGGTGGTGAGCGACGTCTTCGCCGACACGCCCGAGATGCTGGCTCTCCACGCCAACCCGGCCGTCGAGCTTCGGCCCCTCTCGCTCGGCGACGCCTTGCGCGCGCAGCGCCGCGGGGCCCGGGTGCTCGACACGCGCTCCCCCAGGGAGTTCGCCGACGGCCATCTCGCCGAGAGTACCCACATCCCCCTGGGCGCCGAGTTCGCGGATTGGGCAGAGACGCTCATGCCGCCCGAGCGCCCGATCGTCCTCGTCGCCGCGCCCGGACGCGAGGAGGAGGCCGCCGCGCGGCTGCGTCGCGCCGGATTCGATCGCGTGATCGGTTTTCTCGCGGGGGGAATCGCTGCCGTCGGGGATCTGCTCGTTCCCATCCGCCATCCGGCTCGCATCTCGAGCGAGCTTCTGCGGCGGCGGCTCGCCGCGGGGCCGCTGACGTTGATCGACGTGCGCGCCGAAGCCGAATGGCGACGCAACGGGATCCCCGGCAGCGTCAACATCCCGCTCCGGCACCTCGACGAGCGGATGGGCGAGATCCCACCCGGCCCCGTCGTGGTCTACTGCCAGACCGGAGAGCGATCCTCCACCGCCGCGAGCCTGCTCGAGCGGACGGGGCGGATGAACGTCGTGGTTCTGGTCGGCGGCCTCTCCGGCTGGCGGTAGACTAGTCCCACTCACGTGACTGCCGCGTCACTTCGCCGATCACTGGGGTTCTGGCAGGTCACGCTCTCGGGCGTGGGCGTCATCCTGGGAGCCGGCGTCTACGCTCTGATCGGGCCGGCCGCCGCGCAGGCCGGCAACGCGCTGTGGCTCGCGTTCTTGCTCGCGGGGCTGACCGCGGGGCTCACCGCCTACGCGTACGCGCGGCTCGCCCGCCTGGCGCCGAAGAACTCGCCGGAATTCCAGTACACGGCGCTGGCCTTCGGCCCGCGGGTCGGCTTCGTCGCCGGCGTGCTCATGCTCGTGGCCGACGTGCTGGCGGCCGCCGCCGTCACGATCGGATTCGGCGGCTATCTCGAGCATCTCGCGGGGACTCCGACGACCGTCAACGCGCTCGGGCTCATCCTCGTGCTCGGCGCGATCCTCTGGGCCGGCGTCGAGCAGTCCATCGCCGTCGCGATCGTCCTCACCGGTCTGGAAGCCCTGGGCCTGGTCTTCGTGATCGTGGTCGGCGCGCCGTCGTGGACGGGCACCGACTTCCTCGCCGCACCCCACGGAATCACCGGCATGTCCGGCGCCGCCGCTCTCATCTTCTTCGCGTACCTCGGCTTCGACGAGCTGGGCAACTTCGCCGAGGAGATGCGCCATCCCGAGCGCGACCTGCCGCGGGCCCTCTGCGTGTCCATGGTCGTGACGACCGCGATCTACGCGCTCGTCGCACTTTCCGCCGTCGCGGTCGTCGATGCCGCCCGGCTGGGCGCGTCGGACGCGCCGCTTGCGCTGGTGGTCGGCCGAGTGCTCGGCGAGCGCGCCGACGCGACGCTGAGCGTCCTGGCGCTGGCGGCGACGGCGAATACCGCGCTCCTCCTCCTGGCGTCGGCATCGCGCTCGATCTACGGCATGGCGAACGCCGGTGCCCTGCCGCGGGGGCTGGCCCGTGTCGGCCGCACCGCGGTCCCGGTGACGTCGACCCTCCTCGTGCTGGCCCTGCTCGCCGTGCTCGTGGCGCTCGGCACGTTGCGGCAGGTGGCGGCGATGACCGACGCGGTCGTCCTCCTGTCGTTCTTGCTCGTCAACGGAAGCCTCCCCTGGCTCGCCGCGCGGCGGCGCACCCCCGCCACCGGCGGAGCGCGCGCGGCCGAAATCTTGATTCCGTCGCTCGCCTTCGTGCTCTGCGCGTGGCTCCTGCTGCACGCCGGCGTGACGAGCATCCTCGCCGCGCTCGGCCTGGCCCTCGTCCTGCTCGGGGCTTCGGCGTGGGCCGCGAGACGCACGGCATCCCGCCGGCGCGGGATCGGAGAGGCGCAGTGGCGGGCGAACGGGTTCTGATCCTCGGCGCCGCCGGGCGCGACTTCCACAACTTCAACGTCGTGTACCGCGACGACCCGGCGACGACGGTCGTGGCGTTCACCGCCACGCAGATCCCCGGCATCGCCGGTCGCCGCTATCCCGCCGCGCTCGCGGGCCGTCGCTATCCGTCCGGGATCCCGATCGAGGAGGAATCGGAGCTCGAGACCGTGTGTCGCCGCGAGCGGGTGACGCAGGTCGTCTTCGCCTACAGCGACGTCTCCCACGCTCACGTGATGCGCGTCGCCTCGTGCGCGCTGGCCGCCGGCTGCGATTTCGTCCTGCTGGGTCCCGATCGGACCATGCTGCGGGCCGATGTCCCCGTCGTCGCCGTCTCGGCGGTGCGAACGGGCTGCGGAAAATCGCCGATCGCGCGATGGCTCGGCGCGCGAGTGCGAGGGCGCGGTCTCCGCGTGGCCGTGCTGCGCCATCCGATGCCGTACTCGGATCTCGAGCGGCAGCGGGTGCAGCGCTTCGAGACGCTCGAAGACCTCGATGCCGCCGCCTGCACGCTCGAGGAGCGAGAGGAATACGAGCCGCATCTGGCGGCGGGAAACCTCGTGTTCGCCGGCGTCGATTATGCGGCCATCGCCGTCCGGGCGGCGGCGGAGGCCGACGTGATCGTCTGGGACGGCGGGAACAACGACTTCCCGTTCCTCCGGCCCGATCTGCACATCGTCGTCGTCGACGCGCTGCGTCCCGACGACGCGCGTGGCTATCACCCCGGGGAGGCCGTGCTACGAACGGCCGACGTGATCGTCGTGAACAAGGTCGACGCCGCGTCCGCCGAGCAGGTTGCGCGGGCGATCGCCGCCGCCCGCGCCGTCAACCCGCGCGCGCGGCTCGTGCAGGCGGCCTCGCCGGTTCGCCTCGAGGATCCTCGAGCCGTTCGAGGCCGGCGCGTGCTGGTCGTCGAGGATGGCCCGACGATCACGCACGGGCAGATGCCGCACGGCGCCGGTTTCGTCGCGGCCATGGCCGTGGGCGCCACCGTGGTCGATCCGAGGTCCGCGGCCGTCCCCGCGCTCGAGGCCGTCTTCTCCCGGTATCCGCACATCGGACCGGTATTGCCCGCCGTGGGCTACAGCCGCGAGCAGCTCGACGCGCTGCGCGCGACCATCGCCCGCGCCGACGTCGACGTGGTGGTGGCCGCGACGCCGGTCGACCTCGCCCGCCTCATCAAGGTCGACAAGCCCGTCGTCCGCGCGCGATACGAGTTCGCGGAGACCGCCAGCCCTGGTCTCGGCGGGTGGGTCGACGACTGGCTCGCCCGCCTCAGAATGCGGTCCGGCTAGCCGCGCCCGGCACGCTCCTCCGCTCGCTTGTGCTCGAGGGCCTCGCCGCGGATCCGGGCCCGGCAGCCCTCGCACATGAGATCGCCCTGGCTCGGGTGACCACACACGACGCACGACGTGGTGTCCTGGACGTCCTCGACCGGAATCGGGCGGGGCCCGCCCGTCGCGTCGGGGGGTACCGTCAGCACGCGGCAGGGCGCGCGGCGCATCACCGCCTCAGCGGCGCTCCCCAACAACGCGTGCGACACGCCTGTCCGCCCGTGCGTGCCGAGCACGATCAGACCGATGGCGTGGCGGCGGGCATAGTTGACGATCTGCGGCGCCGCTCGCCCGGAGAGAACCGCGGTGACCGGGGAGAGCCCGGCGGACAGCTCGGCGGCGGCGGCTTTGAGCGCCGCCGGAGCCGGCGTCGGATCGGTCACAGGCGGCACGACGTGCAGCACGTGCAGACGGGCTCCGAAGTGCCGCGCCAGGTCTGCCGCCGTCCGGCCGGCGAGCCGAGAGGCCTCAGAGAAGTCGGTCGCGAAGAGGATGTCGCCGAATGGCAGGGATGTGGTCATGCCGTTTGTCTCCTTCCTACATGGGATATCTGCGATAGAACCAGCGCTTGACGCCCTCGACGAGGCCGAGGTACGCGACGATCATCACCAGCAGTGCGCCGAAGAACATCGGCGGCAGCGGTGCGAACCCCAGCCAGCCGGCGAGCGGCGTGAACGGGAGCGCGACGCCGGTGGCCACGCTCGCGGTGACACCGGCGGCGAGGGCACGGCTTGGCCGGTGCGCCCACGGGCGCCCCGACGTACGGATGACGAAGATCACGAGGGTCTGGGTCGCCAGTGACTCGACGAACCAGCCCGTCCGGAACAGGGTGGGCCCGGCGTGGAACACGCCGAGCATGACGGCGAAGGTCAGGAAGTCGTACGCCGAGCTGATAGGGCCCAGCACCAGCATGTACCGTCGGATGAACGCGATGTTCCAGTGCCGCGGCTTGACCAGATATGAGCGGTCGACCCGATCCGACGGAATCGCCACCTGCGACAGGTCGTACAGGAAATTGTTCAAGAGGATCTGGAGCGGCAGCATCGGCAAGAACGGCAGGAGCAGCGCTGCCCCCGCCATGCTCAGCATGTTGCCGAAGTTCGAGCTGGTGCCCATCAGCACGTACTTCATGATGTTGCCGAAGGCCCGCCGGCCCTCGACGACCCCGTCGTGCAGGACGTCGAGGCGCTTCTCGAGCAGGACGATGTCGGCTGCCTCACGCGCCACGTCCACTGCGTTGTCGACCGAGATCCCGACGTCGGCGCTCCGCAGCGCCGGCGCGTCGTTGATGCCGTCGCCGACGCAGCCGACGACGTGCCCTCGGGCACGCAGCGCCTGGATAATCCGGTTCTTCTGCGTGGGCGACACCCGCGCGAAGACCGTGGTGCGCTCGGCGACCGCCGCCAGCGCCGGGTCGGACATGCGATCGACCTCGGCGCCCAGCACGATCGCGCCGGTCGCCAGTCCCACCGCCGCGCAGATGCGCTCGGTCACCAGCTCGTTGTCCCCGGTCAGGATCTTGACGACGACGCCGTCCGCCCGCAGCGCGGCGATCGTCGCCGCGACGTCGGCGCGCGGGGGATCGAGGAACGCCGCGAAGCCGGCGAGGGTCAGCTCGCGCTCGTCCGACACCGTGTACGATGTCCGCCGCTCCACCTGGCGGTAGGCGACGGCCAGGACCCGATAGCCGTCGCCGCTCAGACGGCGGAACAGTGCGTCGGCCTCCGCGACTGTCGGCGCGTCCAGCTCCTTGACGACCCCGTCGAGCTCGACGTGGGTGCAGACCGCCAGCACGCTCTCGGGCGCGCCCTTGACGATGACGACGCACTCGTCGCCGTCGTCGACGACCACCGAGACGCGGCGCCGATCGAAGTCGAACGGGACCTCGTCGATGCGGGTGTAGCGCGCCACCGCCGGATGCTCGTGGCGAAGGATCGCCTCGTCCATGGGGCTCCGGAGCCCCGTCTGGTAGACGCTGTTGAGCGCGGCCAGCCGTATCACCGCCTCGTCGCTGTCGCCGCGCAGGTTGACGTGCCGGTCCACGGCGATCTCCCCCACCGTCAGGGTGCCGGTCTTGTCGCTGCAGAGAATGTCCATGCTCCCGAAGTTCTCGATCGCCGCGAGCTGCTTGACGATGACCTTTTTCTTCGCCATGCGAACCGCCCCGCTCGCCAGGGTGATCGAGACGATCATGGGCAGGAGCTCGGGCGTCAGGCCGACCGCGAGCGCGACCGAGAACAGGAACGACTCCAGCAGGTCGCGGCGCAGGACCGCATTGACCAGGAACACGAACAGCACGAGGAACACGACGACCTGGAGGATCAAGAAGCCGAAGTGCCGGGTGCCGCGCTCGAACTCGGTCTCGGGAGGACGACCGGTCAGCTGTGCCGCGATCCGCCCTAGCTCCGTCGCCGCGCCGGTCGCTTCGACGCGGGCGATACCGACCCCGCTCACGACTGACGTGCCGCGGAAAAGGCGGGCGCCGGCGTGCCGCTCGGCCGGCAGCGACTCGCCCGTGAGCGCCGCCTCGTTCAGGAAGAGATCCTTGGCGGACATCAGCGCCAGGTCGGCCGGCACGAGATCCCCCGCCGCGAGGTGGACGACGTCGCCGGGGACCACGGCGGCTGCCGGAATCTCGCGCGCCACCCCATCACGCACGACGGTCGCGCGCTGACTGACACGTTCCCGCAGCCGGCGAGCCGCGACGTCGGAGCGGTACGCCTGGATGGAATTCAGCGCGGCGCCGAGCACCACCATCAGCCCGATGACGACGGAGCTCACGAGCTGTCCCAGGACGGCCGACACCGTGCTCGCGAGCAGCAGGATGACGATGAGCGGGCTCGCGAGCCATCCGGCGATCCGACGGAACGTCTCGAAGCGGCGCGAGAGCGCCAGCTCGTTGGGGCCGCAGCGTCGGAGGCGCTCGGCCGCCTCGGCCGAGGTCAGGCCTTCGAGCGTTCCTTGACGATCAGGACCGGGCATCGCGCGTCACGCAGCACCTTCTCGGAGACCGAGCCGAGCAGGAGCCGCGCCATCCCTCCCTTGCCGCGCGCGCCGACCACCACCAGGTCGGTGTCGTAGTCGTCGGCGGCCGCCACGATCTGGTCGCCCGGGTTGCCGGTCGGCGTGGACCGCGTCACACGCGTGAGCCTGTCGTCGAGCTGAGCGGCCGCGCGCTCGAGCACCTTGTCGAGCTCGCCGCGTCGCTCGGCCTCGAGCTCCTCGAGCATCCGCAAGAGCTGGCCGCGGATCGCGCCGGGCGCCGTGGTCGGATACGGGAGCCGCTCGACCACGCTGAGCAGGCGGACCTTCGTCCGGCGCGGCAGGGCGAGCGATTGCAGAAAGCGGACCGCCTGGAACGAATCGTCCGAGCCGTCCATCGCCACGAGCACGCTGGCGAGCTTCCGCGGCCGCCCTTTGACCACCAGGACGGGGCACGTCGCGTGACGCGCGACCGCGAGGGACACGCTGCCCAGCAGCAAACGCTTGATCCGCCCGAGACCGCGGGCCCCGAGCACGACCAGGTCGGCCCGCCACTCCTCGGCCTGGCGGACGATCTCCGTCCGGGCATCGCCCGCGACGACGTCGGTCTCGACGGCAAGCTCGCGCCCCGCCAGTGCGGCCCGCGCCTCGTCGGCGAGGCCGCGTGCCAGCTCGAGGACCGAGCGCTTGAACTCGCGAATCGGGGGGCCGTCCAGCGCGAACTCTGGAAGCGTCACCACGACGGTGATCCGCACCGTCGTGGCGGGTGGGAGCGGAAGCTCTTTGAGGTACGCCGCCGCCGCCCGAGCGTCCTTCGAGCCGTCGGTCGCGAGCAAGACGCGCATGACTCACCTCTTCCTCAGCCCGCGAACCGCGTATCCGCGAGCCTGGAGATTGGCGATGGCCGGCCGCGGATCGATCGACCGCACGCGGATCACGACGTTCTTCTGGCCCGACCGGTCGCCGAGGGTCATGATGCTGCAGATCTCGACCGACGCGTCCTCGATGGCGTGAACCAGGTCGGCCAGCGCGGCGCTGTTCTCGCCGAGGCGGACGTCGATCCGGCTCGATGGCTGTCCGGCCCCCATGCCCTTCACGAAGAGCTCAAGGACGTCCGTCTCGGTGACGATCCCGATCAGCCGCCCCCGCTCGGTGACCGGCAGCGCGCTGATCTTCTCGGTGACCATGAGGCGCGCGGCTTCCTCGATCGGGAACATGCGGCCGACGGTGACGACCGCGCGGGTCATGATCTCGTCCACGGTGAGCGCGTCGAGCAGATAGCGGAGCTCGTGCGACTCCAGATCCGTCGCGGGGGATGCCATGGCCTGCTTGAGGTCACGATCGGAGACGATGCCGACGAGCGTGTCGTCTTCGACGACGGGCAGGTGGCGAATACCACGGTGGCGCACGAGCCGCATCGCGTCGGGCAACGAGGTCTTCGGCGTGATCGTGATCACCGCCGTCTGCATGACGTCCTCGACGAGCATGGTCCCCTCCTCTCGCCCTCTGCCGGCGTCACGCCGGCTACGGCCGCTCGGCGCGGTACAACGTGACGGCCATCGGGGCCTTTCTGAACACGTGCTCGGCGACGCTGCCGATGAGCGCGCGCCCGATGCAGCTCCGCCCCCGCGTCGCCATCGCGACGAGGTCGGCGTTCCAGGCTTCGGCCTCCTGCAGGATCTGCTCGACCGGGTCGCCGTAGCGCACCGTGAACTCGAGCGCCACGTCCTCGAGCCCGATCGAAGCCGCATGCAGATAGTCGAGAGCCTCGGCCTCGAGCCGCGCCGACTCTTGATCGGCGTAGATCAGGACGTGGCCGTAATCGTCCGTGATGCTCTCCGGGCGAGGGGCCACGTGCAACAGGCGAACGGCCGCTCCGGTGCTCCGCGCCAGCGCGCCCACCGCCTCGACCATGCTCTCCGCCTGAACCGCCTTGTCGAGTGGAACCAGGATGCGTTTCGCCATGGCTTGTCCCCCCGTCATGCGCTCGCCAGGACGCGCCTGGCCGCGAAATACTTCTTCGGACGTCGCTTGGAGTCACGCGCGGTCTCGCGGATCCGACGCAGCCGGCGCTCCAGCTTCGCGAGCCCCGCCTCGAAGGCGAGCCTCGGCGTGCCGGCCACGTCCTCCACGCGCACGGGTGCGCGCCGGGCCACTCGGACCTCCAGCGTACAGCGGATGGCCTCGCCGCCCTTGGGCCCGTTCTCGTCAGTGAACGCGACCCGCGTACTGGTCGGCTCGACCGGCATCATGTCGAGCACGCCCGTCAGCCCCGCGGCCACCCGCGCGCGGAGTGCGCGGGTGGCCACGCTTCCGCAGAACTCGATCCTGGCTTTGGTCATCGCCCTCTCCTCAGTCCGCCATCCGGATCTCGCCGGCGAGCACCCGCCGCCGCTTGCCGAGCGAGTCGCGAAGCAGCAAGAACCCTTCGGCGTCGACGCCGAGCACCCGGCCTTCGTAGGTCGGCCCTTCGCCGCGCACCTCGACGCGACGACCGGTCAGGATGTCCCGATCGTGCCACGCGGCCAGCAGCGGAGCGTGTCCGCGCGCGCGATCGATCTCGACCCACTCGGCCAGGTCGTTGAGCAGCTCGGCGGCGAACGCGTTGCGATCGATCTCGCGGCCGGCGAATTCGCCGAGCGAGCCCGCCGCGCGGGCGGACGGGCCGAGGGCTTCGGTGAGCGCCGCGCGCGCGACGTTGAGGTTCACGCCGAAGCCGAGGATCACGTAATCGATGCGGTTGTCGATCGTGGCGCATTCGACGAGGATCCCGGCCACCTTCTTGCGCTCGACCAGGACGTCGTTCGGCCACTTGATCGTCGAGCTGAGTCCCTCGGCCTCGATCGCGTCGGACAGCGCCAGCGGGCCGGCGAACGCGAACCCGGCCGCTTCGCGCGGCGGGATCGAGGGCCGGAACAGCACCGAGACGTACAGGTTGACGCCGGGCGGCGAGAACCACGGCTTGCCCAGCCGCCCGCGGCCCGCGGTCTGCTCCTCGGCGATCACGACCGTGCCTTCCGGCGCTCCCTTCATCGCGAGGGCGCGCAGTGCGCTGTTGGTGGACGGCACGCTGTCGAAGATGTGGAGGTCACTCGCCAGCGCCGGGCCGGCGAGCTGCTTCCGGATGATGTTGATGTCGAGGCTCATGCCTTTCTTTGGAGGCAACCCCGGTGCCACGGTCGAAAGGCAGCGATTTCACCGCCTTCTGAGGGGCCTGTGGGCCTCATGAGGCCGGCGAGCTGGGGCTCCGGCGCCTCAGCGTTGCGCGGCGGTCCCACCGAAGGTGGAACCGTGGTCGGACTAGAATGGCGGCGTGACGGCGCTTCCAGACGGCTTCCCGATCGACCTCGAGCGCAAGATCACGCTCCGAGACGGCAAGGTCGTCCACATCCGTCCGATCCTTCCTGACGACGCGACGCGGCTGCAGGAATTCCATGACCGGTTGAGCCGCGACACGGCCTACCAGCGGTTCTTCGCGATCGTCAAGCACCTGCCGCCCGACTGGGCCCGCGTCCTGGCGACCGTCGACTACCGGCGTCGCCTCGCGCTGATCATCGAGGCTCCTGCGAGCTCCGGACCCGAGCTCATCGCGGTGGGGCGCTACGATGCGACCGACGAGCCCGACACCGTCGAGGTCGCGTTCGTCGTGCAAGACACGTGGCAGAATCGAGGGCTCGGGACCATCCTGTTCGATGAGATTCTTCGCGCGGCGGCCGCGCGATCGTACCGTCGGTTCCGGGCTTACGTTCTGGCCGACAACCGACGGATGCTCGATCTGGTCACGCGCTTCACGCGCGTCGAGTCGCGAAAGACCGAGCAGGGCGTGGCGGAGCTGGTCTTCGCGCTCCGTCCCGAGCGGGCCGCGACCAGCGCGTAGCTCGCCTCACGACGACCGGCCGGCAATCACCGCGTGCATCGCGCATTCGGCGCCCCCGGCGATCGTGGTGCGCCCGCGCGGGAGAAATCGCACGGCGCTTCGCACGGCGGCCGGCCCGCGCGCGGCGTACTCCGCCGTCCATCTGTCGAGGGCGTTCAGGAATGCCGCGATCGCGATGTTCCCGTCGATCGATCGGCCCCGGTGGGCCTCGAGCGCCGGCACGTCGATCTCGGCGCCCAGGATGACATGGCTCGGGCGATCGCCGCTCGTTGCGCTGTCGACGACGCCCCTGGCCACCGTCTCGCCGTCGATGGCCACCCGATCCGGCCACACCGGCGTCGCGCGAGCTTCATCGCTTCCTATCGCTTCGGTCAAGGCCAGGGTCGCGATCGTGGAAAAGAGCGGGACGGTCTCCAGTGTCAGCGGGGGCCGGAAGAGCACCGCCGCGCTGATTCTGGCACCCTCGTCTTCCGAGAGGACTACCGTGCCTTCTTGCGCTCCGGCCTGCGCCAGCTGCCGCAGGACCACGGTCGTAGCGGATCCGGCGCCGAACAGATAGATGTGGCGGCCCAGGACGTCGCTGGTGAGCTCGCGCCGGATCAGGGGGATCGAGATCATGATTCGTCCTCCACACCTCAGCGAAGCGACGACATGAAGTCGGCCAGGGCCTTCACTTGCTGCTCGCTCAGCTCGAGTCTCGGCATGTGAGCGCTCGGGCGCTGGGCGGAGGGATCCTTCAGCCACCGCTCCAGGTAGGCACGCGAATACTTCGCGCCGACGCGGGAGAGGTCGGGTCCGATCGGGGTTCCTACTTTCCCGACCAGGTGGCAGCCGTAGCAACCGCTGTCCATGAAGTAGCGCTTGCCCGCGTCGACGCCGTCCTGGGCCGCGGCCGGCGCCACGAGCGTGGTGAGGGTGACGGCGAGCGCGAGCGTCAGGGCCGCGCGCATCACCGGCTCCCTTCCGGCCGCCGCACGGTCAGCACAGGACACCGCGCGAGCCGGATCACTCGCTCCGCGACGGAGCCCAGCAGGACACGGTTCAGGCCGGTACGGCCATGAGTTCCGATCACGATCATATCGGCACACTCCTCCACTGCGATGCTCACGATCTCCTCGAACGGGACCCCAGCCATCGCGCGCCAGCTCGCCTTGATCCCGTCTCCGCGAAGGTCCGCGGTCTGCGCGGCGAGGGCGCCTTCGGCCCATTTGCGCTGAGCGTCGTACACACTCTGGACTCTCGGCGCGCTCAGCAGGCCCTCTCCGTAGAGCGGCGCCTCGACCAGCACGTGGAGCAGCACGATCTCACCGCCGAGTCTTCGGGCCAGGTCGACCGCCGTGGCCTGCGCGGCTGCCGCACAGTCCGAGAAATCGGTCGGAACCAGGATCTTCATCCTTTCCCCTTTCGGCTCCGCCCCTCTTCGGCGTCGGCGGCGTCACGCTCGAGGTGCCAGCGCAAGCGGTCCCGGGAGCGGAGGATCTCGTCGGAGGCACGGACGGGGGCATCGATTTCCTGCTCGACGCCGAGTGCTCGGCCGATCTCGTCCACGATGTCCTGGTCGGGCGTGGCGACGCTGCCCCCCACCGACTCCTCGCCGGACGAGTAGGCCGCCTGCCAGTCGGCGTCGATATCACCGCCGGTCAGACGCGGGCTGGTCTCGGTGTGCGCCATCACATCGCGCATGAGCCCCACGGGCTCTTCACGATCTTCCGGCGTGGGCTCGGTCTCGGTCGTCCTCTCGACGCGCCGCCTCTTCCGTCGCATCATACGCCCTCCTGCCCTTCGGGTCCGTGCCGAGAACTGTCTGGCCCCGTATTCGAGAAGCTGTCCATGGTCATGCCCGACTGGCGTGCAATGCGACTGCCACAACCGATCGTCGCCAAGTCAATGGGTTGGGCAGCGGGACAGGAGCGAGTATGGGGCATCGACGTCCCGCGGGGCATCGGCGCCCCGGCTCCTCACTCCGAGCGAAGGCCCGCCTGCGCAAGGGCCTCGGCGCACGCCGGTTGCATTATGATCGATGCTAATGAGCCCGATCGAGATGCGACGGTTCGACGAGATCCGTGTGGGCGACTCGGCAACCTTCACGCGAGAGCTCACCCGTAACGACGTTCCTCTGGTCGCCGCCGTGCTCGGCGCCGTCGACCCGGCGCACGTCGAGACATGGGGCGCGGCCCTCATCTCGACCCTGCTGGCCACCAAGCTCCCCGGCCCCGGGTCGGTGTCGCTGTCTCAGAACCTCCGTTTCCGACGGCCGATCGAGCTCGGCGACGTGCTCACCGTCTCCGCGACGGTGACGGCGAAGGACACGGGGACACATGGCGTGAGCCTCGATTGCCGATGCGTCAACCAGGCCGGCGAGATCGTCGTCGAGGGCAGCGCGGAAATGCTCGTGCCGTCGGTGACGACCGACCCCGGTACCGCACCGCTCGCGGTCGGCCCGGGACGCCGGGAGACGCGCCAACACGCACTGCTCGCCCTGACGCGCGGCCTCGAGCCGCTGCGCACCGCGGTCGTGCATCCGGTCGAGCGCAACTCGCTGCTCGGGGCCATCGAGGCGGCGCGCGCGGGGCTCATCGTCCCGGTGCTGATCGGCCCCGAGACCAAGATCCGAGGCCTCGCTGCTGTCGAGGCCGTCGACCTCGAGCCCTACCGACTCGTTCCCACGCGCCACAGCAACGAGGCCGCCGAGCGGGCGGTGGCCATGGCGCGCAGTGGTGAGGTGGAGGCGCTCATGAAGGGCAGTCTCCACACGGACGAGCTGATGCGCGAGGTTGTCGCCAAGGAGACGGGTCTCCGCACCGCTCGGCGGATCACCCACGTGTTCGTGATGGACGTGCCGACCTGCCCGCGCCGGCTCTTCATCACCGACGCCGCGGTCAACATCGCGCCGGATCTCCTGGCCAAGCGCGACATCGTGCAGAACGCGATCGACCTCGCGCACGTCCTCGGGGTCGCGGTCCCGAAGGTTGCGATCCTCTCGGCGGTGGAGACGCCGACACCCGAGATCCAGTCGACGATCGACGCCGCCGCGCTTTGCAAGATGGCGGAGCGGCGTCAGATCACCGGCGGCATCCTCGACGGGCCCCTGGCCTTCGACAACGCGATCTCCGAGGAAGCGGCGAAGGTCAAGGGCATCGAGTCGCCCGTCGCTGGTCGGGCCGACATCCTGGTGGTCCCCGATCTCGAGTCGGGCAACATGCTCGCCAAGCAGCTCGAATACCTGGGCGAGGCGCGGGCCGCCGGCATCGTCCTCGGCGCGCGCGTGCCGATCATCCTCACGAGCCGCGCCGACAGTCCCGAGACGAGGATCGCGTCTTGCGCTGTCGCACTCGCGTTCGGGCGCCGGGGGCCGAGATATTGAGCCGGATCCTGCTCGTCATCAACGCCGGGTCATCGTCGATCAAGTTCTCGGTGTTCGATGTGGCCGATCCCGCGAACCCCGTGCAGCGCTCCCGCGGGCTGGTCGACGGCCTTGGCGCGCGGCCGCGCTTCGTCGCCCGCGATGCGGGCGGCAAAGTTCTGGCCGACGACATCCTGAGCCCGACGACGGCGCACGACGACGCGCTCGCGGCCGTCATGGAATGGGTCGAAGACCACGCGTCCGGGGCCGCGATCGTCGCGGCCGGCCACCGAGTCGTGCACGGCGGCACCCGGTACGCGGCGCCGGTCCGCCTCACCCCGGAGGTGCTGCGGGATCTCGAGGCGTTCGTCCCACTCGCGCCGTTGCACCAGCCCCACAATCTGGCGCCCATCAATTCGCTGCTCAAGCGTCGGCCCGACTTGCCCCAGGTCGCCTCGTTCGACACCGCGTTTCACACGACCCAGCCCGACGTCGCGCAGGCCTTCGCGCTGCCGCATGCGCTTTCGGACGCGGGCATCAAGCGCTACGGCTTCCACGGGATCTCGTACGAGTACATCGCGAGCGTGCTTCACGACCATCTCGGCGCCGGCGCCGATGGACGGATCGTCGTTGCGCACCTCGGGGCCGGCGCGTCGATGTGCGCGCTGCGGGGCCGCCGGAGCGTCGCCACCACGATGGGGTTCACGGCGCTGGATGGCCTGCCCATGGGGACCCGGACTGGCGCGCTCGACCCCGGTGTCATCCTGCACCTCATGAGCGAGCGCAGCATGACGATCGCCGAGGTGACCGAGCTCCTTTACAAGCGATCCGGGTTGCTCGGCATCTCCGGCGTGAGCTCCGACGTGCGCGACCTGCTCGCGAGCGACTCGCCGCGCGCGTCCCGCGCGCTCGACGTCTTCGTTTATCGCGCAGGCCGCGAGCTGGGCTCGCTGGCCGCCGCGCTTGGCGGGCTCGACGCGCTGGTCTTCACCGCGGGCATCGGGGAGCACGCAACGTCGATTCGCGCGCGCATCTGCCGCGATGCCGCGTGGCTCGGCGTCCGCCTCGACGAGGCCGCCAACCAGCGCGGCGGGCCCTGCATCAGCGCCGCCGACAGTCCCGCCAGCGTGTGGGTCATTCCGACGAACGAAGAACTGATGATCGCCCGGCACACGCTCGAGCTCGTCGACGCCTGACGCCGATGCCAGGGCGCCCCCGATTTTCACGGCGGGAAGCGGGACCCCGGGTCTCGATCCGGCCCGAGGCCCCGCGCCGACTTCCTACCCGGCTTTCACCGGGATGAAGCTTCCCTCCGCGGCCGGTCGTTTTTTCCCCTCCCTCATCATCACCTCCTTCACGCTGCTTTGACCGTGAGCACGGGGCACGTCGCCATCCGGATCACGCGGTCGGCCACGCTGCCCACCAGCAGTCGATGGATCTCGCCGCGCCCGTGCGTGGCCAGCAGCACGAGATCGACCTTCGACTCCTCCGCCTCGTCGACGATCTCGCGGTATGGCACGCCCACCCGGAGCACGATGCGCACCTTGGCGCCGGCGCGATGACCGTGAGTCGCCCACGCGTCGAGCAGCTCGGCCCACGCGCGGCCCGCGGCCGAGAACTCGAGAAGCGTCTTGTTCGTGAACGGCCCTTCGAAGGCGCGCGCCGCGGGCGCCGCGGGTTCGTCGGCGCGCGGGATGCCGAGCTGGTGTGCGGCCTGCAAGGATCTCAGCTCGGCCCGTCGCTCTTCGGCCTCCAGCTGCATCTCCACGTTGAGGGGAGTCAGCGGAAGGACGTGCAAGAGGACGAGCTCGGCGCCGAAATCTACCGCCATTCTCTGGGCCAGCTCCCAGGCTCTTTCCGAGCCCTTCGAGAAGTCCGTCGGCACAAGGATTCGAGCGCACGTCCCTTGAGTCGTCATCGCGCCACCTCCCGATCTCCCGCCTGCTCCGGCTTCTGCCGCAGTGATACGCAATGCGAGTGCCAGGCTCCGAAATGTGCGCGCTGCGCTTGAGATCGAGCACTTGCGCGCTCCGAGACCCACAGCCTGACGGAGGTGCAGAGGTACCCAGTGCCTGGAACAGCCGCCCGCTCTCGATGGGTGTTCCCACGTGACATCCCAGGTAGCAGAGGCGTGCGTCCCCCTCGTCGCCCGCGAAGATCTCACAGGCCACTCGCCCGATGGCCTCGGCGGCGCTGTACCCCAGAATCCGCTCCGCCGAGGGATTCCAGAGCGTGATCCGACCGTCGCCGCCGACGACGACGACTCCGTCACCGCAATCCGAGAACGCCGCGTCGAGGGCTACCGCACCGAGAGAGGGGCCGGCCACGGGCGGCGGGCCGTTCTTCGGCACGCGCTCGCTCGCGGTCACCGTTCGACTCACGGTGCGGTCGTAGGCTCGTAAACGCAGAGGGGGTCCTCAGCAAGCAAATCCCCGCTGGCGGCGTAGGCACGAGCGCGCGAGCCCCCGCAGATCGATCGGAACCCGCACACGCCGCAGCGGCCATGGAACAGCTGGGGTGTCCTGAGACTCCGGAACACCGACGCGTTACGGTACATATCGAGCGGGTCTCCATCGCGCACGCTCCCGACGACGATGGGCAGAAAGCCCGACGGCGTGACGTCGCCGTTCGACGCGATGAACATGATCCCACTACCGTCGCGAATACCGAAGCTTCTCGAGGCGGCCGCGTCGCGGCTGACAGCGCCGGATACGCCGGCCGCTGCCGGCGCTTCGAGCACCACGCGGCGATAGTGGGGGGCCTCGGTCGTCGCGACCGTGAAGGGCCACGCGCCGGAGTGCCTGGCGATCCAGCGGAGCGTGGTCTCGCACTCGCGCGCCGAGAGGGGGCGCAGCGTGCGGCCACGGCCGACCGGCACGAGAAAAAAGAGACTCCAGCGCGCGGCGCCGAGCCGGGCGACCAGCTTCGCCGTGTCTGCGAGATCGGGCTCGGTCTCGGCGCAGACCAGCGTGTTGATCTGCAGCGGAATTCCGGCGTTCACGATCCGCTGAGCGGCCACGAGAGTCCAGCCGAAGCAGCCCAGCACGCCGCGGATGCCGTCGTGGCGCGCCGGGCTCGAGCCGTCGAGGCTCAGGGACATCGCGCTGACGCCCGCAGTCTTCAGCGCCTCCACTGTCGCGAGCGAGAGGGCCGGCGTGGCGCTGGCGGCGACCGACACGCCGAGCCCCAGCCCGGCGCCGTATCTCACCAGCGCCACGAGATCCGGTCGTTTCAGCGGATCACCGCCGGTCAAGACAACGTGCGGTAAAGGCGGACCGGCCGTCGCGAGCTGGTCGAACACGCGCTCGCACTCCGCGGTCGTCAACTCGTCGGGCGCGCGCTCCGGCATCGCTTCGGCACGACAGTGGCGGCACGCCAGGTCGCACGCGCGCGTGAGCTCCCAGTAGACTCGCGCGGGAGCCCGCTCGAAGGCATAGGGTCGCATCATCGCCGGCCCATCGGAACGAAGTCGCGGCGCGGTGCTCCCGTGTAGATCTGCCGCGGGCGGGCGATCTTCTGCTCCGGGTCGCCGACCATCTCCTGCCACTGCGCCAGCCAGCCGGCCGTTCGCGGAATCGCGAAGAGCACCGGGAACATCTCCACCGGGAACCCGAGCGCCTCGTAGATCATCCCGGAGTAGAAGTCGACGTTCGGGTAGAGCTTGCGAGTGACGAAGTAGTCGTCCTGGAGCGCGATCCGCTCGAGCTCCCGCGCGATCGGCAAGAGCGGGCTCGGCCGCGTGACGGCAAAGACCTCGTCGGCCATCCGCTTGATGATCCGGGCGCGTGGATCGTAGTTCTTGTAGACGCGGTGCCCGAACCCCATCAGCTTGGCCTCACCCGCCTTGACCTGCCGGATGAACTCGGGGATCCGGGCCGTCGAGCCGACCGACCGCAGCATCCGTAGCACCGCCTCGTTGGCGCCGCCGTGCAGCGGCCCGTAGAGCGCCGCGGCGGCCGCCGCCAGCGCCGAATAGGGATCGACGCCCGAGGAGCCGACCGCGCGCATCGCGTTCGCCGAGCAGTTCTGCTCGTGATCAGCGTGCAGGATGAACAGCACGTCGAGCGCGCGCTCGATGGCCGGGTCGGGCTTGTACTTGAGCTCGGTCGTCTTGAAGAGCATGTTCAGGAAGTTGCCGATGTAGCTGAGGTCGTTGTCGGGATAGGCGTACGGCCGGCCCAGGATGTGCCGATACGCGAACGCGGCCACCGTCGGCACCTTCGCGATCAGCCGATAGATCTGTAGATCGCGGTGGCCGGGGTCGTGGTTCACCTTCGCATCGGGATAGAAGGTCGAGAGCGCCGCCACCGTCGAGATGAACATGCCCATCGGATGCGCGTCGTGGTGGAAGCCTCCCATGAAGCGCTTGACGTTCTCGTGGACCCACGTGTGGTGCGTGATCTGCCAGGTCCACTCGTCGAGCGCCTTTTGCGTCGGCAGCTCGCCGCGCAGCAGCAGGTACGCCACCTCCATGAACGTCGCCTTCTCGGCGAGCTGCTCGATCGGGTAGCCGCGGTACCACAGGATGCCCTTGTCTCCGTCGATGTACGTGATCGCACTGCGCGTCGAGGCGGTGTTCATGAAGGCGGGGTCATAGGTCAGCAGGCCGAAGTCGTCGGACCCGCTCTTGAGCTCGCGCAGGTCCATGGCGCGAATGGCGCCGTCGGTGATCGCGACTTCGCGCGACTTCCCGGTACGGTTGTCGGTGATCGTCAGCGTACTGTTGCCCATGGTGTTCCTCCGGTGCCGATCCTCACGCCGCGCGCAGCGTCTGCGTCATCGGCGCGATGGCCGGCCGCTCGACCCGCACGTACTCTCTCATCGGCAAACTGATCACTTCACGGTCCGCGTCGTCCTCGAATCGCATCACGGCCTCGTCGGCGAGCTCGCGGTCGAGGTAGACCGGAATCGCGACCATGCGCCCGAACGGCGGGAGAGGACCGGCGGCGAACTCCGGGAACTCGGCCCTCAGCTCGTCTTCCCTGGCGAGGGTCAGGCCGTACCGCCCAACGCGGCGCCGGAAGCCCGCCAGGTCGAGCGCCGCGGCCGCGGGCAGGACGGCGAGCACGTACGCGTCGCGCTCGCGCAGGATCACCACGCGCGCGAGCCAGCCGCCGGCGCTCGATGCGGGGGGTTGCGGCGCCGTGACCGTGAACGGGGCCCCTTCACGGACGAGAAAGTCGCGAAGCTCGGCAATCACGATCCGCCCTCCTCGGTCTGTTCCCTGCGTGCGCTCCTCGCGGTAGACGTCATTCGTGTGAGCTGAGTGGCAATGAGCATGCCAGATCACGGCGTGCGGCAAATCGAGCGTAAACAGTGTGTTTCAGTCTCGCACCGAGCGGCGATGATCGCCGCTCATGAGGCGCCGGCGCCCCACCGGAGAACATTCCTCCCCAGCGCGGCGTCGAGGCCGGCGGCCCGGATCAGGGCTGTTGCGGCGCCGCCAGCGTGTTCTGGACGAGCGAGACGAAAGCAGAAGCGCCGAACGGCTTGGGGAGATAAGCCGCGGCTCCGGCGGCCAGCGCGGCCGTGCGGCTCGCCTGGGAGGTGAAGCCGGTGACGACGATCGCGGGCGGCGCGGCGGGCAGCCGCCGGACGGCGCGAACGAGCTCGAGGCCGTCACCGTCGGGCAGGCGCATGTCGGTGATGAGCAGAGCCAGCGGCTCACGCTCGACGATCGCCAGCCCGGCGCCGCGGCTACCGGCCGTGACGACCCGGTAGCCGCGGCGGTGCAGCAGGCGCTCGTACGTGGCGATGAGGTCCGCCTCGTCGTCGACGACGAGGATGGGACCGTCGGCCGTCACGTTACGTAAGCTTCACGAAGGCGCGAAGGAGGTCGGTCTCCGTGATGATCCCGACCAGGTGGCCGCCATCGACGACCGGCAGCGCGCCGATCTTGTGATCGAGCATCAGCGAGGCCGCCTCCTTCGCGTCCTGACGCGGACTGACGACGACCAGGCTCGTCGTCATCGCCGACTCGACCGTCATGCGCGCCAGAAGATAGTTGACCTCCCACACGGACAGGCTCGTGGCCGGGGACGGCAGGTTCAAACGGATGTCGCGATCCGTGACGATGCCGAGGAGCTTGGGCCCCTCGGCAACCAGCAAGTGCCGGATGCGCTTCTGGATCATGACCTGGCGCGCGTCGAGCACCGGCGTTTCGGGACCGGTCGTGATGGGGCTGGGCGTCATGAGCTCTCGGACGATCATCGGGACCTCCGTTAGCCGCCCTTCTTCGTCGAATCGGGAGCCGCCATACCGGGGCACATCTTCTGCATGTCCGCCCGGTGCTCCTGCATCATGCTGCCCATCCGCTCGTGCATCTGGTTCATCTGCATCATCTGTCCGTGCATCTCCTTCATCTGCGCCATCTGCTCGTGCATCTGCTTCATCTGATCCTTCATCTGCTCCATCGTCTGCATCATGCGCATCATGCGCTGGTCATCCGGGCCGGTCGCCGGTCCTTGTGCCAGCGACGGACCCGGCAGGGCGGCCAGGAACACGGCCATCGTGAGACCTGCGATCACACTCTTCATGGCTTACCTCCCTCTGACGGTCAGGACCGGACACGTCGCGGCGGTGACCACCCGGGACGCGACGCTGCCGAGAAACAGCTTGGCGAGCCCCGAGCGCCCGTGCGTGCCCAGCACCATCAGGTCCGCGTGCCTGGACTTGCCGAAGCGCACGATCTGCTCGTGCACGGCGCCCTCGAGCACGGAGCTCTTCGCGCGCACGCCGGCCTGCTTCGCCTTCGCCGCCAGCTTGTCGAGCTGTTTCTGGGCCCACCCTCGGGTCGACGCCGCGATCTCCTCGTACATCTTCGGTGAGACATAGCCCTCGCCGGTCATCGGGACCACCGGGCTGACGACGTGGACGAGCATCAGCTCGGCTCGCTGCGCCTTCGCCATTTCGACGGCCTTCTTGAAGGCAGCACCGGAGGCCTTGGAGAAATCGGACGGATGCACGATGCGACGGGTCATCGAGCGGCCTCCCACTCGGCCAGGGTCGCGACTTGTTTCTTCGTCTGACGCATCAAGAACACGGGAATCTCCGCGTGGCGCAGCACGGCCTCCGCCACCGAGCCGAACAGCAGGCGGCCGAGCCCGCCTCGCCCGTGCGTGGTCATGGCGATCATGTCAGCGTCGACTGCACGCGCGCCCGCGAGGATCTCCGTGACCGCATTGCCGAAGCGCACCTGCGTGCTGGCTCGCACCCCCCGCGCGCGGAGCGCGCCGGCCACCGAGGCCAGATACTCATCGGCGGCGGCGCGGAGCTTGTCGACGTCGTCAACGGCTACCGGTCCGCCACCCTCCACCACCACGGGTGGCGTCGGAACGATCACGCGGAGCAGTGCCACCTCCATATCGAGTGGCCCGGCGATCTCGAGAATGAACGGCACGATCGCCTCGGCGACCATCGAGCCGTCGAGCGGGACGAGCGCGCGCCTATACATGGGAGGCCCTCTTCGCGTCCGCCGCTCCGCGCGGCGCGTCCACCGGGGCGTGGCCGGCGCGAACGATCAGAATCGGCACCGTCGTGCCGCGCAGGACCGACTCGGCCACGCTGCCCAGCACCAGGCGGCCCAGGCCGCTGCGGCCGTGGGTCGACATCACGATCAGATCCGCCTTCTGGACCTCCGCGGCTTCAGCGATCGCGGCGGCCGGTGGGCCGTACCACACGTGCGTCTCGACGCGCCGGACTCCCTTGTCCTCGAGCCGCCGGACCACCGCCGCGAGATATTCCTCCGCCTCACGGACCGCCATGACCTGGGCATCGACCGTATCGCCTCCGTGCAGAGCCATGGCCTCGGCAGCACGAAGGAGGCTGATCGTCGACCCATCTCGTTCGGCGAAGCCACACGCCGCGGACAACGCGGCTTCCGCCAGCGTCGAGCCATCGAGCGGAACCAGGATCTTGTCCAGTTTCATGTGTCCTCCTCACGCTCGGCTGTTTCTACCGGTCGATTGAGCAACGCGAGTGCCAGGATGGAAGCGACGCGAAATCAGCACGTTGACCGGCGCTGGCCCAAGACGGCGTGGGGATCGATAGCCTCGGTGGGACATGGCTGCCCCGTCGCGGGACTCAGCCGCGGATCTGGTACTTGTTGATGAGCCGGTGGAAAGTCTTTCGATCGATGCCGGCGGTCTTCGCCGCGGCCGACACATTGCCGCCGTGACGCTCGAGCAACCCTCGCAGGTAGGAGGTCTCGAGTACCTGCATCCATCTTTCCTTCGCGTCTTTCAGCGGCATATCCCCCGCCGCCGGCAGGCTCGGACCAGCCGACTCTCCGCTCGCGGGCGCGCGCGCCCCAGCACCGGGAAGGAGATAGTCCGGCAAGTCAGCGCGGGTGATGCGGTCACCATCGGCGAGCGCGCAGGCCCGCTCGATGACGTTCTGGAGCTCGCGCACGTTTCCCGGCCAGGCATAGCCCTCGAGAGCCTGGAGCGCCGTCGCGTCGAGGCCCGTCACCCGCGCGCCCCCATAGCGCTTGAGGAACGCGCGAGCCAGGAGCTCGAGGTCGCCGGCGCGGTCGCGGAGCGGCGGCAGTGCGATCGCGATCACGTTGACTCGATAGTAGAGCTCTTCGCGAAACTGGGCCTTCGCCACGGACTCGCGCAGATCTCGGTTGGTCGCGGACACGACACGGACGTCGACGTCGATCTGGGCGGTGCCGCCGACGTGGCGAAGCTGGCGCTCCTGGAGCACCCGCAGGAGCTTGGCCTGGAGCGTCATCGGGAGCTCGCCGATCTCGTCCAGGAAGAGGGTGCCGCGATCCGCGACCTCGATCAGACCCCGCTTGGTCTTCACGGCGCCGGTGAAGGCGCCTTTCTCGTGACCGAACAGCTCGGACTCGAGCAGCGGCTCGGGAAGCGACGCGCAATCGACGGGCACGAACGGCTGCGTCGCCCGGGGGCTGTTGGCATGGATGGCGCGGGCGATCAGCTCCTTGCCGGTGCCGGATTCGCCCAGCACCAGTATGTTGGCGTCCGAACGGGCCGCCTTGCGCACGAGCTCGAAGACCTTCGTCATGGCGGGGCTGCGCCCGATGATATTTTCGAACCCGAGCGCGCCTTGCAGCTGCTCTTTCAGGTTGCGGTTCTCGACCTGGAGCTCGCGCTGGCGCAGGCCGCGCTCGACGGCCACGCGCAATTGGTCTACCGAGAAGTTCTTCGGCAGATAGTCGAACGCCCCGTCCTTGATCGCCGCGACCGCCGATTCGATGGTGGCAAACGCGGTGATCAGGATGACCGGCAGGGCCGGGTCCATCTCACGCGCACGCCGCAGCACTTCCAGCCCGTCGATCCCGGGCATCTTGAGGTCGGTCAGCAGCAGATCGGGGCGTTCGGACTCGACCAGCGCGAGGGCGCGCTGCGGGTCGGTCGAGGTCAGGCACTGATACCCGGCGCGCTTGAGGATGCGGGCGCAGTTCTCGACCATGTCGGGCTCGTCGTCGAGTACCAGCACCCGGCGAGTCACGCGAGGTCTCCCGGGAAGCTCATCGCCGCCCATTATAGGCGTTGGCGAGCCCAGCCCGTGCCGTCGGCGTGGTCGGTCAGCGGGAGCGGGGCGCCATGTTGGCGCGCGAGCGCTTGACGCCTGCTCCAGGCTTGGCGTGGCGTCGCTCGGCGTACTTGGGGGGCGCCATGCGCGTCTCGACGCGTCGGGGACGGTCGGACTGGAGGAGGGTCGTGCCGCGACGAACGGCGGCCTTGGCGCTCCGCTGCCGCCGCTTCGCCTGGGGGGACATCCCTTTCGACTGTCGCGATGATCGTGGCATACGCCTTGTCTATCATTCGCAAGCCACCTTGACAACCTGTTGTCGCGCCGCTATCGATAGGCGCGGCATGGCAGACCCGCGAAAGACGAAGGAACAGCTTCTCGAGGAGGCGCTGAAGAAAAGCGAGGCCACCGGCCACGCGCTCCTGGAATCCGCCTCCGAGGGCATCGTGCTGATCGACGCGAGCGGGCGCATCACGCTCGTGAACACGGCCGCCGAGCGCATGTTTGGATACGACCACGCCGAGCTCCTCGGGCAGTCGCTCGAGGTTCTCTTACCCGAGCGCCTCCGGGGCGCGCACACCGAGCATCGGGCGCACTACTTCGCCGCACCCCGCGTCCGACCGATGGGCTATGGTCTCGACCTGGCCGGCCGCCGGAAGGACGGCACGGAGTTCCCCGTCGAGATCAGCCTGAGCTACATCGCCTCCTCCGATGGCATCACGGCGATGGCCCTCATCACCGACATCAGCGAGCGCAAGCGCGTGGAGGCCGAGCTCCAGCGACAGCGCGAGACGCTCCATCAGGCCGAGAAGCTCGCCGCGCTCGGGACTCTCTCGGCGGGCATCGCCCACGAGATGAACAATCCTCTGGGCATCATCACCTCCCGGATCGAGATCATGCTGCTCGACGCGGGGGAGCACAATCTTCCGCCGCAGGTGCTGGAGGATTTGCGGGTGCTGCATCGCGCGACCCAGCGGGTCGCGCGAATCGCCGCCAACCTCCGCTCGTTCGCCCGCCAGACGCCCCGGGAGCACACCCGGGTCGACCTGAACGCGGTCGTCGCGGAGACCCTGCTCCTGATGCGGAAACCCCTCGAGGCGGACGGCATCGTGCTCGTCACGAGCCTCGATCCCTCGATCGGCGCGATCCTCGGCGACGCCGGCACGCTGCAGCAGGTGCTCTTGAATCTGCTCACCAACGCGCGCGAAGCGATGGTGGGCCGCGGCGGGGAGATCCGGATCGAGACCAGCATCGTCGCGGAGCGACCCGACTGGGTCCGCATCGTCATCCGCGACACCGGTCACGGCATCTCTCCGGAGGAGCTCTCGAAGGTGTTCGACCCGTTTTTCACGACCAAGGCGACGGGAACCGGGCTCGGCCTGTCGGTCAGCTACGGGATCGTCCAGGATCACCACGGCACGGTCGACGTGCAATCCGTTCCCGGGAAGGGCACCACCTTCATCCTGGCGTTTCCGACCGCGCCGGTCCAGCAGCCCTAGGTCATCGAGGAGCCGGCGACTCCGGCGGGCCCGCAACCGCCCCAGTGAGGCGCCCGCGCCTCACCGCCGCCTCGCGCGGTCGCCGCCGGCGGCGTGGCCGTGCGGTCCTCGCCTCCCCGGAAGTTCGCAGAAAACGTTCACGAGTCTGCTGACTCGGCGCCGGCGGATCCGAGCGGCCCGGCGTGGCACACGGCTTGCGCTTCGTACCAACGATATGGCGCAACCAGACGGCTCGCGGGTGAGCGTCACGATCGACGGGAACGAGGCGGCCGCGCGCGTCGCCTACAAGCTCAGCGACGTCATCGCCATCTACCCGATCACGCCGTCGTCCACGATGGGCGAATGGGCCGACCAGTGGGCGGCCCAGGGCGTGACCAACCTCTGGTCGACGGTGCCCGCGATCGCCGAGCTGCAGAGCGAGGCCGGGGCGGCCGGCGCGCTGCACGGCGCGCTGCAGGCGGGCGCGCTCGCGACGACGTTCACCGCCTCGCAGGGCCTGCTCCTGATGATCCCCAACATGTACAAGATCGCGGGCGAGCTCACGCCCACGGTCGTTCACGTCGCGGCGCGTGCGCTGGCGACGCAGGCGCTGTCGATCTTCGGCGATCACAGCGACGTGATGGCCACGCGGGCCACGGGCTTCGCGATGCTCGCGTCGGCCTCCGTCCAGGAAGCCGGTGACCTGGCGGCGATCGCCCACGCCGCGGCGCTCGAGTCGCGCATCCCGTTTCTGCATTTTTTCGACGGCTTTCGTACGTCTCATGAGGTGACGAAGGTACAGGCCGTCGGCGACGACGTGCTGCGCGCGCTCGTCGACGAGCACGCGGTGCTCGCTCACCGGGGCCGCGCCTTGTCGCCGGAGCGACCAGCGGTACGCGGCACCGCTCAGAATCCCGACGTGTACTTCCAGGCGCGCGAGGCCGCGAATCCGCACTACTTCCGCTGCGTCGACGTCGTGCAGGCGGTCATGCGTCGCTTCGCCATCCTGACCGGACGAGCGTACGGGCTGGTCCAGTATGCCGGCGCGCCCGACGCGACGCGCGTCGTCATTGTCATGGGCTCCGGCGCCGAGACGGCCGCCGAAACCGCCGACGCGCTGAACGTCGACGGCGCGCGGGTCGGCGTCGTGAAGGTGCGGCTCTACCGGCCCTTCCCGGCCGCCGCCCTGCTCGCCGCGCTGCCTCCGACGACGCGCGCGGTCGCGGTGCTCGACCGGACGAAGGAGCCCGGGAGCGCGGGAGAGCCCCTCTACCTCGATGTCGTCGCCGCCCTCAGCGAAGCGGTCGCCTCCGGCCGGCTCGCCGAGATGCCGCGGGTCATCGGCGGTCGATACGGCCTGTCGTCCAAGGAGTTCACGCCCGGCATGGTGAAGGCGGTCTTCGACGAGCTCGCGGCCGCCCAGCCACGCAACCACTTCACGATCGGCATCCACGACGACGTGACGTTCACGAGCCTCCCCTGGGACGACCGGTTCTCGATCGAGCCGGCCGATACCGTGCGCGCGATCTTCTACGGGCTCGGCGCCGACGGCACCGTCGGCGCGAACAAGAACTCGATCAAGATCCTCGGTGAGGGGACGGCCGGGCACGCCCAGGGCTACTTCGTCTACGACAGCAAGAAGTCCGGCTCGGTCACCATCTCCCACCTGCGCTTCGGCCCGCGGCCGATCCGCGCTCCGTATCTGATCGAGCGCGCGACGTTCGTCGCCTGTCATCAGTTCTCGTTCCTCGAGCGCTTCGACGTCCTGGCGGCGGCCGAGCCGGGCGCGGTGTTCCTGCTCAACAGCCCCTACGGCCCCGGTGAGGTGTGGGAGCACCTGCCGTATTCCGTCCAGCGACAGCTCCTCGCCAAGCGGCTCCGATTCTTCGTCATCGACGGCTCGCGCGTCGCCCGCGAGGCCGGGATGGCCGGGCGCGTGAACGCGATCATGCAGACGTGCTTCTTCGCGATCAGCGGCGTGCTGCCGGCCGCGCACGCCGTGGCCGCCATCAAGCACGCCATCGAGCAAACGTACGGGCGGCGCGGCGAAGCCGTCGTGCGGAAGAACTTCGCCGCCGTCGACGCGGCGCTCGCGCATCTCGCCGAGGTCAAGTGCCCCGAGTCCGCGACGTCGTCGTTCGACGTGCGCCCGGCGGTCCCGGCCTCGGCGCCGGCGTTCGTGCGGGAGGTGACGGCGCGCATCATCGCCGGCGACGGCGACCGGCTGCCGGTCAGCACGCTGCCCGCCGACGGCACCTACCCGAGCGGCACGGCCCGCTGGGAGAAGCGCAATATCGCGCTCGAGATCCCGGTCTCGGACGAGGGGCTCTGCATCCAGTGCGGCAAGTGCGTCTTCGTCTGCCCGCACGCCGTCATCCGCGCCAAGGTCTACGCGCCCGCGCCGCTCGCCGGCGCGCCCGCGCGCTTCAAGTCCGCCCCCGCGAAGTGGCGTGAGTTCACGGAGGCCCGCTACACGCTTCAAGTGTCGCCCGAGGACTGCACGGGCTGTGGGCTCTGCGTCGAAGTCTGCCCGGCGAAGAGCAAGAGCGAGGTCAAGCACAAGGCCATCGACATGATGCCGGCTGCGCCGGTGCACGACGCCGAGGTCGTCAACTGGGGCTTCTTCCTGGGGCTTCCGGAGACGGACCGCGCGCCGCTCAACTCGGCGCTGGTGAAGGACGTCCAACTGCTGGAGCCGCTGTTCGAGTTCTCCGGCGCGTGCGCGGGATGCGGCGAGACGCCGTATCTGAAGGCCGTGAGCCAGCTGTTCGGCGACCGTGCGCTGGTCGCCAACGCCACCGGCTGCTCGTCGATCTACGGCGGGAGCCAGCCGACGACGCCGTGGGCGACGAACGCCGCTGGCCGCGGCCCCGCATGGGCGAATTCACTCTTCGAGGACAACGCGGAATTCGGACTCGGCATGCGTCTGGCCCTGGATCGCCAGGCGGCCTACGCGCGCGAGCTCCTCGGCCGGCTCGACACGGCACTGGGCCCCCTGGGGCGCGCTCTCCTCGACGCCGATCAGTCGACGGAGGCGGGCCTCGACGCCCAGCGCGAACGCGTCGCGACGCTGAAGGCGCGCCTGGCGACGATCGACTCGCCGCCGGCCCGAGAGCTCGTCAGTGTGGCGGACACGCTCGTGAACAAGAGCGTCTGGATCGTCGGCGGCGACGGCTGGGCGTACGACATCGGCTACGGCGGCCTCGACCACGTGCTCGCCTCGGGCCGGAACGTGAACGTGCTGGTGCTCGACACCGAGGTCTACTCCAACACCGGCGGTCAGGCGTCGAAGGCGACGCCGCGCGGCGCGGTCGCGAAGTTCGCCGCCGGCGGCAAGTCGTCGGCGAAGAAGGACCTCGCGCTGATGGCGATGACCTACGGCCACGTGTACGTCGCGCGGATCGCGATGGGCGGCAACGATGCCCACACGCTGCGTGCGCTGCGCGAGGCCGAAGCGTACGACGGTCCGTCGCTCGTCATCGCGTACAGCCACTGCATCGCGCATGGCTATGACCTGCGCCACGGCATGGACCAGCAGAAGGCCGCCGTGGCGTCGGGCCACTGGCCGCTGCTGCGCTACGACCCGCGGCGGGCCCGCGAAGGCAAGAATCCGCTCCAGCTCGATTCGAAAGCGCCGAGTGTTCCGCTGAAGAGCTACGCCTACAACGAGACGCGCTACACGATGCTCGCGCACAGCGATCCCGACGAGGCCCGGCGGCTACTCGATCTCGCGCAGGACGACGTCAGCGCGCGCTGGCGCTATTACGAATATCTCGCCGCGATGCCCGGCGCGGCCGGAGGTGCCCATGATTGACCTGTCCACGCGCTATCTCGGCCTGCCGCTCGCGAGCCCGCTGGTCGCCTCGGCCTCGCCGCTGTGCGAGAGCCTCGACAACATCCGCGCGATGGAAGATGCGGGCGCCGCTGCGGTCGTCCTGCACTCGCTGTTCGAAGAGCAGCTCGACGTCGAGAGCACCCACCTCGATCGGTACCTGACGCAGGGGGCCGAGAGCTATGCCGAGGCGCTCGACTACTTTCCGGACCTCACCGGGTACAACCTCGGGCCCGACGCGTACCTGGAGCACGTGCGGCGCGCCAAGGAGGCGGTCGGGATTCCGATCATCGGGAGCCTCAACGGCGTGTCGACCGGCGGCTGGATCGAGTTCGCGAAGAAGATCGAGCAGGCGGGCGCCGACGCGCTCGAGCTCAACGTCTATTACATTCCCACCGATCCCCAGCTGACCGGCGGCCAGGTCGAGCAGATGTACGTCGACCTCGTGCGAAACGTGAAGCGGAGCCTGGCGATCCCGGTCGCGGTGAAGCTCGGGCACGCGTTCAGCGCGCTCGCCAACTTCGCGCAGCGTCTTGCCGAGGCCGGCGCCGACGGGCTGGTCCTCTTCAACCGCTTCTACCTGCCGGACTTCGATCTCGAGCGGCTGGAGGTCACGCCGCGGCTGACCCTGTCGAACCCGCACGAGGTGCTGGTGCGTCTGCACTGGGTCGCGATTCTCTACGGCCACGTGCGCGCGGACCTCGCGGTCACCGGAGGCGTGCACGGCTCCGCCCAGGTCCTGAAATCGATGATGGCCGGCGCGCGCGTCGCCATGATGACCTCCGCGCTGCTGCAGCACGGCGTCGCGCACCTGGCGCGCGTACGCGCGGATGTCCTGGAGTGGATGGAGGAACACGAGTACGAGTCGATCACGCAGATGCAGGGCAGCATGAGCTACCGATCGGTGGCGGAGCCCGCCGCCTTCGAGCGCGCGAACTACATGAAGGTCCTGAGCTCGTACTCGCTGCGGCACGGAGCTTCGCCCAGGACCGCATCCTGACCGCGCGTGGGTGTGGCAGACGGAGGGAGCGGCGGCGGTGACCGCTCCGCACGGCGAGTCACGCGAGGTGACGCTTGAACCAATCGGCCATCAGGGTGCTGGCTCCCACGATCGCACCGGGATCCTCGAACAGATCGCTGGGGATGGTCACGAGCCGACGGGGCCCACCGAGCTTTTCCAGCAAGATCTCGTTTCGCGCATGAATTGGAGCGTCGGCCTCGGCGAGGACGAGCAGGGTCGGCGTGGTCACGAGCGGCAGGGTGTCTTCGACTCCGGCCACGGTAGCCGACCACAGCACGAGAGCGCGAATTCGCGCGTCGCACGCCGCGGTCTGGAGCGCGCAGGCGGCGCCGGAGCTGACGCCGACGACTCCCACCCGATGACCATCCACTTCGTCGAAGGTCGTCAGGACGTCGACCGCTGCCGAAAGATCTTCGCTTTGCCGGACCAGTGTGCAATCGGCCTGTCTGCCTTCGCTTTCGCCATGGCCGGTGAAATCGACGAGGAAGGAGGCGATACCCTGCCGCGCCAACGCCTCCGCGATCATCCGATTGTGCGGACTGTGCTGACCACTGCCCCAGCCATGCGCGAACACGACGACCGGCGAACGCCCGTTGGCTACGGGGACCACGAGCCGGCCTACGAGGCTCGTCCCCCGCGAATTCTTGAATGAGACGCGGAGCCCGGCTGGCGCGTATTCGGAGACCGGCACGGTGGCCTCGACGCGCGTGATCATCGTGGATACGTCGTCGTCGGTGAGCGTGGCGAAGTCGGTGTAGTATCCGCCGACGGCTCCGAACACGTCGCCAACGATCAGGCTCACGAACCGATCCGCCTCTTCCCGGAACCGCGCCGCGGCCGCCTGCGACGCGCAAGGGACCGCCACGGTGACTTCGCGCGCACCCAGACGACGGGCATAGGTCACCGCAGCGCGCATTGTCAACCCGGTGGCCAGTCCGTCGTCCACGAGCATGACGTCCTGCCCGGGAAGGTACTGGGCGAGCAGGCGCGCCTTGTAGAGGGAGATGCGGCGCCCGATCTCGGCCCCGACGCGCACCTTCACTGATTCGATGTCCTTGGCGCCAAGGTTGAGGCGACCGACAGTCTCGCGATCGATGGTGGCGTGGCCATCCTCGTCCAGCGCGCCGAACGCCAGCTCCGGTGCGGTCGGACTCGTCAACTTGCACGCATGGACGATCGCCAGTGGTCTCTGGAGGCGCTCGACGATTGGCATAGCCACCGCGACACCGCCACGCGGAATCGCGGCAATGACACATGGTCGGGCCAGCAAGGACTGCAGTCGTCCGGCCAGTTGTTCGCCTGCCGTCGTGCGGTCCTTGAACATGTGCGCGGGTGTCGTCGGGTGGCAAGGGGCATTCGTCATCTTGCAATCTCCTTCAGACGGCTGCGACACGTCGCGGCGGTAGCATCCCCAGGCTCCGGCGATCTAACAGGTGCAAGAACCCGGCCGCATCCAACTTCGCAAGCAAATCGCGACATGCCGCCCGGTGTTCGCTCGGGAATCCTCGCCCCATCTGAGGCCGCTTCGCCACACCGTTCGAGCCTGGCCCGGGCAGCCGACTGACCGTCCCGGCACAGTTTTCGCCGCCGCGAGTGAACTTGGCCGCACGCGGAGATCCCGGCCGGCGTGGCAGCCGTGTTGCACCCGGCCAGGACCTTTGTTCTTGAGGGTGACGATGAGCCAGTGTGTGTGTGGCCATCCGGAAGCGGTCCACCTGTTGGGCAGCCGATGCCGAGCCCCGCGGTGTCTCTGCGATCAGCTCCAGCCGATTCCCGAAGCCCACGGGGGTGCGCGTTCGATCGACGCGAACGCCGCCGGACGCCCGCTTCGCGTGAACGATCCACGATTGCGCCTCGCCCTCGTCCTGGCCCGTCTCGGCGGGCGCCTCGCCTCGGCGTCCCGCGGGCCGGCCAGTGTCAGTTGGAAGCGTCCCGGTGATCGAGTCACCGACGTGGATGCAGCGATTCAGTCCCAGCTCGTCAAGGAGATTCATGCGCGATTTCCACAAGACGCCGTCGTCGCCGAAGAAGATCCGGCGGCCGCGGCGATCGAGCGCGAGTTCGTGTGGGCCGTCGATCCCCTCGACGGAACCAACAACTTCGCTCTGAATATTCCCTGCTTTGCCGTCTCCATCGGCGTCCTGAAAGACGGGCTTCCGTACGCGGGCGTCGTCCACGATCCGAACACAGGATTGAGCTGGTGGGCGCGCTCTGGGGAGGGGGCCTTCGCCGAAGATCGTGCCCTGAGGCTGGAGAACCGGCCACTCACGGCGGCATCGAACATCGCGGTCCGTATCCCGATTGATCCCGGGCTCGAATCGCTCGTCGGGGCATGGCTCCGTCAGTACAAGTTCCGCGGGTTCGGATCGGTCGCACTCCACCTCGTCTACGCGGCCCTGGGAGGGCTCGACATCGTCCTCGACCACAAGGCGGCACTCTGGGACATCGCCGCGGGCGCGCTGATCCTTCTCGAGGCCGGAGGGGTCGTGACCGATCCCAGCGGACGCCCTCGCTTTCCGGCCGAGCCCGAGGCATATCGCGGGGCCCCGATGCCGATCCTGGCCGGCAACATGTCCGCGCACGCGCAGGCGCTGCAGGGTTGCCGAGCCGCGATAGGCGCGGGCAGCGGCGCGCTCGCGACGCGCGAGGGCACACGATGAGCTGGGCCGTCTGGATCACCGGGCTCCCCGGGAGCGGAAAGTCCGTCATCGCGGCGGCCGCAGCGGAGATGCTCGAGGCCTGGGACTGCCGCGTGGTCGTGCTGGAGCTCGACCAGATTCGCCGGGTCATCACCCCACATCCCACCTACAGCGACCCCGAACGCGATGCCGTCTATCGATCGCTGGTTCACATTGGCGCCGGCCTTGTCGACGCCGGCATCCCGGTGATCTTCGATGCGACCGCGCATCGGCGCGCCTGGCGCGAGCTCGCGCGCGCCACGATCAAGGACTTCGCCGAAGTCCAGCTCGTCTGCCCGCTGGTGGTTTGTCGCGAGCGCGAGGCGTCACGGATGCGCAGTCACGCCCCCTCCGGCATCTATACCCGCGCGGGAAGGCCGGGCGCGCGCGTTCCGGGTGTCGACGTCCCGTACGAGGCGGCCCGCGCGCCGGAGCTGTCGCTCGATACCAAGAACCTATCCGTCGAGGCGGGCGCTGGGGCAATCGTCGGCATGGTGACCACGCGCTTCCTCTGCGCGGCCGCGCGCGAGAAACGGGACAAGAATGGGTTCGGCCGCACGGTACGCCTAAGCCTCCTGCTCGACGACGGAACGCCGGAGCAGAAGGAGATCAGCCAACGGGCACGCGAATATCTGTCCGAGCGACTGAAGGAGGCCGCGCGATGAGGCGCCGGGGACAGCCGAGCCCAACCGCGCAGCGGGAATCGATGGTCGATCGGCAGATCGCCGGTCGCGCAGTGCGAGACCCAGCGGTTTTCGCCGCCATGGCAACGGTCCCCCGCGAGCGCTTCGTGCCCGAGTCCGTGGCGTCGCTCGCTTATGAGGACCGGCCCCTTCCGATTGGTGAAGGACAGACGATTTCGCAGCCGTACATCGTCGCCATGATGACCGAAGCCCTGCGCCTCCGCTCGACGGATCGCGTGCTGGAGATCGGAACCGGCTCGGGATATGCGGCGGCGGTCCTCGCCGCGATCGCCGCCGAGGTCTACACGGTCGAGCGTCTCGAAGGCCTGGCGGAGTCGGCTCGCAAGCGACTGGCCGAGCTCGGCCATGCGAACATCCTCGTGCGCCAGGGGGACGGTTCGCTGGGTTGGCCCGAGCACGCACCCTACGACGCGATCGTCGTCACCGCAAGCGGTCCCGACCTGCCGACCGCGCTGCTGGAGCAGCTAGCGATCGGGGGTCGATTGGTGATGCCGGTCGGCACGCAACCGGGTTCCCAGCGCCTTGTTCGGGTCGAACGCATCAGCGCGGACCGCTACGAGCGAGTGACCTTGGAGGGCGTCGTCTTCGTGCCGCTCATCGGTGCGCAAGGCTGGCCCGAGACCGGGAGCGCCGCATGAAGACGCCAATCGTCATCGAGAGCCTGCCCGGATTGCCAGTCTCGATGCGTCGTATCGAGCTCGTCGAGCGCAAGGGAATCGGGCATCCGGATACGATTTGCGATTCACTGGTCGAGGCCGTCGCGATCGGGCTGAACCGGATGTACCTGGAGCAGCTGGGAGCCGTCGCGCACTACAACGTCGACAAGGCGCTGCTGATCGCCGGCCAGAGTCGGGTGTGCTTCGGCGGTGGCCAGGTCAAACGGTCGGCAAAGTTCATAGTCGGTGATCGCGCGACCTTCGCCGTCGGCCGGCATCGACTCCCGATCGAGGAGACGGTGCACAATGCCGCCGACGCATGGCTCGCACGCCACCTACCCAGATTCCGGCCACACCTCGTGACGCTACCGACCCTTGCGCCGGGATCCGCGCAGCTCAGGAGTGTCTTCAGCCCCGACGCGCCAGAGTCGCTCTCCAACGACACGTCGGCCGCGTCCGGCTATGCGCCGGCGAGTCCGGTGGAGGAGATTGTGCTCGCGGTCGAGCAGTTCCTGAATGGTGACGGCTTCAAGACGAGCTTCCCCGATACCGGCCAGGACGTGAAAGTGTTCGGGCGACGCGAGGACGACCGTCTGGGCCTGACCGTCGCGATGCCCCTGCTCGCCGAAGCCGTGGCCTCCGAACATGCCTACTTCCGGCGGAAGGAGGAAATTCTCGACGCCCTCATCGGACGTTTTCGCGACGCCCCGCTCAAGCTCGAGTGGCAGCTCAACAACCTCGACACGACCGGCCACGGGAGCGACGGCGTATACCTCACGGTCACCGGAACCTCCGCCGAGAGCGCCGATTCCGGTCAGGTCGGCCGCGGCAATCGTGCCAACGGGGTCATTGCGTTCTCGCGACCGAGCGGCAGCGAAGCGGCGCCGGGGAAGAACGCAGTGGCGCACGCGGGCAAGATCTACAGTGTCCTGAGCCACCGGCTCGCCTATCAGATCCACACCGGTAGCGAGGGGTTGCTCGAGGTCTACGTCCATCTCGCCGCGCGGATCGGGGAGCCCGTGGACCGACCGTGGGTCGGGGTTCAGGTCCTGCTCAAGGACGGGGTGGCTCTGGCAGACGTGGAGGCCGCCATCAACCAAACGGTCGAGGTGGAGATGGACCGCCTGCCCGAGTTCCGTAGGGAGCTGGGGCGCGGCGACTATTCGGTGTGCTGACGATCGTCGACGACCAGGAGGTCCCGTTCACGCCGAGGGCGATCCGATTCCTGATCCGGCATCACAGGCTTCCGAGGATGTTCCGCACCAGGGCTGTGAGGGCCAGCACCGAAAAAGGCTTGCTCAGGTAGCCGGCGGCCCCGGCTCGGAGCGCGGCGTGGCGTGTCGCAGCCGACGCGAAGCCGGTGATCACGATGACGGGCGGCGGATCCGGTCCAGCTCTGATCGCCCGGACGACGTCGAGTCCGTCCATGTCGGGAAGCCGGAGATCCACAACGACGAGCGCGACATCCTTCGCCTGCGCTATCGACAGCCCGGTTTCCCCACATGCGGCCGTGACGACGTCGTAACCCAGGCGCCGAAGGATGCGCTCATAGCTCTGGAGCAGGTCGACTTCATCGTCGATGACGAGGACCGCACCCGCCTTGGGTCTCGGCCCGACCTTTGTCATACAACAGCTGCTCGACGAGCCGCTTCAGGTCCGCCTCGAGGCGAGTGACGAGGAGGCTGTCGCCGCGTTCCGAGCACGTCGTCCTCGTTGACCATCCCGACGAGGTATGCCGCTGCCCGGGATCGCTGAAGGCCCCGGGGGGCAGGGCATCGTGATCCCGTCTAGCCGCTCTCCTCATCCTTGAGCTCGTCCTGCACGGTGCGCAGCACGTCGATGTAACTGACGATCCCGACGACCTCCTGGGTATCGGGACGGATGACGGGAACCGCGCCGATCTTGTGCTCGAGCAGAAGATCGATGACGTCGCTCACATCCGTCTCAGGCTCGACGCAGATGACATCAGGACGCATGACCTTGATGACGGGAGTCGCCAGCTCGCGTCGCACCGCGTCAGCCCCCTGATCCGCGAGCAGCTCGCCGACATTGAGGTAAGCGAGATCGCGGTCGCTGAGCATACCGACCAGCGCACCGCCGTCGACCACCGGAAGATGCCGAATGTCCATGTCGCGCATGAGGTCCAGCGCCTCCGCGACCGTCGCCCGGGGAGTCACCGTCACGGGATCTGTCGTCATCAATGTGCCTGCCCTCATGCGATTCTCCTTGACGTCGGATACTCTTCCGAACACTTCGCGACGTCAGGCGTTCAAGCCGCGTGCCAGCGAGAACACCGAGAAAATCGCGGCCTTTCACCACAACTTCACGCGCCGGTGGGGCAGGCCCGTCCCATCTGCGGGCTCCACCGCCTCGGTGGTGCGCCGTCGCCTCATCCGACGTGTCGTTTCATCCCCCGAGCGAGCCGATCATCGATCACGAAAAATAGGCGTTTCGGGTGCGGCGCCGAATCCGGATGAGCTGGCAGTGGCATTGCAGCAGACGCGCTTCTTCGTGGGACGGGAGACATCATGCGTCGATCATCGGCGTGGCGTCGGGGGGACCGCTGGGGGCTGATCCTCGCTGGCGGGGATGGGCTACGACTGCGCCCCCTCACCCGACTCATTGCAGGTGACGAGCGCCCGAAGCAGTTCTGCCCATTGCTGGGATCTCAGAGCCTGCTCGAGCGGACGTGCCTGCGCGCCGCCCTCACGATCGCACCGGCGCGGACCATGGTGGTGCTCACGCGGGCTCACGAGCGCTATTACAGTCCGTTCATCGCAAGCAGACCGCCGCACAGCGCGGTCATCCAGCCCGAGAACCGCGGAACCGCTGCCGCCATCCTCTACGGAACGATGCGCATCGCGGCCCTCGCGCCCCTGGGCGCGGTGGCTGTCCTGCCGTCCGATCATTACGTCTCTGACGATTCGATGTTCATGGAACACGTGGCGGCAGCGTTCGCGGCGGTCGAGGTCCGGCCTGATCTCGTGGTGCTGCTCGGCATCACGCCGGAGAAGGCTGAGACGGAGTACGGGTGGATCGAGCCGGGAGAACCGATTCCCGGGACCCGACTCTTGCGAGTCGCGCGATTCTGGGAAAAGCCGGCCCCCCCGCTCGCGGGCACGCTGCTGGACCGCGGCTGCGTCTGGAACAGCTTTGTCGTGGTCGCGCGGGTTCCCGCACTTCTCGCAATGATCCGCGACACCGTCCCCGGTCTCTCGCGGGCGTTCGCCCCCGTCCAGCCGCTGCTTGGGACTGCCGCAGAGCTGCCCGCCGTTCGGGCGCTGTACGAGAGCCTGGCACCGCTGAGCTTCTCCGAAGGTGTGCTCGCGAAGCGCTCCGCCAACCTGGCCGTGCTTCGCGTCCGGGGCGTGAAGTGGAGTGACTGGGGTCAGCCGAAACGTGTGATTGAAACGCTCGCCCGCCTGGGCGTGGAGCCCGCGTGGGCCGAGCGCATGGCCGAGCGGTCGGCGTAACGGGCCGGCGGCTGGTCGGCCTCGCACTCGGCCTCGCGTCCGCGGACGACCCGCAGGCCGGCGAGCGGCCCACGCGGCCGCCTCACGGAGCTTCTCGGCGACGCGCTGGTTCTGGGACGGGAGCTTCGTCAAGTCTCCCCTCCGCCGCGGACGACGTGGGGTTCGTTCCTCGTCCTCTCGCTATCGCTCGCGCTTGAGCTGGCATGACAAGCAGAAGCGCGACACCGGGAGCGCCCGTAGTCGTGCCAGCGGAATCGCCCCCTGACACTCTTCGCAAAAGCCGTACGTACCCGCCACGATCCGGGCTCGGGCGGCATCGATCTCGTCCAGTTCCTGTCTCTCGAGCTCTTCGAGCCGCGACAGCACCGCGGTCGCCTGCTCGGTGGCCGCCTCCGCGCCGCGTTCGCCCGCCTGATGCGCTTCGAGCGTCGCAAGCTCATCGTCCGTCCGCGCGACCGTTCGGTGGAGCCTCGTCCGCTCGTGCCGCAATCGCTGCGCGAACTTTCGGAGCAGATCCGGCTTCATGATTTCGTCCTCCTCGCCCGTGATCCGAGAGGTCCGGTTGATCAGACTTCGCTCTCCGCGACTGCCTCGGTGCCCGTCGAGGTAGGGAGCAACCGGAATGCCACGGTCGACATCGCAAGAGCCGCTGAATTCATACGAGTTTTTCAGGAGCCGAGCGACGGAACGCAGGGGCACCGCTGCCCCACTGGGGCGCGCGGTGCTCGTCGCTCGAATGGCCCCAGCCGCGCTATCCTTGGCCCGGTGCCATTGGGAATGAACCTCGTCCTCGGCAGTGTCGCAGCGCGCGTCTTCGCGACCGCGCGCCGTCCAGTCTCGACCGTTCGCGCGAGTCGATGACCCGAGGCGACTCCCGAGCGCCTGCGACTCGGGAGGCTGCGGCCGCGGTCGACGTACTGCCCGTCCACGGCTTTCAGGGGACCCCCGAAGAGATCGAGCGGCAGTGGTACGAGCAGGTCTACCGTGGGCGGGGCGACAGCATGCGTCAGCTCACGTGGCGGGCGGTGCTGATGGGCTCGGCGCTCGGGGGTGTGCTCTCGCTCACCAACCTCTATATCGGGCTCAAGGCGGGATGGGGCTTCGGAGTCGCGATCACCGCGTGCATCCTCTCGTACGCGATCTGGACGGCCCTGCACCGGGCCGGCATCGTGCGGACTCCCATGACCATTCTCGAGAACAACTGCATGCAGTCCACCGCCAGCTCCGCCGGCTACTCCACGGGCGGTACGCTCATCTCGGCCTTCGCCGCCTACATGCTCATCGAGCGCAGCACCATGTCGCTGCCGGCGATGCTCGCGTGGGTCTTCCTGCTATCCGTCCTCGGCGTAACGATGGCGATTCCGATGAAGCGCCAGATGATCAACATCGAGCAGCTCCGCTTTCCGAGCGGGATCGCGGCGGCTGAGACGCTGCGCGCGCTCCACTCCACCGGAGGCACCGGGGCGCGCTCGGCCCGGGCTCTCGGCTGGGCTGGACTGCTCGCCGCCATCGGCAAGTTCTGGGCCGAGGGCCTGTGGCTGGTGAACGCCAAGCTCGCGCCGTTCATGCTCGGGACGTGGACGAAAGCCCTCAATCAGCGCCTGTTCGGCCCGGTATGGATCGGACGAACCGTGATGCTGTCGTGGGAGCCGATGTTCATCGCCGCCGGCGCCATCACGGGCTTTCACGTGTGCTGGAGCATGTTCCTCGGCAGCGTGACCGCCTGGATGATCTTCGCCCCCATCCTCCAGCATAGCGGCGTCATCGAGGGCTCGGGGTATGCGGCTCTGGTCCAGTGGACGCTCTGGGGCGGCGTGGCCTGCATGGTGAGCTCCAGCCTGCTCTCGTTCGGCATGCAGTGGCGAACGGCGCGGCGCGCCTTCACGGATCTCGGGGCGATGCTCGGAAGCCGCCGCGACGCGAACGACCCCGTGGCGGCGATCGAGGCACCCTCCTCGTGGTTCATCTGGGCGCAGATCGCCGGCGTCGTCGGGCTCGCGTGGCTCGGCGACGTTACGTTCGGTATCCCGTACTGGCAGACCGTGATCGCCGTGCTGCTCTCGTTCGCGCTGGCGCTGGTCGCCTGTCGTGTCACGGGCGAAACCGATACGACGCCCGTCGGCGCGATGGGCAAGATCACGCAGCTCGTGTTCGGCGCGCTGAGCCCGGGCAACACGACCGTCAACCTCATGAGCGCCAACGTGACCGCCGCAGCGGCGAGCAGCAGCGCCGACTTGCTCACCGACCTCAAGAGCGGTTACCTGCTCGGGGCAAATCCGCGCAAGCAGTTCATCGCGCAGTTCGCGGGTATCTTCGTCGGGACCCTTGTCACCGTGCTCTCGTTCCGGCTGCTGGTGCCGGACGCGAGCGTGCTCGGCTCGGACCAGTTCCCGGCGCCCGCCGCGCAGACCTGGCGAGCGGTGGCGCTCGCGCTCTCCCGCGGCATCCATGAGCTCGAGCCCGTCAAGACCTGGTGCATCATCGGAGGCGCGCTCGTCGGCGTCGTCCTCACGGTGCTCCCGAAGCTCCTACCGGCACACCAGCACGCGATCCCATCACCGGCTGGCGTGGGCCTGGCCTGGACTTTTCACTGGTATTACGGGCTGCTCTTCTTCCTCGGCGGTGTGCTCGGCTGGTGGCTGGAGAAGACGTATCCGGAGAGATCGAAGGAGCTCATGTTCCCGGTCGCGTCCGGCTGGATCGCCGGCGAGAGTCTTCTCGGAGTGCTGCTGGTGACCTGGGAAAGCGGGCCGGAGCTCGTTCGCAAGCTGCTCGGCGTTTGACCCGTCGCGTCCGGCCCTCAGGCCGCGTCGGATCCCGCCCGTCGTCGCGACATGGGCGAGGCCGCCATCAACGGAGGACGAGGACCGGGATCCTGCTGTGGGTGAGAACCTTGGTCGTCTCGCTCCCGAGGACGAGCGCCTTCATGCCCCGGCGACCGTGGGACGCCATGACGATGAGGTCGCATCCCTTGCTTGCCGCCGTATGGATGATCGCCTCGTACGGCTGATCATGAAAGACATGAGTGCCCTCGTACCGGACGCCGGCGGCCTTCGCCGCGCTCTCGATCACTGCGAGATACTTCGCAGCGATCGCTTCGCAGCTCTTCTTGTACTGGACGGGCGTGTCAGTCACCATCAATGGCTCTACGGCCAGGGTATGGAAGTTGGCGGAGATCGTGACACCCGTCACCTGCGCGTTCATCGACTTGGCCAACGCGACACCTTTCAGGATGGCGTGTTCAGACAGCTCGGAGCCGTCGGTTGGGATCAGGACGTGTTTGTACATGGCTTCTCCCCCCGGATCGCATCCCATCGAGCGATCGTGGCCTTCAGACGCTGTACATCCACAACAGCCGCGTGACGGCCGGGCTCAAGGTCTGTCGGGCCAATTCCAGGCCATCACTGACTCCCGACGTACAGCGTACGGGCTCCGAAGCGCCATTTTCGGCGGCATTCAACACGGGCAGACAGCGCTTCCTGCACGCGACTTCCGTGGAGTGGACCGGAGCCCGGTTGACCTCGTAGGTATACGGCACGGGGGGCTCCGGGCCCGGAAAATAGGCGCTTCTGGCCGGTGGGACGAACGGCGTCGATGGCAGCAGCGAACAGGCTGCGACATCCAAGTATCGACGAGAAGGATAACCGTTGGGATCAGTGCACACGGTTAACCTGGCCGAACAGTCAGAGAGGGGGCAGCGCATGGTGTGTTGCGTGAGTGCTAGTCGTTTCATACGTCCCTCCGGGCCTCGTCCGGCCGCAAGTGAACCATCCGGCCTTCTCGTCTGGACAGGAGAACTGCATGCGAAATGCCAAGTGTGATCACGAAGGATTCCAGGGGGATTGCACGCTCGAGGAGCGGCGTGATCGACCCGGCGTGGTGCGCGGGCGTCCCACCCGGTGGGGCGACGCCGCACCATCGATTGACCGCCCGCGTTCACAACTTCGCGAATCGACGTCGTTGCCGTGTGGCAGTCCGTATGCACCGATCACTGATTGCCGGACCCGACGACGTGGGCCCGGGAAAGGAGGACCCAATGCGAACCCTGGCTCCGTGGGCGGGCGAGTTGAGGCGGGAGATGGAGCGTTTCTTCGACCGCCCCGCCGAACCGGTGTTCGAACCGTTCGCGACCATGGCCGGCGGCGCCTGGGCGCCGACGCTCGATGTGTCGGAGACGAATGACGCCATGATCGTGACGGCGGAGCTGCCCGGCGTCGATGCCAAGGACATCGGCATCACGCTCATGGGCGACTTGCTCACCCTCGAGGGAGAGAAGGAGACGCGGGTGAGGACCGAGGAAGAGGAGGAGCGCTACCACCGTGTCGAGCGAACCCATGGCGCGTTCCTCCGCAGCGTCCGACTGCCGATGGCGGTGGATGCAAGCATGGTCACCGCGACGTTCAAGAACGGCGTGCTCGTCGTGACGCTGCCCAAGACGCCGGCCTCGAAGGGAATGACGATCCCCGTGAAGACCGAGTAGAGGCCGACGGCCGCCGGGGAGGGTGACGCCTCCCCGGCGGTCTCGCTGTCGTGAAAAGGGGGCGAGCACCATGACCTGTCACGCTGCCCGACGTATCGGAGAGCTCGAGCGGCGCCTTTTCCGGGAGCGTCGCGAGGCGTGCCGCGCGCTCGACACGACCGATGCCGAGCTTGCCGGCTGCGAGCGTTCCGGCGATTCGCTGGACGACTCGGCGACGGACACGACGTGCCGTGTGCTCACACGGCTGGAGGAGCGCGACCGCTGCATTCTCGCCGAGGTCGACGCCGCCGAGAGGCGCCTGTCGGCCGGCTCCTTCGGCGTCTGCGAGACGTGTGCGCGGCCGATCCCGTTCGCGCGGTTGCGGGCGCTACCGACGGCGCGCCTGTGCGCGGCGTGCGAGGCGGCAGCCGAGAGAGTGGCGCACCGCTGACGGTGCCCGACCACACGCGGGACGCCCCGAATCAGCCGGTCATCTGAGCGGCTGCCACGGACCGCGTGCCGCGATCTCGGCCTGCGTCTGCCGCATGAGCAATACCGGGACGTCGGCGTGACGTAGCACGGCTTCCGCGACCGAGCCGAACAGGAATCGCGCGAGCCCGGTCCGACCGTGCGTGGTCATGATGATGAGATCGGCCTTCGAGTCCCGGGCGCACGCCAGAATCTCGTCGACCGGCTCGCCGCGACGCACTTGTGTGGCGACGCGGATGCCGTCGGCGCGAAGCTGGGTCGCGAAGGGGGCCAGGTACGCCTCCGCCTCGGCATGGTGGGTGTTCTCGAGCACGGCCGGACCGAGCTCGACGGCCGCCGCGCGAGGCGCCGGGGTCACGACACGGAGCAGCGTCACGTCCAACCCGAGCGGCCCCGCGATTTGCAGCACGAACAAGAGGGCGCTCTCGGCCGTTCTCGAGCCATCGAGGGGAACGAGCGCTCGCTGGTACACGGGCGGTCTTCCCCGGTCAGGCAGCCAGTCGAGAAACGGGGTCGAGCGGTTCCTCGGCGGCCGATCGCCAGGCCGCGAGCGCCCAGATATTCTCGAGATCGTCGAGCGCGCGCGTCCAGCGCGCGTAGTCCTCGACCAGGGATGCTCGCGCGCCGGCCAGGCCTGTTTCGATATCGGTCAAGCGCGCCGCCAACGTGGGCGTGACCGCACGGATCCGCTCGAAGCTGCCATCGGGAATCGACGCCGCCAACCTGTCGATGGCCCGCGCGAGATCGTCGGACAGCAGGCGCTCCATCGCATTCATGCTGGTCCTCCCCTCGTGCGCGAGTGGTGCAACCACGCTGCCAGATCCCTCGAGCGGTCCGGGCCGACGCAAGTATGCTTCCGAGCCAGCCTTTCGTTCCCACGCGGCGGCTCGAGCTGGGGAGCTGACGCGACACTGGGGCGCACAAGTCCGACACACCGCGCCGCCACGCGGTGCGACGGCTGCGGCCGGTCCGAGGATCAGCTGAACTAGCGCACGTCCCGCGTCGGCACCCTCTGCCCCTCTTCCACGACGGTCGCCGAGTGCGTGGGATTGTCCCTCAGATGCGCGGCGACGTCGATGTTGGCTTCCCATCGTGACGCATGAAAGCTCTGGTAGCGGCATGTCGCGCAGACGACCAGGTAACGGTTCGGCACGTTCTCGTCCTCGGCTTCACTTGACCAGCAGAATCGGGCACCGACAAAAGATGCCGACCTTGTAGCTCGTGGTACCCCAGCCGGCCGACGGGGGGCCAGGCGCGACCTTGTGGGAGCCCATGACGATGAGGTCGATCTTGCGCGCTACGGCGGACTTCACGATCTCTCGGGCCGGCTCGCCGACACACACGGTCACGGCGACCGGCAGACCGTCGGCCGTGAACGGCGCCGCGATACGCCCGAGCCTCTGCGCCGAGACCCGTTCCAGTCGCCGGTAAAAACCGCTCAGCTCGCTCGCGGCGAGGTCCGGGATCTGGTGAACCACATGGAGCAAGGTCACTCGCGCGCGGTGCAGCTTCGCCAGCTCGCGCGCGGTGTCGATCGTCCTTTGGTTCCGTTGATTCTGCCCGCTCAGATCGAGCGGTACCAGGATGCGCTTGAACACGGCATTCACCGCCATCTCGCCTGTCAGAAGAACGTGTCCGCGGCGAGCACGACTCGGCGCTTCGCGCGCTCGCGCCGGCCCGCCGCGTCCCTCACGCCGGGCTACCCGGTCTTGACCGGAATCATGGTGCCCTTGGCCTCGGCCGCCTTCGGCAGCATGACCGTCAAGGTCCCGTCCTTGAACGTCGCGGTCACCTTCTCACCGGCGACGGCGACCGGCATCCGGAAGGACCGCGTGAAGGCGCCCCAGGAGCGCTCGACACGGTGATACTTCTCGTCCTTCTGGTCCTTCTCCTGGTGCTTCTCGCCCTTGATCGTCAGCATCTGGTCCTGGAGCGACACGGAGATGTCCTTCTGCTCGACGCCGGGAATCTCCGCCTTGACGACGACGGCGTCCTTGGTCTCCGACACGTCGACCATCGGCGCCCACTCACCCGCCGGCTCCCATTCGTACCAGCGCGGCTCGAGGAACCGGTCGAAGACCCGATCCATCTCGTTGCGCAACACGTCCATTCCCTTCCACGGCTTCAGTGCTCGCATAACGCCTCCTCGAGGTGCTCCATGACTCGCGTCGGCGGACTCGCATCGCGCATCCCCCGAACGGGTCCGAAACGCACGCGCTGCCTGCCCTCCTTTCGGATCGGACCCTGTGAAGGAACGCAGCAACGTCGGTGCCACGAGGTTGCGAAAGCGATCGCGTGGAAATTCCGGTGCTTGGATCGAGGCGGTCTGCTCCCATGGGGCAAGCCTGTCCCGGTAGAGGCCTCGATACCGAGGAGACCATGCCTCACGCGACCCCGTGTGATGACAGATCCGTGATTTTGCAGGAAACCTAAACCGGCGCGGTTGATGCACCCCGGATTGTCAGGAGGCCAATCATGGACTGGCTCAGCGAGTGGGACCCCCTGCCCTACACGGTGATCGAGGCGGCCGACACGGGGGCCGATTCGGGCCGGCTCACCGCTTGGCTCATCGTCGCGCTCGCTGCAGCGATCATCGCGGCCCTGTGGTACCGGCAGCGCATCTTCCGTCATTCGTTCTGGTGCGCGACCAGCCGGCGCGAAGTCGACGTACGCGTGCGGCGCGGGCGGGTCCTGTCCTGCTCGGCGTTCGAGAACCCCATGGCGATCGCCTGTGATCGGCGCTGCGTCGATCGGGGATTCCGCATGCAGTGGCCGGCGGCGCTGCCAGTGCTGACGCGACCGCAGCCGACGTGGCTCGCAGGGCGATAAGGCTCCGCCCCGCTCGAAGCCGCAGGACGGAAAGGACAAGGACATGCGCAAGACATGCACGATGGTGATCGTAGCCGCACTTCTCAGCGTGCCGCCGCTGGCGACGGCCGCCGACAAGTGCCCAGCGGAGCTCTCTCAAGCCAAGTCGATGCTCGGCAAGGCGACCACCGCAGCCAAGGCGCCGCCACGGCAGCTTGCCGGCGCCAGAGCGCAGGACATCCAGGCGCCGCGGACCGGGTCGCAGGACATACAGGCCCCGCGATCCGGCTCGCAGGACATCCAGGCACCGAGAGCCGGCTCGCAAGACATCCAGGCCCCGCGGACGGGCTCGCAGGACATCCAGGCGCCGAGAGCCGGTTCGCAAGACATTCAGGCCCCGCGGACGGGCTCGCAGGACATCCAGGCGCCGAGAGCTCAAGCCCCGAAGGGCAAGGACACCCCGGACGATATTCAGGAGCCGCGCGGCGCGGACAACAAGGCGCGTCTGGACAGGGCGCGGAAGCTGATCAGCGATTCGGAGGCGGCGTGCAAGAAGGGCGACATGGCGCTGTCGACCAGCACGGCCAAGGAAGCCATGGCGCTTCTGAAATAGGCAGGGGGGAGGCGAGAGGAAGGAGACGTCGATGACACAGAAGGCCAGGAAGACGGACACCCAACTCCACCGCGACGTGCTGGAAGAGCTGCGCTGGGATTCTCGGGTCGACGAGACAGAGGTCGGCGTCGAGGTGGACGCCGGCGTCGTCACTCTCACCGGCACCGTGACGAGCTGGGCCAAGCGATTGGCGGCCCAGGAGGCGGCGCGCCGCGTGATCGGCGTGCTCGACGTGGCGAATGACATCAAAGTCAAGGTTCCCGGCGCGCTCGCGCGCACGGACACGGACATCGCGCACGCCGTCCGCCGCGCGCTCGTGTGGGATGTCTACGTGCCCGACGAGAAGATCTCGTCCACGGTCGCGGACGGCTGGGTCACCCTCGAAGGGGCGGTCGAAAGCTGGAGTCAGCGCGCCGACGCCGAACGCGCCGTTCGCAATCTCACCGGCGTGAAGGCGGTCATCAACAAGATCACGGTCGCGCCCCTGAAACCGGCCACCCACGACGTCCGCAAGGCGATCGAGCAGGCGCTCGAGCGTCGCGCCGAGCGCGAGGCGAAGCGGATCCAGGTCGATGTGCGAGACGGGGTCGCGACCCTGTCCGGCTCGGTCCACTCGTGGGCCGAGCGCAAGTCCGTGGTGGCGGCGGCTCGCTTCACCCCCGGCGTTCGGAACGTCGAGGACCACCTGCGCGTCGAGCCGGTCTGAGCCGGGATGCGGGCGGGTTACGGCCGCTGGATCAATCCGCCGCCGCCCAAACCGCCTCCGAATCCGCCACCGCTGCTCGGCACGATGATCGACGACGCCGCCTCGCGGCGCAGCGCTTCCAGCTCGCGAACCGCGCGCTCGACGGCGGCGTCAGCCCCCGCCGCGAACTTGTCGATCGCCTCGCGCAGCGAGCCGGCCTCGATGTCGAACGCGAGGGGCAGCACGCCGCCGGGCGTGAGCATCTGCGCCTCTCCCACGTAGAGCACCTTGCGCATCGTGTCCGTGAGCCCCTCGGCGGTCACCGGCGTGAGAATGCGGATCGAGCCGACCCGTCGATCGGTGACGACCTCCTCGCGATACAGGCCGGCCGCGTTCATCTGCAGGTCGGCGGCGTTCTGACTCGTCGTCATGGGATGAGCCTCCGAAAGGGCTGAAATTCCGCGTCCAGGGCGCCGGGGTGCGCCCGGCCGATCAGGCCGACGGGTGTCCGGACGGCGGTTGCCTCCATGCGTGGCAAGATAACATCCCCGAGGAGGTCGCGCTCCCCGGCGTCAGAGGGCGATTTCCGCCTCGAGCCGGATCGGCGTGGAGAGCGAGGCCGAAACGAGGCAGCTCGCTTCGGCCTTCTCGAGGGCTCGCCGTACGCGAGCGGGGTCGGTCGAGGCCGGCAGCGTCAGTCGCGGACGCAAGACGATCTCGGTGAAGCGCATGCCGCCGTTGGCGCGGTCGACGGTCCCCTGGGCGTCGATGGCCAGAGATGTGAAGTCGATCCGCGAAGCCTGCGCGATCGCGCGAAATGTCAGCAGAAAGCAGGCCTCGACCGAGGCCAGCAGGAGCTGCTCCGGGCTCCAGGCGTCGCCCGGGCCGCCGAAGTCCGCGGGCGCGGCAATGTCGAGATCGGGTACGCCCGGGCTTGCGAGCGTCGCGCGGCCCACTGGACCTCCGGCGATCCGGACTTCGTACCGATGGGGCAGCGGCTTCACGGTCGTTCTCTCGTCCTCAGGCCGACGCCCGCCGACTGCCGCGAGCCGTCGTTCTCGCCTTGAGGTGCTTGAAGAACTCGATCTGCCGGAGCCGCCGCTTGGCTTCGGCGAGGGTGTCGTAGGTACCGAAAAGTTGCCCGGTCGTCTCCGACACCACCAGATACTTGTCGCCGCGCTTCACGATCATATTGGCCGCTCTTTCCGGTCGGGCACCCCGCGTCTCTGGCCAGCGAGGGCCGCGACCCACGCCGGTCAGCCGAACAAGTACCCACGCTTCTCCATGCACCGGAGGTACGAGTCACGGTTGAGCCTCAGCACACCGCCGCGATCTTGGCCCGTGCCGTCGATCGCCTGCGCGACGCATTCGTTCTGATCGCGCCGGAACTGCTGCTCGGTCACGCCGGACGGCTGGAAGTGCGACGACCCGACCGCCGCCGCACAACCAGTGAGCAGCGCGATGAGCAGCAGGGCACGCACATGAACGATGGCCACCGTCTCTTCTCCCGCGTAACTCGGCCCGACGAGTCGGATGTGCATGCGGCCTGCCAGCGTGCAAGCGGTCGAGAATGCGGATGCTCGGTGGTTTCCGGGGCGCGCCGGAGCGGCGCAGCCGCCCCACGTGCGGCGGCTGGACCCCATCCGGGCCTGATCCCACTAGCGGCCGGTCAGCGCCCGGTCGACCGATTCGATGCGGCCCCGGCCACGATGCGAAGGCGTGGTCCGGCGATGATCCGCATCTGCGAGTCGTCGGCGCCCGGGCCCACGACCCATTCGTAGAGGCGTCTGGCGTCGGCGAGGACAGGGCGCGTCGGGACCGCATAGTAAGACTGCTGCATCCACTCATCGTAGAGACCGACACAGCCGTGGGAGCCGGGATAGCCGGGGACGTCCCGGCCGTGCACCCACACGGAGACGCCCTCTCGTGTGGTGTGGAAGCGCAGCCCCCAGTCATCGGATAGGGAACGCCAAGGATCTCGAGGGTGTACAGCGACGACGCGTGATGGCGGTGGGCGGCGTTGATCGTGAAATCTCCTGTGGGCGTCGGGTTATCCGCGTCGCCGGCTGAGAGAGGGCTCGAGAACGCCAGGCGGCCTTGCTCGTAGGCGCCGAGGAACTGCTCGGACAGATCGATCAGCACGAACTTCGCTTCGCCGTCGGCTTCCTGATACGTGGCGGGCATCGGTGTGAAGCCGCGCAGGTCGCGGAGCCGGCGCGGCACCTTCAGGGCCGTGCCGGCGACGGCGTGCCGACGATCGATGCGATTGAATCGCACGACGTCCACCCAGCGATCGCCGAAAAGACGCTCGACTCTCTCGCCGGGCGCCAGCACGCGGCAGACCCACGGTATCTGCGCGTCACTGGGATAGCGGACGTCACACGTGGACCTCGTCGGTGGGGCCGCCCTCGCGTATGGAGAGGACGAGCTCGACGCGCTCGGCAAGGCCCGCGGCATGAGCCAGCTCGTCGGCGGCCACGACGAGCGCGAGCAGACCTTGAACCAGCTCCTGGCCGAAATGGACGGCTTCGACACGCAGAAGGGTGTGATCCTGCTCGCGGCCACCAACCGGCCCGAGATCCTCGACCCCGCCCTGCTGCGGCCCGGCCGCTTCGATCGACAAGTCGCGATCGATCGGCCGGGTCTGAAGGGGCGCGAGAAGATCCTCCAGGTCCACACGCGCAAGGTGCAGCTGGCCGCGGGGCTCGATCTGGCACTGGTCGCCGCGCGAACCCCGGGCTTCGTCGGCGCCGACCTCGCGAACGTCGTCAACGAGGCCGCGCCGCGCGCCAGGGCAAGCATGCCGTCGAGATGGTGGACTTCGACGAGGCGATCGACCGGGTGGTGGCGGGCCTCGAGCGCAAGTCCCGCGTGATCAACCCGCGCCAGAAGGAAATCGTCGCCTATCACGAGGCCGGACACGCGCTGGTTGCCGAGGCTCGGCCGCACGCCGATCGGGTGGCCAAGGTCTCGATCATCCCGCGCGGCGTGGCCGCCCTCGGCTACACGCAGCAGCGGCCTACCGAGGACCGCTATCTGATGACGCGCGCCGAACTGCTCGACCGCCTCGACGTGCTGCTCGGCGGCCGCGTGGCCGAGGAGCCGATCTTCGACGACGTGTCGACGGGTGCGCAGGACGACCTGCAGCGCGCAACGGACATCGCACGTCACATGATCACGAGCTACGGCATGGGCGAGGCCCTCGGTCTGGCGACCTTCGAGCGGCCCCGTCCCTTGTTCCTGCCGGTGCCGATGAACGGGCCCAAGGACTACAGCGAGCGCACAGCCGAGATGATCGACACGGAGATCCAGAAGATGCTCGACGCCGCGCACGTTCGTGTCCGCGAGATCCTGACGGCGAAGCGGCGGACCCTCGAGGCGCTGGCGAAGCGACTGATCGAGAACGAGGTCGTCGAGCGGGACGCTCTCGTCGCGCTGATCGCCGAAACGCCCACCCAGTAGTCAGCCGAGCTTCGTCGTGATCCGGCCGGGCAGTACGTCGTGCTCCGTGTACGACGTCTCGCACTCGCCCTCGCGTCCGCGGCAGGGAGCACGGTCATTCCATCGCGGGGACCGCCCTGGGCTCCTTGTCCTCGGGAACCTCGGTGAGTGTCGCCTCGGTCAAGAGCAGGAGGCTCGCCGCCGACACCGCATTCTCGAGCGCGACCCGGACGACCTTGGTGGGATCGATGATGCCGGCGTCCACCATGTCCACGTACTGCTTGCGTGCCGCATCGAAGCCGCGGTTGCCGGTGCCGCGACGCATCTCGTTGACGATCACGCCGCCGTCGACGCCGGAATTCTCGGCGATCTGCCGCGTCGGCGCCTCGAGCGCGCGCTTGAGGATCTGCAAGCCCGTACGCTCGTCGCCCTCGCATTTGCCTTCCTCGCGCTCCACCGCATCGATGCCGCGCAGCAGCGGGAGCCCGCCGCCGGGGACGATCCCCTCCGCCACCGCCGCCTTCGTCGCGCTGATCGCGTCGTCGAGGGCTTCCTTGCGGCTCTTCATCTCGGCTTCCGAGGGGGCGCCAACCCGGATCACCGCCACCCCGCCCGACAGCTTCGCCAGCCGTTCCTGGAGCTTCTCGCGATCATAGTCGCTGGTCGTCTTCTCGATCTGCTGGCGGATCTGCGCCTTGCGTCCCTCGATCGCCTTCTTGTCGCCGAGCCCGCCGATGATCGTCGTGTTCTCGCGATCGAGGACCACGCGCTGAGCGCGCCCAAGCTGCGAGAGCTCGACGCTCTCGAGCTTCACGCCGAGGGCCTCCGTTACGACCTGGCCGCCGGTGAGCACGGCGATGTCTTCCAGCATGTCCTTGCGGCGATCACCGAAGCCCGGCGCCTTCGCCGCCGCGCAGCGCAGAGCGCCCCGGAGCCTGTTGACGACCAGGGTCGCCAGGGCCTCGCCGTCGACGTCCTCGGCGATGATCAGGACCGGTCGACTGGCCCGGGCCACCTGCTCGAGCAGGGGGAGCAGGTCCTTCATCACGCCGATCTTGCGGTCGGTGAGAAGAATCAGCGCGTCCTCGAGCACCGCTTCCATCTTCTCCGCGTCGGTGATGAAGTACGGGGACAGGTAGCCGCGATCGAACTGTAGCCCTTCGACCACCTCGAGCTGCGTCTCGGTCGTCTTCGATTCCTCCACCGTGATCACGCCCTCGTCGCCCACCTTCTCCATGGCGTCGGCGATCAGCTCGCCGATCGTCGTGTCGTTGTGGGCCGAGATGGTCGCGACCTGCGCCTTCTCGAGACGACTCTTCACGGGACGGGACAGGACGCGCAGAGCCTCGACCGCGGCTCGGGCCCCCCGATCCAGACCACGTTTGAGGTCGACGGCGCTGGCGCCCGCGACGACGTTACGCAGGCCCTCGGCGAGGATCGCGTGCGCCAGGAGCGTGGCCGTGCTCGTACCGTCGCCCACTGCGTCGCCGGTCCGTTCCGCCGCCTGGCGGATCATCTGGGCGCCGAGATTCTCGGACGGGTCCTTGAGCTCCATCTCCTTGGCGATGGTCACGCCGTCGTTGCAGACCAGGGGAACCCCGAAGCGCTTCTGGATCAGGACACACTTCGACTTCGGCCCCAGGGTCACGCGCACCGCATCGGCGAGCGCCGCCGCGCCGCGGAGGATCTTCTCGCGCGCCTCGGAACGGAACAGCACCTGCTTGTACGCCATGGCTCGTCCCTCTTTTCTGAGCTGTTCTGCGAAATTGGTCCTCACCGGCTCCAGGCTCGGATGCTGCGCGTGATCGATCGCTTCGGGTGGCACATCGCGACGTCGCCTCCTACCAGAAGAAGGTGTCCGGATCGACGCCCCTCACGGGGTGGATCGCCATCATCAACGCCTTGAAGACGTCGCGCTCCGTGACGATGCCGACCAGCTTGCCGTTCTCGCGGACCGGCAGGCTGCCGATGCGGTGCTCGAACATGACAGCCCCGGCTTCCGCCACCGACGCGTCCGGTCGCGTGGTGACGACCCCCCACGTCATCGCGTCCCTCACCCGGAGCTCTTGGAGCATCGCGGCGGCACGATCCACCGATCGCTGGAGGTCGACCGGCAGGAACTCCGGCAGCGAGAAGCCCAGCGCTGCAGACCGGAGATCCCGGTCGGTGATGATGCCGACCAGCCGGTCATCGGCGTCGACGACCGGCAGATGCCGGATCTGTTTGTCCCGCATCATGGCGATGGCGGTGGACAGGGGCGTTTCGGGGCCCACCGTGACAGGGCGCCTGGCCATGACATCGCGCACCCTGGCTGTCGCGCTCACGTGCATCGCCTTGCCTCCGATGTTTTCGGAGCCTCGAAGCGCGCTCGACCTGGAACGGGCTCGGTGGGCTCACCACCGCGCCCATTCCCTCCCACGGCACCAGCGGAGCAACCGAAATGCCACGGCAGGACTGCTGACTTTCCGCCGGGTTCGCTTCGTCGACGGCACGGCGCTGTGGTACGCGTGTCCCAGTTGAGGCGCCGTTTCCCGGGGCCGACTCGCGTAGACTCTCCCCATGTCGAAGCTCCACACGCCGACGACGGCGCAGCCTGGTCCGGACACCTGGGGGCATGGAGCCTCTCCCGAGATCCGACGCTTCCTTCAAGGCCCGCAGCCCCGCGGCAAGGAGCTCGTCCGTGCCGTCCGGATCTTCTGCGAATTCATTCGGGGCTTCCGCGCCCTGCACTTCGTCGGCCCCTGCGTGACGGTCTTCGGCTCGGCGCGGTTCAAGGAAGACCATCCCTACTACGCCCTCGGGCGCCAGGTCGGGCGCGAGCTGGCGCAGGCCGGTTTCACCGTGATGACGGGCGGCGGCCCGGGAATCATGGAGGCCGCCAACCGCGGCGCCAAGGACATCGGAGGCCGCTCGATCGGCTGCAACATCGAGCTGCCCGAGGAGCAGAAGCCGAACCCGTACCTCGACCGGTGGATCACCTTCCGCCACTTCTTCGTGCGCAAGGTCATGCTGGTGAAGTACTCGTACGCGTTCATCGCGCTGCCGGGCGGCTTCGGAACGCTCGACGAGATCTTCGAGACCGCGACCCTGGTGCAGACCGGCAAGATCAAGGAGTTCCCGATCGTGCTGGTCGTCCGCGATTTCTGGGAGCCCATGCTCGAATTCCTGCGGGCACGGCCGCTGGCGGCAGCGACGATCGCCGCCGCGGATCTCGAGCGCTTCGTCGTCACCGATTCGCCCGAGGAAGCCGCCCGCTCCGTCGCGGAGACCGCGATGGGCCGCTTTGGTCTTCGCTACGCGCCGCCGCCCACGCCGCGCTGGTATCTCGGCGAGCGCTGACGCAATATCCTCGTGGCACGGCCCAACTGAAAGGAGCCCAGCCCATGCGCGCGTTTCGCCGGATTGTCTTTCCCACGGACTTCTCCCCGGCTTCTCGGCCGGCGTTCCGGAAGGCAGTCACGCTCGCCAAGGGCGAGCGTGCGCAGCTCATCGTCGTGCACGTGCTCTCGGTGCTGCCTATGATGCCCGGCAGCTACGTGTCGCCCAGCGTTTGGGACGACCTCGAGCGCGGCCAGCGGACCGCCGCCGAGCGACAGCTCCGCAGCCTCGTCGCCAAGGCGAGGGCAGCGGGCGCGCGTGCCTCGGGCGTCCTGATCGACTTCGGCGTGACCCACGAGCAGATCGTGCGCTATGCGCGCAAGGAGCGCGCGGACCTGATCGTGATGGGGACGCACGGCCGCAGCGGCTTGACGCGGGCGCTCCTGGGCAGCGTGGCCTCGCGCGTCCTCGGCGCCGCCCGATGTCCCGTCCTGACCGTCCGTGCCTAGGCTAGCCGGCGCCGCCCGCTGCCCGCCGCGGCTGCAGATAGACGAACCAGTAGACGGCGCCCACCAGCAGCGATCCGCCAGCGACGTTGCCGAGGGTGACCGGCACGAGGTTACGCAGCACGAAGCTCGTCCACGTGAGGGAGCCCGCCTGCGCGGCCAGGCCGCGGGCCGCCGCGAAAGCCGGATCGAAGGCATCGATGAAGATCGCGAGCGGCACGAAGTACAGATTGGCGATCGAGTGCTCGAAGCCGGTCGCGACGAACGCGCTGATCGGCGGCACGATCGCGAGGATCCGATCGGTGGTGGTCCGCGCGCTGTACGTGAGCCAGACGGCCAGGCACACCAGCGCGTTGCACAGGAGCCCGAGCGCCGCCGCCTGGACTAGGCTGTCCAGACTCGAAACGGTGTTGACACTTTCGCCGTTCCAGAGTGGTGCATGAGTTCACTGTGCTGCGGCCACGCCCCAGACGAGTGCGGCCGGGGTTCGACCGCGGACGCGGTAGCC
>JACXTT010000581.1_pt1 | contig 62833 bp, 45 predicted proteins | sample 9270951 | NCBI WGS metagenome assembly JACXTT01 (sample SAMN15532306, study PRJNA645909) | rock metagenome | isolation source: weathered quartz diorite | place: Puerto Rico | collected 2017-06-21
CCCTGTATCGGCCCGGGCCGTACAATAGCCACCTCGATCACCAGGTCATAGAAGCATTTGGGCTTCAGGCGTGGTAACATGGACATTTGTGCCCGGCTTTCGATCTGGAACACGCCGATCGTATCCGCGTGGCAGATCATCTCGTAAACCTTCGGATCATCCTGGGGGACATTGGCCAGCGTCAGCTTTTTTCCATAGTGCTGTTCCACCATATCGAATGCCTTGCGGATCATCGTCAGCATACCCAAGCCCAATACATCCACTTTCAGAATGCCCAAAGCTTCCAGGTCGTCCTTGTTCCATTCCAATTGTGTACGGTTTTCCATTCGGGCATTCATTACGGGGCAGAGATCGGACAGCTTGTTATCCGTAATGACAAAACCACCGGTATGCTGCCCCAATTGCCTTGGAAAACCCATCAATAGCGAGGTAAGTTCCAACACCTTGTAAATAAGCGGATCCCGCGGATTCAACCCCTGTTCCCGCAGACGTTTCTCGTCAAAACCCTCCTCGCTAAAATCCCAGATCGTGGCACCGATCCGTTTGATAGAATCTTCGGAAAGCCCCATCGCTTTGCCTACATCCCGGATCGCGCCACGATGCCGTTCCTGGGTGACCGTGGCTACGATAGCCGCATGCTCACGACCATAATCTTCATAGATATACTGGATGATCTCCTCGCGCCGCTCGTGCTCAAAGTCCACATCGATATCCGGCCATTCTTCGCGCGCATCGGACATAAAACGGGAAAACAATAAGCGCGATTTCATCGGGTTGACCGCGGTAATGGACAGGCAATAACAAACCGTAGAATTGGCCGCGGAACCACGCCCCTGGTGCAGGATACCCAACTCTTCCGCTTTTTGCGTGTATTTATGCACCCGCAAAAAATAAGGAGCCAGTTTTCGTCCCTCAATAAAGGCCAGTTCAAATTTGAGTTGATCCTGAACTTTTTTGGGTATTTGTTCCCCATAACGCTCATGCGCCCCGGCCCAGGTAAATTTCATTAACCGTTCCTGAGGTGTCAGGCCATCCATTATTTTTTCTTCCGGTTCGATGTATTTCAGGGTATCCAGGGAGAACCGGCAGGCATCGGCGATTTTTAACGCGTTCTCCAATGCTTCGGGATATCCCCGAAACAGGCGGTGCAGTTCTTCGATAGGTTTGATAAACCGTTCCGCATTGGCGTGCAAACGAAAGCCGGCTGTATGGATGGTGCATTTCTCCCTGATGCAGGTCAGGATATCCTGTAATTCACGACGTTTAGGCTCATGGTAATGTACGTCACCGACCGCTACCATCGGAATACCCAGCTGTGTCAAACGGGCCAGTCTCTTGGCATCATCACCGCTGTAGGAACGGGTCGCTGCCATATATAATGGCTGATCAAGCTTAGCCCGGTATTCTTTTACATGACTTTTAAAATCATCGTCATAATCAAAGCGGGCGTTTAATTCTTTCGGTGGTATGATAACAAACTGGATGCCCTCCTGGTGACCGTATACATCTGCTATATACAAATGACATTCGCCTTTTTCCGCCCGCAGGTTACCAACGGTCAATAATGCGGAAAGCCTGCCGTATGCATCCCGGTCAGTTGGGTAAGCCAGCAGACTCGGGCCGTCCAATAGATCCAGCCTGCAGGCCGGGATAAATTTGACCGGAAGTTTTTTTGCCGCGATGTGTGCCCGCACGATACCCGCCAGGCTGTTACGGTCCGTGATGGCTATGGCTTCATAACCATAGACATTAGCCTGTTCCACCAGTTCATCAGGATGTGAGCCGCCTCGCAGAAAACTGAAATTGGATGTGCTTTGTAATTCAGCGTATCTCATCACCTTTATGCGAAAAATCCATGTAAGTACCATTGCGGGGCGGCATCATAATGCCCGGAACGGAACAGCCAGTAACGCTGCCCGTCCGTATCCTCCACCGCGTAATAATCCCGGTGTTCACCCTGATCCAGCCACCATTCGCGTTCAATACGCTCGGGGCCATCGGCTTTTTCCACCACATGTCGCTTGCCTTTATAAGTAAATACCTTCGGGGGATAATCCGGTAGCAGCGCCATGACTTCAATAGCTTCAGGGCGTCGCAGCAAGAGCGGGGGACGCAATCGATCCGTCCGCCATTTGGTAACCGGGGTTTCGCTTAAAGAAGCCGCTTGTTTGATCGAACGTTCCGGCCAGTTATGCTCCGCGGGTAAATACCGGTGTATGGCATTCGGGCCGATCTTACCTGCCAGCTTGTCCAGCAGCTCCGCCAAAGAAGTATCCTGTAACCCGGGTTTACCGGCCCATAGCTTTTCCTGTATAGGGTTAATATCTTCTACTTTCGGTGTTTCCAACAAAAACAGCTCGATACCCAGATCGGGTTCTATTTTGCTGACCTGTAACTCAAATAGTTTACATAAATGCGAAACACTGTGTGAACCTCGGTTAGTGCTAATACCCACCTGCACCATTTTGCCATCTATACGGTAACATTTGAGTATGGCTTTCCGAATTCCCTTCCCTTCGTTTTGCAAACGAAGACACAAGGTCTCCAGTAATTTTTGAATAGCGATCTCAATCGCTCTCTTTGTTCTGACCGGTTCCAGACATGGTAAACGCTCTGTATAGGGTATAGGTGGAACCAGCGGTATCAGGGCCTCTTCTTCCAGGCCCATAGCCTGCGCTAATTTGAACAGTAACCCCTCTCCAAAACGTCTGCGTAAGACGGAGCGCGGGATCTGCATAAAACTCTTGATCGAATTAAATCCTAATTTTTGCAGTTTTTCCAGCACCAGGGCATCCAAACGCAAAGCGGCTGGCGGAAGATTCAGCAAGGCCTCCACCTGTCCGCCGGCCGGTATGATGGGCGTTTTTTTTCCAAAACGGGCCACCGCCCAGGCTGTACCTGGGGTAGCCGCTATAGCTGCACGGACATCATAGCCAGATGCTCTTAATTTATAGACGATCTCTTTCAAATAATCGCGCTCACTACCCCACAGATGTGCGCAGCCGGAAATATCGAGCATTAGTCCATTGGGCAGATCGATTGCGACGATTGGCGTATAGCGGATACACCATAGACCCAGTTGGCGTAATAATTTCGCTTCTTTCCCGGGGATATGATCCAGCAACTGCAGATCGCTTGTTATCGCTTTGGCATCAGCCGCTGCCATGCCGCGGTAAACGCCCTGCGCTTCCGCTAAGAGATTGGCAGCCGTGATCACCATACGGTTTCGTTCAGGTGCTACAAAAACAAAGGGCACGTCTTTGAAATCCGGCTGTCTAAGGGTCAGCCAGTCTGTCGTCAGGTGACGAAACCATATAGCCATATAGCGCTTTTCCATATCTCACTCACCCCACCATTTGTTTTTGTGGCTCTTGTACCTGTTTTTCAATAGGCCTGAATCTGCCTTCCGACCATTCCATGATCCAGCTGCCCGGCTGGCCGTTACGTACCCGCATCAACTCCACCTGCCATCTTGGAAATCCCAGTCCCGGCAAGCCATCAACCGGCTCACTCGGTAAAGGCCTGATCTTCCAGCGGGCCGCGCAGGCGCTCGATCCCATTTTATCCGAACGGTTACGCAGGATAAAACCAGTTACCCGGCTTTGTTCAACAGCAAGCTGCAAACGTCGGGATTGTTTGAAATCGAATCCTCGCAGCTCCCCGATAACCGCGACCAGACCTGTGCATTTTAACGCTTCTTCCATCACCCAAAGCACCTCCTTGTCCCTGATCAGGTTGACGAAGATCACCCGGTCTGGCTCGATGCCAAAAGCTTTTAAAGCACCGGGAAATATATTCCCGGAAAGACTGATCCATAAGCAGGCGCCACCATTTTGCATCAATACCGAAAGTAACCCACTGATAAAGCCGCCACAGGCCGCGACCTGCTCCCTATTACTACATACCAGTTCATGCACAGTGCTCAAAGGAAAAACGCCATTAGGAAAAGCCGCTTCAACCGGTCCCAAACCCACTAATTCCTGTGTACCGGCAGGTGGTGCCTTGTAACCTTCCCATTGCAGAATATCCTTTTGCAACTGGCTAATGATATCTTTTTTGGTGCCGGGCATTTCATTTAATTTGGGACAACAAAGTTATGCTAAAAAAATTAGCAATTCACATAAATAATTGTAAAATATTTTCTATTATTATTTTAACATTTTGATTGATAGATACTTAATTAAAATTTAAAGGCTTAGTTAAAATGTAAGATGACCTTGATGAGAGGATATGATACAGATGTGAAATACTGTTATCAGTAGAGCTGAGTTTACGGAAACAAAAATTTTGATAACTTGCAGTTAATATGACAGGCATCCTTGCCTGCTATTGTGATAAGGTTTAGGTAAAAGTCCCCGGCGGCGAGCGCTTAGGGGACTTTTGATTTCGGTATAATTTCCCTGATCAAGATCTTATTACCACCATACATTTTTGGCTACAACATCTGAAATTATGCATAAATTTAGGACATGCTGACCATGGAGCAATATAATGCGCTGCGTGAACCGGAAAAAGCGGACGCGATCATCAAGGGTAACTTTCTCGCCGACCGGGAGGAAAACGGTCTTATTGTGCAATTGTACAGCCTGGGAAAAATTTATGGTGAGCTTTACTATGATCCGCTTGCTAACAAAATTTTACGTTACCGGGCGTTCGATGAAATTCAACAGCTGACGCCTTACCTCTCGCATATTAAATTCAATCTCCGCTAATCCTCCGATATTAAAAGACATATCGATTGTCATGCAATACCTAATTAATATTCGGATATCGACACCATTAAATGAATCGATCAGCCCACGATTATTTCCAGAAACTAAAAATGGTCCGCTTCCACACTGTCAGCAAAATTCATTATGCATTAGGTAACTTTGGGTTGCAACCTATGACCAGGGAGCATCCACCTCCCCTAGCAAAAATCATATTAAATGAGGCTGAATGAATAGAAGATTAAAAGGATGTGATGAAAAAGTTGCTTGCGATTGCGTACCGACATATTTAAAGATCAGATCTCCTACATGTTAGTTAGCGTCGTCGAGATCACCCAAACACGGTTGGCCGAGGTATTTACTGGCTAGCTAACGCTTATTATATTATACCTGTAAGTCGTCATTCATTGGGAATCTCATAAGGAATTGTGCCGGATTATCCCGGGCAATCGCATCAAACTCTTCGTCACTCAATGCAGCCAATGAGTCAGACAACATTTCTTTTTCGCTTTTATGATTTCTGACCACAAAAAAGTCTGTGCCAAATAGAACTTTTTTTAGAAGGTTCGGATTGCGTAAAGTGCTTTTCAAAAGTGGAAATATAGAATCGTTGTGGATGATATAACTGATATCCGCATAAAGATTCGGATATTGAAGCAGCATACTACTAATGATGGTATACCAATCTACTGATTTCCAAATATTCATCAACGTCCCTTCGGAGTTTTCAGCTTTCCCCGCCGCCATAAAACTAAGCCCTTGCAAAGGAAATGTGACTATGCGACTTCCCGGGTTATCCCTATCCATATCAAAATAACGCTGCCACTCATCGTCCCCCCCATAATGCCCGAAGCATAGCTTAAGGTGTTTTAAATCATACTTGAGAGGCGTATCCGCGTCAGAAAATCCAAATAATTGTTTTACTTCAGGGGCAGCCGACTCTACTAATATCCGGAGCAGACGTTCCTCTACCAGGCAGAGATAATTTAGTGGATGTGTGAAATTATTAATGAAATCCACATTATCAAGATCAGAAAGTAGCATGGGCTTTTTTACCCCTTCATCATAACAGTCTTTAAAGATTTTATGCGTGTCCCATTCCTTCTTTTTTCCGCCACGATAGAAGATAGTGCCCCTAATACAATGTGTTGTTATCGGGAGTCCGTTATCGGCCGCGTATTTCCAGAGGGGTAGTAACGTTTCATCAAATGGATAGTAACCAAGAGCCGGATAAATCTTAAACCCATTGAATTTTTTCTCTTCAATGAACTCCTTTATAAAACATGTGGTAAGCACTACGTTACCATTACCGTTATGGGTCCACTCAAAAAAAGGCTGTCCATTTACATGTTTACGACGAGGATCTACAAAAACAAATGGAAAGGCTACATCCGGATTTCTACTTTTGATGTCATAAAGTTCATTCATCTGGAATCTATAATCGCCATCTGGCTTTATCTCACCAGCTTCCATAAATTCCATGTCCATTGGCAGTAAGACAAATCCAGTTCCAGTTGGATACTGATTTTGGAGTCGTTCGAAACTTGCTGCAGAGGATTTATAGTAAGCAAATCTTCCGATATTAACATATCGAATGATAAATTTTATTGTCTTTTGATCCGGTAAGAATTTCAGAAAAGACCAAGCCTGTTTTGAAATAAAAAAAATTATCTTTCTACCTGTCGCGATAAATAAAAAAGTGAAGATTATGACAAAGTTTTTAAAGATGTCAGAGGCCGGATTCCAGAAAAGCCAATGATCACTGAGCCAGCTAAAAGCAGAATTAGTTGTTATCTGGTTTAAAAGATATAATATACCGTGATAAGCAATCAGGGTATTCAAAATATTCAAGATTAAAATGCGCGCCCAAACCTTTCTTCGAAGAAGGACACGATAATTATAATAAAACACACGAAACCACCGATACCATTCTTTATACTTCCAATAATTAGGGCTCCATTTTCGATTCAAGTACCAAAATCTGCATAATTTTAAAATAAATTTAGTAGTTAACATGAGATATAATGGCCAGGGGACAAATGTTTTGGCTATTTGAGGTGGTATACTCTCGCCGATAAATACGTGCGTATGACAATTGATTATGGGCTTCTTTACTGTACTCATGATAAAGTTGGTCTTCCTTAAAAGTAGCAAAATTTATCAACCATTTGTCTACTGTTCATAAATTATATTCACTGATTAGATTGTTACAACCTATTATCTCCACCTGTACAGACTGGTCGAAATCTTTCTAAAATCACTGACTAATAATTAATTATAATTAAATTTATATCCTAAACCTTCGAACATGAGTGATCTTACCATGGCCATGTATCAGCATTCTGTCTTATTTTTGAGCGGTATGTTGCTCTACCTATTGCTAACGTTGGAAAAACTATATCTTCATTATCATTATGCCCCACCTGATTATATTAACAAAGCAAGTTTCAAACTTTTTGTAAAGAACCTGGCATGGGCACATTTATTTCTTTTTATTTTCAAAAGAAACACCTGGATACCTGAATTCGACGAAGGGTACAAAAAGCCTAAACTAAAGATGGTTTTCGTGAATGGTCTTAGGCAATTCTTAAAACCTTACCTGATCATCGGATTTTTTTGGTACTTTTTGGAGATCTTAATTTTTATCCGATTCAATTACGTTCCTTTGACCATCACGCTTGGCCAAGTGCAACTATTAATCAACTTTATTAATAAGTTGCCATTAGTACATTATCTTGCTGAGAACGATAAACTCATCTTCGTTTTACTTGGATTAACCTTTATCTACATCCCTGTACTATACAATTACAAAAAGAAGTTTGATTCTTTTAAAGCATATGCGGGTGATTTTTTAATCTATCTGGCTATTGGCTCTAGCATTTCACTTTTTGGTACTCCAGTTGGAAAAATAGTTGCAACAAGGACTAAACAGCTGGTTCAGTTGGAACTACAGATCCGGGCAATCCATGATAGCATATTCGTCGAAACAACTAGGCTAATAATAGCTCGGAATTTTGGCGAGACAATTCAACATAACGAAGACAGCGTTAAAAATGAACTCACCAAATTCACTGATCAAATCAAGGAAGATGCCATTCAAAAGGATTTTGCCTTTGACGATAAACAATCCCTGAATGATACCTTATCGGTAGTGATCAGCAATATTTTAAAGGAAAACACCCTGATCGCTGAATTAAAGCGACCGCAGGTCCCATATAAGGCTACATTAACGCCAGGTGAAAAGATGTTCACCTCCTATGTCAATAATACAGGGAGAGGACGTGAAGATAATTTCGGGTCCTATATGGCCCATGAAAACAATTGGAATATTAGACAAGGGAGTCTGGTTTTACAGAAAATCAGAGCGGAGGAGTTGGTTGTTCCCAAGAACAGAAACAGTATACTAAAAGAAACCATTGAGGTGCTGACGGATTATTTGCTCGGAATCGAAATTGATGCCGGGCTAGAAGCGCTCAAAGTTGCCAATATGAAATTTATGGGTAAGGTGCTAGAATTGATCAGTAACGCTACGGTCATTGAGAAAATCAATGAGACGCTTTATAAGTTTTTTGAACGCTTGGGTAAACACAAAAGCACACAGCCTGTACAGATCATTACTGAGGCACCAACCCTGTACATGAGCGACAGGCCACCAGTGCTGGATTACCGCGCTGAATTAGCCACTGCAAAAACAGACTTCCAACGGGTGTCTACACGCTTAATCCGCGAACATTACGTCAATGTGATCTGTCAAAAGCTAAAATTAGGAAAACCGTCAGGTATCGTCTATGACCAGAATATTGATGCATATACCTCGAGCTTGCTCGATATATTGAGAAGTAAAAATATCATTGAACTTAGATCGGTGAATATTGCAACAAACAACCTGTACGATTACCTGGAAATACTGCAGATACTCCGTACTAAAAAGATAATTAGTAGCCCCAAATTTGAATCCGGTGAGCATCTCTATTTCCGAATGAATATCCTTAATATGGCGACGGAGAAACTTGAAGGTATTGACTATGAAGACTTACAAAAGCGGATTGAAAAAATGGACATCAAACATTTGCAAGCCTTCAGTGAAATCTCAAGTGTAGAAAACACTCCAGTCTATTTGGATCAACTTAACCGGATTGGGAATTTATCAAATAAAGAGCTAATTGATCAAAAAAGAACCTTTTATACCGATCAGATAACCAAACGGGTTAATGAATTAGCGACCAGCGACCAGGCCAGGGATCTGCTCAAGAATAAACTAATTCGGAGACTGGTCCATCGAAACCTAGCTGACCTTGTGGTAATCTACGAATCAAGTAAAAACGTATCTATCCTGTACGGTTGGCTTAGCAACCTTGAGGAACTTGGCAAAATGAGTACGCAAGAAGTTGAGCATTTCCATCCGGTTTGTTCCTGTTATATCGGGCCTTGATGGTATAGATGCTCAATTCAAAATTAATAACCCTGGTAATTATTAAGGAAGGTCCTGCCCTGTAATAGATCATAGACTCTTAAAATGAAGATAGGTCATCTAGTTTTAATAAATCTTATAATTGAAATTGACCTCTATAATCATCAAAATAATGCTCAAATCAATTCGGTTGATTGAAGATGGCTCTAATTTCATTCGCGATGTCCTGTTGATCTTCCTTATATAGCCCTTCGTAACCGATACAATAATTGTCGAAATTTTGCATGGCTTTACTGAAATTCAGTATAGACTTATCTTTTAGCCACTGCTTTTTGCGTTGTTTGGTACCATTATGATAACGCAGTATGGCATCTTTCAAAAGGCGTTTATTTTTTCTCAGCAAACTACTATTTTCAACAAAGAAATCGCCGTCTATCATCGTGATGGGATAAATATTTCCAAATTTATCTGCCAGCTCACTGGATAAAACTGGGCTGTTACTCACGATATAATCATTAACCGCAACCACACCTGCATGTGGTTCTGTGTAAACAATGATGGGAAATATCTTTAATTTGTGAAGTGGCGTATGCAATCCGAATAAACCTTTAGGGTCATCAGCCAAGTGTTGGAGACATTTGTGCAACTGGATAACACCTTTCTTATCGCTGATAAAATTCACATCCAAATATTTCTTAAATGCCTCCAGGTTTTGTTCCTCCCAGTCCTTATAATGTAAAGATGAGGTTTTAATCTCGACCAGGAAAACATCCGAACCGTTAAGGATTAGCGTCATATCAGGCGTTTTTTTATCATCAGATGGAATAACACGTAATCCCTTTTGATGTATCGAAGCGAATATTTTGCCTAATAGAAATTTTTCGACATAATGTCCAAAAAATACTTGGAAATTTGACTTTGAAAATTGTGGTATGTACGGTAATAAGGTTCCCTCGTTAAACAAAAAATAACCCCATCCCAATTCTGTAATCAGTGTAAAATCATGGGTGCCGGTGAAACTCAAATATCCATTGGACAGCCGCATGAAAGGCTGCATCATGACTTTAAAAACTGAACATTCGTTTGTTTTATTTGCTGGCTCAGTTACCAGTTTTAAGTTATAAAGCAGCTTGTAGTATGATGTTTCCGGTGCAATGCAAATCAACGGATCTTTCGTTTTAAGCCGATTGTCCTGTTCGAACTGTAAGGCGACATACATTAAGCTAACCTCAAAAAGCTTTGTAACACCCAGTTTCGCGCATATTTTTTCTTCAAATTCTGAAAATTTGTCTGTCAATAAATACTCCAGATAAGCTAAGAAAACAGCCTGCTTCATGGCTCCTGTTCGTACAAAGCTTGCCTGGTTAGCCCCATTGAGATCCTGCATCATCATGATTTGCCAAAGTTGATCGGGGTCACCTTGAATGGTAGCAATTTTGAGGTAACGGTAATGATGATCATTATAAATTAACAGTGTTTCCAGGACAGCTAACGAAATGTAATCAGGCCGCTCAAAATTGGGGTCCAGTGTTCCTTCAGGTTCATTAAAGAGATCAGCTAAGATTTGATTGACCACTAAGGGTGACGTTATAAAGTAATCGGCTGTGCCATTAAACAAAAATTGTTTTAGCCGCTCACTATGCGCTGCGGGTAATTTTGAAATAAACCAGTTCATAAACGGATTGTTGATGTCCCGTTCGCTACTTCGGGAAAGCGTCATCTTCAGCCTGCAAAACAGATTGCAAATCACATCCCTGTTTAAACCCGAAAGTCTTTCTAAATTTTTTTCAGGCAGATCTTTTCCTGGATAATAAATCGAATAGTTTAAAATAGGATGGTATTGCTGATCCATTTTCGTTTTTTGTTGGTAACCTAAATATAGTCTTATTTGCCACCAACCCCGATTTTGCCATGGAATTTACAATAGTGAAATCTTGTGAAAAAATGCCGAACTTCATCCTTTATTGAATATGTCAGCAGAATACCAGGAATTAAATCAGAAAGAGTTTTTAGCTAATTATGAAGATTTTGCAATTAGTCCGCCTGCAAAATATAATTATGAGCAATTACCTTTCAGCGATCTCCCCCCTCCCAGGTTTGAACAACTCTGCTTGAAATACTGTTACAAGAACTATGGAATGGATCGCTGTACACTGTATGGTTATCCCGGACAAAAACAATATGGATTGGATATTTTGGTAGCGGATGAGGCTGATAAATATATCCTGTATCAATGTAAAAGGGTCAATGAATTTTCAGGAAACGACCTGATTGAGGCAATTAAGGTTTTTCAAAAAGAAAAGCACCAGCAAAAATGGTATGAAAAAACCTCCGAATTTGTGCTATTTTCTTCAAATGAGCTTGTCGATACTTCTTTTATAGAGGAATTTGAGCGGCAACGAAAAGCCTTGAATACGGCGGGCATTAAACTTAACAAATTAGGCAGGACGGAGCTCTCAGAGTTACTTAAAAATGATGTCGAGATCGTATATGAGTTTTTTGGCGAACTATGGGTTAAGGGATTTATAAAGCCGGAGGTTTACCAACCTTATCTGGCCAGCCTAGTTAAGCTGCCTGAAAAAAAAGTCTACCCGGAAGTGCGTGATTATATTCCGCGGAGCCTAACCAACCCTGAAAAAGCTAAAGAAAGCTTAGGATATACTTTTTACGACGCTCAGCCACTGACTACCTATTTAACAGAATGTCATTCAGAAAACAAACCCGTTAGAGTAATAATCCATTCCGATGCTGGTCTCGGCAAAAGTAAAGAGCTGGACTACCTAGCTTATGTATACAGTAAACCGAGCAAACTTTATCCTGTGATTATCCGGCTTAAACTATATCAGGGTAATCTTGAAAAATTGATCGGTGCTTTTTACGAGTTCTGGACTATGGTTCCGAGGCAAAAATTGCTTTTATTATTTGATGGGCTGGACGAAGTACCAAACAATTTCCTGGAAAGCTTTTTACAACAATTTAATCTGCTTTTACAGGAATATGCTTCCGCCAATATTATAACTACCGCAAGGAGCAGTTTCTCCTTAAATTCAGTTGGCGATGGCGTAGATACAAATAGCTTGCTAAAGCCCCAATATCTCAAACCGCTGGAACAGTGGGAAATTAAGAAGTATTTATCTGATCGAGGCCTTTCCCAAATACAAATTAAACGATTTGACGAACTGTGCGATGACAGGCGCTTGACCGATTTGCTCAATAATCCATTTTATCTTAAAAACCTGGTTGATCTTTACCTGCACACGACTTTAAAATTCCCGAATGACAGGGCCGATGCTATTGCGCAGATAATTGCCTTAAAACTGGAACAAGACCGCGTAAAATTCCCGTCGATGCCAAAAGCGGATCGATACCTGATCTTTGGAAAAAAACTGGCCATTTATCTGACACTTACAGGCAGAAACTCAATAACAGAAAACCTGTTAAGCGAATTAACTACGCTGGACATTTCCGAAATCCGCTATTGCTCACTCTTCAGTTGCGAGGAAAATGACAGGTTAGCATCGGTTTACTTTGAACATAATAATTTCCAGGAGTATTTAACCGCGAGCCATTTAAAGGGCATGGATTGGCCTGATTTACAAAGGCTGCTGTTCCATGAACCGGCATTTTTAATATTAAAGCCCCGCCTTGTAAATACGGCAAATTACCTTTTTACTCTGTTAGACAGGGGTGACGAGGTTTATTTAAAGTTTTTTAACCCCCTTAAAGAACATAATCCGGAGCTTCTTTTACGGTTTGAAAAGGATAAGATCAACTTAAATATTCGATTGGATATTTTCCGTCACTTGATCCTTGAAGGAAAGAAAGAAGGTTTGTATTACCTGCGCGGTAAATACGAGGTGGAAGATTTATTAGCATTTATCCAGCATTCACAGGAAATACTTGATTTTTTGTTTGGTGAACTTACTGATCCCACAATTTCGACAGCCCATAAAAGATGTTTACTGGAGATCCTTTTAAATTTTCACCCCGAAAACATTACCGGCATAAACCGCAAGGTGCTTCATAAAATTTTAAAACAAATAATACAATCACAGGAAATCCCTACCGTCCATGACTTTGCCATTGATGTAATGACCAGGCAGCTGTTTGTAGATTCGGCTGACATACGTTTATGTGTTAAAAAATGTCCGAACAACAGGGTTAAAGTAGTCCGCGAAGCTATTTTAAAAATGATAAAAATCGCCGGGGATGAGCAATATTTCAATTATATCTTAGATAGCGCTTCGCTACTTTTTCAGCAAGATGTCAACAACCCCTCGCAGTTGGGCAATGATTTTCTGGAAATTATACTTGGCTTGCTTAACGCAAAAAACGCAATTACCTGGTTGAAATTTGCTGAAACTAACGTTAACCTTTTGGGTATCATTTTAGACACCATGTATGATCCTTTGGAGCGGTTGGCCATCCAACAAATCAACCTGAAACTGGCAGAGTTGTATCTACAGACAAATGATGATAATATCTTAAAGAGATACATGGCATTCATCGGTGCAATACATGCTAACCTGTCTGAAAGCAAATGGGGAAACCTTGCACTGTTTTTCATCAATACCAATACCATAGAAAACGCATTCTTTTCCTTGCTGGAAGAAGAGGATACTGTACTATACCGAAGTTCAATTGGTGCAGACCTTGCTAACCGGGAGATTCTTGATTTGTTAGTGCGGCGCGTAAAAGAAGGTATGATTGTTAAGGACTCCCTGCGGCTAACCCGTAACTTTCTTCACTTTTTCAAACGGTACGAACTGTTCAATTATCTGGACGAACAGATTAATGCGCAAATTCCCGACTTTTTTCAGCCAACGACTGAACAAAAAATTAACTGGCACGAATTAAATGAACAACGCACAGCGAGGGATTTTGAAATATTAAAAAGCAAATCAGTCTTCATTGCAGAAGCCGAGACGATTTTTAACGAAGTTGCCCGATTGAATGTTGAAGATGATTGGTTTATGCTTGAATATAGTGAAAAGGCGGAAATCAAAAAGATAGTTACGAATAATATCATTTTCCGAATAATCGAACGCGGTAAAATAACCGGGTTTAGCGGTTTCGTGGCGTGGATCGATGAATGGAAATGGGATTATTTTGTGTTCGCTCAATTAACGATTTATACTATCGATCAAAAAAAGAAATTACCGGATTATTGGACGGCGTGGTTGCAAACCTATGTCAATAATGTATTGTTAAAGGAAATCGATTTTAAAAAAGCACTTAAACGGACACCAGATGGCAGATATGCAGCAATTTACGGCGCAAGGCACATCCGTTCCCTATTTATGGAAGGCCTTGTCCAGTTGCCGCAAAATGTCCTTTTTGACATGACTATATTTGATACCAGCGGGTTTAATCAGCTTACCCCATCGCCGGTCAAAAGAGAGTTCCTTTTTCAGAAGGTCATCGAAAAAGTGGAAGACATCGAAGCATTCAAACAAAGGATTTTATTAAATCTTACAAAAAAATTCCCTGAACTCCGGGTATTGGAAACACATTGCAGTATCTGTATCTATTTGCAAATTACAGAGGCAGTTCCCTTGCTGATTGATCACTTACAGAAAAAATCTACTACTCCGGACGTTAAGGATTCCCTCGTAACAACCTTGATCAAACTCGGTGCTGACTCAGCAATTTTTGTCAATGAACTTAAGCAACTAAGGTTTATAACGGAGCCTTGGCATTGGGAGTTATTTAAACCTGTGTTTAATCAAATCATGGACGGAAACTATATCTGGGATAAAACCACTTGCCTTGCACTTGCGGAAAGGTCAGCCCAAAAACACAAGACTGAAAACCGCTTAAAATGGCGTTTGATTAAAGCAGCCCTTAAATTGGGTTCAGTAAAGTCGGCCAACCAATTCTTCAAATTCATGGGCAGTTCTAAAAGTTGGAGCGATTATGCAGATATAGATGCTAAAGATTTTGAAGGAATTGATGCATTTGATCCTAAAAAACTGATTGTAAAGTGTATCAAGATTCTGGAAAATTCGGTATTAAGTACCTCCAGAGAACGCCCGAATATGGTTGAACGTTTTGTTACTCAACTCATCAGGCAAATTGCGATAAAAAATTATGATATCATGTTATTTTCCATACAATGCTACGAATCACTGATCGCCAGACTTATTGCCAAAAACCCCGACCTGGTACATTTACGCTGGCATGAAAAAGATTTGATAACTGATTATTATATCCAGGCCACGACATTTGAAGATGAACAAATAGTGTTGCGGATGATCAGTTCAATTAACTAGAAGGTGCTCTAAATTTTTAGATTAATTTACGATTTTGCCCTTGCATGTAATTGAACAAGTAATTAAACAGATTTTTCTTTTGTCAGAAGATAATTTTATGATGTTAAGTACAAATTTCAGCCAATTAGAACACCAACTACAGACAGAATGTACCCAATGGTAGATTATTTTGAATCAATTGCAACAGAATTGCTTAACGAACTGAATATTATTAAGCAGTTAGTGAAAAAACATAATCCAACCATAGGGGTCGTTACAGAAGAGATTTTACGCAGGTTTTTAAAAAAGCATCTGCCTGAATCAATAAACGTTGGGCAAGGCTTTATCCGTAATGATAAGGATGAAATCTCTAAACAATGTGACATTATTATCTATCAATCTAATTCTAAAAAACCTTTTTATAAATTAGATGATCTAGTAGTAATTCCGGCTGAATCTGTTATTGCAATTATTGAGGTCAAAACAATAATTAATTCGGCCATATTCCATGACACAATCGACTATTTTAATCAAATACTCAAAGTATGCTATAAGCCGGCATATCTATTTATTTATAACTCGGCTGACATTTCAGCTATAGCATCTTATTTCCAGTCTTATAAACACAAAGATGGCAGAGGGCGGTTTGATCACGACACCTTTCAGCTACTTCCGGGTGAAATAACCGGCATCAATAGCTCCTATCACCTGAAACAAGATTATGTTATAGGCGATCGCGATGAAATGGGATATAGTTCCTTTGTATTCAATAACGAGGCAGGAACTGAAATAAACGCTCTGCAGCATTTTTATATGTCCATATATGATCAAGTCAAACGTCAAAATGAAATTCATCATTTATCTGAATTCCCTGTTGATGGTGATGCATACCAACGAAAATCCTTCAAGGCTTATTGGGCATTTGGCTTGTTCGACATGTAATCTCAGACAAACCTAATTCCGACTCACTCTGAAAAAATATAGCTATACATATCAATTAACTTATTGGTTGCAAAATCGGATAATCTGCTGGACGGTGAATATGGAACATAAATATCGATTATACGGTCCTTCACTATTATTGTGCCAAATAGCACTTTATTCGCTTTGGAAGACAATGTTGGTATTTCCATGCCTTTTTGTATCAATAAGATTTTGAACAACCCTAACGCACCTATAGCATCGGTTCTACTCGTAAATACAATTGTGTGAATTGTAATATTTGCTTCTAATATGTCTAGTACATTATTGAGCGCAACTGAATAAAGATGTTCGTCACCTGAAAAAGTATTTTTCCTATAGCAAACCTTATGCATATCGGTCATAGCTATATCATTATCAGTCAAAAAATCCTGGCGTTCTTTTTTGGCTTTAGCTCCTACACTTTCTTTAAAGGAGTTTCCAAATACTTTTCCCATCACCAGCCAAAATCTATTTTCATCTCCAGAATAGAAAAATTCGAAATTTCTTTTATGAGCTGGAAATGTTCCAACTACCAGATATTTAGCTCGTGGTGGAATATGATCTCCAAATGGATGTGACGTTAAAATAAATTTGTCGATGATATTATATTCCATAAAAGTTAGTATTGATTGTTAAAATATACTTTGCGCTACTTTTCTTTCCTTCAATCTTCTAAAAGAAAAGTAGCAAAAGAAAAGGCTTTCTCAAAACATTAAAGAGGATGAAAAGAAGACGGCAATTGGTTCGAGGTACCCCAAAAGCTTTGTTTTGATGGAAACTAACATCGATCCACATATTTAAATAAACATTTATTCTTTTATATCTGATTAACATATAGTTACATCTTTAAAAAAAGAAAAAATTACTCACTAATAAAAAGTGGTACAAATGCGGCATAACATACTTGTACAGATTAAAAACCGCTTGTAAACTACTTAATGTAAACACGATGAAGCACATTTATGAGATAGGCCAGTAACCTCATGGTCTATGCAGGATTTTATAGCGTTGGGAATGTCATTCAGATGCATATAGGTTGCAGCCCGGTGCTCTACCAATGTGTAGTTCGGGCTGTAAGTATCTGTCAATCGGTTGCAGAGCAATAACAGCTTCTTCGTCTCACCCGCCTCATAATAAAGCTTCAGCAAATCCTCCGATATAGGTGGTTTTTCGTTGCGTTCGTAAATAATTACTGCCAACCTATTTTCCTTATAATCGTAGGGTATATAGCTGACTTTGAGTTCGGGTGTTATCTTGGGTATTAGGTATTGCTGGAGATGTGCGGAATCTTCTCGTTTTTCAATCGGGAAAAAACGTGATATCATCATTGTTTATTTTGGTAAACTCGATCACGATATACCGGGCACCTTTGATATCGCCATTAGCAAGCGCTAAAACATCTTTAACTACCTCACCCCGTTTATCCCCGGCGTATTCTTCTCTTTTAAATTCAAGAGCGGGCCTTCGCGGTGATACTGAATCAGTTCATCTATATCGATCATGTTAATACAATTTTAATAAATAATATGGGAGATTTTCGATCCTCCGGCAGATTTAACACTACCTTAGTAATTTAATATCGAAACTAACGCTCACATTCAGCCATACTAAACCTTTGCCATTGGAATATGAAACTGCCTTATAAAATTTATTCTTTCAAGTGGTATTGGTCTTTAAATAGGCAGCGAGAGAAATCCCGATTTAAATTTCGAAAACTTCTTTTTAAAGCGCGAAAGCTCTACTCTAACGAAACTTATAAAGGCAAAACAGCACTCAATTATTTATTTATTACAACCCAATCTATTTTAAGGGCAGTACTGTCGGTATTAGTTCTGTATAACATAGAACATTTTGCAGATGCGTATTGGCAGGAACACATGGCCACCATGCCACTTTGGGTTTCCCACTTAATCGACCTGATTCCCAAAACAACTTATACAGCCGATAAAGATGCCGTACTTTACCTGCTTTCAGTAATTGCAAGCGTCACCGGTGTTACTTTGGCTTTATTCTATACCATCCTGGCCACGCTGGCAAGTACAGCTTACGCAAAAGTACAGTCGAGTATCAGAAATCTTATTATTTACGATAAAGATACCCAGGCGTACTTACGCCGGTTAACAAACCTCACAGCTTTTTCCATCACCATTCTGATGGCTATGGGGTTCCACTTTTATCCGGGTAACCTTATATTAATTACTCTGTTTTTATTTTCGCTTACCACTTTATTTGGCCTTTTAAAGATTGGTATGGGTGTTTATAATTTCTTCGAGCCGAGCGTTATTGCACGACCGGTTGCCAATAACCTCAGTAAGGCCATAACTGAAGTAACAATAAAAGGCCAATACTGGGATGATAGAAGCTTTCAGAATTTCAACTATGATCAGGCATTTATACAGGTTAAAAACCTGAAACTCATCACTGATTTATGTATTAAGGGGGATGACCTTAAAGAAGACTCTTTTAAAACGATAGTAGATTCTTCTATTTCTGTACTTCGGTTTTACCTTTCTCAAAAGCCCCGGATACCACGCGAAAGCCTTTGGTTTCCCGAACGGCTATCTTATAAGTCTTATTTTGAAAGTGATATGTCAGCCAGATCGATTTCGCGGCAATCACGCACATATATTACGCCGGAAAAAATAAGGGATTTTTACTGGCTTGAGGAAAAGGTGATCGACAATATCTCCCTGAGTTTAGAGATCATCATCAGGCACAAATTTGTTAAGGTTTTTTCAGACACCATACAATTGCTTTATCCTTTGGAAAGGACACTTAGTTTTTCACTGGATTTAAAAACAGGCGAATCTATTTTAAAGCATCTTTTGCTGAATCTCAAATCAGCAAAATCCTGCGAGGTAAAACCGGGTGAATCCTTACAATATGAAGATTGGATAGACTATATGGAAGCGATTGAGGCTTATTCGCTGGCGGTCTTCCATTTTCAGATCTCGTTTTTGAACCGGGCAGCTAAATTTACCGCACAAAAAATAAATACCGAATATGAGAAGATAATTTGGGGAAAGGTAGATTCGATTTATTCAACTGATTTTTTACCGGAGTTATACGAAGTCATTGACCTGATCAATACTTTTGTGAAAAACGAAAAATTTGTTGAGGGCGAACTCGTTACACCGGATTGGTATTTTATTCAACAGTTGACTTCCGTTCATTTGGAGGTGCTGACCAAGAAAATAGAAAAGTCGATCCGGCTTTATGATGAATATATCTTGGCGCTGGCAGCATATTTCGACAGTAACGGAAATTACCTGCTTTGTTCATTTATCGCCCAAAAGGGTTATGAGTATATTATTAAATATCAATTTGCCCTGAGCGAACTGGAAGCAACATTAAATACTTTGGATAGCCTTGAGGTGTTAAAGGCTGAGTATAAATGGGAGAAGCCTGACATTGCTGGTCTTCGCCAGCTATTAAAAGATTACGATTGGCGGGGATTAAAATACATTGCTAAATATGCAGAGCAATTGGCTGTGCTGCAATGGGACAGCCGTTTTCCGGATTTATATTCTTACACCTATTCTATCATCAATACCTACATTAATTCGACTTTCAAATCAAACGATTATAACAAGTTTGAGGAAATATTCCCGCTATTTTTAAGCGCGACGGTCAGCGGATATAATACCTTAACAAAAAACTTTCAGCACTATACACTTCCATACCGGATCACTTATCAGACCTTATTGGATTTAATGGAAATAAGCGGCTACGCATATCTGTATGCTTACTTATATAGTGACACCCGATATTGGAAAATCGTAAAAACAGCCTGGGATAATTTATATCCGATTACGGAGGACAATATTAAGTTAGCCGTTGCTAACTATTCTATTTATAAAACGCGCGTCCTCGGTACAGGTATTAACTTTGGTGAAAAACATCAGCGCCAACTGGTATTCCGAGAGGTTTTGAATAAGCAAAACGAACAGCATCCGCTATTATTAACAGATGCTCCTCCGTATATCGAGCCATATCTGTCTTTAAGGGAAATGGGGGGATATTACGAAGTCAGTGAATTATTTATTGAGCTTTATTTTTTCACCTTTTTAGAGGCCCGGAATGCCGTGCCAAAAATGCAACGTAATTTATTTGATCACTGGTGCCATATTTATTGACGGCCCACAACTTATGGCGATGATTAAAAGTTCAGACCGGATATCGGTTCATTTTCAGGACGAAGCTTATTCAGGGGATGAGATCAAAACGACTATGTTTGTTGAGGACTTCTCTCAAAACCTAGTACCCTATACTTATACTGCAAACAGGACGCAGGTAAGGTGTGAGCTTAAACCTGCTGATAAAGCAGCGTCGAAACTGATTGCTGATCTGTTAGCGCCATTTAGCCAATTTAACAGTCGCGGAGATATGGCCCGGAGTGTTTGGAACGCCATCGGGGTCATTGCAAACATCTTGGTTACCAGAGGTGAGGCTATTTTTGAAATAGTTACCAATGTGGATGAGAATGACATCAAATCCTTTTCCTTAGTCAGGATGGCAGGGCAATGTTCGATTAAAAAACAAAAGATAATTCAATACTTACCCGTCCACCTTACTCAAGCAAAGGGCTTACCTGCTTCATTAGAAATACCCAGGGAGAAATGTGTTGTTATCACATTCCCCGAAACGCTCGGCGGCAAAAAAAAATATTTGAAGTGGTTTGCTAAGTTTCGGGAAATTGAAAGCGCTGATCCTTATAATCACTTTTTAAGAAATCCATTAAGCGATAAAAAGGGTTACGATTCTATTAAACATCACGCGGTGCATGAGTTGGCATTATGGTCTGCCACAAAGGGATTTGGCTGGAATCACCGGAGCAGCAGTAATAAGCTGTTTTCAAATTACTATACGATTTACAGAACTCTGAAATTCAGAAAGACTCAGTTTATTTTGAGAGATTACATTATTTCGGAATTGACTGAACATATTCATAACATCCTTAAACAAATAAGTTTTTCTTCCCAATTAGTTTTTAGCGGCCTGTTAACGATTGCCGATATAGACGAAGCACTGGAAGAATGGAACAAAGGATCAATGGATATCGAGCGCATGGGAAGTTACCTCAGCTAAGTAATTTCTATTATATTAAAGATTTGATATGGAAGAAAAACTAAACCTCATATTAGGGTTTGTCATACGTCATAAGGGTAGGATTAATATTAATCCGCATACAATACACGAACACCTTTTTTTGAAATCCATAAGTTTTGAGGAAGCTAAACAGCTATTCGACAAAGTTTTGAAATCCGGCAAGGTAAAAGTCTACGGCGGCAGATACATCGGCTATTCCATCGATACAGAATTGTATTTAAAATCAGGAGGCTTCATTGCTGAAAGCGGAAATCAGGAGGCAAATATGAATGCCGCCGAGGAAGTTAAACAACCTTCTTTATTTATGTCCTATTGTTGGGCAGAAAGCGAAATTGCTGAAAAGATCTATAAAGATTTAGTACAAATAGGTGTATCCATATTAAAGGACAATCACCAGCTGGATTATAAAGATTCGATTAAATCATTTATGAATTCCATTCGGGATTCAGACTATGCAATTATTTTAATCAGTGATGATTATTTAAAGTCTAAAAATTGCATCTATGAGCTGCTGCAATTACTAAAAGAAAAAGAATATAAGAACAAAATACTGCCTATTATTACTGAAGGAACAAAGATCTATGCTGCGGCAGACCGAATTAGGTATATTAAATTCTGGGAACAGAAATGCGAAGAATTAAAGGAAGCTTTGGGCACAATAAATCCTGTGAATAGTTTAGGTGTAATAAACGATTTAAAGCTATTTACTGAGATTGCGCAGAATATTGGCGAGTTTCTTAATGAAATCGGCGACATGTTGCATATCTCTTTGAAAAAGTTACAGGAAACTCATTACAAAGCCATTCTTGAAAAAATTGGATTTGAAGATATTTCTTTCGCCGTTACGTTGATGGCGATTGCCGGCACTGATGATGTAGAGCAACGGGAAATAATGCTTGATCAATATGCTAAAAAGCATCCCCTAAACTCTTATTATTATTCAATCAAAGCGGGAACAAATGCTAAGGCCAATAGATATACCCAAGCCACACTAAATTACCTAGAAGCTTTAAAGCTAAATCCTGGAAATGTAGAAGCATTGAACAATTTAGGGTTGATTTATCATGATATCAATAAGGATTATCCAAAAGCAATCTCCTGTTTTCGTAAGGCGGTTGAGCTGAGTCCCAAGTTTACCATCGCTAAACTGAATTTGGGCTATGCCCTCGGTCATTATCCGGATAAAAAGGAGGAAGCATCCGAAATTTATAAGGACATTTTATCCTACGACCCTTATGAACCCAAAGCCTACAACAATCTTGCTAATTACTATAAAGTAAAAGATTACAAAAGCAACTTCGAATTAGTTAAGCAATACTACGAAAAAGCGATTGAGCTGAAGCCTGATTATATTGAACCATATATGGGCTATGGCAACATTCTTAAGCTTAACGGAATGATTGACGAAGGAAACGATTATTATCGAAAAGCACTTGAACTTGACAACGGATACTACAAAGCTTTTATAGAGGCGGCTTTATCTTCAATCAAGGGCTAATATAAATTAAGGGTCGATCAGACTGAAACTGTATAACTTTTTTTCTACGGGCAAAAAATAACACCCCGCTGTACTCATTTTAATGGGTTAGATTTTCGAAATTTTCGCTGATGGCACAATAGTTGGATATTGGTAAATCATTTTTTTCAGTGAAGAAGCTCTTCGTATACCACCTTAACAGTCTGGGGGTAGATTCCAAATCAAACCGCTCTTTGACAGAGTAAGCTTCCTTTTATCGAATAGCTCTTTCATGATCATCCATACCTGGTCGGTCAATCGGAATGATCTTTTGAAACTCATATCGGTCTTCGTAAGAAATCCGGTGATCAATATTTTTTCGACAGGTATTTCCTCGTTCGGTAGTTTACAGAACAGTTTGCAGCTGAGGGGAAAATCTATAGTTGTGGTCTTCATCAGTTCCCCTTGGCTTTCGAGTTCGCCCGAAAAAGCCATCAGGTATTGGGTAAAAGGAATCTGCCTGTCATAAACATCGTGGAGCTTGGCAAAGTACATGGCCATTATTTGCTCTTCTCCAACGATGATCTTGCAGCCGAAATCGATTCGTATAATTTTTGGACGCCTGACCATCATGTTGACGTTTATATTCAGGTCTCCTATTTCGACTATCTTTTCAAACTCCGCATCATCTTTTCCTGCTTCTCCCAGTTCAACAAGCTTTATCCCCAAATGCTCTGCATAGGTTACCGTATCTTTGGTAAATCCCTTTTTGCAGACAATGATGCCACTGGCTATATCTGAATCCTTCATGACCTGAGCAAGCTTCATAACAACTTCCTTCTTTACTTTTTTCTTAGCGTATTTGCATTCGATCGCTGTAAGCAATTGTTGCTCACCATCAAACTGTTCGGTCAGTACGTCTACCTGGTGGTGCAACCCAGATGTTCCTTTTACCTTACAATTGCGTCCATGACCTTTGACCTTAACACCATATTGCGCACCGAGTATCTCATAGATGTATCTGGTGATGGCTTCATATTCTTCCCAGTTGAGCTCGTTTGTATCAGGCATAGTTTTCAGATCAATGTTTCAGATCATTACCTATCCTAAAGATGAATATGCTATAAAGGCTTTAGCGATCTGATCCTATCATAAAGCTAAACATTTCAAAAATAATTTTGCAATCCATCAATTTCTCCGAAATACCCATACTGCATTCCTGTAATCAAAGACTTCCCGAAATGTTTGTTAAAGTATTTTACTGCGTTAAGGATTGCAGTGAAAAGCCCACAGCGCAGCGAGGACTTGCAACGGAAAGCCTGGGCCAGAGGCAACGCCAAATTAAAAATCTAATAAATCTTTTGGGGGAACATCTAATCCCTTTGCCAACTCGACTAAAGTTGTCACATTACAGTTCGCAACGCCATTCTCAATCTTACTGATTTTCGCTCTATCCACATCACATCTAAAAGATACATCTTCTTGACTTAGGCCTTTAGAAAGTCTTAAATTTAAGATTTTCTGGCCCAAGTTCTTCAACACAATTGTATCCTTTTCTTTCATCAAGAGAAAAATCCAATAATATTTTATTTTTTATTGTGGCACTTCTACCACAATTGATGAATTATTGTTACTTTAGTGTAAATAAGTTTTATGATGATTAATATATCATACTAAATTTGCGATTCTTCAATAATATTTAGAAGCATTCGCACTTAGAATCTCGTTTTAGAAAACTGGTAATTTTTAAAGGGAACGAGAGGATAGGTGAAAATGCTCACGCTATAGGCGTGGGCTCACTTATTCGTTCCCGGTATACCAGTACCACTAAGGCGGTAAGTCGGGTTCCACGCCTTCCTTTGCTCCGGCAAACCAGCGGCAGACCCTTCTTCAAACCACGTATAGGGATGGACGCAAAAATGGACGCAAAACTCAGATCAATCAACCAGCTCAGACTCCTCAGCGCCGAAGAAGCGATCGAGCGGATCTTTGACGGCATTGCATCCCCCGCGCTCAAAGGTGAACTGTTCAAATGGTTTGCCTTCGGCACCACCGGTAAAGGCAGGGAACTGCACAGACTGACGCCGGAAGAACTGGGCGAGTTGATGGACAAACTCCCCAATCTTGTCCTGGCCATGTACGCCTACCACCAGGAAATTCAGAAAGGAGCAGACAAATGACCAAGATCCCCATGCATCAATGGTTACTTGTCATTTGCCCGCCGGAATGACAAGAGCGATAACGGCAGTCTGATCAGTTAATTTTAAAACTTCCGGCTGCCGTTATCGCCCATATCCCCGAAGCCCGAACAGGGCTCTCCTTCCCGATTTTCAAATACATACCCCATTTCACACATGAAAAAAACGCTCATTTTTATCGTGCTGGCCACGCTTTGCCTTTTTTCCAGGCTGGCGGCACAGGAACCCGGTCCGCGGTTTTCGCCTATCCTGACCGGAACGGTTACGGACGAACAGGGCCGGCCATTAGCCGGCGCCACCATCCGGCAGGACTCCACCAGACAAATCACCCATACCGACCGGTCGGGGGCATTCCGGCTGGAAGTTCCCACCGCCAAAGCGGCATTAACGATCAGTTTTACCGGCTATGAAACGCAGACGATCCATGCCCCGGCAAACGACCAACCGCTTGTCATCCGTATGACGCCCGCCAGGCTGGACATCCGGGAGGTAACCGTTGTTTCGACCGGTTACCAGACCCTTTCCAAAGAAAGGGCCACCGGATCCTTCGCGACGGTAGACCAGGAACTGTATAACCGTAGGGCGGGGCCGGATATCCTGGGCAGACTGGAGGGCGTGGTCCCCGGACTCGTTTTCAACCGGAACACCAGTAATTCAGCGAACGGCCAGTCCGATATCAGTATCCGCGGGCACAGCACGCTGTTCTCCAACGACCAGCCCCTGGTCGTCATTGACGGGTTCCCCTATGAAGGCGATATCCAAAACATCAACCCCAATGATGTTGAAAGCATCACGGTGCTGAAAGACGCCGCGGCAGCGTCTATATGGGGCGTCCGTTCCGGTAACGGCGTGATTGTGCTGACGACCAAAAAAGGCCGGCAAAATCAACCCTTAGCGATAGCATTTAATGCCAGCCTGACCGCCGGTAACAAGCCTGACCTGCATTACAGCCCCGGCTTTTTAAATTCGGCTGACTACATCGGCATCGAGCAGTTACTTTTCTCCAAAGGCTATTTCGACGGGAAGCTCAGCGACCCCAGCCAGGTCATATCGCCGGTCGTGCAGCTCCTGGTAGCACAACGGGTAGGCAAGATCGACGCCAGGTCGGCCGGTTCGGCCTTGGACCAGCTGCGGGCCACAGACGTCCGGGATGGCCTGAGCCGATATTTCTACAGGCGTTTGATGCAGCAGCAATACGCGCTGAACTTCCGGGGCGGTGGTGACCGAAGCGATTATTTCTTTTCCATAGGAGAAGACCACAACCAGACCAGCCTTAGCGGCAATTCGGGTAACCGGGTGACGATCGCCGGAAACTATGACTTCTACCCGGTGAAAAACCTCCTGCTCAGTTTCGGCAGCAACTTTATCCAGTCCGCGCAGCAAAATAACAGTCAGGCGGGTAACCTGGCCCCGGGCGGCAGTTATGTGAATACCCTGTTCCCTTACACCCGGTTCGCCGATGATCATGGCCAGGCATTGCCTGTTGCTAAATATTATAACCCCGATTTTGTCAGCGGGGCTCAGCAGCAGGGATTCCTGGACTGGCAGTTCCGGCCGCTGGAAGAACAAAGGAACGCCGATAACACTTCCACCACCAATGATTACCGGATCAATTTCGGACTGAACTATAAACTGATGAAGGGGCTCAGCGCGGACATCAAATACCAGTATGAAAAGACCAATACCCTGCAATCCGATTATTACAGCGCGGCCACCTTTTATGCCCGGAACCTGATCAACAGCTACGCGCAAAAGAACGCCGGCGGCTCATTCAGCTACCCCATCCCCCCGGGCGGGATCCTGCAGGAGAACGAGGCGTACCTGAACGCGCAGCAATTGCGGGCGCAATTGAATTACCGTACCATCTTGTCCGACCGGCATGCGATCAACGCCATCGCGGGTGCCGAAGTGAGCAGTACCGTGAACAAGGGCAGCAGCAATACGGTTTACGGATATGATCAGGATACCGAAACCAGTTATGCCCAGATCGATTTCGCGGACTATTTCAACACCAACCCGGGTTCCGGAACCGCGCAGATCCCCCATAATCAAAGCTATTTCCAAACCACCGATCATTATATTTCCTATTTCAGCAATGTGTCGTATACCTATCGCGACCAGTATACGCTTTCCCTGAGCGGGAGGATCGATAAGTCCAACCTGTTCGGCGTGGCCACCAACCAGAAAGCGGTCCCGCTGTATTCGGCAGGGTTGGCCTGGGACCTGGCTAAAGAACCCTTATACCGCATCGGCTGGTTACCCCGTCTGAAACTCCGGGCGACCTGGGGTTACAACGCCAATATCAATAAGTCCGCGACGGCGCTAACCACCCTGCAACAGCAAAGCAATGCTTACTTCAGCGGTGTCCCCTACAATACGATCGCCAACCCCGGGAACCCGGAGCTCCGATGGGAAAAGGACCGGATGATCAATTTCGGCCTGGACTACGCCTTGAAGAACCAGCTTTTCTCCGGCAGTTTCGATTATTTCCTCAAAAAGAGCGTTGACCTCTTCGGGCTTTCCCCTTTGCCGCCCTCAACCGGGGTACCCGTATTTTTTGGCAATACGGCCGCTACCCAGGGACATGGTTTCGACCTGGTGATCAATTCGCAGCACATCCATAGCCCGGTTTTCAGCTGGACGAGCAACCTGCAGATCAGTCACGCGCTGGATAAGGTCAGCCAATACAGCGTCGAATCCAGCGTGATTGACTACCTGAATTCCGGATCCGGTAACGGAGGAACGGTCACCCCCTTAAAAGGGCAGCCGATATTCGGCATCTACAGCTTCCGGTCGGGGCCGCTGACCCATGACGCGGGGGACCCGCAGGGGTACCTCCACGGTCAGCTCAGTACCGATTACCAGGGCATCATCGCCGGCACCACGGTTTCCGATCTCTATTATAACGGCCCGTCCAGGCCGACGACCTTCGGGTCCTTCCGGAACAACCTGAGCTATAAACAGTGGGCGCTTTCCATTAATATCATTTTCAAACTGAACTATTATTTCCGGCGCACGTCGACCTCCCTTTCCTACGCCGGCATTCTTTACGGCGGCGCGAACGCGGATTATGCCCGGCGCTGGCAAAAACCCGGTGATGAAAACCATACGTCCGTGCCCTCCATACAGCTGCCGCCGACCGATGATAACCGGGATTATTTTTACCGGTTCTCCCAGTCCCTTGTCGATAAAGGCGACCATATCCGTTTACAGGATATCCGGCTGTCCTACGATGTCAAAGCCGGAGATCCGGCCCGGAGGACGGCGTTTAAGCAGCTGCAGGTATTCGCTTACCTGAACAATATCGGCATCCTCTGGAGAGCCAATCCCGATCACCTCGACCCGGACCTTTATGCAGGCGCCTTACCCCTGCCCTTAACCCTTTCCCTTGGATTAAATACCAGTTTTTAGCCATGAAATCAATCATCAACATACCCATGATCAGCGGGCTGATCTGCCTGCTGTGCCTGAGTGGCTGCAGGAAGGAAGATAACTTCCTGGCCACCAAACCCAACCAGAGCCTGGCCGTACCCACAACCCTCACGGATCTGCAGAATTTATTAAGTAACGAACAGGTTTTTAACCGGGGCTCAGACCCGGCGCTGGGCGAGCTATCCTCGGACGACTTCAGCGTAGCCGACGACGCCTATCTTTCGCTTACGCTTTCCCTGGAAAGAAAGGCCTATACCTGGCAAAGGTCGATCTATGACGCCACTTACACACAGATCCCGGACTGGAACGCCCCCTACCTGATGGTTTATTATGCCAATACGGTCCTGGACGCGCTGCCGAAAATAAACACCGGCGGCAACCAGGCCCTCGCCGACCAGGTCAAAGGCGCGGCCCTATTTTATCGCTCCTATGCTTTCTATAACCTGCTGCAGACCTTTGCGCTGCCCTATGATGAAGCAGCGGCCGATAATATTCTCGGTATCCCGCTCCGGCTGACCGCTGATCTGAACACGAGGCCGCAACGGGCGGGCCTGGCCACCTGTTACCGGCAGGTGATCAACGACCTGCGGGCCGCCGCGGGCCTGCTCCCGGTAACGCCCGCCTTTAAAACCCAGCCCTCCCGGCCCGCCGCGAACGCTTTGCTTGCCCGGATCAGCCTGGCGCTCGGTCAATACAGCGATGCCCTTACCTATGCCAATGCCTGCCTGGGGCAGTACAGCACGCTGACGGATTATAACCGGCTGAATACGCCATCGGCGACCGGGATCAGCAAAACCTTCCTGGAAGAGGATATTTACCACAGCACGCTGGTCAATTATTCCGTCATCTCGACCCGGCGCAATGCCTATGTCGGGGCCGACTTCGTGGCCCTTTACGATGCCAATGACCTGCGAAAAACAAAGTTTTTCACGACGCTCGACGGCCTGCAGCGGTTTGTCGGCTCCTATGATTTTAAAAACCTCAAATATGCCGGCCTGGCCACGGATGAAGTGTACCTGATCAAAGCCGAATGCCTCGCGCGCTCGGGCGATACGCCCGGCGCGATGGATGCGCTGAATACGCTGCTGATCAAAAGATGGAAAACCTCCGCCTTTGTCCCGCTGACCGCCAGCAGCCAGGCCGACGCCATCGCCAGGATCCTGCTGGAACGGAGAAAGGAGCTCCTTTTCCGGGGTATCAGATGGACGGACCTGAGGCGCCTGAATAAAGACCCCCGATATGCCGTTCAGCTGAACAGGACGGTCAATGGTATCACCTACACCCTACCCGCCGGCGACCCGCGGTACGCCATGCCCATACCGGACAATGAGATCAGCCTGGGCGGATTAATTCAAAATATACGATAAACGAAACATTTTATGAAAAAGCAAATGGTATGCGCAGCGATGGTATTCCTGCCCGTTTCGGGACTATTCGCCACCGCGCAAATAAAAACAACGAAGATCTCCGGCGACCTGTCCTTTCTGCATAGCGGGGATACGGTGGAGATCACCCTCCGTAAATACCCCGATCTCCCCTACAGCGGTCATTTTTTTGCGACCTATACGACCAGGGTAACGGATCATAGCTTTAACTTCAGCTTTCCTGGCGAGGAGCCATTTACCTACCTGACGATCGGGTTCAAAGACAAAAACAGCACCGCCCTTTCCGATTATATTATCCAGGCCGGCGCTGAAATACATATTAGTGATGTCAGCGGTGCGTACGTATTTTCCGGCAGATCATCGGGCGATTTTGAGCTCCAGCGAAAAATACGCGGGGTAACTGACCAGGTCTACGGGTCGCTCCCGAAATCCCTGACACCGGGGACCCTGGCCCCCTATCTGCAGGCCTTTGACCGGACCATACCAAACGCGCTAAAAATCGTTGCGGCCGGAAAGGGAAATGAGAATGGGTCTTTAGATGATGTATGGAAAGCCAATATCATTTATGGCATGAACTATCAAAAATATGCTTATCTGGGGGCCAAGCTGAGATCTCAACCGGATTCGCTCAAACTGGCGTTCCGGAAATCTTATTTAGCGTACCGGGCGCAGCAGCCCATCGATTGGGATACGGTATCCCTATCCGATCAGTCGAGGTTGCATTCATCGGGTTATTCCAGCTATGTTCTCGCGAAATATTTTACCGACTCCTGTGTTTTTAAGCTTCAGCCGCTGAGTGAACATGCCTACCTGGAATATGTAAGGCAAAATTACCGGGAGCCGTTGAGCTGGCCATTATCGATGTACCTGATCTTATCACGGCTCAACCGTACAAAAGACAACCTGGAACCGGATATCGATCGCCTTTTAGAGGAGATCCGGGATCCCGACTTTCACCGTGCCTTGCTGAATATCAAACAGGTGAACTTTGCTTCGGGCGCGCTTCCATACACCCTGACCGACGAAAAAGGTCAGCAGGTCAACTTGTCCAGATATCTCGGTAAGGTTGTGGTGCTTGATTTTTATTATACCGGTTGTGGTAATTGCCGGATACTAGCCCCGGTATTGCGCCAGGTTGAAGAACGTTTCCAAAACAAGGATGTGGTCTTTATCGCCATTTCCATTGATAAAAGCCGGAGCACCTGGCTGGCATCGGTTAAATCGCAGCTGTATTCCTCACCTTTAAGCGTCAATCTGTATACCTCCGGTAAGGGTACCAATGACCCGATCATTAAAGGGCTGACTATTGAGGGGTACCCCACGCTGTTGCTGATCGACAAGAAGGGACGTTTAATGCCTAATTTCAACGATCCCAGGAAGGACAAGGGGGCGGACCTCGAAAAGACCCTGGCTATTTGTCTAAGCAGGTAAAAGCGGTTACTACCAATGTTTATTGGTAGTAACCTTTACCCTTTAAATGGCCTGGTACAGGCCTTTTGGATCTGAAGCATGCGCGGCGGGCACCTGGTTATCTACCGGAGCCGTACTGGTAGAAATGGTACAAACACCTGCCGGGGCAGTCTGGCAGGTCGCCACGTCAGGATCCGGCTGAACGGTTGTCCAGTGAAACCCGCCGGCGGTTCTTACCGCGTAATACGTAACCGCGTTGGATTTAGCGGCAGGGCTAAAGGCGAATGCACCGCCTACGCTGCTGATCGCAGCAACAGCCATCAGGGCCATTTTGATCTTTTTCATCGTTGTATGTATTAAAATTTAAAAAAATACCGGTTTTACAGCAGGACCGGCTTTAACCTGATTTCGCGCGTGAAATATTGTTGCGGCGGGGTTTTACCCCGCCGTTCATGTCATCGGGTTGATGCGGAATGATCAGGCCCGTTATCGCGAGGCCCAGAAAAAAGATATTAAAAACGAGGTGCTGCTGCCAGTTCAGCCGGCTGATCACCCCACCGCAGGAACAGGGAATTTTGGGAAAGACATGCAAAAGAATAGCGGCGATATAGGCTGTAAATAACAGCATTAACAGCGCGGCGCCCCACAGTCCCTTTTTCCGTGTCTTTTCCATCATCAGTAAAATGCTGACCGCGATCTCCAGGGGCGGCAGGAGCACGATCAATAGCGCACTCAAGCCATGCGGAAAAGGCTGGCGGTACATGGCCCTTTGAAAACCTGCAAAATCAAAGTATTTGCTGAAACTCGCGTACAAAAACAGCATGACCAGTAAGGTCGCGATGCCTGCTAAGAGGATATTTCTTTTCATCATTTCAGGTTATAAGGATAAGAGCGGGAAGCCGACGAGCTCCGGTTTTTGAAAACGTAAGAGCAGGTGAATCAGCCCGGCCTGTCCGGTCATCAAACCCGGTTCGGGCCATTCACCATGACCATCTACCCAGTAAATGCCTCCGTTCGCAGCTGGGGTATACATGTAGTTTAAAAAAGTCATGATATTGCGCGCCCTGTCCAGCCAGCTTATATCGCCAAAAACCGCGTAAGCTTCCAGGTAAACCTCTGCGAGCCCGGCAAGCCCGTTTGCCTGACCGATATAATTACTGGTGATATCCGGAGGGTGATGAACAAGCGCGGCACAGGCAGCTGTTTTAAAACGCTCTTCTTTCAACAGGTCATAGGCCCTGATAAACAGCCATGCGATGCCGGTGAAGCCATTTTCAAGCCAGGGATCAACCGTTGTATCCGATGAGCTTACCGGCCAGTTGTACCCCTTATCATATGGCTGTCTTTGCGATAACAACCAGTCCAGCGCCCTGCCGGCCGCTTGCTGCGCTTGGCCATCCCGGTACCGGAACCCGTAGAGCATCAGGAAATAGGCTATACCGGAAACGCCGTTTAACAATCCGAGCCATTTAGCCGCACGCGGATGATACGCGATTCCGGGCGTTATCCATGATCCGTCCTTTTCCTGTTTACTGATCAGGAAGTCCGCCATATCCGGGACCCGGGCGGCGAGCCCCGGCAATTCCAGTAATGCAGCGCATTTCATCATGGCCAGTCCCTGCCCCGCTACACCCTCAGCCAGTCCGGGAAGGGAATATGGCGATGAAAAAGCCGATGATACCCGGCGAAGATTCTCATCATTTTCCGGCAAATACCCCATGCGGATCATCTTCGCCGTGATCACAGCGAACCCCGAGGTCCCGTTATACAGCCCGGTATTCCCTTGCTGGTCCGCGTGTTCATAGTGTTGCCTCGCCAGGGCATAGTTCGTGGCTATCAGCGCCCCGGTATCTGCATGATCATACCCAGTCTCCCGGGCAATGAGCAAAGTATAAATCATCCCCGCAGCACCGGCATAACACCCGGGGTGCCAGGAATAACTTTTCAAATCATTGGCCATAGGATTAAGCTCACTCGTTGTTTTGGAATACCATGTGCGGTCTTTCAGCAGGGGCGCTGTCATCAGTCCATGGATAGCCTTTCCTATGGTTTCCTTGAGGCCATCATCCTGAGGGGCTATCGTTGCCGCTAAGCTTTCTATATGCTTATTGGCCAGGATAGAGGTATAATATAACTGCAGACCCTGTTCGACAGTCCGCAGATCGGGACGTGATCCCGGATCCCCGTTCAGACAAGCGCAGATCAGGGAAGACATGCTCCTGTTCCTGACGAAATAGTTGACGCTTTCCCATAAAGCGCCCGGGTTCCCCGGATCAAACCTGGCCGGTGAAAGCCCGGTAAAGGTCCGGAGGAACAAGGCGCCCAGCCCAAAAACATCGTCCTCCAAAACAGGCGTCTTTCCCGCCCTTTGCTGGGGTGACATGTATCCCACCGTTCCTAAAGTGAAATGCGGATCAGGCCGGCGCTCATCAACCTGATAACTCAGCTCCATATCGATCGCCACGATCTTATTTCCGGGCCTGACTATAAAATTGACCGGGCTCAGGTCGCGGTGCACATACCCGAGTCCGTGCAGACCGCCAAGGACTTCCAAGACCTGTAAGGACAATTGCGCCAATACAATCTGCTCCCTTTGCGGAAGGGCATACCAGGCTATGCCTTGCTGGATGGCACTGATCAGGTTATGATAAGATTCCCCCTCCACATACTCCATGATCAGATAGGTGTCGCCATTGACTTCAAAAAGATCCACCGCTTTGGGCAGGGCCACCTTTCCCGCTATCGCCGATTGAACCTGATACTGCCAGCGCAAACGGTCCCCCACATCTCTTCCCACGTCATCTGCACACTGGTGCTTTTTTCCCTGTTTGATAATGCACCACTGAATATCCGTCCATTTAGCAAAATTCAGGCCCTTGTAAACGTTTCCCCTGGCATCGTTTTTTAAGCGGAGTAGTTTGAAATATTTTTTGTTCAGCCATTTCCTGGTTTTAAGAACCGGCCGGCTGACTATACCCTTAAACGGCCAAGTATTCGTATGACGATGGATCAAACCCGGTTTGGCCCTGGGTTGATCTTCGCCGGGTGAGGCATAAATACAGCCCCCTAAGTGGAATGCCGCCGGAATGTCCGGGCCGGCAAACCGGGAGCTGGCCGCGATCAGGCATTTGGCCAGGCCGGGCGCCTCCCCGTCATTCTCCGGACAGATCGTGATGACTTTGCCAATTTCCCGGTAGCCCAGGCTGCCATCCAGTATCATGGCATGCACCTGGCTGTTCTCCGGGATGGAAAACGCGCATTTGGAAACCACAAGCAATGGAAGTATGACGTCCAGTAATTCCCCCATTTGCCGCTTCACTACGGAAATGTGGATCAGCCAGCCATCTTTCCGGGGAAAATCACCAATCAGCAGATAAGGCGAATGTATCGAAAAAGCCATGTTACGCCTGGTTAAATAGACGGAATAATCCAAAAAGGAACTTGATGTCTGTTGGTTTTCATCCAGCCTTGATTGGTTGGTGAACAGATTAGCTTCAGGTTTTAAAAGGTCTTTCATAGTATTTCTTTAGACGGTCGCAGGCTCTCGTTTCAAATAGAGACGATAACCCAGTGCTCTTACCGTAAAGTAAGGGCTAATCCCGAGGCGAAAACAGTTATAAAAGAGTGGTTAAGCCCGGAGAAATAAACAGGGCGCACCTCCCTCAAATAGCCCTGTTATGGCTGCTTCCAATCGCCTGAACGCAGCATGCTTCACCAAAAAGCCACAACCCTTTACCCGACCTGTCTGTACCTATTCCTCCCCGGCCTTATCTTCAACCGCCAATTCCGTTTCCAGGATAAGCCCGATATCCTGCCTGATCCGGCAAAAGTTCTCCATGACCATTTCTTCCGTGATGTCTCTGATCACCGGCAGCTCCAGGTATTGATCTTCTTCCGCTTTGATCGCCTCGTGGTCATTGATGATCTCATTGTGAAAAACCTTCAACTCTATTTTATTATCGGGGTCATCAGCTACCATGCCGACAAACTCCCCCGAAGAAAGTGTGGCTATTTTTGAGGCGGGCACCGCGAAATCCAGCTGTGTGGATCTGCTGACCGAGGTATCCTGGCTGTTGATGGTCACACTTTGCCGTTCCTGCATGATCTTACCGAAGCGTTCACTGAGCTGTTTAGCCGTATCCCCGGTTACCTGTCCTGAAATAATATTACCGACAATATTCATAATGACTTCCGCCTGTTCCCGGCCATAGTCCTTCTTTAGCTGGCTGTAATCCTGAACCGCCAGGGTGGTTGAAATTTTATTGGATCTGCTGGTCGCTAAAAGACCATCGATGCCCGATGAACCACCGATATATATCGTGGGAAATTCATCGAAAACAAGCGAACTTTTGAGCTGTTTTTTTTTATTGACCAGTTTCATCATTCGTGAAACATACAAACTCAATACGGCTCCATAAACCTGTTGCTTCTGCGGATTATTCCCCATGCAGATCACCTTAGGTTCTTCCGGATTATTCAGGTCAAGCGTAAAATCGTTGCCGGAGAGCACGTAATATAAGGCGGGAGATGATAACCTCGCCAGGCTGATCTTAGCGCTCGCTATCTGCCCTTCCAACTGGTCAAAGGCTTCATTTTTCCAGGCTGAAATAAAGGGGTTGATCAAAACCTCAATTTCGGGTTCCATTTTCAGCAGGGGAAAAAGTTTTTGGTATTCGACCTGCGAAAGCTCTATGGCATGTGGTATGGTACAAAACCGGCCGCCCTGATATTTCCGGAGAAACCACACGAGGGCCGTCAGAAAATTGATGGGCGACTCCACAAAGAAATCGCCCTGGCGTTTGATCCACTCGCGGTTCAGTCCCAGCATAAAAGTTCTTGACGATTCCATCGCATCCGTAATATCCTTCATACCAAAGGGGATAACCGGGTTGCAGCGGTGTGTCCGGGACAGATCCTCAAAATTGATCATATAGAATCGCGGCTTTACCGGGTATTGCTTATGGTTATTCCTCAGGGTATTAAAAGCGATCCGGGTCAGGTCATCAAACTTAAAATCGTAAATAAACATGCTGAACCCCTTTTTGATATGCTGGGTGATGATGTGCCTGATGACAAAGTACGATTTGCCGGCACCGGGTGTCCCGGCAACCAGCGTGCCGCGAAAAGGGTTAATGATATTGATCCAGCTTTTCCGGATCGTATGCTTTAACCGGTATTGAGCGGGTAAATTGATGCTGTATGCATTCTCCAGGCAGCGCTCTTCCTGGGGAAAGGTTTCATTTTCCCGGTTAAAGATATCTTTGTGCAGGTTCACCTGAATGATCCGGAACGCTAAGCTGGCACCCGATAGAAATAACAGGTAACCGGTGGCCGTAACACTTATATACCAGAAAGCCATTACCAGGTAGCTTTCATCGAGGTGCAATAACAATCCGCTCGTATAATAAAGTATCAAGCCGATCAGACAGTAATAAACAGCCCTTTTAAGACTCACCTTTTCATCTTTTCTCCCTTTACTCCCGACCAGGGAAACGATCAGCAAAACCAGGGCTGCAGTTTTGCTGATGACAGCACTCCTGAATATCGGCAGTTTATACATGCTGAAGAGCAGCCGGTTTACAATCGCATCATTCCAATGCATTTGTTCAAACGCGCCATAACAGGTAAAATAAAAATGCAGGACCAATACCACGATACCCAAAAACCGGGTAAAATCAATGATCTTTCTTAAAGCCTGTTCGTTTTCTCCTGTTTGCATGATCTTTCCGCTTTAGAGATTCAACTTTTTCCTTTTCTTCTTTTTCCTGAACCGGTATGGTACAGGGGCATCCTGTTCCACCGGATGGAGCAGGTCTTCCAGCAAGCTGTTCTTACGGCTAACATGCAGGTCGTTTTTACCCGGTGTAACGCCCGGCGTCATACTGGTTGAATGGTCACCGGTTTTTACCGCATTCTTTTCATTCCACCCGCTATTCAAGTGAAGAACGATAGCAATCGCGCTATACCCCTTTCCCAGGTCGCTGCCGTTAAAAACAGCCTTACTGGTATGATCTATAAATGTTATCCCATAAACGCGACCTTCCTCGTTTTTCCGGAAAACGACCTGTATGTTAAACTGCTTTAATTCTTTTTCAAACTGATCCCTGGTAGCGGATCTTCCCAATGCTGCCTGGACTTTTGACTGGAGCTGGTCTTTAAAAGGCCTGCGCAAATAAGCATTCACCTTAAAGCGATCCTCCAGTAATTTCAATGTCGGTTTCTGATAAAGACTGCTGGCTTTGACCGGCACCCCTTGTTTTTTACCGTCAGCATCGAGCGCCCAATACAACAAGCCGTTATTTTTAAACATGACGGACTCCCTGGAACCCCGGTCCGCCGCAATGTTATAAGCCCGGAGAACCGCGTTAAATTCCGGCAAACTGGTAAACTTATAGCGCCGAGCGACCTCATTGACCACCTGGGTGATGGCCCGTTTAATATCCGTTTTGCCGTATTCGAGCGCTTTGAGCTGCTCCGTTTTTAAAAGCTGATGTTCCTGCGTCCGGGAACCGGCCTGAACCAGACCATACTCCAGTTCTATGGCTTTACGCGCCGGCTCCGACCTTTCCCTGCCCATGTTGTGTAAACTGATCCGCTCACCATCCGCTTTAATATTGGTGGTCAGGATATGCACATGCGGATGCCCCGCATCATAGTGCTGATAAACGAGATAAGGCTGGCCAGCAAATCCAATCCGGGCCATATAATCATCCGTTACCCGCAGTATTTTTTCCCGTTCCAGGTTTTCGCTCCAATCAAAATTGAGGGAGATATGTACCGTATTGGTTTTAGTCAATTGGTTTCTGCCTGCCAGATCAGTGAGGCGCAAAAGCTTGTCAGCAAAGGAGAGCGCGTCGTGATCTTTCACAAAACCGCTCGCCGCGATCAGGCTTGCCTTTCCCGCTTTGACCTTGTGCTCGTTGTAGTTCAAGGCCCCGCTCAGACTTTTTCCGCTTTTAATTTTTGCGACCATAGATCTGCATACCTGTTCATCTGTTCTTTGATCTGCCCGATAGCCGGTTCCAGTTTTCCATGAATAACCGCAAGCAGGGTCATCCACAAGCGGGCATCCGGAAGACCATGCGCGCTGTTGATATTCTTTACCGCCTGGTTCAGGTTATTTCCAATCGCATTTAACTCCTGTCTTAACAGGACCAGTTCCTCCAGGATACCATCCATCGACCTGTCTCTGTAAAACACCGTCACCGGCTTGCCCAGCAATACGGCCCTGCCGTAATCACTCATCTTCCGGAACGCCGATCTTTGGTGCTGCTTTTTGAACAGCTCAAACTCCTCCTTATTCAACCGTAGGTTGAGCCATTTGTCCCTGTTATGATGCTGATCATTCATTATTTATCCTCCTGATTAAACCGAACCACAGTGTTTAACCCATGGCCCCGCAACGACTTCGGAGGGCGGGCAAGATCCGTTTGTGTAACAAACGTACATCTTGCTAACTGCAAAAAGACAGCAGTTTGATCCCCTCCTCATGGCTATGAACATCCTTTTCCATCTGGTTAACTTTAACTATTGTCCATTTTGCTCCAGGAAATCCCGCAAAGCCTGTATCGTAATGGCCTTCTGGGACAGATCATGCTGGACCCCGTAGGCTTTGATCTTCTTTTTAAGCTCCTTCGGGATCCAGTTATTGAAGCGCACCTCCACCTGATCGGCGGATAAAGGCAGGGCTTTCACCGGTAACACCTGTTGTATGGGTGTCTGGGGCGATTCTTTCCTGATCCTGTCCGCCAGGGAACCCAGCTTCTTTTTATAATCTTCCATCGCGGTATTTCTTCATGAACGTTTGTAAGGGTTGCAAATGCAGCTATGAACATTTGCACATGTCTACATTTGAATATTTAGACAATGGAACATTTGAACAAACCTACATTTCTACAATTGCAGCTTTGTTCCGATGAACATGGGAACAAATGTTCACCAGACATCTACGCGTCGATCAGATCAACTATTTCGGCTGCGAGGGCGGTGACCTCTTCGATAGCTTTCTGATCGGTACTCTTTAAAATCCCGGATGTCATAGGCGATCTTGCCAGGCTCACGCGGTCAAAGATGCGTGTGGTCAACAGGGGCGTTCCCAAGGTGCCCAACAATTCCGTCACCTCCGCGGTTATGCCGGATCTTGGCTTGATCATATTCAATACAATACCGGCTTTTAAGCGCTGGTTCCGTGCCTGGGAGAACCTGATCAATGCCAGTGTCGATTTGATCGCCATGACATCAAAAAAGCCAGCCTTTGTAGGCACCAGCACGTAATCCGAATAGGCGAACAGTTCGTTTAAGCGATTGGACAAATAAGGTGGAGTATCCACTACGATCAGGTCGTAGTCCAGTTTGGGGATCTCACTTATCTTTTCCGGCGCCCAGATATCCAGTTCCGGAAAATCCTCTTTCAAATGATAGATGCTTCCCTGTAAATCGGAATCGATCAGAGCAACCCTTAACTGATCTTTAAAACATAATGCGAGGTTTAACGCTAAGGTACTTTTGCCGACGCCGCCTTTTTGATGTGCCAGTGTGATGATCTTTGCCATAGTATTTTCCTGTTGGCTGCAAATGCACATTTGTTCAAATGCAGTTGTGAATATTTGTTCAGCAAAGTTGGGCCATGACGAAGCGCTATCTGTCCGAGATTATCCGAGTCGGAGAAGGAGTTTTTTAATAATGTCGGGAACAACAGCTATCTTTCCCGGTATTACGCTTATGAGCAGGTCAGTAAATCACGTTTATACTTCCAATAGATAATCGGCAAGACTCAGCAGCATAAGGAGGCATATAAATAGATAGTTCCTGGTTCTAAAAAAGATATAGATTATTGGACGATAATGATTAAGTTAACGGTATCCTAAATCTTTTGAATACCTTATTTAGGCCCTCAAAACATCTGGTTTGCCAACTAAATAAAAGTAGCTTATCATTATAAATTGACAATCAGGCCGGGATCTTTCAGATAACTTAAAAAAGGCCATGTTCATTTCATTTCATAAGTGATCACTTTATAGATCGCAGGAGTTTGGACTTCTATGCTTTTAGCAGATTCCAATGCAGGCTGATTTGGTCCCGGCTGGGGAGGAACTATTTGTCCTTCCAGAGTCTGGGAGATCATTTTTTTACGCCCTGTTATAATGAGACAGTCATGATGCCAGGTTTCGTCACCATTTAGCATACGGGATGTTACCCACTTTTCTCCTTCAAAGCCTCCTTCAAACACCTGCCCGATGCGAATATGTTTCGATGGATTGTCTGATTCAAATTTTAGCCTTGCCGTAACGCCCGCCACGATATATTCATCCGGAGTTGTTTGAATAACCAGACCATATCCGGTATTGTCCCAGTTATTATATTCCACAACAACTTTATCCCCGCCAAATACCAGCGTGTCAGTGGCCTTACTTTTAGTGCGCATGAAACCCCGCATTTTACCCGTACCCTGATATTGCAGAATATATGGCATTATTTCGTTTATTACAGAGACGGCCTGCCGATAAGCTAAATTGCTATAAGCATCTTCAATCCCAAAAGGGGAAAAGCAAATGGCATCATGTTGTGCATAAGCATAAAAAGCCCGGGCCTGTTCAGTAGTGCTTTCGGGAATAAAGAGCGGATTGTCAGGACGATGATACATCGACAATATTTCTTTATAGTTAGGCGCATAAATATCAGGCGCGCATATATCGATATTCGGAGCGACGGCTTTGTAAATATCAATTACCCGGGACACAGGCCCGCCATTTGGATAGACACCGGGTAAATCATTAGGTTGAACCAGCCAGGCATTTACATACATCGGAAGGTTGAGCTCTTTTTTGCCCAAGCGGCATATTTCATTGATATAGCTTGCATATTGCCATGTCATGAAAAAATTCTGGGCACTTTTCATGGTATCGGCAAATATTTCAGACCAGGTACCTTTAGTTTTGCTTCCATTTTTTTGCCAGACATATTTCATTTCGGGGCTCAAATGATTCGCGTTTTTTTGTAAATACCCAATTAAGGTGCCCGGAACCTGGGCATTGAATAAATCCAGCGCCTGTTTATTATAATCGATATCCTGGAATGCCCCGACTTCGTTTTCTGCTTGAATCATGATAACGGTATGTTCCTTGTCTGTTTCCTTTATTCGTTTCATTAAATGCACAAATGCATTAGCATCTGCCATTTGCGCTGCTTTGCAAAAGACTGAAATTACTTCGCCCGTGTTACCATTACTTTGCTTCAATTTAAAAAATCGCTTTGAATCTTTTTTTACCCAAAGCGGTGGATAAGTGGACAGGCCATTCTTCCAGCTTCCAAACCATAGGAGACAAAGTTTGAGTTTGTTTTCACGGGCCCGGGATATGATCCCGTCGATAATAGAATAATCAAATTTACCCTCCTGAGGTTCTAATTGTTCCCATGCAACAGATGCCAGAACAGTATTAAGCCCCATTTCTTTTAATTTGGGGAAAATAGGTGTCAAATAGGCTAAATTAGAAGATGTGGAGTTATGCAACTCTCCAGCAACCATAATAAATGGTTTACCATCAACATACAATCTTTTTATATTACCATCCTTCTTTAATTGAGGTAATTCCTGTGCATGTAAATAATAAGTCCATACCGTTGTAGAAAACAAAAGCGTAAGTAAAAATAACTTCTTCATAAACTAAATTTTTCAGTGTTCAATGAAATAACAAGTATCTGTTGAATGTATTATTTGCCATGTAATTTGTTGTTGCCAACGTTTCACAGATTTAAGATGGCCGGCTTATCGGCGTTGCTCTTTGCTTGTTTGAAATTTCAATTTTTCCTTTTTTATAAATTTGGGTTCTTTAGTAAAAAGCCAAAAGCTTAACTATCGATAACGAAAAAGCGAAATTATGGATGTGCAAATCGAACCAACGGGTACAAAAGGCGATTAATAGGGGACAAAATGTTCAAATTGCTGAAAAAAAATACATAGTTGTTATTTAACAAGTCTGATTGGTTCGCCAGTCTTCAATTTATAAATTGTTTAACTTTGATGTAAGACAGGCGGCAGGCTATTACAAGATAGTTACGGGCTTAGCACATAGCCTATCAATCATCATCCGTGACTAGGGAACTTCAATTGATAACCTATTAATTGGGATATCTTAACAACGTTATTTGCACCTCCATGAGAAAATACATATTATTCTTTCACTTTTTCGTGCTTTGGCAAGTTAGTCATGCCCAGGTACCGGACTTTCCATTAATTACCTCCAGAGCACGTGTGATCATTGATAATGATTTTAGCGGTGATCCGGATGGCTTATTTCAGCTGGCGCATCTTGCCTTATCCCCTTCCGTTGAAATAAGAGGAGTTATCGGATCACACTTGAGGCCGAATGATTGGTTTGACAGCTCGATCAGGCAGGCCGAGCACGCTTCGGCAAAAGCAAATGCACTGCTCATTACCCTACCTCTGAAAACACAGATACGGGTATTTACCGGTTCGAATACCGCCATGTCTAGCGATAATACACCCGCGCAAAGCGAAGCCGTTGATTTTATTATCCGGGAAGCCCTGAGGACGGACACTAAAGAGCCGCTTTACATACTATGCGGGGCCGGTTTGACAGAAGAGGCATCCGCTGTTCTGAAGGCGCCCGAAATTGCAGGCAAGTTTACACTAATATGGATTGGCGGTCCCGAATATCCCGGTCTGGCACCTGCTCCGCCTCATGCTTCAGCTATGGAGTATAATTTAAACATTGATTTAGCGGCGGTGAAAGTCATATTTAATCATTCGGCGGTCAATCTTTGGCAGGTACCCAGAAGCACCTACAGGCAGGCACTTATTGCTTATTCAGAGTTAATCGAAAAAATTAAGCCCTACGGTGAAACCGGCCCCTTACTGGTTAGCGCACTTGAAGACCTGATGAACAAGGTTAAAAAAAGCGGCGGCAACCTTGGTGAAACTTATATACTTGGCGATAGCCCTCTTGTGTTGTTATCGGCTCTACAATCACCCTACGAACCAGATCCTTCTTCCAGCACTTATGTAACGAGAACAGCTCCGCTGATTAATAATCAGGGCACTTACGAAGATAATCCAAAAGGCAGAAAAATACGTGTTTATACCTCTTTAGATACGCGTTTGCTATTTGAAGATTTCTTTGCAAAAATAAAGATGCTAAATACTGTTCATTAAAGTTGACACAGATATGCAGATTAACAGGCGGTCTGTTACGATACAATATTTTTAGATTTAATGATAATTTAATATTAAGCCTTTAACGCATAACTATTTTTGTTCGATTTTAATATAAAATGAATCCTGTATACCGTGACGAACCGCATCTGATTGACCAGTTACAGCTTGGTACCGAGACTGCTTTCGATTATATATATGATCTTTATTGGAAGCAGCTTTTTCAATATGCCTACAATCGATTACAATTTGAAGACGCAGCTAAAGATATGGTACAGGACGTTTTTATTTCCCTTTGGAGCAAAAGAGATACGCTTAAAATAACGTCCTCCTTGTCAGCCTATCTCTTTTCCATACTCCGTTATAAGCTAATTGACCATTACCATGCAACCGGGGTTAGAAAACAACATGCATTGCGCATAAATCAAATCGAGCATCCTTCTGATAATAACGTCAATCAAAGTGTTCATACCCGGGAAATTAATGGCTTATTACATCTGTCCATACAAAAGCTGCCTAGTAAGATGAAAGAGGTTTTTGAATTAAGCCGTCTTAAAGGATATTCAACCCGTCAAATTTCTGAGCAACTTAACATTTCTGAGCAGACGGTTAAAAATCAGCTTTCAACAGCCCTTAAAAGGTTACGGTTAAATTTCACCGATTACCTGACAATTGCCGCGATTTATTTTCTTTTTAAGTAGTTATCAATCACTCTTCTGTTTTAACCCGCCCGCCTCATTCATTTTCAACATAACCTGGTTTAGGGCCCAGCTCTATCTTCTCCAAATAAATTTCATCATCGTATAGTACCATTCCGCCCGATAACCGACAATGTATTATATAAAGCCAGGAATACAGTGGATAAAGAACAAGCTCAGCAACTCATTACAAAATATAAAAAAGGTTTATGTAATGAGGAAGAAATAGAATTACTCAATCAGTGGATAGATGAGCAGGGTATTGACCAACCTGATTATGAATTTAAAAGTAAAGAGCAGGAAGACTTGCTAAAAGAAGCTATGCGCTCCCAGATCAAAGGTCACATATTCTCAGAAAAGAAGAAAAAAGACCAGTTTCACATAAAAACATTACTGAAAATTGCAGCCATGCTGGTACTGGTTAGCGCTGTTGGTATCTGGGTGTGGAGTAACCATCATCTCAGGCAATCAGAACAACTAACTACTGTTTATAACCCGGCAGGCCAGCTTAAAACCCTCGTTTTGCCCGATGGTTCAAAAGTATTTTTAAATGCGGCGAGCAAGATCAGCTTTCCCAGCCGGTTCAGTTCAGAAAACAGAGAGGTCACTTTAATCGGCGAAGCCTATTTCGAAGTAGTACATAACCCTGAAAAACCCTTTTTAATATATACCGGCAAGGTGAGAACCCAGGTTTTAGGTACCAGCTTTAATATAAAGGCCTATGCCAATGAGCCTAAAATTCAGGTAGCGGTAGTAAGCGGCAAAGTGGGTGTAGTAGCAGGTCATTTATCCGCGTTCCTTACACCGAATCAAACAGCTGATTATCATATTAAAGACGACAGATTATTAAAAAGCACGATCGCTGATGCATCAGTTTTGAAAGCCTGGACAGACGGGCAGCTGGTTTTTAGGGACCAGTCATTTAACGAAATTATCCGGACAGTGATCCGTAAATACAAAACTAATATCATTATTCAAAATAACCAGACAGCCGGGGCGATATTAAACGCGCATTTTGATAAAAATGAATCATTAGAAAATGTGATCAGCGTTTTATGTACTTATGTTGGCGCCAAGTACAAACACGAAGGAACAACTTATCTGATACGATAAACCTTATAATACCTGATTATTAAACTATTTAACCCCTGAAATATGATGATAAAAAAAGGCTAAGAAACAGAAAAACCGAAGATGCTTGCAACATCCCCGGTTTGAATCCTCTCCCATACTGATGTCGCTAAACATACAAATTAAGTTCCAAGGGAGCTTATCAGGGAGCCTTATTGCTTTTAGATTTCACTTAAAAACATATCAAAATTATGAATAATCTTTTGTGCCTTTCTATAAATGCACCAAAAAAAATATTGCAGATCATGAAATACAGTACGCTGATAACTTTAATTGTTGTCATCCTCGGTACCTTAAGTTACGCCAGGCCCGCCAGGGCGCAATCCGTAGCTGATCAAATCATCACGATTAAGCTTAAACAGGTTACTTTGGACCAGGCGCTTTCACAGATCGAAAGTAAAAGCCAATGTAAATTTGTGTACGGAGAGGGCGTATTACCCTTAACCGACCGGGTATCCCTGGAGGTCAAAAAAGAACCGTTAAGCACTGCCCTATCCCATTTGCTTAAAGCCTATCCGGTTAATATCGAATATTCCGGTATCTATGTATTGATCAAAACGAAAAAAGCAGCCTCATCAAAAAAAGCGGGAACCGTAACGGGTACTATCACAGACGGAGCTACCGGCGAAACACTGGTTGGCGTAACCGTAACGATCAGAGGAAGTGATCAATCGACCGTAACGAATGACAAAGGCCAATACAGTATCAATGTAATCAGCGAAGATGCTATTCTTGTTTTCTCTTACATTGGTTATACAACTAAAGAAATAGCAGTTGGTACACAATCCCGACTGAACGTTAAATTGATTTCGGGTGTTTCGGCCCTTAACCAGGTGGTTGTTGTGGGCTATGGCAGCCAGAAAAAGCAGGACGTAACCTCCTCTATTGTCTCTGTAAAACCAGATAATATAGATAAAGGGGCTACCAATGATCCTATCAAGTTTTTACAGGGAAGAGCTACGGGTGTAAATGTGCTTACCCCTTCGGGTATCCCAGGTACCAAGCCTATTGTACTGGTACGCGGTACAGGTTCTATCAATGGGGCAAGTTCCCCATTATATGTTATTGACGGTGTACCTTTTGAAACCGCGCCCAATCTGAATCCTGATGACGTGGAATCCATGGAAGTACTGAAAGATGCCGCTGCATCGGCTATTTATGGTTCAAGGGCCAACAGCGGCGTGGTCATCATCACCACCAAATCAGGCAAGGAAGGAAAAACCCAGGTCAATGTAACAGCTCACACCGGGACAGGCAGAATCTACAACGATATACCGATGGCCAATGTGGCTCAATATACTGCTGTAATGCAAGATGCCGTTAAAAACTACAATACTCAAAAAGGCACCAGTCTTAGCTTGTATATTCCGCCCGTGATCCAGGAAACCAACTGGGTAAAACTGATCTCTCGCGAATCAGCTGTTAATAATTCTGCAGCTATCGATATCTCCGGTGGAAATAAGAATACCAATGTGTTTACCTCTTTTGGATATTTCGGTCAGCAGGGCATTTTAAAGAACAGCAATTATAATCAATACAATTATCGTTTAAACCTTAACCATACCATCAGCAAATATTTCACTTTACATACCAATTTATCGGGGTCCTATACCACTCAGCGCTTATTGGAAGAAGGTAACGTTGGGCTTAAAGTATTATATACAGCAAGGGAAGAACAGCCCTGGTATGGCCCGTACAATGCCGATGGTAGTTATACGGTAAACGGGGTAAACGGAATCATCCGCCATAATCCGGTTATGCTGATCAATGAAGAGATCTGGAAAACCAATACGACTGAAGGCATTGGAAGGATCAGCCTGGATTTCACGCCCATTAAAGGCTTAACGTTTACCCCATCTGTCAGCGCGTATGGTTCCTTGTTCAACAACAATAAAAAACTCACCGATAAAATGGTGGCCAGGAGCGTAACAGCGGGTAATGGCGCTATTTTGCAGGACAGGAATGTAGCATACCGTTACGTGCTGGATAATGTGCTTAACTATAAAAATGAGATAGGCAAGCTAAACTACAATGTGCTGGCCGGTCATTCTTTTGAAAAATACGTCAATGACCAACTGGGCATATACAGCAGCAATTATGCTAATGCAGCGTACCCATCATCTAATTTAAACTCGGTTAACGCCGGAACCAATATCTACCCTGACGCAGTTGGCTACGATTCTTATGCACTGGACAGCTATTTCGGAAGGTTAACCCTGGATTATGATAACCGTTACATCCTGAACGCCAGTTTGCGCAGCGATGGCTCTTCCCGGTTTTCATCTACGAAGCGGTATGGTACGTTCCCATCAGTTTCTTTGGGTTGGCAGCTTATGAATGAATCGTTTATGAAAAACAGTTCTATTGCCAACACACTTTCACTGCTTAAACTGAGAACAAGCTACGGTGTTACCGGGAGTTTGGCGGGCATTGGCAATTATGCCAACCAGTCGTTGGTTTCGGGTGGTAATTCATACAATAACCAGGGAGGACTGGTTATTACTCAAAATGCCCAGAACCTTACCTGGGAAAAAGCCCGTCAGTTTGATATGGGCCTGGATGCGGAACTATGGAACGGGCGCATCAAGTTTACAGCAGACTATTTCTACCAGAAAACAACCAACCTGTTATACAATAAACCGGTTTACGCCACAACCGGCTTTACTTCCGTAGCTGCCAATATTGGCTCATTGAACAATAAAGGTTTAGAACTAGCCCTAAATGCCAAAATACTGACCGGTGACTTTAAATGGGATGCTTCGGCTAATATTACCTTCGTCAAAAACAAATTGCTTTCGTTGTATGACGGTAGTCAGCAATACATCATTCCCGCCACTGGAAGTAGCTTATTAGGTGGCGGAACGGGCATCCATGCATTAATCAATGGCGAACCCATAAGTGCCTTTTATTTATTAAAGCAAACCGGTATCTATCAGCATGACAGCGAGGTACCTCCCAAATTATATGCTAAAGGTGTAAGAGCCGGAGATATCAAATATGATGACGTAAACGGAGATGGCGATATCACCGCTGCCGACAGGCAATATGCCGGGAAAGCAACTCCAGACTATTATGGTGGCTTTACTACCAATCTGACCTATAAAGGTTTTGACCTAAGCTTATTTGCACAATACTCTGTAGGAGCAAAGGTATATGCATCTTATAAAGGTGGCAGCCCGGAGGGTATAGAGTCTTTAGGCAACGCTTTTTCAACAGCGACATTAAACGATGGCAGCAAAACCGAACAGTTTTATAATGTGGATGCATACTCGGCAACTCACTACTGGACAGGCCCTGGTACCAGCAATTTTATGCCGAGAGCAGTAAGAGGCGGCGTATTTACAGGTTATACCAACGGATACAATCAGGAACCTTCTACGCATTTTTTAGAAAACGGCTCTTACCTGCGTTTAAAAACATTAACGCTAGGCTACAATATCCCTCCTGCTGTTTTAAAAAGATATCATATCAGCGCGCTCAAAATCTTCGCTTCGGTGGATAACCTGTACACTTTTACCAAATACGATGGTTACGATCCGGAGCAGTCCTATGTGACCAATCCCGGCGATTCCAATTACGGGGTTGATTTTGGCCTGCAGTCCGCATTAAGAACCGTCCTGTTCGGATTTAATTTGAAATTTTAATCATGTATATCTATAAGATGATGAAAAACTTAAAAAGATTTATCGCCCTGCCGCTTTTAAGCCTAATTATATGGGGCTGCTCCAAACAACTGGATCTGACGCCGCAGAATGCCATACCCGTAAGTTCTCTCGGGATAAACGATATACCGCAGCTAAGAACAGGTATGTATGCTACTATGGAGGATGTGTTGTTCAATTTCTGGTTCGATTTTGATAAAAGAGGTGAAAATCTGACTGGTGGACCCGGATACAATGTGGTCGACCCGGTGAGTATGAATGCTTCTGACGCAGATATAACCAGCTACTGGCGGGGTGATTATAAAGGGATCAATGTGGCCAATATTTTAATACAGAATGTAAATAATTTAGGCAGTAGCGCTACTGCCACGCAGCTATCTTATAAAGGTGAAGCCCTTTACTTCCGGGCGCTGATCTATTATGATCTGGTGATTCGATACGGAGGCGTACCCATCCTTTTAAAAAGTACAACCGAGCCTGTGCAACGTTCGACCGAAGCACAGGTTTGGGCGCAGATCAAAAGTGATCTGGTAGCTGCACGTCCGCTGGTGGGTACTTTCAGCAATAATCTGTATATATCGGATCAGGCTGTTAAAGCGCTTATGGCAAGGGTTTACCAGGCTACCGGCGATAATGCCAATGCGATGACCTATGCTGATTCCGTGATCAATTACAGCGGCGGCAAATTTGCCCTCTCGACAGACTCGATGTCTTATTCCAACGTGTTCACCGCGGGTTCAACAAGTAAGGAGATCATATTTGCGCTGGCCAATAACAGCACGGCCAACACCCATTCATTTTTGAGCCAGGTGAACGACACCAAGGCGACCTGGCCTTATTCGCCTAGTACTTTTACCTACAAAAACTTATATGGTGACGCGGCTACCCCCTTGATTAAAACGGGAGATAAAAGAAAGGCCGCCGTATTTTCATCTGATCCAACACGCATCATTAAATTCCCGAATGGCAAAACCGGACAGCAACTGGCTGTATCCTCCAACCCTATCGCTACGCCGATCATTGTATCAAGGCTTGCGGAAATGTATCTAATCAAAGCCGAAGCACAAGGCGTACCGGCAGGATCGGTTACACTTGCCTCCTATCTAGCCAGCAGGTATAAAGTGGCACCGACAGCCGCCTCAATAGCGGCCTTAACAGCTTCGCAATACCAGGACCTGCTCCTCAATGAATCCCGTCGTGAGTTTTTTGGAGAGGGACATTGGTGGTACGATATTAAAAGAACAGGCCGGACAGACCTTTTAACCACATTGAACGGACGTACCTATCTGTTATACTACCCAATTCCTCAAACAGAAAAAGATCTGGCAGGATATACACAAAATCCGGGTTATTAATCATGGCTAACACAGCCGGTGCCTAATGGCATCGGCTAATTAAACTCTCAAAAATGACACCCATTAAAAACATCATAAATCTTTGTTTTTTTCTGATCCCCTTTGCAGGTTTTAGTCAGTCAAAAAACAATAGCGCCGCTAAAGCCAACGATATTCAACAGCATTATCAATGGGCTATCGATCAACTCCATCATAAAAACTCAAAATCAGTTTTGGTTACGGCTCACCGCTGCGATTGGCGGAACTCACCTGAAAATTCTGTCCAGGCTTTACAAAACTGTATAGGCATGGGCGTTGATATCGCCGAGTTTGACATGGGGAAAACAAAGGATGGGCAGCTGATCATTATGCATGATAAAACCATCGACCGCAGTACCAACGGAAAAGGAAAACCTGAAGATTATACTTTAGCCGAGATCAGGAAATTCAGATTAAAAAGCGGTACGGGGCATCCTACCGTACATCCCATTCCTACGTTTATTGAAATGCAGGAAACCGCGAAGGGAAAGATCATTATAGATATTGACAAAGGTTACGACTATTATGATGAGATCATGGTTAAACTTGATTCGGCCAACATGTTTAACCAGGCCATTTTTAATATCTATGGCCTGCCCTTAGACAGTATCAAAGCTCAGCACAAAAACATCCCGGATGAACTGACCTTACAGGTTATTGTGAACCCTAAAGACCCAAATGCCGAAAACATCATCAACTCTTATAAAAGCCGCCCAAAAACCATTATACAGATCATTTTCAGCAATGATACAGACACCATCCTTGGCAAAGTATCTGCTTTTAAAAAAAGTTATTCGATCTGGTTCAACGCTTTATGGCCGGAGCAAAACGGCGGACATGATGATGATACAGCTGTTGAAGAAAACAAGCCAGATGAAACATGGGGATGGCTGATAAGTCACGGTGCGAACATTGTGCAAACGGACAGACCCAAAGACCTGCTTAGCTATTTAAGATCAAAGAAATTACATCCTTAAATTAACTAACTCATTTAAACATTTTTCCCAAGAGACAGCATGTGCAGCATGGTAATTGGCGAGCACTTCACATCTCTTTATTCAATTACGCAATCGATTGCAGTCTATAGATACTAACTCATCGTAACGACACCCGTTTCACCTGAAACGGCTTTAATCAACAAGTTAAATCACCAAACCCCTATTAAAATGAAACCACCCTAAGAAAACTACCAAAAAAACTTGAACCAGACAATTGGCGGGATGCCTATTGCTGTAGAAAACATCACTTAAAAAAATTAAAAAAGAAAAAAAGACACTCATCATAATCATGAAAAACTTCAAAAAATTCGGTCTGCTACTATTGTTGGTCTGTGCTTCCAACCTGTTACAGGCACAGCTTATAAATACAGATAAGGTAATTAACACATTAAAATCAGGGTGGAAAAACGACCTGGTTACGGTATGTGCCCACCGCGGCTATTGGCGTGAAAACGGGGTTCCTGAAAACTCCTTACTGGCCATTCAACGCGCTTTTGACAACAGGATCGAAATGGTGGAAATTGATATAAAAATGAGCAGCGACGGTCAGCCTGTGCTGATGCATGACTGGAACCTTGGTCGGACTACAGAACTGGGAATGGGTAGAAATGACTTGGTGAGCAGTTAGACAAACGGCGCATTACAAACCCTTCGCTTAAAAGACAAAAACGGAAATTTAACCAACGAGCATTTACCTACGTTCAGGCAAGTACTTTCCTATATTCGTGATCATCACATCGCCATAATACTGGCATTGGACATTAAAGATAAAAATGCTGCGTGGGCCTGCTGGAACATCATGAATGAAGGCGGAGGCTGGAAGAATGCCTGGGGAACACCATCTGCAAAATGGACCATTTTTAAGATCAACGCCACTGTTTATAATGGACCAGGCGATCTGGAAAACAGTCTGGGATTAAGCGGAAGCAGGTACAATGACTTTAGATTCGTCCCTGTTTATACCACCAATATGATTGATAAGATTGATTGTTTGGGGCAGTATAAGTCATTCAGGGGTAAACCTTATTTCATAGGCGCCGAAGTTGATATCAAACAACGTAACGGCATTCAGCAGGATGTAATGAACCAGGCATGGGGTGATCATAAGACGATCGCCTGCTTTAATGCTATACCGGATGCTGGTGGCAATAATTTTTACTATGCCAATGGAACTTGCTGTTATACACTGGCGAGTCTTTACTTTAGATCGTCTAAAGATCCCAGTAAGGTTGATACCCAGGACAACCGCGGCAGCTGGCAGTTTTTAGTTGACATTGGGGTAAGGTGGATTACCACAGACGAGCCCGTAAACCTGATCAATGATTATCTCAATAGGCAGGGACTCAGAAACACAAGTTACTTTTATTGATCCTGATAAAGCATTAGTCAATTGCCATAATTCATCACATTATTTTCTAAAAATATCTTAAAATGAAAACAAATAAATTCCTGCCCGTTCTGTGCGTACTGATCGCATTGATCTCTTTCGTAGGCTGCAAAAAACAAGCTACAGAAAACCCCGCTACTGCCAATGTAAAAACTTCTGCCTTAGCGCTCAATACCGTAACCAAGGCCACTTTTATCACGCCTGCTTCTGCAGCAGGTACCGACGATAACTGGGGTAAGATAAATTATGATCTGGTCGCCAACAAAGCTGCCGGCGACTCGGTATTGCTCAGTTTCGATGGAACCCTGTGTAAGGAAATCCATGCCGGTAATGGTTACACTTTAGGTTATATAGATTTAACCGGCAATTCGTTAAGTGCCATTGCCTTGAAAGATGTTATTGCAGCTCCGTTGCAGCTTGTTGACACGGCAATAACAAGCAAGGAAAACGGCACAAAAAACTGGTATGCCTATACTGATGGCAAACAATACGGGCTTATTCCGGCAAAGGATCGCTATGTTGTATTGTTTAAAGGAGCTAGTATTCTTAAAGCAACGGTACTATATGTACTGCAACTGGACACCGTTGATTATTCGCCAGGCAACACCAGCGGGTACTATTTTGGCAACGTATCTTTTAGTTATAAACGGTTGATATAGGGCACCATATCAAATATCAATGGGTTTTAAATTAAATTTTCAACGAAATGAAGCCAAAAATTTTAATTTTTCTAAGTTGTTTAGCCTTGACGCTGGGATGTAAAAAGGCTTCCTCGCCTATGGCCGTAAATGATCCGCCTGCAGCCGCTTCCAAATTGGCGGTAAATGCAACTTCAGGGTTTATCCATCCGGGCATGCTGCACAGCCAAGCCGATTTTATCAGAATGCAAACCATGATTAACGCTCATGCGGATCCCTGGCTTGCCGGGTGGGGCAAACTGACAGCGAATTCGCACTCCGCGTCAACTTATAGTATGCGAGGGCCCGTAGATACCGTTTACAGAGGTTCCGGTTCGCCAGAAAACTATTCAACGCTATACAATGACATCGCCGCCACCTATCAAAATGCTTTACGCTGGAAGATCGACGGTGATGTAGCCTGCGGAAATAAGGCGGTAGCCATCATGAATGCCTGGTCGTCCAGGTTGAAATCTATCAGCGGATCTGCAGACAGGTGGTTGGCCGCTGGCATATACGGCTACGAATTTGCCAATGCAGCCGAAATCATGCGGGACTACAGTGGTTGGTCACCTACAGACTTTACCAGTTTCAAAAACATGATGCTCAACGTATTTTATCCTATGAACCATCATTTTTTGGTAAACCATAATGGTGCTTGTATAACCAATTATTGGGCTAACTGGGATCTTTGCAGTATGGCATCCATTCTTTCGAAAGGTATATTATGTGATGACGCCGATAAATTTAATGAAGCGATAACCTATTTCAAAACCGGTGCGGGGAACGGATCAATTGATCATGCCGTGCCATTCTTATACAACTCAGGCCAGTTAGGTCAGGGACAGGAATCGGGCCGGGATCAGGGGCATCAGTGCCTGGATATTGCCTTGCTGGGTGCTTTCTGCCAAATGGCTTATAATCAGGGGCTGGATTTGTTCGCCTATGAGAATAATAAGGCATTGGCGGTTTGCGAATATACAGCCAGCTACAACCTTGGGAACACGGTGCCCTTCACTACCTATCATTGGGGTAATGGACCACACTGCAGCCCGCAAACGCAGACCGTGATTTCCGAAGGTGGCCGAGGGGATATTCGCCCAACCTGGGAACTCATCTATAATTATCAGCAATCTCATGGTATTACCGGAACAACTTACAGCGGTCAATACGCTGCCAAAGTAAGACCGGAAGGTGGTGGCGGCAATTATGGGCCTAATAGCGGTGGATACGACCAGTTAGGATTTGGTACCTTGACCTATTCTGTAGGAGCACTACCCATAGCTAATGGCACGTATAAATTAATCAATCGTGCCAGCGGAAAATACCTGGATAATTTGGGCTCAACAACAAATGGCACAGATGTCGCACAATGGGCTTCAAGCGGCAGCGATAATCAGAAGTGGGTAATAACTTATAGCGATGGTTTTTACAAATTAGCTTGTGTAACCGGCAGCAAGTGTCTGGATAGCTATGACCATGCCGCCGATGGCTCGACAGTGGCACAGTCGGAAAGCGGTACAAGTACCAATCAGCAATGGACGATCATTCCTGTTGGTTCCTATTTCAAAATTGTTAACCGCACCAACGGCAAATGCCTGGACTCGGGAGGAGGAACTGCTAACAGATCTGCCCTACAGTTCTGGCCAAGCAATAGCAGTAACAACCAGCAATGGACGATTGCACCATAATGAACCTGTTGTCTTAAAAAAACAGAAAATTTATTCCTAATTAAACAAAAATGGCGTTGGCGTATAGCTAATGCCATTTTTGCTTAACTAACCTGCTAGCTGGAGCAAGTCTTTCCGGTATGTTCACCTCTGCCCCGTCTTTACGACGAAAGCCGTTAATTCGGCTATCTTGCCATCGTGGAATTGCCACACATCACAGTAGTGGTAATCAGCCATTTTTTAGTAATCAACCATTTTTCCACGCTCGTCTTTATGCTGATTTGACCTATAACGGTAACAAACTCGCCTTCACCGACTAATGTTTCGATATTGAACTTCGGGGACTCTCCATAGGCTATTGTCATATACTGTCTAACAGTCTTCTTCCCTTGCAGTATTCTGTCGCCAACAAAAGTCTATTTTATATCATCGGTACAAAAGGTGAGAAATTTCTCATTATTACCTTCCGAGACGGCTGCATTTGCTTTTTCCAGAGTTGTTTTGATGTTCAAATTCACAGGATTATCTTATCGTTTATAACAGCTCGTAGTTGTGCCAAAATTTAAGTATCGATTTTGTGTTAAGCATCATAGACTTCAAGATTGGGCTATTGAAAATCTATAGAATCTCTTTTCAAAAGTATATTCAACAATACTTGCACAATCTGTTACAGGACTTATATTGAACAGAACACCCATTATATAAATACCTTTACATCTGTCCTTGAATCGGAGCATGAAAAATCACTTATTGACGATTCAGTTAAAACTTAAATGTATGTGAAAATTATGCCATAATATTGATCGCATCTAGTCCTGATCGTAAATTCCATTTTCGACAGAGGCCATAAACTGATGGACATTATTGAATCGCGATTCATCTGCTTTCTTCAGCCAGCTGCTAACAATCGGATCCTGATTACCCCAGGTTTTCAACAGCCAAGCAATACGTGTCAATTTGTCTTCCACATAGGCCAGGTCCGAGTTTTCCAGAGGCTGCGCTTCGTATTTCCGCAGGATACGAACCAATAAAGCTTCCTGTTCCCGGAAACGGTCAGGGTATCGCCGGGAATTCAGCCAAACGGCCACATAGCCCAGTGACGCTTCCACGGCTGGCTCAGCCTGCAAAAGGATCTTGTTAAGCAGGAGTGTTATATTATCCGGATTAAAATTATTGTGGTAAACGCGGGTATCCAGTTCTTTCAAGGCAGTCAGAACGGCTGTCTGGTCACGGCTGGATAGACCCTCCTCAAGTTCGCTGTAGTTACGATGGGCGTCCAGTAACTTTTGCGTCCGTACTAAGGTTTTTTCATAATCGGCCAGAAACTGAATTCTCAACCTGAATTCAGTCAGAAAATCCACCATTTCCTCCAGTACCGACGTAAACGAGAACCAGCCATCGGGCGTAGGCACCAAACGTTCCAGGTTATTAAGGCTAACTTTAAGGCCTTCAAAAATAGCTTTCAATTCTTTGTCTTCCCATATTAACCCATTCGTGCGCAGATCTGAATAGGATAACGAAGATATGGGGATGGGTTCATCGTTCAACCCTCCTGTTATGCTATCACCGTCAATGCCAGTATACCATAGATTTTCGTGAACGATAAGTGCCTGGCGCATCCGTTCTCCAAGCAATGGCTGCCCATTCGCAAAATGCAGCAGTACCCGCCAGATCCGCGCATTGCTTACTTGACCAAAATCAACCTGGAGCAATTGTTCGGTGATATGGGTAAGCTGTTCCGTAGAAAGCAGCCGGAACAAATTACCGAGAACGAATATCCGGGCTATGCGCACAGTGTCCAACCCATTGATTACCTCATCAAGCTGCCCCTGTAATGGTTGGGAAAGGTCTGCGTCCGAACTTAAGCGTCTGAAATACTGGTTGCGGTTCAGGAAGTACAAAAAATTGATCGGCTGATTCTCTTCTCCCTGAAGTACCGCGCTTAGACAGTCAGTTATAATGGTGATCAATAAATTCGTGTCAGAAATATACTGGATCGCCGCGTTGATCAATAAGGGGTGTTTGTCATCATGTTCGCTCCGGAAAACAATACCGCGATCAGACAAATTGCGCCACCAATTCTCAAAACCCATTTGCCATATTTCAGGCCTCACGCCGACTACGAGGCTGGATAGGAAGACCTGTATATTATTGGCATAATTTTCCGGTGCCGTTAAAAGACCGGTAAATAACGCGCCGCAGATCCCCGGTAGTTGTTCCGCGACATTTGCAGCATCGGAAAAAGCGTAGTCCTGGCCAACTGTTTTTAAGAAATCCTTATTGTTGAACTGCAGGCTGTAGAACAGAAATGGAAAAGGATAGAACTCAAAACCAGCTTTCATTACGGGATACCAATTTCCGGATGACAAGAGATAAATGTTTCGGAGACAGAGCTGGAAACCGGATTCGGCTAACAACATAATCAACTGGACCGCGGCTTCGGCATCTGAATGCTTTGACATCCTTAACGTCCGGGTGCGCTCAAAACGTTTAGCGCCATAAGGCTCGGTTTTCCCTTCCTTTTTAGCAACCTCCTTTTGCAGGTCCTCCAGGCTGTCCTGCAAAGCGCGGTACCCGGACCGCTCAAAAGCCCTGATCAGGCGGGAAATTCTTTTGCGGCCCTTTCCGAAGAACGGTTGTGAAATATGATGCAGTAATTCCAGGGCGTATAGCTTTTCCTCGCCTGTGCTGAATATATCTTCGTTGATGGCTGCCGACAACAATTCGTCGGCAACCTGCCGGTCAATGATCGCGAACAAGCCGGCCTTTGCGATCAGCTCCCGGCCTTTGGCGGGCCAGCCGTCCAGGTGAACACGTAAAGCTTCGAACTGAAAGGTATAAGCCAAGCGTAAGGCCTCGTCGTGATAGGAAAGCTCAGGCTGCAGATCTGCTGACAGCGCGTCATTTCTGCTGATGGCCCATTCGATTGCTGGCTGCGTTTCATTGTGGGCACCCAATTCTAAAATAATATCTGGATCCAGGAAGCTTCTAATCGGAACCGCCATGTCCTGCAAAGCGAAAACAACTAGTCGGCGTAGTTGCGGGCGTATGGGCAGTTCGTTCCTCCAATTGGTATAATTGACCGAGCCTAACAGGGTGTGCTGGTTATGGGTAGCCCCAAAGCTGAGATCTGGCAACCATAACTGTTTATTAATGATCGCCAAACGCTCCAACATGGATGCGAGGGCTGCCTCATCGGGGATTTTATCCGGGTTGAAAAAAGCCGGCGAATTCCAAAGCTGTTTGTGTTCCGTGCGTATAGAGGTCTCCGGTGTGGGCAGGTCAGACTTTACGTGGTCGTCATTACCTAAATACGCGATCAGTGCCTCGATGGCCGACCGCCTGTCCGTCACAGCGACGACATCGCCCAGGTCTTCCCGAAAGATCTCCACAACCGCGGGATCACGCAGTGGAATCCGGACAATATTGTGGTTTTCATAAAACAGTTGCTTGTCGCGGGATACATCCCCCTCCTCAACGTCCATCAGGTAGATCTTATAACGTTTGCTGTCCTTATTGAGACGCGCAGCTTTAAACAGAACGCCTCTTACCCAACTGATCCATTGCAGGAAATTCGGGTCGATGCCGGAAAAACCAATCAGACAAAAAGATTCCTGCAAAAGGGATATTCTCATGAGTTGCGTGAAAGCTTCGTGACGCGTCGGATAGGTTTCATAATCCTCTTTGGAAATAACGTATTGCTTTCTGGGGTCGCCATCGAATTCAAAAATAAAATCAGCCTTTTCGCTACTGGATCGCAGGGAACCGTGAAGTTTGATGATATTTTTCCTTTTTTTGATCCGTAACCCTTCTGCGGTCTTAACCACCTTGTAACAATTGTCGGCGGCCTGACTTTTTTCTACTACCAGCAGTTCCTTTTGCTCCAGTTGTATATTCAGCTGCCTGATTTCCAAATTGAACGCTTCAATTCTCGCTTTGACTTTCAGATCATCGGGCTGTTGGGGTACAAGGCCTTCTAATTTTCCTTGGTCCGTATCATCCATCTCTGGTTGCGCAGAAGGACGGTTTAGGGACTCTTTTCCTACTTCTTTTTCTCGGATTTTTCGAACCAGATCCGAGATTTCGACCTCCAGTTGGTTTACTTCAGCGGTCAGCCTTTCATGTAATTTTTCGTCGACACAGATATCCAGCAGATCATCATAATTGGTCGTATAGATATTATTCCAGGGCAGATCAATCAGGTTTTTATGGAGGTTCAGTTTTTCCCTTGGTAACTCGTCGATCTCACCGTTGCAGTCCATAAAGTAACGATCGGCTTTCCGGTAGACGCCAGGTATCCTTTCTTCAATATAGGTCGTGATGCTTTCGGCTATTCCCTTTCGCCTGATATATTCGGAAACGATCTCCAGATACCCCTGTTGACGGATCAGATGTAGGCACTCGGCTTTTTTAAATTCTTCCAAGCTTATCGGCGCATCGGGAAGAGCAGTAAGATACCGCTCATACGCTGTATTGACGGCCCTTTGGTTCAATTCATAGGCCAGGTCAACCAGCAATTCGTCCCAGGTTAAAAATTTTGCGCTCACGTTTTTACTCAGGCCGGAACCAACTAACAATGACATTTGTTCGGCCGCGAGCTTATGACGGAGGTCCTTTAATTGCTTTTGATAAAATTGCCTATCGGATACCATAAAGATTAAAAAAGCTAAGCTAAGCAAAAATCAAAGGGATATGACGTTTATTTTCTAAGCCGGTTGTTTAGCACTGCTCGATATTTTTAAACTGGACCGTTCTGCCTCTTGAGATATCTAATCTGTTAGTCCTCACTCACCGTAATGGGAATAAATTATTGATTTTGAAAACATTGAGACTAGCCCCGACCCAATCATTAGCTGATTAATAACCAGATCATATTCCTAAGTACAAGAAACGGCTTTTTCGATACGGTATCTAGTTGAAAACGGGATGTTTATTAGAGCGCACATCATTCAAGATTTTAAGAATATCATCGTATTTATAATAAAGTATGCCTCCGATTTTTGAGAAAGGCAGTGTACCATTATCTCTTAAAGCCTGCAATGTATTTGTTGAAATTTTGAGGAGGTTTTTAACCTGATAACTTTTTAACCATTTCTTTGGCTCCTCCGTTGATTTACCTAAAATTGAAATAATTCTATTAATTAACCGCTCCTCAAACTCTTGCAAATCTTCTTTAGTTATAATCTCTACAGCCATAATGATTTTCTATTTGGTGATTAAAAAGATCGAATTTCGCTATTTTCCAAACAATCTTATCCGATGTAATCCGAGTCGGACTATGCTTTTTTATTTCTGTACCATAATGGCAGTTAAATTTTTTACAAATGAGAACGATTCTGTTCTGTCAAATTATTCAAATAATTCGGGTTCCTTCTAGGCCCTCGCGCGGACAATGTTTGCGTACCCTTATAGAGGCCCAATTTCTATTTGAATAAATCTTCAAGTTTGATGTCATTTTGAACTAAGCCAAGTTTGTAACTGTTGTCCTGTGTGCCAAATGTAGTGACCATTACAATAAACATTGTTTTAGATGTCTTCGTTTTATTTGTAAATACTTCTCTTTTCTTCATTAGCTCCGCGGCGTATGCTTTATCTATCGAAAAAATCGAGTTAGAAAACTTCATTTCACAAATACTGATGCAGAAATCCTGGCGGTCAAACAACAAGTCGATCTGTGCACCGGGCTGGCCTTTACCCGGAACATATCGCCATGCCGACTCTTCTGTATAGACTCCGGCAATGCCAAGTGCCGCCTTAATTTCTTTCGTATGCTTCAAACATACGCTCTCGAAAGCCATTCCACTCCAACTTCTCCATGAAGGAGACGCAGATAGTTTGATCCAGGTGCCAGTGCCCGTTGCCCGCGTATTCTCCATAAATTTCAGATAGAACCTGGAATATTCATCGGACAATTTATAGATACTGTCCCTTAGATTTTTTTCGAATGGAAGGTAAGCGGAAATAAAACCCGATTCCGTTAGCTCTTCAAGCAGCAAGGACGCAGTGCCTCCCGTAGACAGACCACATTCCGCGATAATTTCTTTCCTGGTCAAACCTGCCGGTTTTGCACCCAGCGCCCGTACAATGGCGATGTGTTTATCTGCTTCAGCGAATAATGACTGATAAAGGTTGCCGAATTCCTTTTGTAATGCACCGTCCTTTGTAAAACAGATACGGTCGATATTCTGGGCCGCACTCTGGCCGGGTAAGATCTCCTTTAAATATTGGGGAATACCGCCCATGGCCATGTATAATTGTATGACCTGGTAGTTATCTAAATGGATATGATTATACTTTAGATATTCGCTCGTTTCCGAAAGCGTAAAGGGAAGCAGCCGAATTTTTCGCGTAATCCTGTTATGTAAACCACCTTTATTATTCACCACTTTTTGTATCATCCAGGATGCAGCTGATCCGCAGATTATAACAATCAGGTTATTTTGTTTGGTGCCCCAGGAATTCCAGAAAAACTCAAATGCGGGCAGAAACCCCGATTTGGCGGAACTGAGCCAGGGAAACTCATCGAGAAAAATCACGCATTTGTCTTTTTTCAAAAAAGGTTCAGTGTAATTTTTGAGCATTTGAAATGCCTCTGTCCAACTTAAAGGAACGGCAAGTGGAAATGATGTTTTCATCACACCGGCCAACGTATCGCGAAAATTGGTTAATTGATCTTTTAAGGTTGCATTATGGACACCGGAAACCTCGAATATGACATGTTTGGCAAAAGTTTTACGGATAAGGTATGTTTTTCCTACGCGTCTTCTACCGTAGACGGCAATAAGTTCTGCTTCTTTCGCTTGCAATGTTCTTTCCAGTATAAGCTTTTCCTCTTTTCTACCGATGATTTCACTCATAATTCGTTTTGTTAAAGATTTATTAACGAGAACATATTCAGCCACAACTATACAAATATACACACTTGTGGCTGAATATAATAATTTATAAACAGCCACAAATACATATTAAAGATAACTTATGGCTGACTTTGATAAATTAGCATTGCTCATTAAACATCCGGACCGCTTGCAGCTACCAGGGTTCGCATCGCCAGTTTTTTACTTAAGGCAGCCATATCCTCGCTGACTTTTTTCTCAATTACTTTAGCATAAACCTGTGTGGAACGCATAGTAGTATGCCCCAGCAATTTGCTGACGGTCTCGATCGGGACACCGTTTAGAAGCGTCACCGTAGTCGCAAAGGTATGCCGGGCGATATGAAAGGTCAGCACTTTGCAGATATCGCATCTTTCAGCCAGTTCTTTCAAATAGCTATTCATCTTTTGATTGGAAAGCTGAGGAAAGATCGTTCCATTGGCTTTAGCCCGGATGTTATCACTGTATTTAGTTAACAGCTGTTCTGCCTGACTCAATAGCGGGACGTTTACCGCGATAGTGGTCTTTTGCCGGAATGTCTTCACCCAGCGGCCCCCATCCGGCCCTATCACAATATTCGCAGGTTTCAGGTTCATGACATCAACAAAAGCGAGCCCGGTATAACAGCAAAAAACAAAAATATCCCTGACAACGGATAAACGGGGCAGGTCAAGTTCCTTGTTTTCGATCTCTCTTAGTTCTGGCTCCGTCAGAAACTCTTTTTCCACCTTATTATACTTCAGCTGAAATTTTTCAAAAGGATCACGGCTGATCCATTCCAACCGGAAAGCCAGATTGATCATTTTACGGAAGCGTTCCAGGTGTTTCATGATGCCATTATTGGTCAATGGCTTCTGGTGATCCAG
>JACXTT010000582.1_pt1 | contig 62787 bp, 51 predicted proteins | sample 9270951 | NCBI WGS metagenome assembly JACXTT01 (sample SAMN15532306, study PRJNA645909) | rock metagenome | isolation source: weathered quartz diorite | place: Puerto Rico | collected 2017-06-21
ATCCTGCTGCTGGCCTGGGGCGCCCGCCGCGCCGGCCTGGTACGCCAGGGCGCGCAAGGCGCGATGAAGGTCGTCGGCAGCACGATGCTCGGCGCGCGGCACCGGCTGGTGATGGTCGAGGTTGGCGACACCTGGCTCGTGCTCGGCGTCACCCCCGGCGAGATTCGCACGCTGCACACGCTGCCGGCCGGCCGCGATGCCGGCGACGCCGGCGGTGCCGGCAAGCCGCAACTCACTTCCGCCAGCGGCTTCGCCGAGAAGCTGCTGCGCTCGATGCAGGAAAACCTGAAGTCATGATCACCCTGCGTGCCGCCCTTTGGCGACGCGAACCCGGCGCCCACCGCCACCCCGTCGCGCCCCGGCTGTCGGCCGCTTCCGCGTGGGCACTGCCGGCGCTGGCACTACTGGCGCTACTGGCGCTGATGCTGCTGGCGCTGCTCCCGGCACATGCCTGGGCCCAGTCCCTGCCCGGCGTGGTCAGCAAACCCGGCCCCGGCGGCAGCCAGACCTGGTCGCTGTCGGTCCAGACGCTGGTCCTTTTGACCTCGCTGTCGTTCCTGCCGGCGGCCATGCTGATGATGACCGGCTTCACGCGCATCATCATCGTGCTGGGCCTGTTGCGCAATGCGCTGGGCACCGCGTCGTCGCCGCCCAACCAGGTGCTGATCGGCCTGTCGCTGTTCCTGACGTTCTTTGTCATGTCGCCGGTGTTCGACCGCATCTACACCGATGCCTACAAGCCGCTGACGGAGAACAAGATCAGCCTGGAGGACGCCGCGGCGAAAGCCGCCGCGCCGCTCAAGGCCTTCATGCTCAAGCAGACGCGCGAGAAGGATCTCGCCATGTTCGCGCAGATGGCCAAGGCGCCGGAAATGCAGGGGCCGGAAGACGTGCCACTCAGCATCCTGGTGCCGGCGTTCGTGACGAGCGAGCTGAAGACCGCGTTCCAGATCGGCTTCACGATCTTCATCCCGTTCCTGATCATCGACCTGGTCGTGGCCAGCGTGCTGATGGCGATGGGCATGATGATGGTGCCGCCCGCCACCATCTCGCTGCCGTTCAAGCTGATGTTGTTCGTGCTGGTCGATGGCTGGCAGTTGCTGCTCGGCTCGCTGGCGCAGAGCTTCATGAACTGACCGCCGCCCGGCTTCGCGAGGATTTCGCCATGACACCCGAAACCGTAATGACCATCGCCACCCAGGCGATGAAGATGACCCTGCTGCTCGCCGCCCCGCTGCTGCTGGTGGCGCTGGTGGCGGGCCTGGTGGTGAGCCTGTTCCAGGCCGCCACGCAGATCAACGAAATGACGCTGTCGTTCATCCCCAAGCTGCTGGCGTTGTTCATCACCATGGTGCTGGCCGGCCCCTGGATGATCAACACGTTCGTCGACTACATGCGCGAGGTGTTCCAGGGCATTCCGAGCCTGGCGCACTGACCCGCCGCCGTGATCGACGTCACCTCGGCCCAGCTTTACGGCTGGATCTCGGCCTTCCTGTGGCCGTTCTTCCGGCTGCTGGCACTGATCGGCACCGCGCCGCTGTTCGGTGAATCGACCATTCCCCGCCGGGTCAAGATCGGCCTGGCCGCGCTGCTGGCGGTGATCGTCTCCCCTACCCTCGGCAAGCTGCCCACCACGCCGGTCTATGCGTTCGAGAGTCTCGTCATCATCCTCAACGAGGTTGGCATCGGGCTGGCGATGGGCTTCACGATGCGGCTGGTGTTCGCCGCCGTGCAGCAGGCGGGCGAAGTGATCGGGCTGCAGATGGGCCTGTCGTTCGCCTCCTTCTTCGACCGCAGCGCCGGCGGGCAAACGATGGTGCTGTCGCGCTTCCTGAACGTGGTGGCCATGCTGATGTTCCTGGCGATGGACGGCCACCTGCTGATGCTGGCCACGCTGGTGGACAGCTTCCAGGGCCTGCCGATCGCACCGATGCCGCTGTCCGGCAACGGCTGGCTGGCCGTGGCGCGCGCCGGCGCGATCGTGTTCGCCTCGGGCATGCTGCTCGCGCTGCCGTTGATTGCCGCGCTGCTGACGCTGAACCTGGCAATGGGCATCCTGAACCGCGCCTCGCCGCAGTTGTCGATCTTCGCGGTCGGCTTCCCGGTCACGCTGGCCGGCGGCCTGCTGGTGATGATGCTGGTGATGCCGCAGATGGGCACCTATATGCGGCACCTGATCGAGAGCGGGCTGGCGTCGATGACGACCGTGTTGGGGCAGATGGGGCGCTGAGCGCAGTCAGCCTCGCAGTCGGCCCGCAGTCAGCCCTTCACGCACACCACCTGCTTGAGCGTGTGGACGATCTCCACCAGTTCGGCCTGAGCGGCCATCACGGCGTCGATGTCCTTGTATGCCATCGGAATCTCGTCGATCACGTCGGCATCCTTGCGGCACTCCACGCCCTCGGTCGCGTGCACCTGGTCGGCCACTGTGAAGCGGCGCTTTGCCTCGCCGCGGCTCATGGTCCGCCCGGCCCCGTGGCTGCACGAGCAGAACGACTCCGGATTGCCCTTGCCGCGCACGATGAACGAGCGCGCGCCCATCGAGCCCGGGATGATGCCAAGCTCGCCCTTGCGGGCGCTGACCGCGCCCTTGCGCGTCACCAGCACGTCCTGACCGAAGTGGTGTTCCTTCTGCGCGTAGTTGTGGTGGCAGTTCACCGCCTCCATCCGCGTCTCGAACGGCTTGCCGATCACGGCGCGCGCCGCGGCCAGCACGTGGGCCATCATCAGTTCCCGATTGACGCGCGCATAGTGCTGTGCCCAGGACACGGCGAACACATAGTCCTCGTAGTGCTCGGAACCCTCCACGAGATAGGCGAGGTCGCGGTCGGGCAGATTGGCCAGGTGGTGGCGCATGTCGGCCTGCGCCAACTCGATGAACGTGGTGCCGATCGCGTTGCCCACGCCGCGCGAGCCGGAGTGCAGCATGAACCAGACCGACTGGTTCTCATCGAGGCAGACCTCGATGAAGTGGTTGCCGGTCCCGAGCGTGCCCAGGTGGACGCGGTTGTTGGTGCGCGCGAGCTTCGGGTATTTGTCGGTGATCCGTTTGAAGTCGCCCGCCAGCGCGGCCCAGGCGCCGTCCACAGCCGTCGGCACGTTGCCCCAGGCGCCCTTGTCGCGCACGCCGCGCGCGGTCGTGCGGCCGTGGGGAACGGCGTGCTCGATCGCGCTGCGCAACGGCCCCAGGTTGTCCGGCAGGTCACCGGCAAACAGGGAGGTTTTCACCGCAATCATGCCGCAACCAATATCCACGCCCACGGCGGCCGGGATGATCGCGCCCACCGTCGGGATGACCGAGCCGATCGTCGAGCCCTTGCCCAGGTGCACGTCCGGCATCACCGCCAGGTGCCGGAAAATGAACGGCATGGCGGCGGTGTTGGCAAGCTGCCGCCTGGCTTCTTCCTCGACCGGCACGCCGCGCGTCCACATCTTGACCGGGTGGCCGTGGTCGGGCTGGAAGACTTCATAGTTGCCGCTGGTCGTCATGCTCGTTGCTCTCTGCTGTGCGCGATGTGCCGATTGGCGTTCACGACGGCGCCGGAACATCGGCGGCCGTCCTGATGCTTAGACGGCCACGGCAGCACAAGGCTCCCTGTCGTGTGACCCCAAGGGCAGGATTCTATGCCGTGGCCGGACCTGCAAGAGCAACCCCGCTTCAGGTCCCTCGGCATCGAATTGCGCGCGCTCCTCAGTCCAGCGTCACGCCCGTATCGGCGGTCAGCTTGAGCACCACCGGCAGATAAGCCTTGTAGGCGATCTCGGCCTCCGCCGGCAGGTTGCCGATGGGCTCGGCCCCCATGTCCTCGATGCGCTTGGAGAATGCCGGGCTTTTCACCAGCGCGCTCACTTCGCGGCCCAGGCGGTCGACGATGGGCTGCGGCGTTTTCGCCGGCGCCATCAGCGTGATCGGGCCGACGAGCTTGTAGGCCTCGTCGGGGTAGCCGGCCTCGGCAAAGGTGGGGACATTGGGCAACGCCAGGGCGCGGCGCTGGCCGACGACGGCCAGCGGCCGCAGCTTGCCGCCGGCCAAATGCTGCTGCAGCGCCGTCACCGAACCCACCGTGAGATTGACCTGCCCGCCGAGCAGGTCGGTCACCATCGGGCCTTCACCACGATAGGGCACGTGCAGGATATCCACCCCGTAGGTCTTGGCCATATAGGTCTGGATCGTGTGCGGCTGGGTGCCCGGTCCCCAGGAACCCATGCGCAGCTTGCCGGGTTCCTTTTTCGCATAGGCGATCAGTTCGCCCACGGTCTTGACCGGCACCGCCGCATTGACCGCGAGGACGGTGCGCGCCATGGCCACGTCGGAAATCGGGCGCAGGTCGGTGCGCGGATCGTAGGGCAGTTTCTTGTACAAGGCCAGGTTGGCCGTGATCGGGCCGGGGATAGTCAGCAGCAGCGTGTAGCCGTCCGGCGCGGACTTGGCCACCTGGTCGGTGCCGATGATGCCGCCGGCGCCGCCCTTGTTCTCCACCACCACGGTCTGGCCCAGGCGCTTGCCCAGCCCCTCCGCCAGCGCCCGCGCCAGGGTGTCGGTCAGGCCACCGGCCGGATACGCCACCATCAGGCGCACCGGCTTGTTCGGATAGCCGTCCTGGGCCTGGCCGGCAAGCGGCAACAGGGCCAGCGCCGCCGCGCACAGCACGGCACGCCTGCCGCGAAACAGACTGCGTCGCTTCATGCTTTTGTCTCCTCAAGGATCGGATGGCCACGACGCGGTCGTTGCCGTGCCGGCATGCCGCATGCGGGCCGTTCGAGGCGGCGGGCCACCACGAACATCATCTCTGTATTTGATCTGCGAAACATAGAGTTGGCCGCTTGCATGCGTCAAGGCGTTGCCTATATTTCCAATATTTGGAAATAGATTCCACACTTTGACACTCGATACCCGCCCGTCCAGACTGAAGAACAGGAGACACACCATGAACAAGCCGGTCGAACAATTCATTGCCGAACGCCGTCTGGAGGATCCCTCCTTCGGCGGCCTGCTGGCCAAGGGCTTTGCCCTGCTGCGCTGCTTCATCGACGAGCCGCGGCCGCTGGGCAACGGCGAACTGGCGCAGCGCCTGCAATTGCCGCGCGCCACCGTGTCCCGCATCTGCCGCACACTGTTCGAGCTTGGCTACCTGGACTGGGACCCCAAGCTCGACAAGTACTTCGTCAGCGCCCAGGTGCTTGCCCTGGGCTACCCCTACCTCACCGGGTTGCCGGTACGCCACGTCGCCCGCCCGCTGATGCAGGCGCTGGCCGACCGCATCGAGGGCGCGGTCTCGATGGGCGTGGCGCATCGGCTCGACGTGACCTACCTGCAGTCCTGCACGCATAACGAGGGCACCCCGGCGCGGCCAGGCGTAGGCGCCGTGCGGTCGGTGCTCACCACGGCGATGGGCCGCGCCTTTCTCTGCACCCTGTCCAAGGCCGAGTTCAAGACGCTCATGGAAGCCGCGCGCCACGAGCGCCCCGACGAGTACGCAGCCTGCTATGACACCGTCTGCCACAACGTGGCGCACTACCCGAAGCGCGGCTTCGCGCTCAACGAAGGCGATGCCGGCAGCGGCGTGCATGGTGTGGGCGTCTATTCGCGCATCCACTACCTGAACCGGCCACTGTTGTTCAACTGCGCGGTGCCCGGCTCCCAACTGCGGCGCGGCGCGATGGAAAAGAAGGTGGCGCCGCTGCTGATGGAGATGGTCCGTTCCATTGAAGCGGCAAGCGGCCTGCGGCAATAGCGCGCGAGCCTGCGTCCAGATGCACCACGTTCCTCCCCCAACCCGATCCGGAGACCGTTTCCCCATGCACGACCTGACCCCGTTGCTGTACCCGCGCTCGATCGCCGTGATCGGCGCCTCCACCCAGCCGGACAAAGTTGGCGGCATGCCCATTCGTCTGCTGCGCGAGCTCGGCTATGGCGGGCGCATCTACCCGGTCAACCCCGCCGCCGCCGAAGTGCAGGGACTGCGCGCCTACGATTCGCTGTCGGCCGTCGGCGAGGCCGTGGACCTGGCCATCGTGGCCGTGCCCGCCGGCGCCAGCGAGAGCGTGATGGCGCAACTGGCGGACAACGGCACCCGCGCGGCCGTGTACTTCACCTCCGGCTTCGCGGAAACCGGGGACGACGGTGCGTGCATGCAGCAGACGCTGGCGCACCGCGCGCGCGAAAGTGGCGTGACGCTCCTGGGGCCCAACTGCCTCGGCGCGATGAACCTGCGCGAGCGCATGTTTGCCACGTTCTCGCCGATTCCTTTGAGCGGCGTGCCACCGGTGGGCGAGGTGGGCCTGGTCAGCCAGAGCGGCGCCTTCGGGGCCTATGCCTACGCGCTGGCGCGCGAGGCCGGGCTGGGCCTGAGCCACTGGGTCACCACCGGCAACGAGGCCGGCCTGCAGGTGGCCGACGTGATCGAGTGGATGGCCGGCGATCCGAATACGCGCGTGATCCTCGCGTACATCGAGGGCTGCCGCGATGGCATGCGACTGCGCCGCGCGCTGGCCGCCGCGCGTGCCGCCGGCAAGCCTGTCGTCATCACCAAGGTGGGAACCACCGAAGCCGGCGCGCGCTCGGCGCAGTCGCACACGGCCAGCCTCACCGGCGAGGACGCGGTCTACCAGGCGGTGTTCGATGCGTATGGCGTGCACCGGGCGCATACACTCGAAGAATTTTTCCGGCTCGGCTATGTGCTGTCCAGGGGGCGGCGCCCGGCGCTCTGGCACAGCCCAACCGGTCTGGACGCCGACACCGTCGCGCCGCTTGCCGTGGTCACCGTCTCAGGCGGCGTGGGCATCCTGATGGCCGACCGCGCCGAAGAGCTGGGCCTGCCGCTGCCGCCCATGCCGGCGATGGCCGCCGAGGCGCTGCGCGCGGCCATTCCGTTTGCCAGCACGGCCAATCCGATCGACGTGACGGGGCAGGTGGTCGCCCAGCCACGGGTCTTCATGGACGCCATCACGGGCGTGGCGCGAAGCGGCGCTTTCGGCTGCGTTGCCACCTTCGTTGCCGGCGGCGCCAATGCGCCGCGGCTATGGTCCGAGCTTCAGCAGACCGTGGCCGCGTTGCACGACGATCCAGACGCCGCGCCGCTGCTGCTGTCCGGCATCGTCGACGACGACAAGCGCGCCTGGCTGGAAGCACAAGGCTGCCTCGTATTCCGCGAGCCCGCCCACGCCGTGGAAGCGGTGGCCACCTTGGCCCGCGCGGCCTTCCTGACGTCGGCCGCCGGCACCGCGCCGGAGATTGCCACGGCGCAGCCGCTGCCGGCATCGGCCACGGACCTGTTGCATGGCGTGCCGCCACAAGCGGCCGCGCTGTCCGAGTTCGAGGCCATGCGCGTGCTGGCCGCCGCGCAAGTGCCGGTGGCTGCGCACGGCATCGCGCGCGATGCCGAGGAGGCCGTCCGCATTGCCGAAGACCTTGGCTATCCCGTGGTGGTCAAGCTGTGCTCGCGCGAGATCCTGCACAAGAGCGATGTTGGGGGCGTGGCGCTGAACCTCGCCGACGCGCAAGCAGTGCGCCGCGCATTCGCGCAGATGGAAGCGGCCGTCGGCCGTGCCCACACGGACGGCGGCAACGCGGCGCGCTTCGAGGGCGCCCTGGTGGCGCGCATGGTGCGCGGCTGGGGCGAGATCATGGTGGGCGTGCGGCGCGACCCCGTGTTCGGGTTGGTGGCGCTGGCCGGCATCGGCGGCACCGCCGTCGAGATCTTCCGCCAGACCGCGTTCGGGCTGGCGCCGCTGTCGCTCGAACAAGCCCGCGCGATGCTGCACAAGAGCCGGGCCGCAGCCCTTTGCGAAGCACACCGCGGCCATCCGGCCATCAACCTAGACGCCGCCGCGCAGGTACTGGTCAAGGTGACGCAGGTGGCGGCGGCCCTCGGGCCACGGCTGGACACGCTGGAAATCAATCCCTTCCTCGTCACCGCGGATGGCCTGGTGGCCGCCGACGCGGTGGTCACGCTGCGCCCGGAGGACGCAACGACGCAGTAAGCACCACACGCGGCGGCAGGACGCCTGCGCAGACAGGCACCGCCGCCGCGTCCATCGGCAAGACTGCCGACACAACAGGAGACAACCATGCAGTGGCAAACACCGTTGCCGCGCCGCTTCGTGCTGCGCGGTCTGGGCGCGCTCGCGATCGCGACGCTGGGTGCGGCACATCCGGCGGCCCACGCCGGCCCCTATCCGGACAAGCCGATCCGGCTGGTCGTGCCGTTCCCGGCCGGTGGCGGCACCGACGTGGTGGCCCGGCTGCTGGCAGCCGGTCTTTCGAAGGAGCTCAAGGCCACGGTCGTGGTGGACAACGTGGCCGGCGCCACCGGCACCATCGGCTCGGCCCAGGTCGCGCGCGCGGCACCGGACGGCTACACGCTGGTGCTGGGGATTTCCGCCACGCACGCCATCGCACCGGCCATCTTCCCCAAGCTGCCCTACGATCCCCTGCGCGACTTCGTGCCGGTCAGCCGGCTGTTCTATGGCGGCAATGTCCTGGTCGCCGGCCCCGGCTTTACCGGCCGCGACCTGCCCGCGCTGATCGCGGCAGCCAGGCGTCCCGGCGCGGACCTGACTTACGGGTCGTGGGGCAACGGATCGGGCGGCCACCTGGCCGGCGAGAGCCTCAACGTATCGAGCGGCGTTCACCTGCGCCACATCCCCTACAAGGGCGTGAGCCCGATGCTGACCGACGTGATAGGCGGCACCCTACCCGTGGCCATGTCGGATCTGGCTGGCACCCTGCCGCTGATCCGCGCCGGCAAGGTCAGGGCGCTGGCCGTCAGCGGCTCCGAACGCTCGCCCGCGCTGCCGGACGTGCCGACCTTCGGCGAGGCCGGCGTGGCGTTCGGCGTGGACAACTGGTTCGCACTGTTCGCCCCCGCGCGCACGCCAACCGAGGTGGTCGACAAGCTCGAGCGCGCCACCCTTGCCGCCATGCGCGATCCCGCCATCAAGACCCAGGCCGACTCGCTCGGCATGCGCTACGCGCCGCAGCCGCGCGCGGCCTTCGCCACGCAGATGCGCTCGGATGTCGCGGCGTGGGCGGCGCTGGTCAAGTCGAGCGGGGCGGCCCAGGAATGAAGCACCGCCCGCATTCCACCTCCCGTTCCCCTGTTCTTTCATTCGCCGCATGACACGCCGGAGCCCTGCATGAACCACCCCGTACCCAATCTCTTCGCCACCCCCGTCTACGGCACCAGCCAGGAAGCACTGGTGGCCGCCGCCGCGCTGCCGCTCGTGATCTATGGCTACCCCCTGATCGAGACCCTGCGCACCTGCCGGCTGCAGACGGCGGTCAGCGCCGCCACCGGCTATGGCCGCGCGCCCATGAACACGCTGTCGGCCAGCGAACGCCAGTGGACCCACGAGGACCGCGACATCGTCACGCCCGCGAACGATCTGCTCTATTTCTGCGGATGGGCCAACCTGGCCGACGGCCCGGTCACGCTGCGCGTGCCGCCGTTGCCGCAGCGCGAGCGCTACTACGTGGTGGAACTGCTGGATGCGCACACCAACAACTTCGAGAACCTGGGTCCGCGCAATGTGCCGGCCGAAGGTGGGGAAGTGACGCTGGTGGCCCCGGGTCAGACATCCGACGGTGCCCATGTGGTGTCATGCCCGACCACCTTGGTCTGGCTGCTGGGCCGGGTGCTGGTGCAGGGCCCCGATGACCTGGGCGCGGCGTACGCGTTCGAGAAGGGTTTCGAGCTTGTCGCGCCGGGCAAGACCCTGCCGCGCTGCGTGCAAACATGGAGCGACACAGGCAACGCCGGCCTGGACTTCTTTCAGAACCTCTTTCACGCGCTGCGCGAATTCCCGCCCGCCGAGTGCGAGTTGGGCGCGTTCACGCTGCTGCGCAAGGCCGGCCTGAAGCTGGAAGACGAGCTGGATGTCACGTCCCTGCGCCCGGCCGTGCGCGCCGGGCTTGAAAGCGCCTACCGCCAGGCCATGCAGCTGATTGAAGCGCATACACGCAGCCAGGGCCGCAAGAGCTGGGGCTACAGCCTGAAGCTGGGCCTCTACGGCGACGACTGGCTGCAGCGAGCCTGCACGGCGATGAAGGGCCTCGGCGCGCTGCGCGCCGACGAGGCCATCTATGCCATGGCCGATTTCGACGCCGAAGGCGAGCCGCTGACCGGCGCGCACGATTACGAACTGCGCTTTCCGGCCGGCATGCTGCCGCCCGCGCAGGCATTCTGGTCGGTCTCCCTCTATGGCGAGGACCGCTACTTCACGGCCAACGAGATCAAACGCTACGCGGTGGGCGACCGGACCCCGGGCTTGCGCTACGAGGCCGATGGCGGGTTGGTCATTTCCATCTCGCACCGGCGCCCGCCGCAGGATCACAACTGGCTGCCGGCTCCGGCAGGCCCGTTCTACCTGATCCTGCGCATCTACCACCCCACGCCTGCCTTCATCGCCGGGCAGTACCACATCCCGGCCGTGCGCCGCGTTTCCCGATGAGCCAAGACATGATCCAATCCGACATCCAGAGCCTGGCGCTCGCCCGCGAGGCCGTGCTCTATACCCTGCCGCTCTACGAAATGGCGCGCATGCGCGCGGCCACCTGTCCGCGCCGCCGCCGCGAAGGCCCTTTCGCGGATGAACGCCCCGACGGCACGCTGCGCTGGGTCAATCATTTCATTCACACGCGGCAACTGCTCGGGCCGCAGCATCGGCAGGTGGTCACGCCCAACAACGACACGCTCTACAGCAATGCGTGGCTCGACCTGTCGCAAGGGCCACTCCTTCTCGACGTGCCGGACATCGCCGGACGCTACTACGTGCTCGGGCTGCTGGACTTCTACACCAATCCCTTCGGCTATATCGGCAGCCGCACCACGGGCACGCAGGCCGGCCGCTACCTGCTGCACGGGCCCGACTGGCGAGGCGACGTTCCATACGGCGCGACCGCCATCGCCTGCCCGACCGATGCGGTCTGGCTGCTGGGCCGGCTGCTGGTGGACGGCCCGCAAGACCTGCCCGCCGTGCATGCGCTGCAGGACCGCATCCGGCTGACCTTGCTCGATGGCAGCGATGCCGTGCGCGCCTACGACGTGGGCATGCAGCCGGGCGAACAGCTTGGCACCGCGCCGGAGCAGGTGCGCCGCTATGCCGAGGTGGTGAACCGCGCCCTGCGCGAGAATCCGCCACCGGCGGATGAAGCGGCCGCCGTGCGGCGCTTTGCCGAACTCGGGCTCGGCGCCGGGTGCGAGGGCATGCCGCTGAAGGCATCGCAGGCCGCGCTGCTGGCCGAAGCCATCGGCCAGGTCCTGGAGGAGTTGGCCGAGCCGATGCCTTCGGCGCTCGGCGGCGGCTGGAGCCTGCCCATCGAGATCGGTGCGTCCTTCGGCAAGCGCTACGCCGAGCGGGCACAAGTCGCACGCAACTACATCGGCGCGCTCGGCATGGAAGAGGCCATGTACCTGATTGCCGACTGCGATGCCCAGGGCCGCCCGCTGGACGGACGTCGCACGCACGAGTTGGTGTTCCCGCAGGACCAGTTGCCCCAGGTCGGCGCGTTCTGGTCGCTGACCATGTACGACAAGGGCGACTGCATGCTGGTGGACAACCCGATCGACCGCTACTCGCTCGGCGACCGCTCGCCGAGCCTGCGCCGCGACCCGGACGGCAGCCTGCGCCTGCACCTGGGCGCCGTGCCGCCGGCCGATCCCGGGCACCACGGCAACTGGCTGCCCGCGCCGGCCGGCCCGTTCTATGTCGCCTTGCGGCTTTACGTGCCGGGCAACGCCCACCTCGACAAGACGTTCGTCTATCCGCCCATCCGGGCATTGGAGGCATCATGACCGCCAGCACCACCCTGTCACGCAGGACATTGCTCGGCAGCATCCCGGCGGCCCTGATGCTTGCGGCCTTTCCGGCGCTGGGTCAGGCCTACCCCGGCCGGACCGTGCGGCTGCTCTCGCCGTATGGCCCCGGCGGCTCCAACGATACCTCGGCCCGGCTGCTGGCCGAGGCACTGAGCCGCAAGTACGGCCAGCCGTTCGTGGTGGAAAACAAGCCGGGCGCCGGCACCCGGGTCGCCAACGAGCAACTGGCGCGGGCCGCGCCGGACGGCTACACGCTGCTGTGGGCCGCCGCGCCGCTTGCCATCAACACCGCCGCGGGCCTGCCGCAGCAGTACGACATTCACAAGGACTTCGCGCCAGTGGGACCGCGCGTGATCGGGCCGCTCTTCCTGATCGTCAAGGCCGACTCCCCCGCGCGCTCGCTGGCCGATTTCGTGCGCATGGCGCGCGAGAAGAAGGACGGCGCCACCTTCGCCTCGCCGGGCGCCGGCTCCGGGCCGCACCTCGCCGCCGAACTGTTCGCCGCGCAAGCAAAGTTCAGGGGCCTGAACGTGCACTACCGTGGCGACGCCACCGCCTACACCGAACTGCTGGCTGGCCGTGTGGATGCCACCCTGACGGCGATCACTTCGGCGCTGCCCTTCATCAAGGCCGGCAAGCTGCGCGTACTGGCCGTGGCGTCGGAGCAGCGCACGCCCGTCTATCCGGAGGCCCCGACCTTCGCCGAGCAAGGCTTTCCCGGCGTGGTCGGCTATGGCTGGTTCGGGCTGATGGCGCCGGCCGGCACCCCGGCCGTCATCGTGCGCCAGCTCAACCATGACGCCAGCGCGGTGCTGACCGATGGCGACGTTCGCGGCAAGCTGATTGCCCTGGGTCTGCAACCCGAGCCCGGAGACAGCGCAGCCTTTGCGCAATTCATCGACGCCGAAGTGCGCAAGTGGGGCACGCTGATCAAGAGCAGCGGCGTCGTCCTGGAATAGGACGACGCCGGCACGGCTAGCTGTCCTGCGGCAGCACGCCGATCTGCCGCAGCGCGGCGCGCGTGATGTCGATCCGTGCCTTGGCGTGCTCCGGCCGCGTCCGATCGAGGTTCATCGCGAACAGGTAGGTGTCGTCGCCGCGCTGCACCCAGCCCACCCACCAGCCAACCACCGGACCGCCGCTGTCCGCAAGGCCGGTCTTGGCACGGATGGTGTAGGCGGGGGTCCGCTCGATCACCATGATGTCGGCCAGCATGTCGTAGCTGCGCGCGGAGTACGGCAGCGTGCGATTCACCACTGCCTTCAGGAAATCAATTTGCTGGTAGGCGGAGATCTTCAGCACATCGTTGAGCCAGAACATGTCCACCGGGCCGCTGACGTCATGGTTGCCGAAGTTGGCCTGTGTGAGAAGCCGCCGGTAGGTATCCGTGCCCACACGCCGCGCGAGTTCCTGGTACGCCGGCACGCAGGAGTTGCGATACGCCACGCGCAGCGTCACGTCGCCATTGCAGACCTCCGGCAGGATCGGCTTGCCGTCCGACGACAGCCAGGGCTTTCCGTCCCAGGGCAAGCGGTCCTGATCGGTATCCTTGACGGCGCCGGTCTCCAGGCCAATCAGTGAATTGAAAATCTTGAAGGTTGAGGCCGGCGAGTACGGCGTTGCCGCCCGCTCGGGGTTGTAGGCCAGCATGCGGTCGCGACGCATGTCGTAGACGAGCAGCGTGCCGTCGGTGCCGGCCGCACGAAAGAGCGGTGCCAGGTCCATCGGCGTCTCCTTCGCATGCGGCGACGCAGACGCTGCCTGGACATGTGCCACGAGACTGGTGAGCGCGCCGAACGCCAGGGCAATCGGTAGTATCAAACGGGCGAGTTGTTGTCGCATGAGTGTTCTTGCAGAGAGGTTTGTCATCGTCGTGTCGACGTCGGCAATCCAGGCCCGGATCGTGGAACGGAGCATAGGATCTCGCGGCGTTCGCGCCAACCCGCGCGGCCGTAACACGCGTAACATGGCGGCCATTCAGCCTGGAACGCTCACGATGCCCGCGCCCGTCATCGCCATCGATCTCTCCGCTCCCTACCGCGTGGACGACCGTCCCGCGCGCTACCAGTCGGTCTGGTTGCTGGCGCGCATCTGGCATGCGCAGCGCGTGCATGGAGAAAGCCTGCCCGCCGCCGTCGTGCAGGCGCGCTTTGCAGATGCCGCCAATCTGCGCATGCTCGTCTCGCGGGCGTTTGGCGATTTTGCTCGCTGGCAAATACCGGTAGGCTGGGGCACGGACCGCGATGGCGATCCGGCCGGCGCCAATCCGGCAAGGCGCAGCCGCGGGCCGTTCTGGATGAGCGCCGGCGCCGCGCGCCGGTTGCGATTTCGCGCGGGCGGCCGCGCGCTGGGTCCGGCCGGCGTGGCACGGTGGCTCGGACTCGGCAACAGTGAACCGGCCCGCCCTGCCGCCACCGCCAACGCGGCGGGCCTCGGCTACGTGATGCGCGACATGGCGTTCTGGAGCCATCTGACGCAGGCGATGCGCGGCGCGCAGGACGGCTTTGCCGGCACGCTCGACGCCAGCGTGGCCGGGTCCTTCCGCGCCGCCCAGCGCAACGCGACAGACGATTTCCAACATGCGCTGGCGCTGCTCAAGGAAAGCCTGGCCTGGCGACGCAGCGACCGGCTGGACCGCAGCCGCGCCGCACTCAAGCGCTTCGACCGCATCGTCGGCGCGGGCGACGTCAGCGCCGCCATGCCAACGTTCTCCGCGATGGCTCACGTGGTGCGCGCGTGGGAGCGCTACGCACGCGGCGACGCCGGCGCGGCGCGCGCCGAGCTCGACCGGCTCGACGCGGATCCGAACCTGCGCCCCGTGGTGCGCTACAACCCGCGCGTGCGCTTCGAGACCCTGAACCTTGCCGCCCTGCTGCACAAGAGTGCCGCGATGCGTACCCTGCCGGCGCCTGCGGAACGACCAGCGCCACCGGCCATGCAGGCAGCCCATGCCGCGCTGGAGGCATTCTCCGGCGCGTTGCAGGCCGCCTACGAAGCCGATTCGGTGGATGCCGTGCAGCACGCGGCCGCCAACATCGGCTGGTGCCTGTGGCTGTTCTGGCAGCACCGGCTGATCGACGAGATGCGCGCGCAGCCGCCGGGCGACGTGCAGCGGCAGGCGATGCGCTGGCTCGGATTGTCGGAATGGATCTGCGATCGCTTCGGGGTCGGCGGCGGCTCGGCGTGGAATGCGACCTTCCTGCTGCGGATCGCGCGCGGCAACTGCGAACCGAACGAGGGTTCCAGCATCGCCGCGTTCCGTGCCCAGCGCCCGCTGACGGTGGCCGCCGCGATCGACGCACTGCGGCCCTTTCACGCCCCGTTCGCGCCGGCCAAGGGCTTTGTGCGCTGGTCTTCCGTGGCCGCCTTTGCACTGGAGGACCACGACGCGGGTCACACGCGCTACAACCCGTTGCAACTGGCCAACCTGCTGCTGGAATCGGCGTGGTACCTGACGCACGAGCAGGGCGCCACCACGCAATCCTATGCGGCCGTGGAACGGCTGGCGCGCCAGTTGCCCGCGCTGCGGCCGGCCGAGCGCGGATTCTTCACGGCGGGCATCCGGGCGTTTCCAACGGAGTTGCGCGCGGCCGCCGCTGACAGCATGCGCAGCCGCCGGCGCGGATCGTCCGCCGCGTAGCCGCCGCTACGGCTTGCCGTCGTCCGTCATCAAGCCTTGGCGCCAGGCGAACGCGACGGCCTCGGTGCGGTCGGCCAGATGCAGCTTGGCCAGCACGTTGCCGATGTGGGACTTCACGGTCTTCTCGGAAATATGCAGCGCGGTGGCAATGCGCGCGTTGCTGCCGCCCTCGCCCAGCTGGCGCAGCACCTCCAGCTCGCGCTCGGTCAGATCCGCGAACGGGTTGTGGCGCGGCTCGCGGATGCGGCGCACCGCATGCAGGATGCGCCGTGCGACAAACGGATGGATCACGGCCTCGCCCTGCGCCGCCTTGCGCAGCGTGGACAACAGCTCGTCCCCGAGCATGGTCTTCAGGATGAACGACTGCGCCCCGGCCTCGATGGCCGCGAAGGCCAGTTCGTCCTGCTCCGACGAGGTCAGCACCACGACGTGGCTGCGCGGGCTGACCGTACGGATGCCGCGGATGGCCGTCACGCCGTCCATGCCGGGCATCAGCAGGTCGATCACCACCAGGTCGGGCACCAGCTCGCGCGCGAGGTCGATGGCCTGCGCACCGTCGCCGGCCTCGCCCACGACCTCGAAATCCTCGGTCAGCACCAGCAGACTGCGCACGCCCTGGCGCACCACGGCATGGTCGTCGACCAGCATCACGGTTGTCTTCATTCCGTCCCCTTCATGTCGGCCAGGCGGAACATCACCAGCACCGTGGTGCCCGACGCCGTCCGGCTGTGGATCTCGATCCGTCCGCGTGGCAGGGTCTGCGCGCGAAGCCGCATGTTGGACAGCCCCATGCCCGTGCTTTCCACGCGCGCGGGATCGAAGCCACGGCCGTCGTCGCTGACGGACCAGCGGCATTCTTCGCCGTAGCGCTCGAACTTGACCTGCAGGTGGCTGGCGCCGCTGTGGCGCAGCGCGTTGGCGGCGGCCTCGGTGGCGATCAGCAGCAACTGGCCGGCCAGTTGCGGATCGGCGCACAGCCGGGCCTCTTCCTCCGGCGCGAGGATCAGCGTCCAGGCAATGCCGCTGCCGCGCAGCATCAGTTCCAGACTGTCGCCGAGCGTGCCGGCCAGACCTGCCTCGGCAATGGTGGGGCCGCCAAAGCGCTGGATGATGTCCGACAGGTCGTGCTGCAGCATCTGCGCCAGCCGCAGCGAGGTCTCGACCAGCTCATGCTGCTCTGGGTTCGGCTGCGTCACGTGGCGCAGCACGCTCAGTTGCAGGCCAAGCGCGAAGGATCGTTGCTTGGCGGTATCGTGCAGGTCGCGCGCGAGCCGGTTGCGCTCCTCCGCCGCGGCCAGCGCCTGCTTGACCTCGATCACGCCCCCCAGCGCATCGGCCATGTGGTCGAACCGCTGCGACAGGCGGCTCAGTTCATCGCCGCCGTGGTCGTTGATGCGCGTGGCAAGTTCGCCCGCGGCCCAGGCCTCGGCGGCGCGGCCCGCGCGGCGGATGCGGCGAACGAGAAAGACGGCCAGCGCCAGCGCCGACATGGCGCTGATGATCAGCAGGTAGAGCAGCAGGTCCAGCAATTCGGAGCGGCTTGTCTGCCAGAGTTGCATCAGCGGATGGACCATCTCGAAGCCGAGCGTCAGCGTAGCCTGCGGGTCCTGCGCCGGATGCAGCGCGACCACGCCGGCCCAGCCGGACGGCAACGCGATCCGGCGCGCGGCGGGTTCGCCGGCGGCGGCCTGGGGCACCACCTGGGCCATGGCGTTCCGCAGCGATGCCGTCGCCCTGGCCGGATACTGGCAGCCGCCGCCGTCCTCGCGCTGATAGCGCAACACCAGCCTGCCCGCGCGGCCGGCGCCGTCGGTGCCGTTGTCGTCGATCCAGCTTGCCACCTCGGAATGGGTCGTGCGCGCCAGCAGCGCCTGCAGGATCGCCTCGCACGCGGGCCGCTGCGCGGCCTCCCGGAACGCGGGCAACGGGCCGAACGCGGCCAGTTCGGCGGCCAGCCGGGGCGCCAGCGCGGCCGGCGCGTACTCCTTGTCCACCTTGCCGGTGGCGCTGATCGTCTCGAGCAGGATCAACGCGGCCGTGCCCAGCAGGGAGGCGGCCAGCATGCCGCACAGGCATTTCCAGAACAGGCCGCTCCACCAGCGCCTGGGCGACGGCGGCGGCAACGCGGGCCGGGCCGCACGCCCGGCAGACGGCGCCAGGGACGGCTGGGAAGGTGGCAGTGGAGCATTCATGCCGCCAGTATCGCCGATCGACGCGCACGCGGGGACCGCCGGAAGTCGGATTGCAAACCGGCCTTCCGGCCGATGCGCGCGGTGCGCGCCCGCGCCACCATGCGTGACCGGCAATTCCGCCCGCCAGTCGACACCCATGTCTCCTGACAGACCCACCTCATCCAGCCCGGACCGGCGCAAACGCCGCCTTCCCCTGATTGCCGGCGCCGCCGTGCTGACGGCGGTTGCCGCCATCGCCGCCATGTGGTGGCTGACACCGCCGCCCGAATCCGAATTCATTACCGCCACCGTGACGCGCGGCGACCTGGAGGACACCGTGCTGGCCAACGGCGTGCTGCAGGCCGTGCGCCAGGTCGACGTGGGCGCGCAGGTCAACGGCCAGCTCAAGTCGCTCAAGGTACGGCTCGGCGATGTCGTCAAGAAGGGCGACCTGCTGGCCCAGATCGACGCCACGCAGCCGAAGAACACACTGCGCCAGGCCGAGGCGGCGCTTGCCAGCCAGCAGGCGCAACGCAGCGCGGTGCAGGCGCGCTTGGCGCTGGCGCGGCTGGCCTGGCAGCGCCAGCGCGAGATGCGCGAGCGCGACGCCACCTCGCAGCAGGACATGGACGTGGCCGATGCCGACCTGCGCGCCCAGCAGGCCGAGCTGAAAGCGCTGGACGCGAACATCGCGCAGCAGCGTGCCCGCGTGGATGCCGCGCGTGTGGACCTGGGCTACACGCGGATCGTTGCCCCGATCGACGGCGAGGTGGTGGCACTCACGACGCTGGAAGGCCAGACCGTCGTCGCGTCTTATCAGGTGCCCACCATCCTGAAGCTGGCCGACCTGGGCACCATGACCGTGCGCGCGCAGGTGTCGGAGGCCGACGTCATTCGCATCCATGAGCAGCAGCCGGTGTACTTCACCATCCTTGGCGCGCCCGACAAGCGCTACCCCGGCAAGTTGCGCGCCATTCAGCCTTCGCCGGAGAAGATCAACAACGCCATCTTCTTCAACGCGCTGTTCGATGTGCCGAATCCTGAGCGCAAGCTGCGCATCGACATGACCGCGCAGGTCTCGATCCTGCTGGGCGAGGCCAAGGGCGTGCTGATGGTGCCGCTGGCCGCGCTGGGGCCGCGCGCGCAGGACGGCACCTATCCGGCCCGCGTGCTGCGGGCCGACCACACCGTGGAGACACGCCATGTGCGCACCGGCATCTCCAACCGCATCCACACGCAGGTGCTGGCCGGCCTCGCGGAGGGCGATCAGGTCATTACCGGCGATGCCGCCGGGCTCGCCGCGACGGACAACAAGGAAGTCCTGCGATGAACGCGCCCTGCACGCCCGGCACATTCAGCACGGCCGGCACGCCGCCCACGACAACCGACCCGTTGCTGTTGCTGGAAAACGTGGACCGCTGCTTTACACAGGGCGGGCGCGACGTGATGGTACTCAGCGGCGTCAACCTGGCCATCGCCAGCGGCGAGATGGTCGCCATCGTGGGGGCGTCGGGATCCGGCAAGTCCACGCTGATGAACATCCTCGGCTGCCTGGACCAGCCGAACGCGGGACGCTACCTGGTGGCTGGCCAGGATGTGGCCACGCTCGATGGAGACGCGCTGGCGCGCCTGCGCCGCGAGCACTTCGGCTTCATCTTCCAGCGTTACCACCTGATGACGCACCTGTCGGCCGCCGCCAACGTGGAAATCCCGGCCGCCTATGCGGGCGCCGATCCCACCGCGCGGCACGCCCGCGCGCTGCGGCTACTGGCCCGGCTGGGGCTGGACGAGCGCGGCGACAGTCGTCCCGCGCAGCTCTCCGGCGGCCAGCAGCAGCGCGTGAGCATCGCGCGCGCACTGATGAACGGCGGCGAGGTCATCCTCGCCGACGAGCCCACCGGTGCGCTCGACAGCCGCAGCGGGCGCGACGTGATGGCGATCCTGCGCGCGCTGCACGCGCAGGGGCACACCATCATCATCGTCACGCACGACATGCAGGTGGCGCGCAGCGCGCAGCGCATCATCGAGATCGCGGACGGGCGCATCGTCGGCGACCGCCCGAACGTGCCGCTGCCCGCGGAGCCTGTCGCCAATGACGACGACACCGATGCCGCCACCGGCGCACCGACCATGGAGGCCGGCGATGCCCCGCCCGGCGCGCCGGCCACGTTGCCCGCGCGCCTGCGCAGCCACTGGCATGGCTTCGTCGAGGCCTTCGGCATGGCCTGGCGCTCGATGATGGCGCACCGTCTGCGCACCGCGCTGACGATGCTCGGCATCATCATCGGCATTACCGCGGTGGTGGCGATCACGGCGATCGGCGAGGGCGCCAAGCGCTTCGTGCTGTCCGACATCCGTGCCATCGGCACCAGCACGCTGGAGATCTACCCCGGCGCCGACTTCGGCGACGACCGTGCCGCCAGCATCCGCTCGATGATTCCCGCCGACCTGGACGCGCTGCGCGCCCTGCCCTACGTGGACAGCGTCACGCCGCTGACCAGCCGCACGCTGCGGCTGCGCCATCGCAACGTGGACGTCAACGCCACGGTAACCGGCGTCAGCGAAAGCATGTTCCGCGTGCGCGGCATGGCAGTGGCGCAAGGCATGCCATTCCGCAGCGCCGACGTGCTGCGCCACGCGCAGGTGGTAGTGATCGACGAGAACACGCGGCGCAAGCTGTTTGGCCGCCACACGGACCCGATCGGCCAGACCATCCTGGTTGGCAACCTTCCCTGCACGGTGATCGGCGTCGCCCGGCAGAAGAAGAGCATGTTCGAGGACAACAAGAACCTCAATATCTGGTTGCCCTACACGACCGCCAGCAGCCGCCTGTTCGGCCAGCAGCACTTTGAAGGACTGGCGGTGCGCATCGGCGACGGCCAGCCGGGCAAGGCCGCCGAGCAAGGCGTTGTGCGGCAACTGGCGCAGCGCCACGGCAGGAAGGACTTCTTCACGTTCAACATGGACAGCATCGTGCGGACGGTGGAGCGCACCAGCCAGGCGCTGACGATGCTGCTCTCCACGGTGGCGGTGATCTCGCTCGTCGTGGGCGGCATCGGCGTGATGAACATCATGCTGGTGTCGGTGACCGAGCGCACGCGCGAGATCGGTATCCGCATGGCCGTTGGCGCACGCCGGCGCGACATCATGCAGCAGTTCCTGACGGAAGCGGTGATGGTCTGCCTGGCGGGCGGCCTGACCGGCATCGTGCTGGCCTATGGCATCGGCTTCCTGTTCGGGCTTGCCTTCACGCAGTGGCAGATGGTCTTCTCGCCGGGCGCCATCATGGGTGCCTTCGCCTGTTCCTCGCTGATCGGCGTGGTGTTCGGCTACCTGCCGGCCCGCAATGCCGCGCGGCTCAACCCCATCGAGGCGCTCGCCCGTGAGTAAGTCCCCCCTGGGTTTCCTGCGCGGCGCGCTCGTCGTCGCCGTCGCATTGTCCGTCGGCGCCTGTGGTGCCCTGCAGACGCCGCCCGTCGATCCCGCGCCGCAGGTGCCCACCCGATGGCACTATGCGCCCCCCGGCAACGGCGACATTCCCGCCGCAGCCGACCTCGCGCAAGGCGACTGGTGGCGCGCGTTCGGCGACGCGCGGCTCGACACGCTGGTGCAGGCCGCGCTGCGCACCAACAACAACCTGGCCGTCGCGGCGCTGCGCCTGGAGCGCGCACGGCTGCGGTCACGGCTTGTCGGCACCAATGTGACGCCCGACGTCGGTGTGGAAGCCAAGGGTTCGCGTCGATGGGACCTGGACGGTCGGGGCCGACGCGACGAGTCAGGCATGGCGATGACCGTCGGCTACGAGGTCGACCTGTGGGGCCGCCTGGCCAGCCTGCGCAGCGCGGCGGACTGGGAGGCACGGGCCACGGCCGCCGACTACGAGGCCGCCGCCATCGCGCTCGTCGACACCACGGCCACGCTGTACTGGCGCGCCGGCTTGCTCAATCAGCGCATCGTGCTGTCGGACGCCAACCTGCTCGATGCCCGGCGCACGCTCGAACTGGTGGAAGCGCGCTACCGGGCCGGTGCGGTGTCCGGGTTGGACCTCGCACAGGCCCGGCAGCAACTGGCCGACCTGCTTGCCGAACGCACGGAGCTTGACCAGCGTCGCACCGAGAACCGACACGCGCTGGCCATCCTGCTCGACCGCCCGCCGGAAACGCCGGCGGCAGAGCCCGCGATGCTGCCCGCGACCGCGCTGCCACGCATTGATCCTGGCATTCCCGCCAGCGTGATCGGCCGCCGGCCGGACGTGCGCCAGGGCGAGTGGCGGCTGCGGCGGGCGTTGGCCGACGTGGATGCCACGCGCGCGAGCTTCTACCCGACGCTGACGCTCACCGGCGCGCTCGGCACCGGCAGCCTGCAGCTCGGCTCGCTGCTGCGCGACCCGACGGCGCTGCTGGGCGTGGGATTGACGTTGCCGTTCGTGCAGTGGAACAAGATGGACCTGACCATCCGCGTCTCGCACAGCGAGTATGAGGAGGCGGTGGTGCGCTACCGGCAGTCGCTGTACGCGGCCTTCGCCGAGGTGGAGAACGCGCTATCCGACCGCACGCGCCTGGCCACACGCGGCGAGCGGCTCGACGAGGCACTCGCCGCGGCCGGAGAAGCGGAGCGCTTGTCCGGCGTGCGCTACCGCGCGGGCGCCACGGCACTGCAACCGTGGCTGGACGCCAAGCAGCGGTGGCGGGCGGCGCAGGTGGCCGCGGTGGAAAACCGCTTCGACCGGCTGGTCAACACCATGGCGCTGTACAAGGCGCTGGGCGGACCGCCGGCCGAGACTACGCCGGGTTCGTCGTGAAGCCTGGGGTGAGGCTTTGGGTAAGGACTACGGCGCGGTGGCCAGCGCCACCGCCTCTACCTCGATCTGGAACCCGTAGTGCAGCGCTGGCACCGGCACCACCGCCCGCGCCGGCCGCGTCTGGCCAAGCCACGCCGCGTACAACTGGTTGAAGGCGGGCCACTGCGCGATGTCCGTCACGTACACGCGCACCTGCACCAGTTGCGCGACGCTGCTGCCGCAGGCCTCCAGCACCTGCGCGACGTTGTCCAGCACCTGCTGTGCCTGGCGCTCGAACGGCTCGTCCGCGAGCTTGCGGCCGTCCGCATCGATCGGCAACTGGCCGGAGACGAACACCAGCCCACCCGCGCGCACGCCGTGGGAATAGTGTCCGCCCGGCGGGCGCATCGACGCGGGGTCGACAAACGCGGCGCCACTCATGCGCCCTGCCCTTGCACCAGTTCGGCAAAGCGCTGCAAATCGACGTTGCCGCCGGAGACGATGATGCCGACGCGCTTGCCGGCCACGTCGAGCTTGCCGTGCAGCACGGCGGCCGCGGCGAGGCAGCCGGTCGGCTCGGCGATCATCTTCATGCGGCTGGCGAAGAACTTCATGGTCTCGACCAATTCGGCATCGGTCACCGTGACAATGTCGCTGACCAGTTCGCGGATCACCGCAAACGTGTACTCACCGAGGTACGGGGTCTGCGCGCCGTCGGCGATCGTGCGCGGCGTGTCGATGCGCACGATCTGCCCGCTCTTGAGGCTGCGCTGGCCGTCGTTGCCGGCCTCCGGCTCGACGCCGATCACCTGGCAACCGGGCGACATCGCGTGCGCCGCGACCGCGCTGCCGGACAGCAGCCCGCCGCCGCCCAGGCACACCACCAGCATGTCCAGCGGGCCGGTTTCCTCGATCAGTTCCTTGGTGGCCGTGCCCTGCCCGGCCATCACGTGCGGATGGTCATACGGCGGAATCAGCGTCATGCCGCGCTCTTGCGCAATGCGCCGGCCAATCGCTTCGCGGTCGTCCTTGTAGCGGTCGTACAGCACGACCTCGGCGCCGTAGCCGCGCGTCGCGGTGACCTTGATGGCCGGCGCATCCTCCGGCATCACGATGACGGCCGTAACGCCGAGCAGCCTTGCCGCCAGCGCGATGGCCTGCGCGTGGTTGCCCGACGAGAACGCGATCACGCCGCCGGCCTTCTGCTGCGGCGTGAACTGCGCGATGGCGTTGTACGCGCCGCGGAACTTGAACGCGCCAACGCGCTGGAAGTTCTCGCACTTGAAGAACAGCTGCGCGCCGGTGGCCGCGTTGGCGGTGGCGGACGTCAGCACGGGCGTGCGGTGGGCGGCGGCCTCGATGCGCGCGTGCGCGGCGGCCACGTCTTCGAAGGTGATGGGCAGTGCGGTCATGGTCGGTCTTCGCTGGGGAGGTAGGTGTAGACGGTGGAGCGCGCCACGCCGAGCGTCTGCGCGACTTCGGGCAAGGCGCGGCGCAGGTTCAAGAGGCCGCTGGCGGCAAGCTCGCGCATGGCCTCGCGCCGCTGGGCGAGCGTCATGCCCATTGGCGTCGTGTTGCGCGCGGCGGCGAACTGTTCCAGCGCGGCGCGCACATCGCCCGCGTGCATCGGCGCGAGGGTTTCCTGAACCGGCGAGGGCTCGCCGGTCTGCATCAGTTGCCCGAGGCCGGCCGTCACCGCGGCCAGCATCGAGACGTCCATATTCAGGCAGATGGCCGCGACGTACTCGCCGGCGCTGTTCTTCAGGCCGATCGACGTGCTCTTGGCGGGCCGCCCGTCGGGAAAACGGTTGGCGTAGTTGGGGATCACCTCGGGGAATGAGGGATCTGCGATGCGCGCGAGGCCCAACTCCGTCACGGCGTCGCCCACCTGCCGGCCTGACAGGTTATTTGCAATGGCGACGACCGCGTGCTCGGGCCGGCGCAGGTCGTGCAGCACCACTTCGACCAGCGGGGCAAATGTCTTGCCCAGGGCCTCCACGATCTTCTGCGCCTCGCGCAACAACAGTTGGTTTTCGTCCGGCTTTCGCATGCATGGCATTTTGTCCATTTACTGACAAAATGTCAACACACAAGCCGGACGGAGGGAAATCGGCCAGTATCAGCCGCCGGAGAACAGACGGCTGCGGTCGATGAAGACACGCACGCCCTGGGCATCCGGCACGGCCGGCAGCAACAGTCCGAGGTCGATCGATGCACCGTGGACCGACTCCGCGAACGTCCAGGCGATCGTCTGGCCACCCGCACGGAAGGCCACCGTTTCCCCGGAATCGACATTGACGTACTTCATGCCGGGCGCCAGCGCGACCGTGCGCGTGGCATAGGACATCGGAGCCTGGCTGCCGAACAGCGCTGCATCGGAGCCAGGGTGGCTGAGGCTCCACGCCGGCGACGTGGCGGACAGGGCGAGGACGACGACGGCGAGGCGGGTTTTCAGGCTTTTCATGGCGGGCTCCTATGTGTTGAGTGACGGGGACTTTCGTCCTTGACCTCAATGCTAGGAAGCCGACGGGAACGGGACGGTGACGCGGGAATGACATCGACGTAACCCCGCATATTTCAGGTTCTTCGCCGACTTGCGGGGTGACTGAGGGGCGCAGAACGACCCGTTTCGCCCGTTCGGCTTTGGCGGGTGAAGGTCGCGATCAGCCGAACCTCGGACGTTGGCGAACCCCGAGCGACTGGCCGAACGACGACCTGCTTTTGGCTGGCTCCGGTGGTCACTTCTCGACCCCGAAGCTGCCGATTACCTCAGCTTCCGATGCTCGCCGCACGTCCCGGTGCTGTCAGTCAGGCTCTCGCGGTAACTCGGCTGCCCTTCGCCTGCCGAAGCCAATGCAAGCTACCACCATAGCCTGAGCGAGCCGGCCATCGCACTCTGACTCTAATCAAACGGCCCCTGCCCCCACGGTTCACTCCGCCTCGCAACCTTGGTGTAGTCGATTTGCGCGTTCCTCCACCATGACCTACTCTGACGTGAACAATACTTTTGGTCTTCCCCCTGAGAATTTCCACCGCTTACCCGTGGAGGCTTCCATGTCAGACGATCCCTTTGCCCAGCTGAAGGCGGTACAACGCGAAGCCTGGGCAGTGTTTGCGCCGTTGGAAGCGCTTACGACGATGCCGGCGGCCGAACTGGTCCGCCATGCGCGGGTGCTTCCACAGCAATCGGTACTCGACGTTGGTTGCGGCACCGGGGTGGTCGCGCTGACTGCGGCGCGCCTTGGCGCACGGGTATGTGGCCTGGATCTGGCACCGGCGCTGATTGAGCAAGCGAAGAAGCATGCCGCACTGGCCGGCCTCGAGATCGATTTTCGGGAGGGCGACGCCGAGGCGCTGCCCTATGACGATGCCAGCTTCGACGTAGTGCTCAGCCAGTTCGGTCATATGTTCGCACCACGGCCCGAAGTGGCGATTGCAGAAATGCTGCGCGTACTGAAACCGGGCGGTACCATCGCGTTTTCGACCTGGCCACCGGAACACGTTGTTGGCCAGATGTTTGCACTGGTTGGCAAATATCAGCCGCCGCCCCCGGGCGCAGCGCCCCCGCCCCAATGGGGCGACCCGAATATCGTCCGCCAGCGGTTGGGCGAGACGGTCGCTGACATCGTGTTCGACCGCGGCGTGATGTGCTTCCCGGCATTGAGTCCGCAGCACTATCGGAACCTTTTGGAGTCGACGCTTGCGCCGGTGGTAAAACTGGTGCAGGCCTTGCAAGGTGATGTGGCCAAGCTGGCGACCTTCCGCGCCGAGATGGACGGCTTCATCGGCCGACATCTGGAAAACAACATGCTGCGGCAGCACTATCTGATGACACGCGCGGTCAAGTGCTAATTCGGCGTCTTGCAAGGGCTGTGGCGGGAACGCTTCCAGGATTGGATTCTCGTAGGCGATTGACAGCCGCCATCGTCAAGTCATCGTCGCGTCCCGGTCATGGTTTCATGCTTGCTACAAATTGCCGAAATGCGCGCGCGTCATGGCGATCCGTGAACGGTGCGCGATGACAAGGAGTATCGCGCGGGAGAGGGCTTCGTAACCCCGCCGCAAGTCGGTTCAGGCCGACGAGTTGCCGCTTGCCGTCCCTCGTCGCCTCTCGTAAGGCGGTCTTCCGCCCCTGAACGGTCTTTCACGAAAAGATCGCGAAGGTCCGTTCATGGCCGAACCCTGCCGTCGGGCCGCGAGTCCCCCCGGAATCCGGCGATGAACCCTACTTCAGCCGCGGCCTATTTGCCCAGCCACTTGCCCGCGTGATCCTGGTACTCGCCGTTCGCGCGGGCCAGGTGCAGCCACTGGTCGACAAATCCCTTGAACACCACGTCCGCGCTTGGCAGCAGGTACGCCATCTCCGCGTACTGCAGCGGCTTGTCCGGATTGACGGCGCACAGTTCGGGATGCAGCCGGCTTTGCACGACGGCTTCCGCGGCCTCGGTGACGAACACATCCGCGCGGCCGGCGATGACCTCGTCGAAGATCGTCAGGTTATCGCGGTGAATGGTCAACTGCGCGCGCGGCAGCTTCGTGCGTGCAAAGCGCTCGTTGCTGCCGCCGGGATTGGCAATGGCGCGCACCTCTGGCCGGTTGATGGCATCGACGCTCTGGTACTTGCCGGCGTTCTCGCAGCGCGTGATGGGCGTCTTGCCGTTGACCATATACGGCGTGCTGAAGAAGGCCTGCTTCTGGCGCTCCAGGGTCACCGAGATGCCGCCCGCCGCAATGTCGCACTTGCCGGCGGCAAAGTCCTTCATCAGGTTCGCCCACGTCGTCTTGACGAACTGCGGCTTGGCGCCGAGCGCCGTCGCAAGCGAACCCATCAGGTCCACGTCCAGCCCTTCATAGCCGCCGTCCGTGCGTTGGAAGCTGAACGGCTTGTAGTCGCCCGGGGTGCAGACGCGCAGCATGCCGCTTTCGGCAACGCGGGTCAGCGTGGAAGGCGCAGGGGCGGCCGTCTGTGCGGCGGCCGTGACGGACATGGCGGACAGCGACGCCAGCAGTGACGCGATCAGGGTTCTCAAGGTTGGCTCCGGGGAAGGGATGGGGCGATGGCGGCCGCCAAGGATTCGGCCGCACTGCGCCATCATACGTCTGCGCGGCGCAAACGCGGTTGTTGCATCCCGGACGGGCCGAACCGGATCTCCCTCGCAGCGAGCCAGACGAGAACCGTAGCCGAGGGACAGCAGCCGCTACGCCTTGTCACCCGTCTCGGCACATCGCAGGGCGGGGCCCGGTCACTCCGCACCGTCTCCATTCCGACCTTCCTTGGCCGACACAAGCGGCTCCACGGCGTGAAGCGTCGACGGCGGCTCGGCATCGAACGGCTGGACGTGTCGGGCCGGCTTGTTGTTGAACAGCAGGCGCAATACGTCCGGACGCGAATAGTGCCCAACCGGATCGTAGGCCGCCTTTGCCACGCCAATCGTCCCCAGGTCCACCTCCGCATAGAGAATGCCCTCGGCCGTTTCCGGCAGCGGGTCGCACAAGGGAGCACCGTCGGGGCCATAAATCATCGAGAACCCACCGCCTTCAAGCAGAAGTTCCGCCTTTTGCGGTTGATCGATCAGTACCTCAAGCATTGCCTTCGAGACGGTCGCGCACGGGGCCAGGACATAGCATTGCCCCTCGAGCGCGTACACCTGGCTCGCGGCATTGTTAGCCTGGTGGCTAAGCTGGAACGCCGCACCGCGATACACCGAAAAACTGGGCCAGGCGGCGACGTGAATCTGCTCATGCTGGGAAAACATGGCGTACTTGGACAATGGTTGAAGGTGTTCCGCGCAGTTCAGCGCCCCCAACCGGCCCAGCGATGTGTCATGGACCTGCAAATCACTGCCATCACCATCGCCATAGACCGTTCGTTCGGCGTGTGTCGGCTTGAGTTTGCGGCGCGTGTAGACAACGCGGCCCTCGTCGTCGAACACCGCCTGGGCAATGTACAGCGAGCCGCCGGCACGTTCGGAGAACCCCATCACGACATGAATCTTGTGCCTGGCGGCGGCCGCGGCGAGGCGATTGAAGCGTTCGCTGCCAACCTCAAGCGAATTCTCGACATAGCGGCGCACGAACTGCATGCCCCATGCCGGGGAGTCCAGCCAGATCCACCAGGGATACCCAGGGAGCCAGACCTCGGGGAACGCAACCAGGGACGCGCCGGATCTGGCAGCCTCCTCGATCAGCCTGATGGCCTTCGCGATGCCCTGGTCGATGTCGAGGAACGCAGGCGCCGCCTGGACTACTGCAACGTTGTATGGGGTCTTGACCATCATCATCCGTCCGAAGAGATTGACTTGCGAAGCGCCAAGGAATGCCTTCTGGCAACTTCCCGGAGCACGTTGATTCGATTGGAGAGCGTTCGTCAGGCGGAAGTTGCAGTGAAATCACGGCTTCGCACCATGGATCCCCGTGAGGCGAGCGTTTGCCCGACCATTCCGGCGCTCCCGTCCACTCACCCCGACGGCCATCACACGTTCGGCGCGGGAAGGAAGCCGAATAGTTTTTCCATTCCCATCCCGATTGCCAGCAGCCGTTGATCGCTTCCCACTGGCCCATCCAGCGACATCCCGACGGGCAGGCCGCCGGCTGTCATCCCTGCCGGTAGCGTCAGGCCCGGAATGCCGGCAATCGAGCCTGGATCGCAGTTTCTGATGAACGTCTCGAAGGCATTGACAGGCGGACCTCCATTTACGCTGACGGTCGATGACCCGTACTCGGCGTCGATCGGGGCCGCGGCCAACGGCGTGGTCGGGGAAAGCATCGCGTCGATGGCATGGTCCCGAAAGTAGGCATCGAACAGTTCGCGCATCTGCGGACGGAACACGCTGATGGCGTTGCCATACGCGTGATCGTCGGCCGGGCCGGCCGAGAGCACCGCATGGAAACCGGACCTCACATCGGGATTCGCAATGCCGGCGGCAATACGCTCCAGCGTCATCTCGGCGGCGCCGCTTGCGGCCAGGTACTTTGGAATATCGCGGGCGGCTTCGTGGAAAACGAGGCAGAAGCCTGTCTTTGCCGCCAGGAGGCGGATGGTGGGCAAGTCGACGTGAACGAACGTCACGCCGGCATGTTCAAGCTTCGCCATGGCGGCCTTCATGACCCGCAGGACTTCCGTGTCCACAACGTCCCAGTAGGTGGCGGGAATACCCAGGCGCAGCCCGCGCAGCGGTGCGGCCTGCGCGAGATCCGAACCCGTGACCACGGCATCGAGCAGCGCAACGTCTTCGACAGTTCGGCCCATCGGGCCGACCGTATCGCGGGTGTGGCTCAATGGCAGCACGCCAGTGCCATCGTAGCGGCGCTCCTCGCCGCCGTTGCCGACGGATGGCCGTAATCCCGCGATACCGTTCAACGCGGCCGGAATCCGTACCGAGCCCCCGGTATCGGTCCCCAGACCGGCGGGTGCCATGCGGGCGGCAACCGCCGCGCCCGTTCCGCCCGAGGAGCCGCCCACCATGCGGGCGGAGTCGTACGGATTGCGTGCGATCCCCGCGAATGCCGCGAAGTTGGTCGTCGTGATGCCGAACGCGAGTTCATGCATATTGGCCTTGCCAAGCACGATGGCTCCCGCGTCCAGCAGGCGCCGGACCACCCATGCGTCATCGTTTGGATGAAAGTTCTCCAGTGCAGGCGTGGCGCCCGTCGTTGGCAGGCCTTTCGTATTGATGTTGTCCTTCACGACGATCGGCAGCCCAGCCAACGGCGGCAGCGCCTGTCCTGCCGCACGCAAGGCATCTATCGAGCGCGCGGCGCGGATCGCACCGTCTTCATTCAGCGTAATGAGCGCCTTGTAGCGGGAAAGAGCATTCGCCCGCGTGAGCAAGGTCCGGACATAGGTCTGCGCCGACAGGCGCCCCTCGGCGATCGCGGCAACGGCTTCCGATGCCGTCATCTCCAGTTGGCGGGCAGGATCGGGCGTCTCGCCACCGACCCCGGATGCGTGCACGCCGCCGCTTTCACATCCCGAAACGGCAGTCGCCACGGCCGGCGACACGGCAACCGCACCCATCCTCGATGCAACGTTGCGCCGGTTCAGCCATTCATGTGTGCTCATTGCCCCAGTCAGCCTCTTCTGTCAGGAAATTCTGTTTCGCGAGCCACCTCTGCGACGCTGCCGCGTGCGACGTGATCGCACCCGGGCCCGTGCCGGGCGGCTGGCGCCCTGTTCCAACCGTGCCTTCAGAACGGATAGATGATTGGCGTGTCCATCGCACTGACCCATTGGGTCTGCGTGAACTCATGGAAATTGGCTGGCCCGCCGAACCTGCCCCCATTGCCAGAGGCGCCCATGCCGCCAAACGGCACGTGAAATTCGTTGTTCACGGTCTGGTCGTTCACATGCACCATGCCTGCCCGGATGCGCGAGGACAGCGCAAGCCCCCGTGACAGGGACTTCGTATGGATAGCGGCGGCAAGTCCATACTCCGACGCATTGGCGAGCGCCACCGCCTCCTCATCGTCGTCGAAAACCGTAATCGGTGCGACGGGCCCAAAGATCTCGTCCGTGAACGCCGGCATGTCGGTGGTGACATCCGCCAGCACCGTGGGCTCATAGAAGAGTTGTTCGTAACGCCCACCAGCAAGCAGCCTGGCACCGGACGCCACGCTCTGCTTGACGATGCCGTCAATACGGTCCCGTTGCCTCTGGTTGATCAACGGACCCAGATGCACCGGCTGCAGGTGAGGGTTGCCAACCTTGAGGTTCCGTGCGCGTTCCGCGAGCTTCGACGCATACTGGTCCGCGATGGAACGATGGACAAGATGGCGTCCGGTCTGCATGCAGATCTGCCCCTGGTGCAGGAACGACCCCCACGCGCCGCTCGACGACGCGGCGTCGACGTCCGCATCGTCGAGCACAAGAATCGCGTTGTTGCCACCCAGCTCCAGCGCCACCTTCTTGAGCATCCGCCCGCAGATCTCGCCGATGGCGCGGCCAACGGCAGTGGAACCCGTAAAGGAGATCATCCCAACCTTGGGGTGCCGCACCAGCGCATCGCCGGTCATCGGGCCACCCGGAACGACGTGGAAGGCGCCGGACGGCAGCCCCGCATCCTCGAACACCTTCGCCAGCAACAACCCGCCTGATACGGCGGCCTGCTGGTCCGGCTTGAGGATGACAGCATTGCCCATCGCGAGCGCCGGCGCGATGGACCGCATCGCGAGCAGGATCGGAAAGTTCCAGGGCGCGATGACCCCGACCACGCCCACCGGCACATGGCGACAGATGTTCATGCGACCCGGCATCGCCGAGGCGTACAGCGCCCCTTCGGGCTGCATCGGCATTGCCGCAGCCATGAGCAACTGCTCGTACGTGGCGTGCAACTCCCACTCCGCCTTCGCCTGGGCCGACCCGCATTCGCGGACATTCCATGCGTTGACCTCGTCCGCCCGCGCCTTGAGCAGGCGCGCTGCCTCCCTCAGGATCTCGGCGCGGCGGTCGAAGCTCGTGGACGCCCACCCCGGCTGCGCCGCGCTTGCCGCATTGGCGGCACGATCAATATCCGCCGGAAGGCCCACGCCGATCGTGGCGAGCGTCTCGCCGGTCGACGGCTCGACGACATCCGCAACGCCCCCACTGCCTGGCACCCAGCCATTCGAGAAGATGCGTCCTTCCCATACAAGTGAATTTTCATTGGACATGACTTCGCTCCGCAAAAATTGAGGACTGTTTCCAGAGGTTTAATCGACGGAGCCCGCCAGGGCTTGCACCGTCGCTGGCTGGCGCCAGGCTTGCGTCGAGATCATCAGCACCGCGACCGCCGCCACCACGCCGGGAATGGCAAACACCATAAAGTTGAACGTGTTGGGAAACTGCTGACTGAGCAGGTATCCACCCAGGGCCGGCCCCGACACGGCGCCAAACCGTCCCGCTGCCGCTGCCCAGCCCACGCCGGTTGAGCGGATTTGTGCGGGATATAGCTGCGCGGCGAAGGCATGCGCGACGCACAGCGTACCGATCGTGGTGGCCCCCGCGCAAACAAGCAGCAGATTCAGCACCCACGGCGATTGCTTGTAGCCGAGGAGGCCAATCGATATGGCGGCCACCGTGAAGAACAGGATCAAGGTCGGCTTGCCGCCGTAGCGGTCAGCCAGCCAGCCGCTGAACAGGCCGCCCAGCACGGCGCCAACATTGAGCGTGACGAGGAACGACAGACTCGATCCCAGGGAATAGCCGTTCGCGGCCATCAACTTGGGCAGCCAGGTGTTGAGCCCATAGACCATCAGCATGCACATGCCAAACGCGATCCATAGCAGGAGCGTATTGACAGCCCTGCCGTCCCGGAACAGGTCGGCCGTTCGCAGACGTTCACGCGCAGCATCGCCGGCCTCGCCCATCGCCAACGCGAGGCTGCGGGCGCTTCCGTGGTAATGCGGCGCGTATCGCCGCAGCAGGGGCTCCGCTTCAGCGATGCGGTTCTGCCCCACCAGGAAGCTGATGGACTCCGGTAACCAGCGATAGAGCAACGGGAACGTCAGCAGCGGCAGCCCCGCGATCAGAAAATTCACTCGCCAACCATACTCGGGGGTCAGTGTTTTTCCGAGGAATGCCGCGATGACACCGCCAACGGAATAAAAGCCGAGCATGATCGTGACCATGATATTTCGCTTGCTTGGCGGCGCCATCTCCGTCATCAGGGCTACGATGTTCGGGACCATTCCGCCCAGTCCAATGCCCGTGAGGAAGCGGAAGATCGCGAACTCCGTCGTGGTCTCGCTGAAGCCGTTGGCCAGCGCGGCAACGCTGAAGAACACCAGGCAGGCGAGGATCACGCGCCTGCGTCCGAAGCGATCCGATGCACTGCCCAACGTCAACGCGCCGATCATCATGCCGAACAGGGCGCTGCTACCGATGAAGCCTGCCGTCATGGGCGTGAGATTCCAGTCGCTCATCAAATGAGGCAGCACGGACCCGTAGATCACCAGGTCATAGCCGTCGAACAGCATCAACATCGAACACCAGAACATGATCATGAGGTGAAACGAGTTGACGCGCGTGTCCTTCAGCACATCGTCGGCGATGTTCTGCTTCATGGTTGTCTCCTGATAGGATGGCTTGCCGGTCTTAGCCGGCTTGCCCGGTACAAATTCGTGTGTCTGTTACGCGAACATGCCTGTGCGCATGTCACACGGCGAAGCGCTCCACCTGGTCTTCCCGCCAGACGATGCCGGCGCCGGCCGCCTCCCCGAAATGGGCCATCCCGTCCCTGAAGGCGATGGTCGGCTCGATGATCTGGCCGGCAAGGTCCATCCGTTCAAGCCAATGGTTGGTGGGCGTCACGGCCAGCAGATGCGCACTGAATTCCTGGAAGATGTGACTCGACATCGGAAGCCCGGCCTGTTCGGCCAGTGCGCTGGCACGCAACCACCCACTCACGCCACCAATCTTCATCAGGTCAGGCATGCAAAGGTCGCATGCGCCCGCGGCAAGCGCCTTGCCCATGTCTTCGGGGCCGAACCAGTTCTCTCCCATCTGCACCGGGACGCTCAGCGCTGCGCGCACGGCGGCATGGCCCTCGTAGTCGTGCTGCAGGGTTGGCTCCTCCAGCCAGGCAATGCCTTCCTGTTCCAACGCACGGCCGCGCCGGATGGCTTCCGGCACAGTGAGTCCCTGGTTGTAGTCGACGAAGATCTCGACATGGCTGCCGACGGCGGAGCGGATCGCGCGTACCACGGCGATATCCTCTTCCAGCGTCGGATATCCGATCTTGGTCTTTACCGCGCCAAAGCCAAGCGTGGCTGCCTCGTTCGCCCGCTGCCGGCCCAGCGCCACGCCGTCCATGCTGTGACTGTCGTAGGCGCGCAGCGGCCTTGCCTTGCCGCCAAGAAGCGCGACGAGCGGCAGGTCGCACGCCCTGGCCAGCGCGTCCCACGCCGCCATGTCAACGCCCGCCGTGGCCATCCTGACAATGCCCGTGTTGCCGATCAGGCGAAAGCGAGACTGCAGCGCCTGGTCGATGGCCACCGGCGCAAGCGGCATGCCCTGGACGACGGTCGACAGTTCCTCCAGCATCCGTTGCACCGGCTTCAAAGCGAGCGGGGTGTAGGTAAATACATAAGCCCGGCCAGTCGTGCCGGCGTCGGTCATCAGGTCGATCAGGACCAGCGGCGACGTGGCCACCGTGCCAACCGCTGTCTTGACCGGGTACTTCAGCGGAACGTTGACGGACCGTGCGCGCAGGCCGGTGATCTTGATGTCGTGCTTCATGGCGTTGCGTAAGGAAGAGGGTCTTGCCAGGTTTGCGTTGCCAGCGCCTTCGTCGCCGACGGCCAGAGGTAATCCTGGTTCAGTTGCGTCACGGCTGGACAGCCGATCTGCGCGAGCGTGGTATCGATTTCCCCCTGCAGCATGGACAGCACCGCTTCCACGCCTTGCTGGCCGTTGGCGGCAAGCCCGTACAGCGTGGCGCGACCCAACAGCACAGCCTTGGCCCCCAGCGCGACCGCTTTCACCACGTCCGCGCCCCGGCGCACACCGCTGTCGATCAGTACCGGCGCCGCAAGAGATCGCGCGGTATCGGCCAGCATGTCCAATGGCGCAATGGCGCTGTCAAGCTGACGGCCGCCATGATTCGACAGGATGACGCCGTCCGCGCCCAGCGCGATGCATCGGTGCGCATCGTCGATACGGCTGATCCCCTTGATCAACAGGGCGTGCGGCCACATGTCGCGCAACCATTGCAGGTCCTGCCACGCGAAACTGGCGTCCATCTGACGGCTCATCAGCGCCGCTTGCACCTCGGCATCCGTGGCTTCCCGCGAGGCGAAGTTCGCAAGCTGGGGCATGCCGTGGCGCATGAGATCCCAGGACCAGCGGGGATGCGTGACCCCGTCGAGCAGCGTGCGCAGGCCATAGCGCATCGGCAGCGAAAATCCGTTGCGCAGATCGCGTTCGCGCTTGCCGTTGACCCCCACGTCCGTGGTCAGGATCAATGCGGTGTAGCCGGCTGCGAGGGCACGCCGGACCATCCCCTGCGCAAGCTTCCTGTGCACAATGTAGAGCTGGAACCAGAGCTCGCCCGAGGCGACGTCGGCAACGGCCTCGATCGATGTCGTGGACGCCGTGGACAGCGCGAACGGTATGCCGAAGTTCCCTGCCGCCCGGGCCAGGGCAAGGTCGCCATCCGGCCAGAACACGCCGTTCAGTCCGGTGGGCGCAATCACCATTGGCGCGGACACCGGCTTGCCCAGTAGCGATGTCCGCGTGCTACGCGCGCTGACGTCGACGAGTCGGCGCGGCTGGAACTTGATCTTCTCAAAGGCCTCACGGTTGTGACGCAGGCCAACCTCGTCCTCCGCGCCCCCTTCCAGGTAGTCGAATACCATCCGCGGCAGACGCCTCCTTGCAAGGGCCCGGAAATCCGCTGTATTGACAGGTTTGCTCATAACAATGCCCTCTCCGCTCAAGCCCGTGTCTCCACCTCGATGAGCACGGGCCGGTTGCCGGCGAGCGCCTGCCGAAGCGCGGCATACAAGGTCTGGCTGCTGGCGGCATGCAACGCCTCGACACCGTAGCCACGCGCCAGCGCGCAGAAGTCCAGTCCAGGCACGTCCAGACCCGGCACATTGTCGGCCTCCAGCACGCCTGCAAACCACCTCAGTGCGCCATAGGTACCGTTCTTCATGATCAGGAAGATGGCGGGGATGTTGTACCGGGCAGCGGTCCACAGTGCCTGGATGCCATAGTTGGCGGAGCCATCGCCGATGACACCGATGACGCGCCGGTCGGGCCTGGCCAACTGGATACCGACCGCGGCGGGCAGCGCAAAGCCGAGCCCGCCGGCCGCGGCAAAGTAGTAGCTGCCCGGCTCCGCCATCCGGAGCCGCTGCCACATGATGTTGGTCGTGGAGGTGGACTCATTGACGTAGATAGCGTCACGCGGTGCCATCTCGTCGAGAATGTCGAAGACCCGCTCCGGCGCAAGCGGACCCGATTCCTCGTTGGCAAGTGGCGGACGCTCGCGTGGTGTTGGCAAGGGTCGTGAGCGTTGGGCAACCTTTTCCACGAGCAAACCCAGCGTGCCGGCAATGTCGGCAACGACGGCATCACCCATCGGCGCTCGCGTCGCCTCGTTGATATCGCAGGTAATGGCGATCAGCCGTGTGCCTTGCGGCAGCAATTCGCCCGGTTCGTACTGGTGATACCGGAACACCGGCGCACCGACCACCAGTACAAGGTCGTGCCCCGCGAGCAGCCGGCTGATGCTCGCGATACCCGCCGGCAGCAAGCCACGAAAGCACGCGTGCGTGGTCGGAAACGAACACCGTGGCGCGGAAGGCGCCATCCAGACCGGCATCGCCAGCTTCTCCGCCAGCGCCACGGCGGCAGCATTCGCGCCACATGCATCGACATCGGGGCCGACGACCATCACGGGATTGGCAGCCTGCTCGAGTGCACCGACGAGCCGCAACAACCCATCTGCCCCCGGCATGCCGGCGACCTCCACATGGCGGTTGACGAGGTGTTCGGCGCCCGGCGCGGCTTTCTGGCCCCAGTCGTCATAGGGCACGGACAGATACACCGGACCCGCGGCGGGTGCCGCCGCCATATGGATGGCACGGCTCAACGCGCGCGGCACGTCCTGCGCGCAACTCGGCTCGGCACTCCACTTCACGAGGGGACGCGGCAGGCTGGCGGCGTCCACATTCGCCAGCAGCGCCTCGACGCCGATCATGGGGCGGACCTGCTGGCCGGCGGTCACCACGAGCGGGGTATGGGAGTTCCAGGCGTTGGCAAGCGCGCCCATGGCATTCCCGGTGCCGGCCGCCGAGTGAAGATTAACCAGTGCCGGCCTGCCATTCGCCTGGGCGAAGCCATCCGCCATGCCCACGACCGCGCCCTCGTGCAGGCCAAGGATGTAGCGGAAGTCCTCGGGAAAATCCTTGAGGAAAGGGAGTTCGTTGGAGCCGGGATTCCCAAAGAATGTGGTCAATCCCTGTGCACGAAGGATCTCATAGCAGGCTTGGTGGACAGTCGTCATGGCGAAGTTCCTGGTAACCCAAGCATGCTAGGGGGCCGCGTAACATTTATCCAATCATCATTTTTTTGTTCATATAATAGATATCATCTATATAACTAAGCGCCCCCATGACGACGGACCTGAATCTGATCCGTACCTTCGTCGCGATCTATGAGACAAGAAGTGTGAGCGCCGCGGCGAAGCGATTGAGCGTCACGCAGCCCTCGGTCAGCTACGCCCTGAACCGGCTTCGCGATGTCCTGCACGATCCGCTGTTTACGCGTACCCGCGATGGCATGGTGCCCACCTTCAATGCCACGCAGCTCTTCCATGCCTTCCGGGGCGCGCTGGACAGCATCGAGGGCGCCATCTCCGCGACCCGCCAGTTCGACCCTCAACGCTCCAGGCGCTCATTCCGGCTGGCGTTGTCGGACCTGGGCGAGCTGTATTTCCTTCCACCCCTGGTGCAGGAATTGAAGCGAATTGCCCCGCTGGTTGGCCTGGAGATTGTCCAGATGGATAGCGAGCGCATTGGAGACTGGCTGCAGACCGGCAGCGTCGACGCGGCGGTGGGAAACCTCACGCTCGTTGGCGGACGGGCGCGCAAGAAGGCGCTATTTACGGAGAGCTATTCTTGCCTGCTGAGCGCCTCGCACCCGACCATCGGCGACACGCTGTCCCTCGCCGAGTATGTGGCGGCAAGCCACGTTGTCGTCTCGCCATTCACGGGTCACCATCTCGTTGAGGACGTGATGAACGAGATGGGTCTTGAGCGAAAGATCGCGTTGCGGGTGCCCCACTTCACCAGTCTCGTCGCGGTCATTGCCTCCACGGACCTGCTGCTGACGCTCCCGACGCGCATCGCCCGGGCATTTGCCCATGAAGGTCGGATGCGGGTATTGCCGCTGCCCTTTCCGATTCCCTCCTTCGACGTCAACCTGTACTGGTATCCGCAGGCGGAAGACTCAACCGCGCAGCAATGGCTTTGCGACACCATCAGCCAGGTGTTGAGCGGGGTCTGACGCTGCCTTCCTCGTCAAGCGTGCACGTGTGCCTGGTCAGAACCCAACGTTGTCGCGCCCTTTCAGTTGCAGCAGCGTACGCGCCTCTTCAGGCGTGGCAATCTCGAGCGACAGGGCTTCGATGATGCTGCGCACGCGCAGCACCTGCGCGGCATTGCACTCGGCCAGTTTGCCAACGCCATCCCATAGCGAATCCTCCAGGCCAACGCGCACGTTCCCACCTATCGAGGCCGAGATCGCTGCCGCGGGCATCTGATGCCGCCCTGCTCCCAGCACCGACCAGACATAGTCCTTGCCGAAGAGCCTGTCTGCGGTGCGGCGCGTATGCAGGATGTCCTCGACGTGCCCCCCGATACCACCCCGCAAGCCAAACACCGACTGAATGAGCAGCGGTGGCTTCAGGAGCGCGCGATCGAGGAAGTGAGCGGCGGTGTACAGGTGCCCGATGTCATAGCATTCGATCTCGAACCGCGTCTGGTTCTCGCTGCACGACTGCAGGATGTACGCGATATCCTTGAACGTATTCTTGAAGATCCCGTCCTCGCTTCGCTCGAGGTAGGGGCGCTCCCAATCGTGCTTGAACTCCTTGAAGCGGCCGAGAAGCTCGTACAGCCCAAAGTTCATCGAGCCCATGTTGAGCGAGGCGACTTCCGGCTGCAGTTGCAGCGCCGGCTGCAAGCGCTCCTCGACGCCCATCGACGGAGCGCCGCCGGTGGTCAGGTTGATCACCACGTCCGATGCTTCCTTGATGACCGGAACGAACCGGCGAAACAGCGCGGGATCCTGCGATGGTCGTCCGTCTGAGGGATCGCGCGCGTGGAGGTGGACGATGGCGGCGCCTGCCTGCGCGGCGCCGATCGCGCTGGCAGCAATCTCCTCGGGCGTAAGGGGAAGATAAGGTGACATGGAAGGGGTATGAATCGACCCTGTAATGGCGCAGGTAATGATGACCTTGTTCATTGTGCTCTCTTCCGGGAGGGATAGGTTCGCGGCGGCGTTGATCAATAGGGAGGCTCGCCGCCGGGCGTCACATGGTTAAGGGATGGCGGCGCGGCCTCTCGGGCATGCCGCCGGTCAGTTCGGAACGGATGCCGCCTCATGGGCCTTGGCTCGCCGGGCGAAGCCTGCTTGCGCCTGGCGCTCGCGGACATGCCCGTACCCGCGCACGCTGGCAGGCCAGCCGAGCAACTCGCGCAAGCGTTCCGCAGGCCATTGCGCCGCCTCGCGGCCAACGGCGTCCAGGTCGGCCTCGTAGGCATCGCGTACACGGCGATTCAGCACCGCTTCGCTACCCCGGGCAAAGGGATCGAGCCAACTGCCGCGCAGGAAGCGCATGCTCGCCAGCAGGCGAAACACAGGCAATATCCAGCCACCGACGGCCGTCTTGCTGATCTTTCCGCTGACCGCGTCCAGCTTGCCGAAGGGTCCACCCGCCAGGTGGAAATTGAGCTTGAAGTCACCCTCGAACCCATCGCGCAGGGACTGAAGGAATTCTGGCCGCGTATACAGGCGCGCCACCTCGAACTCATCCTTGACCGCCAGCACCCTGAAGTACTGTGTCGCGACCTGCCGGACCAGGGCGTCGGCGTCGCTGCGCCCCGCCAGCATGCGCTGGACCGCCTCGACCCGTTGCCGGTAGCGGCTGGCCAGAGCATGGTTCTGGTACCCCGCCAGGCGCCGGACCCGGTCCTCGATCAAGCCGGCCAACGATCCGCCTGCCGTCACCGGCAGGTGGACAACCTGCGCAGGCGCCTGCAGACGCCGCACCGCCGCGCTGTCATGCGCGAGCCATCGGCCCAGCGAAAACGCGCTCAGGTTGATGTCTGTCGCCACCCCGTTGAGCTGGATCGCCTTTTCCATCGCGGCCCGATTTACCGGAATCGAGCCCTTCTGCCACGCGTAGCCCAGCAAGAGCATGTTGGACAGGATGGCGTCGCCCAACAGTTGCTGCGCCGGCGCGGCAACGTCGATGAACTCGGCACGTGTCCCCAGCGCTTCGGTCAGGCGGCGCCTGAGGTCTGCTTCGTCGGCGGACCAGTCCGGCTGCCTGCTAAAGTCACTGGTCGGCACGATCTCGGTGCCAACGAAGGCGCGGGCCAGTCCCGGACGCAGCCGGGACAGGGAGTCCGCCCCCGCGGCCACGATCAGGTCGCATCCCAGCAGGACATCGGCCTCTCCGGCACCGATGCGCGCGGCGTGCAGCAAGGCGGCATTCGGAGCAATCCGCACATGCGAGCCGACCGCGCCGTACTTCTGGGACAGTCCGGTGATATCCAGCGAACTGCCGGCCTTGCCATCCAGGTGCGCCGCCATCGTCAGGATGGCGCCGATGGTCACGACGCCGGTACCGCCGATGCCCGCCACCAGGAACGCCATCGGCGCGAAGTCGGCGGGAATGGCGGGATCCGGCAGCGCGGGAATCTTCAGGCCGCCTTGCGCGCCGCGTTGAGGCTGGCGCGGCCTGCCGCCATGCAGCGTCACGAAGCTCGGGCAAAAGCCGCGCACGCACGACAGGTCCTTGTTGCACGACGACTGATTGATCTGGCGCTTGCGGCCCAGCGCCGTCTCCAGCGGCTCGATGGCCAGGCACCCGGACTGCTCGCCGCAATCGCCGCACCCCTCGCAGACCTCCGGATCGATGTAGGTGCGGACCTGCGGGTCCGGCAGCTTGCCGCGCTTGCGCAGCCGCCGTCTCTCGGTAGCGCAGGCCTGGTCGTAGATCAACACCGACAGGCCCGGATACTCGCGCAGTTCGCGCTGGACGGTCTCCAGCATCGCCCGGTCGTACACCGGCACGTCCAGCACTGCCCGGCGCTGCCTGTCGTAAGCCGCGACATCGTCGGTAACCACGACGATCTTCCTGGCGCCCTCCGCGCGCAACTGGGCCACCGCTTTGTCGACGCTCAGCTCGCCATCCACGGGCTGCCCGCCCGTCATGGAGACAAAGCCATTGAACAGCAGCTTGTAGGTCATCCGCAGATTGGCCGCAAGCGCCTGGCGGATCGCCAGATAGCCGGAATGGAAGTAAGTGCCGTCGCCCATGTTGGCGAAGACATGGGCCTCGCTCGTGAACGGCGCCTGCCCCATCCACATCACACCCTCGCCGCCCATGTGCGAGACGGTATGGGTCTTGCCAGGGTCGTTCAGCATCGCGATGGTATGGCAACCGATGCCCGCCAGGGCCCGGCTGCCATCCAGCACCCTGGTCGACGTATTGTGCGGGCAGCCGGCGCAGAAGCTCGGGCGGCGTAGCGGCGCCGCGCGCCCCTCGCCGCACGTCAGCGGCGCGTCCGCAGTCGGCACCTCCAGGCCCAGCAGGCGCTGGATGGCTTGCGCAATCTGCAGCACGCTCAGTTCGTTGCAGATCGGCAGCACCGGGGCTCCCCGCGATGCCGACCATTCCGTGGCGCTCTCGAATTTTCCGCGTACGAGCGGCGGCCGTTCCAGGCGCGCATCGAAGAGAATGGACTTCAACTGCGATTCCAGCAGCGGCCGCTTTTCCTCGATGACCAGGATGGTGTCGAGGCCATGCGCGAAAGCGCGCACGATCTCGTCTTCGAGCGGCCACACCATACCGATCTTCAGCACCCGCAACGCCGCACCATGCGCGCCGGAGGCGTCGATGCCAAGGCGTTGCAACGCTTGCATCGTGTCGGCGTAGGACTTGCCGGCGGTCACGATGCCCACTCTTGCCGCTGGTCCGGGCCACACGAGGCGGTTGAGCCCGGCCGCCTTGGCAAACTGCACCGCAGCCGGCAGCTTGCGCACGTACAGGCGCTCCTCCGCGGCCGGCGCCATCTCGAAGGCCTTGATATGCAACGACGCTTCGGCAGGCGGCAAGCCGCTGACCGGCACCAGTTGCCCTACCTCGACATCTCCGGCGGACTCCACCACGTCGGTCACCAGCTTCAGGCCGACCCAGCATCCGCTGTAGCGCGACATCTCGATCCCGCGCAAGCCGAAGTCGATGATGTCCTGGACGTTCGCCGGGTATAGCACCGGTATACCGGCGGCGATGAGCGAGAAATCCGACTGGTGCGCGGTGGTCGACGACTTCGCGCTATGGTCATCGCCCGCCAGGACCAGTACGCCACCGCTTGCGCTGGTGCCGGCGAGGTTGCCGTGCTTCAGCGGATCGCCGCTGCGATCGACGCCGGGCCCCTTGCCGTACCAGATGCCGAACACACCATCCACCCTGGCGCCCGGAAAGCTGCCGACATACTGCGTACCCCACACGGCCGTGGCAGCCAGGTCCTCGTTGACGCCAGGCTGGAAGCGCACGTTGGCCGCCTGCAGCAGCGGCTCGATGCGCCACAGCTCCATGTCGAGCCGGCCCAACGGCGAGCCTCGGTAGCCGGAGATGAACCCCCCGGTGTTCTTGCCGAGCTGCGTGTCGATGCGGCGCTGGTCCAGCACGATGCGCAGGATTGCCTGGTTTCCGGTGAGAAAGACCCTGCCTGCCGGCTGCTCGAAGCGGTCCTCCAGCCGAGGCGGCTGCAGTGCCGAAGAATCCGTACGCGCGTTCATGCCTTGCCGCCAATGGGGTTGCCGGGCGCTGATGGCACAACCGCGCGGACGTGGCCGCCTCTCGCCGGTGTTCCAAGGAAGCCGCCGGATCGCGGATGAAAACTAGCCTTCATCGAGACAAACTCCATGATGAATGAACAAGAAGGGAATCGGCAGCACTCAGAAGCGAAGCGAGTACTGCACGCCGATGCTCTGCTGCCGCGTCGCCAGGGTCTCCCGACCCGCCACGGTGGGACTGCCGGCAAGCTGTGTCGCAACCGCCGAAGCCAGCACGGAGCTGCTCGCTGTCGTGTGCGCGGGAGCCAGGGAATAGAAGATGGACCACTGGGTATTCGACCCGGTCGCATACCCAAGCCCCAACGTATAGTGCCGGCGGAACGTCGCGGGCGACGTGACATTGCTCGCAGTGTCCCCGTCCGCGAAGGCGGCACTGTTGAACGAGACACCGCCCGAGACGTGCAGGGCCGGTGTCACCTGGTAACGCACGCCGACCTTGTACACGTTCATGTCCTTCCACCCGTTCCCCGGGCCCCCACTGCTGCCGCGCAAGGCGGTGCCGTCGAAGGGGCGGTTGCCAAGCCCGCTGGTTCCCGAATAGTTGATCCGCTGGTAGTCGAAGAGAAAGGACAGGTTCTGCAACGGCGACCACTGCACGCCGACCAGCATGTTTTCCGGGATATCCAGGCGCCCCTGGTCCGCCAGCAGGCCCTCGTACTCCTTGAGCCGCCCCATCCTGATCCGGGGCGACCACGCCGCGCCGAAGCTGAGCGTGTCGCTGGCACGCCAATAGGCGCCCAGACGCATCCCCACGCCAAACGAGGATGCCGTCCCCTGGTTGGTCAGGTGGTTCGGCGCCGCTGACTGCGGGGCCAGCGCCTGCAGGCCCTCCGCGCTGAACAACTGGCCCGCGATCAGAAGGGAGAACCCGACGGAAAACGAGTTGGAAATACGCGCGGATACCGTCGGCGCGATCGTCAGCTGTTGGATCGTGGTGCTGGCCCTGCCGTCGCCGCAGAGTACGTTGCCGCGATAGGTGGTGCCGGCGGGCGCCAGGCAAGTCGTGGTGTCACCCCGGAAGCTGGTACCGGCGCCATTGCTGTAGCCGACGATGCTGAGTGACAGATCGGGATTGATCATCCGGCTGTACGCGATATCGGCAAGCGGAACCCAACTGTTCGTGCTGCTCGTGTTCACATCCAGTGCGCCGGTCAATGGCGGCGGCAGGCCCGCCGCTCGGCTCATGCTGGTGACACCGTTGGTAGCGATCAGGTTGCCGTCGAAGCGATCGCCCGCCCATACCGTTGTGGCGGGGTTGCTCGCGCCGCCGAACGCATCGCGCGTCGACGCCGCGGCGGCACCTGCCACGCCACGCGCTTCGGCGCCGTAGCCGATCTGGAAGTAGCCGTTGTCGGCAAGCGCAAACGCGGGGCACAGCGCTGCCGCGGACGTGACAATCCACTGTTTCTTGTTCACTGCTGTCTCCATTGTCGTTGTTATCGCCACGGCAGGTCTCTGCCTCCGTTTCGGCGGGGGGGCTTGAAGCGGAACGCAGCCAGCGAACTAGTGGGCAGTGATCCGGTTGCGCAGGATGCCGAGTCCGGATATCTCGACCTCGACGCGATCGCCGTCGTCGAGGAAGCGCCATTGCTCGATGCCGGCGCAGTTCGGCACGCATCCGGTGGCAAGCAGTTCGCCACCGTGCAGGGTTTCGTTTTGCGAGGCGTAGCTGACGATGCGATCGATGCGATGCGTCATCCACGCGGTGCTGCCTTTGCCGCGCACGTCGCCATTGACACGCACGGTGACCTCCAGCCGGTGCGGATCGTCAATCTCGTCCGCGGTCACGATCCAGGCGCCGAGGCTGTTGCTGCTATCGAAATCCTTTCCCTTCGCCGGGCCGGCGCTGGGCCGGACGCGCATTTCCTTCATCAGTTGCGCGCGTTCGGAGAAATCGTTGAAGATCACGTACCCGAAGACGTGCGACATCGCGTCCGAGCGGCCGATGTTCTTGCCAGGCTTGCCGACAATCACGCCAAGCTCGGCCTCGTAGTCCAGCATGGCGCCAGGATCGGGGCGCGGCACGACGCTGCCGTGGCCGGACAGGTTCAGCCGCACGCCCTTGTAGTACACGGGGGCGTCATAGAAGCCCTTTGGCACTTTCCCCATGCCCAGGGCACGCATCAGGAAACCGGCGAGCGGGCTCACGCCATGCCTCATGACCTGATGGAATGCGTTCTTCAGATGCTGGTCGTAGGCACTGAAGCAGCGGATCTGAGGGGGCCGGTATGGAATCTCGAGCCGAATGTGGCGCAATGGATGAACCTGGGCTGGCCGGTCTGGCTTAGCGTATTCCCTCTCCAGCTCCCTGATGGCGGGCAGTGTTTCGTCCTGGTGCTCGATCAGCGCCAGTAGGGTGGCGAATCGCGCGTCCCCCGCGAACGACGCCGTCACATCCAGCACGCGCTCACCCGATAGCGCAAGTCCGACATGGCTGGCCACGGCGGCGTTGGAAAACGTGCACAGTCTCACGGCGATTTCCTCTCAGGGCAGGGTCAGGAACCGGCGGCTGGTCACCGCCCCCTGGCGCATCAACTGCGTGTCTGGCTCACCCGCCTTGTGCCGCTCGAGCAAATGCTCAGGGTCGAACTCGACGCCGATCGAGTTCTCAGCGAAGGCCCCGGAGGCGAACCACGCGTCCAGCTCTTCAGCCGTCGCGAAGTTGTCCACCTGAAGCTCCGCCTGGATGCCGTCGGGATCGCGGTAGTACATCGAGGTCGTGGGTCCGTGGTTGATGCACCACTCCGGGCTGAATCCGTGGCGCTTCAGGCGTTCATAGGTGTGAAGCAGGTCGCCGAGCGAGCCGAAGGTGAATGCCACATGGTCCAGGCCCACGCTCTCCCGCCGCTTCGGACTGAAGTTCGCGGTGTTGATCAGGGCCAGGCGGTGGTGCTCGTCGTCGTAGGACAGGAAGCAAAGCAGTGCATTGCGGAACATCACGCGCGCACCCAGTACAACGGACCACCAGTGGATCGATTCATCGAAGCGCCGTGTCGCGAGCACGATGTGCGCTAACTTCACAGGCGGGCGGGCGTCCGGGTCCGGACACGGGATGGGAAACTGGTCCATGCTGTTGCTCATTGCATCTCCTCGATAGGGTGTGCCGTCATGGCGGCGCGGGTCTTGGTGGACTGCGAGACCAGGCACGCCATCACCGCCTGCAATGCCCGGGAAGGATCGGCGCACTGGCGGCGGCTGCGCCAGACGACGATCCCGTCGCCCCGCACCAGCACCGCGCCGCATGCATCGATCTCCAGCGCTGCAGCCAGCGCCGATGGCTCGATGCGAAACTGGGACGCGACGCCGCTGCCGATGGACGGACACGCCACCTCGATGCCCCAGTCGCCGCGCACGCGGGACAGCGCCGCCAGCCAGCGCACACGTTCCTTGTCGTTGACCAGCAGCGTCATCGGCGCGCGCCGTGCCAGATCGCGCGTGGACAGCGACTCGCCGTTGCTATCGAGCTCGCTCCAGCGGTGCGGAATCAGCGCGCCAGGACTCGTGGTCGGCAAATACTCGGTCGCCCGGTTGGGTGATGCAGGGTGAGGATGCGGCTCGCTGGCAACGAAGCCAGCCGGGTGCGCATAGCCGAGGTCCATGCCGAGGGTGACGAAGACTTCGCGCTGCTTGTCGATCGCCCTTCGTACCCTGGCCCGGGCCGCCACCCCCGCCGGCCCGGCGACTGTCAGGCGACTCAAAGGCTTGAGCCCGCCACGCATCAGGGAGCCAAACAGCTTGCGTACAAAGGCCTTGGGCAACCTGGCTGCCCAGACCGATTGGGAGAGCGCGGACAACGTCTTGAATCCGTCGGGATCCACGCCGGCAGACCGCAATACCTCGTCGGACAATGCGCCGAGCTGCTCGGTGAGGTGCGCATGGGCATCGGCACTCTCGGCGCGCTCGATGGCATAGCTGGACAGCAGCCCTTCCGCGAGGTCGCGGCGCACGAAGCCGCCCAGCAGGATCTGCAGCCGCCACGCAAGGCTCGCAGCGTCCTCGATGCCATGGTTCAGCCCGAAGCCGCCAATCGCGGAGAAACCCGCTGCGGCATCGCCGAGCAGCAACACCCGGCCAACGCGGCTGGTCTCGGCGCGCCGCAGTTCCATGGTCCAGGGCCGGATCGAGCGGATCTCGACGTCGATGCTGTCGTCGCCAATGGCAGCCCGAACCAGCGACAGCGCCCGCGCGGCAGTCATCTCGCCGGCCGGCTCGATGTCAGGCAGCACCGCGGTGGACAGGACCCACTCTTCATCGTCGGCGGTATGTGCCGTGAGCGTCCCCACGACGCCGGGATTGAGAATCCAGTACAGGGGGCTCGGCCGCGCGTTGTTCAGTTTGCCCAGTGGCGCGCGGAAGTGGATTTGCGCGACCGCCTGCATGGGCCTTGTGGTCGATGGCACGCCGAGCAGTCGCCGGACCGAGCTCCGCGCGCCGTCCGCCCCGGCGACGAAGCGCGCGGTGCGCCGGGTCGTTCTGCCGCTGCGTGCTTCGCGCAGCGTCAACGTACAGTCGTCAGCGTCCTGCGAGAGCGCCTCGAGTTCATACCCCGGCATGAACTCGATCAGTTCGCTGGCAATCACGCGCTGCCGCAGGATCGGGTCGGATACATTCTGGGACAGATGCAAGGGACGACAGGGACCGCTGCCCAGCAAGCGGGCCGTATGTCCGGGATCGCTGCCGATCGGCACGCAGCGCCCAAGGTCCACCCCGGCGAGGGACGTGCACCAGGTGATGTAGCGAAGCTTGAGCGGCGGCGAGCTGATTTCGCGCAGCGTCTCGGCCAGTTCGGTGTCGATGGAGCGAATCACTTCCATCGCCCGTGCCGACCAGACGTGACCGCGCGGATGCGCATCCGCATCGGACTGCCGGTCCACCAGCACGCTGCGGATGCCACGGCTGGCCAGAAGTAGCGCCAGCACGGAGCCAGCGGTGCCAGCGCCGACGATCGCAACGGGGATGGCATGGCCACCCTGGCGGAGCGGCGCGGCTTCGGGATCATGTATCACAAGGGAACCTTCGCGAGAGTGTTGGGGATTTCCGGTCGTCAGGACGCGTACATGCCAGTCCGGGCGCCGGATGGCGGCGATTCACCTGACGCGACAGGAACAGGGCTCAGAACAGAGACCGGGATTTGGAGCACGGAGCACAGCAGACCCAGCACGTCCCCGATCTGCATGCCGGTCTCCGACGCATGGCTCCAGGCAATGTGCCCGTCCGGGCGAACCAGCACCGCGATGTCAGGGCGGCCGCCGTTCCATGCATGCAGGCGCGGCAGGTCGTCGCGATGAGCGACGGCATCGAGATCGACCCCGTGCACCGGCACGCCGAGCCGCTGGCTTGCCTGCGCCGCGAGCTCCTCGCATCGCTGGCCGTGGCGGCCGAGGCCGGCGAGCAGGAAATGCCCGGGGTCAAGCAGATCGTGCGACGTCGCGGCAGCGGCGCCGCAGGCGCGGGCGCCTTGTACCCGGAAGTGCGGCAAGCGCGCACCGGGCGTGAGCGACAACGCCACCTCGAGCACCGGATTTGCCGCGACCGGGGCCACGGCGCCGTTGTCGCAGATCGCCGCGCTCCGGTACACATAGCCCAGGTCCAGTCCAAGCGTGCTGAAATGTTCCATCTGGGCTTCGGCGGCCTGTTGCACCCGCTGTTTGATGCCGGCGAACGGAGGCGTGGCGGCGTGCTGCACCTTGCGGGTGCGCGAATCGATGGGCGCCACAAGCAGGGACTTGAGCGCGGAACGCAGCGCGGACGGCAGCATGCGGGCCGGCGCGCTTGCGCGCAGGCGTGCCATCGTTGGCAATTTGTCTTCATCGAGACCCAGCGCCGTGGTGACCTGCCGCATCTTCCGGTGGTTCGACACGCTGACGCGGCAGTTCGTCTCGGCAACTGGCCTGCGCTCGTCGCCGTAGGTATCGAGCAGCCCGGAGCCCGCCCGCCCCTTCATGACGAGGGCCAGCTTCCACGCAAGGTTGTGCGCATCGGCGGCGCCCGTGTTCAGGCCGAGGCCGCCCGTGGGCGGAAAGCGGTGGGCGGCATCGCCGACAAGGAAGGTACGGCCCTTGCGATAAGGCTCCGCGATGTGCGCCTGCATCGTCCAGTTCGACAGCGACGTAATGCGCAGCGGCATATCGTGATCGCCCAGGGCGGCGCGAAGCAACCGCTCGCACCGGTCCGGCGGGAAGTCTTTCGGCGATTCGTATGCCGGGAAATACGGCGTCATGAAGACCGAATAGCGCGCCGCGTCGTGCACGATGAAGGTGCCTGGCGCCTTGGCCGACAGGACCCAGAACAGGATTGACGGACTGTCCTTGACCAGGTGCCGGATATCCGCCTCGAAGTTGATAGTGACCAGATGCGCCAGGTTGGTCTCCCCCACCATCGGCAGCCCCTGGCTGCGGCGCACGCGGCTGCTGGCGCCGTCCGCGGCAATCAGCCACTGGCTGCGCACACGGTACGTCTCGCCGCTGGCGGCGTCCGTCACCGAGGAAACGACGCCCTGCTCGCTCTGCTCCGCGTCCAGCCATACCTGGCCGAAGGCCGTCTGGCAGCGCACGCGACGCGCCACCTGCGCGAACAGGAGGCGCTCGAGATGGTGTTGCGGAATATTTGTCGTCCGCTTGCTGCTGGCCGCCTCCATCCTGGCAAGGGAGCCGGCGCCGCCGATCTCGATGCGGGCCAGGTCCCCATCCGCGAGGTTGCGCCGCCAGGTCACGAAGCGGGACTGGGCGGAATGCGTGCTGATGCCCGCCAGGTCCTCGTCCGTGACGCCGATGCTGGCAAGGATCTCCTGCGTCCTGGTGTTGATGACATGCGCCTGGGGCGCGAGATGCAGGTCATCGCGCTGCTCGATCAGCAGCGATTCGATGCCCTGATCCGCCAGCAGCGCCGCCATCAGCATGCCAACGGGACCCGCGCCCACGATCAACACCGGAACTTCCAACTCGCGCATACACACCCCCAAGATTGCTGACCGCCATCTGACATCCGACGCCACCGGACGCAAATTTATACATGTATAAGTCAATCTCAAATTAGGGCTTATACTTATATAAGTCAAACTCCCGAAAGCCGGACACGGCGGATAGCGCGCAGGGCCGCCATCCAGTGGGCAACCCTGGGTTGAGGTGCTGGCGTGTGGGAGAATGGCGGACCCGCCACAGTGTGTGAACGTGCCCCGAGCAACCATGAGCATTCTCGAAACCCGACGCCCCAAAACGCCCGCGCGAAAGCGGGCAGGCGAGGCATCTGCCGCAACCGCGGGGGCTTCCCGGTCCGCCGAGGTATCGGGGCGGCAACGGCTGATCGAGGCAGCGGAAATGGAGTTTGCGCAGAAGGGGTACGACGGCGCGTCCGTCCTGTCGATCGCCAACCGTGCCGGCGTGAAGCAACCCCTGCTGAATTACCACTTTGGTGGCAAGGAGGGACTTTGGCGCGCGGTCGTCGAAAGCGCTTACGCGGAGACCCTCAAGGCGTCAACGCTAGCCTCGGAGGCACCTGACGATGCCGACCCGCTTAGCCGCTTGCAGGCCACGCTGAGGGCGTTCACGGTCAGCAATATCCGTCATCCGGCGGCGCACGCCCTGATCGTCATGGAGGTTGCGCAAGCCAGCCCAAGGCTGGACTGGCTGGTGGACAACTACATGCGGCCGTTTCATGACAAGCTCGACGCGCTCATTGCCGACTGCCATGCGGCCGGCCTGCTCAAGCCTTACCCACGCGAACATGCCAGCATCATGATGACCGGCATGCTCACGGCCATTCAATCCGCCACGCATCTGGCGCAGCGAGTCTATGGCGCGGGACCGATGACTGCCGAGCAGACGGAGCAGCACGCGGAGCAGGCCATCGATGCGCTGCTGAACGGCATGCTGGTTCGCCGCGACAATCGCCGGCGGGCATTGGGCGGAAGGTAGTACCGCATCGGGATGCTATTCGCAGGATCGAGCATCATGGCGATGCATCGGCGACCAGAGCCTCATCGTGAGCGGCACCGGCCAGGATGCCGTCGAAATTGGCCATCCGGCGTTTCTGCCAGCCGGGTTGCAGCGACTGGAACCACGCCGGATCGGTCGGCTTGTTGCCGCGCCAGTCGACGATGAGGGCGTACGTTGCACGACATAGAGCGTCTTCGCCCATTTTCCCAGCTGCGGCACGACTTGCATGGCGGTGGCGCCGGTGCCGATGATGGCAACCCGCTTGTCCTGCGGGACCACGAGATTGCCGGACATGTCGCCGCCGGTGTACGCGTAATCCCAACGGCTGGTGTGGAAGGTATGGCCCTTGAATTGCCGGATGCCGGGAATGCCGGGCGGCTTGGGATGATTGATCGGGCCGCTGCCGAGATAGACGAATCGCGCCTTCATGGCATCGCCCCGGTTGGTCGAGACAATCCAGCGGGAGATGCCCTCGTTCCATTCGATGCGTGTCACCAGCGTCTGAAAACACGCATCGAATACAGATCGAAATGCCGCCCGGTACGCTGCGCGTGCGTGCGGATTTCGTCTCCCTTGGCGTATTTCTCGGTCGGCATGTAGCCAACTTCCTCGAGAAGCGGCATGTAGATATAGGCGTCCACGTCGCAGGCCGCGCCGGGATAGCGGTTCCAGTGCCATACGCCGCCAAGGTCGGCGCCTGTTTCGATGATGCGAAAGTCGTCGACACCGGCCTTGCGCAGGCTAGCGGCCAACAGGAGCCCGGACCAGCCGCCGCAGCCTTCGATGAACAGCACCATGTCAGACTCGACGATGCCGTCAATCCGTCGATCCGGCCAACCTCTCCCCCGCTGGCGGCGGTCTCGCGCTATCGATGCAGCGACGCTGCCAGGCTCATGAGATTCTGCGGAACAACCCGGATCAGGCCGCCACGGGGGCTGTCGATATCGGAGATCAGTGCGAGGGACAACGAGACCGTCAGCGGCAGAAAGAACATCACGGCCCGGGACGTTTCCGTGCGCGTGCCGTAGCCTTGCATCAGCGTACTGAAGAACGCAATGATGAGCATGAGGCCCCACGCCGATACGGGGATCCTGTTCAGCCACGCCGCTTCGGCATAGCCTTGCGAATTGATGACGTCGTTCATGCCTGCAACCACGAGCGATATGACTGGCGTTGGCTTGTCCCGCGCGACGCCGCGCACGAGCTTCCACATCTCGTCTTCCACCTGAGCCGTCGCCGTTTCTATCTCCGCGAGCTGGTCGCGGTCGCGCGTGCGGTAGTAAAGCAGCCGCTGATCGAGATAGCGGACAAGAAGGGCCTTGACCTTGTCCGTGTCGGGTCCCTCGATCAGATCGGCGCGCAAATATTCCGTACCGATCGCATTGGCTTCCTCTTCTTCCAGGTTCTTGCGCTGGTCGTACCGACCGACCGCCATCGACAACGTAAAGCCAATCAGCAGCGCAAGCAGCGTCAGCGTGGCACTCTGGACGATGTTGAAGTCGTCACGCGACTCGCTGGGAATGGGCCGGATCCGGCGCAACACCAGGGCGCCAATGGCGGTCGATGCGGTCAGCAGCGCCAACAGGACGACGAACAGGATGGCTGGATGACTGATTAGCTGGCTCATGGCGCGGGTGGTGCTGACTGTGCTGATGGCGAAAGGCACTATGGTAATTCGAACTGGCCGATCTGGAGATGCTCATCACGGCCAGTACCGCGCGCAAGCCGGTTCCCGGAAAGTGTTTTGCCGTCCCGCCATTCCGGCGCGCGCCGAATAGCACGCGCCGCAACGATGTGGACGGCTACACCCTATCCATCAATAGGGTGCATTCACTACCACGTACTGCGATCCCTGCGGCTGATACCAGGTGCCGCCGCATTGCTGATAGACCATGCCGGCATAGTTGACGGGAACACAGCCCGGCGGCACCGTGCGGACAATCGAGCCGACCACCGCCGCGGTTACCGCCACCGTCGCCGTCACGGCCGCTGCGGTCGCAACCGGGTGGTAGTCGTTGTCCCACCCGCAGCAGCCACCGTGATTGTCGACATTCACGTTGACGTTGCGATTCGAGTTGACGTTGACGTTGCGGTTCGCGTTCACGCTGTTGACGCTGTTGCTACGCACATTGTTGGTACGCACGTCCGCACGCCCGTTGTCGATCTGCCGACCGCCACCGCCTCCACCACCACCGAAGCCGCCACCTGCGCGCGCGCCGCCACCATGCCCGCCACCGCCACGCGCTTCCGCGGTGGGGACCCAACCCGATGCCGCCAGGACCAGCGCGGTCGTGCACACCGTGAACAGCTTGCCAAATGCGAATGTCATGGTGTGCTCCTTAACGGGATTTCAGAGGAACGAGCTCTGCGTGCTTGGCACCCGGCGGCGGTGCAAACGCGAAGGTGGAGTTTCCGAACTTCGGGCTCACGTTCCACTTGTAGAGGGTGATCGATTGCGGTCGTGCCTCGTCCGCGCGATTTGTGATGACCAGCTTGCGCGGTAGCGGGTGAGCCCCGGCGGAAATCCAGATCTGCCAGTCGAACTGCCCTTGCCGGAAGGCATAGTGATCGCACAGATCGCCGGCGATGATGTCCTGCCCGGCGTTCATCGCCGACGCCATGTTGTCGAGCGGCGCCGCGGGCGTACCCCAGAGGAACAGATCGGCAGATGGTATTTCGACGCCGAAGCGCTCCCTCAGCTGATTGACGAGTCCGCCGAGGTTATCGTTGAACTGCGCCTGCGAGTAGTATTTCTGCGCGGGCTGGTACAGCGTGACCGTCTTGCCGTCGTAGATCAGGTCACGCTGCGAACGGGCGCTGCGCATCTGCGCGCGAATCTTGTTCGGCCGCGCCACATCAAGATCCGCGCTCGCCGTGTGTTGCAGCTTCTGCCCGTCCTGCAGCACACGCTCGCCGGTCAGGCTGATGCCAACTTCAAACTGCTTGAGGGACTGCAGGTAGGCGCCCATATCCTGCAGCGCCTTGACCGCCGCCGGATCGACCGCCCTGGCGTCAGGCTGCTGCGTGCCCGCCTGTGCCGGAGCCGGATTGGCGGAAGCCGCGGGCGGATTCGTCATCTGACCGGACGGTGCGGGCGGGGAGCTGCTGCAGGCCGCCAGGGCGACAACGAGCAGGCTCAGGACTGGAATACGTGTCATATTGAACTCCAATAGTGAGGACCGTCATGGACTACGGCCTTGCGGTTCCACTGCAGTGACAGACTTCAGTTGATTGCGGGTAAATCGTCTGGAAGTGGTCCGAAAAACATCCTTTTGAACCGCTCCCGGCCAATGATACGCACGAGCTCGGCGACAACGCAGTACGCGAAAATCAACGTCAGCAGCAAGATCTGAATCGCACAGAAGCGCGCCCAGTTGATCTCCACAAGCAGCGTGTGATTGGCCGCCGTCAGACTTGGCGCCTCTTTCCAGAACTCGTACAGCCGCTCGAGATAATGCACGAATACCGCCACCAGGTTGTAAATCAACGTCTTCCAGCCGACGTTCCAGATCAGCGGCTTGTCGGGGAACCTGTTGATGAACGGCAGCATGTTCGCAATCAGCACCGCCTTGCCCAGGATCAACGCGGCAAGGAGGAGGGACGCCGAGGTGCCAAGCTCGATCCCGGCGCTGCGGACCATCAACGCCCGGATCAGCGCAACGATATGAAGCGCCACCAGGAAGAAGATGGTCGGTGGCAGCATCTCCATGAACTCATGCTTGATCGTTGCTATCGCATTGCTCATCATCCGCTCCCAGGTCTTTCACGGCGCGCGGTCCTTGCGAGTCAGGGACATTGCCGCCACCGTGACTGCTTCTGTTAACTGTCGGATTGCTCAGGTATCTGCTGCGCCCCGCTTTCACTGATGCAGCGCAGGCTGATCGCGGACCAGACAGGACCCGAGCTTGCATCCCCCGAGGTTCCGAATTTTGCCCAGACTCCGGCGCGATCCGAAGTCAATTGTTCTTTGTTCGATATAAATGATTTGCGCATCCATGATTTGCAATAAATGAATCAGTAAATTCATGTTTGTTGCGCAACCAGCAATTTGCAGCAGTTCCCGGTCCGAACGGCTTGCATCCTCCATGCGGTTCAGCTTGGCGGCAACGCGATCGCAACCACGCACCCACCTGAAGGCTCCACGCGAACGCGGACTGGGTTGATGCTGAACCTGTCATGTTGTACTAAACGTCGCGAATCGCGGCTGGCGGCACGTCTCGCCGGATAACGTTCACCCTGTCGGAAGCGCTGCGCCAACAGACTGAAACGTCGTAACCTATATTGACGTGGGGCAGCAACCGGTCGTTGGCAAGACAGAAGCAAGCCGCACCATGGCGGCACCGGTCAGTCTGCTGGGGAGGGAACTGGCAATGGACAACGAGTCAACGCCGGAACGCGGTACGCCGGCCGATCATCCGGCGCGGGATACGGCCCCCCGCCGACGCTGCCGTGATGGCGCAGCTTCCTGGCATTCTGGCCGGTGAGCGAAGGAAGCGCCAGTCCCTCAACGTCTGAGGAAACTGGCTGGACAACAGGAGGGGATCGCGGGTCCGGCCATTGTCAGGCCGGATGTTCCGGAAGAATGGGATTTGTCAACTTGATCCATGTTTGCCCAACGTAGGAGAAAAGTATCAGGAAAGTAGGACCTTTCCGCAACAGCACGCATTCGTCGCAACCTTGGTCAGCGGCACTAGACCCACCACCGTTGTGACATTTTGGCGGGTCAGGCAGGCGTGGATTGGCATTTGTCAAAGTACGGGTCACAAGAAGCACGAACCCGTCCCTCGCAGCGTCGCTAGCGCGCGGTGGAGAGGCGGAGGGCGGCGACGCCCCAAACCGTCAGCCGTCCGTACTTCGAAACCTAAATTCGCACTAGGCTTGGGCGCCTCAAACGCGGGACATGAAGGACTCAGACGAGTAATGCCTCATGCTCAAGGCCCGCGACGTAATGCTGCATGAGGCCGACGACGCGTCGCACGTAGGGGTCATCCGACTGTAACAGCCGCCGCATCAGGCCGGAATTCTTGTGAAGTAGTTCCGGCTTGGAGAAGCGATCGAACAAACGATCGAGATTCGCCGGGGCCAACGGTTCGAGACGCGCACCTAGTCGTTGTTTCGCGCGGAGGTACTCGTCCAGCCCGACAGGGTCGTAGTCAGCGCAGTGCAGAAGTCGAGTCGCACCGCTTGATTCCAGCCAGGCGAGCATCCGATCAGACGCACGACCGTTGTAGAGCACCGCTGCGTCCACGCCGGCCGCTTGCCAGTCATAGCGCAGGAACAGTTGCGGCCCCTCGACCACGGCCACGCACCCTGCCAAGGTCGGTACTTCCGCGGCGCCCAGGACTACGGAGACGCAACCTAACTGGGACGTTTGCCGCGCCGCGCCTACCGGGGCGCCGGCCACTGTCAGCGCCTCATCCTTGTAGATCCGGGCGTGAATGAACTCGAAGTCCAGGCCTCTGTTCGCTTTCGTATCCCGGAACTGAGCTAGGGCCTGAGTCCGTGCGCCCAACTCTGGCAAGGCGGCTGCCACCAGGCCGCTCGGGTATCGGTTATTGGCAAACGCCTGGACCGCCCTGTGATTCGAGGCAGTCCAGACGTTACCGCCACCGCTGCGGATTTGCTGAATGGCTCCAGCATCGATCAGCGGCGTCAAGATCCTCCGGCTGGCCTGGGACAAACCACTTGCCGGCACCGAGGTGCCGGCAAGCAATGTCGCGAGGGCCTTAGCAACCGGATCAAGCGGCTTCAAGGTCGTCCCCTTGCAGTTCCCGCCGGCGGACACGATTCTTGGGCTCGATCACCGCACGACCTTCCTTGGCCCATTGCACGTAGTAGAGTGTTTGAGCCACGGCTACCGCCATCGTGCTGGCGAGCACAGGCACGAAACCGAGAGACAGTGCGGTTTGGGCGAGGCCCTTCAGGTTAATCTCATCCACCATATTGCATTCATCGATGTAGAAAGGTACGGAGTACTTCCGATCCTTCTTCATCATGTCGCGCATCAGCACCATATTGACCAACGCTTTGATCATCATCGTGGTGCCCGTCGACTCGATGGTGTCGAGTTTGGCGAAGTGCTTGGTCTTGCCGTTGGCGTACTCGACTACGAACTCGATACCGAACAGTTCCTGTAGGGTTACCTTGCCCGTCGTGCTACGGATCAGCTTGGCGACTTCCTCGACGGCGTTTTTGGTCTCCGCTTCGCCACCAAACAGGCCGTCGGAGTTGAACAGTTGCTGGTAGCTGCGGATGCGATCACGGTTCTCAACTACCTCCATCGATACGGACTTGAGGTTCGACACGGGCACGTTGCTCAGGCGGCGGTTGAAGTCAGCCACCTTGTCTTTGAGGCGCGACACGTCGCCGAGCATTTCCCCGATCGACGACTTGATCTGCGTGACCAGGCCGCTCCAGAGCTCGTCGTAGGACGCCCGCTTATCGCCAAGGCTGTCCAGGGACTCAATTGCTGACTGCGCCTTCTCGTCCGGAGTCGCGCCTGCCAGTCCGTCGATCAAAGTCATTTCGATGAAGCCGAGTCGCTGCATCACTTTCTCGCTTGCGCTAGCTTCTGCGAAGCAGGCGCTTCGATAGCGTTCGGCGAGGGCGGCATACGGAATGCCATCGAACTGCGCCGCGTCGCCATCGGGCCACGCGCCCGCCGGTACGTCGAAGTTCTCGCGCATGATCTTGGCCAGGCGCCCAGCGATGTCGATCTGCTTGGATTGGGCTTGGGCAAATTCGGTCGCGAGGCGGCCTTGCCGGGCGGCAACGTCTTGATGGCGAGCCATCGCATCATCACGTTGCGCGATCAGTTCGCTTTCTTCCTGGCGCGTTCCTTCCACATCCCGTTTCTTCTTCAGGAAGGCGGAGTGATTTTCGATCTTGCGGAGACCTTGGTCGCGAACGGCTTCCTTCTCTTTGATGGTGCGCTGCAGGTTGTCCCGAGCAAGCGCGTCAGCAAGCGTCGCCTTGCGAGTCAGAATCTTGGCGTCCAACGCCTCAATCTCGCCATCGAGTTGATCCAAATCCGGGATAACGCCTTTCGCTCCGGCCACGATGCTCATAGGGAAGGTGATTCCATGCCCATCGAAGCGTCTTTCGTCCGCGTCAATCAGCCTGTCGACGTGGTTCAATGCGCCGACGAGTGCCGCGGAGTCGGTGACGGTAATGCCGTCTTCGCTAACTTCCTGCTCCAGCAGGCGCGGGTTGAGTACGCGGAAAACGTCCTTGACCTGATTCTCGCCCACTTCTTTCACGAGGTAGGCGCCAAAGAGCTTGTCGTGGCGGTCCCGCAAACGAGCTTTTTCCGCGCGCTCTGCCTTCAGCTTCGCGATGTCGCGCTGAATATCCGGCACTTTCTCGGCCGAGGTGTAGAACTTTGCCTGGAGCTGTCCGATCTCGTTGTTCAAATTGTCGATAGCGACAGCCTCGAACCTAGGGTCGAACTCCCGGAAACTCGCTTCAAGATCGGTAACCTCTTCGGCCGCCCTTGCGATGGCAGTAAGACGAATCCCAATGGCAATCTGCGTATTGCCGAGTTCGGTGGCCTCGCGGACCAGCTTTGCCTGGCGCTCCTCGAATTTGTCCGCCACGTCATCGGCTGCAAGCTTTTCCGCCTGGAGCATGCGTTCCTCGATATCCCGGGAAGCCAGAAGCGCCGCGTGCATTGGCTTGAGCGTCGCGCAGGTGCGTGCTTGCGTCTCCAATGCGGCCTTCAGTTCGTCGATCTGCGGTTTGATCTGCTCGAGTTGTTGGATCGACCGGTTTTCCTTTTCCAGCTTGTTGAAGCTCGCTTCGTGGTCCTTTTGCAGGTCAATTACGGGCTTCGTGAACTCGCGCCTGTAAACCTCGACCAAGGTCTGCTTGATGGTCTCCTGTTCCATCTTGGCCAGCTTGAGCAGGTTGCGAAACAGGTGGACAAAGCGCTCATGCGCAGCGCCGTCGCGAAGCGGCACGATGCCAAGGTTGAGTTGCCGGTCGTCCCACGTGCCTGTCAGGGAGTTGCGGAGATCCTTCGGCTCCATCATGCGGAAGTGCTTTCGCAGTTCGAGGATGTCAGCCTTCACGTCCTCGAAATCGCGCACTTTCTCGGCCTCATCGATGAACATCCCGCGCTCGAAGCGCCCAGGAAAGGCGAAACGCTCGAAGCGATATGAGCCAATCGGGCCCAGGCCGCGCAGTCCGACTGTGATGTAGCTGTGCGTCTCCGCCGAAAGGCACTCGAACAGAATATAGCTGGTAGGGTGCTTGAAGTAGTAGCGGCGGGTGTCTTCGAGGCTGTATCCATCGAAGCGCATGTCGTTCTGGTCCCCGACGAAGAGGAACTGTACCGCGGAGATGATCGAGGTCTTTCCGACGTTATTGCGGCCCACCAGATGGATTGACCCTTCGAAATGCACTTCGGCGTAGTCGTAATTGCCCGCCCGGATGAAAATCATCCGCTTGCAGCCTGGGGTAGTCATCACGCTTCTTCTCCTGCGTCTGCGGGCTCAGTATCGGGTGTCATGGTTGGCGTTTTTTTGGCCAGCGCCGTGCAGATCTTCAGAATGCGACGGGTCGGCGCGAGGAACTGGATCTTGTCGTCCATCACGCGCAAGAATCCAGAACGCTCCATCGCATTGATAATGCGCTTCAGGTTGTTCTCATCATCCCCGCCGGCCTGGCGCATGTAGCTGCGGTACCGATCGGATTGAAGATGGGGGAGGTCCTTGATCGCACGCACGTCCGAGAACAAACCGTCCTCAACACTGCTGTTGTTGTCACTGAGCCAGTCCACCATAATGAAGGTGAACAGGGCCGCCTGTTCCACGCTTTTGCTGAGGTTTCGCTGCTTCGTTCCGGCGAAATGGAAGAACCCTTGGGGATCGCTGACGAGTTCGTACCCAAGCGCGTCGAACAACTGCCGGTACCGCGCCGTGTGCTCCACCAACGATTTGAACACCTCACCATCATAGCTGCTGATGTGGCGGCCTTTCGTCAGGCTGTCAAAAGCTTCTTCAAACTTGTCGGGCAGATCCACGTTCGATCCTCAGAGGAAAGTAGGTATAGGCGACGGTGCCGAAAATCGCTTCGACTTCATCCTCGTCGTGAGCGGTCGTAAGTTCAGGGTGCTCGGAAATATCCTGGTACGCGCACAAGATCTCCGTTTCGGTCTGCGAGGCATAGCCCTCGAACAGCCAACGCAGGACATCAGGTACCGGCGACTCCTGTCGCAGGCGCTCAATGACCTCCTCCATGTACATCGGGTCGGGCGCGGTGGGGACCCCCGGGGTGTTGAGCGTGATCAATGGCTCGGGCTCGTCCTCGGCGTACTCTTGAATGCCGCGGATGTGATCTTCCAGCGCGTAGTCGGTGAATAGGTTCTCGGCAGTCCAGTAGACCGTGGGCATGTGGCGACTGAAGTCCCAGGCGCCGATCCCATGGCGGCCCGCGACGTCGAGCATACTGGCCACCGCTGCAGCAAGCTCGTGGTCTCGGCGCAGCTTGTTATAGAGCGGCATCACTTCGTTGTAGGATTCGAGGAATTTTTCGCACGAATCCCGCTTGAGTTGAAGCACGTGCGCACGCAGGCGTGACACTGGGGTCGAAACCACGCCGTCCGACATCCAGTCCGCATCGCGGATGATGTTGAGCAAGCGCTCCAGCAGCTTTGCCAGCAGGCCGTCGCGGTCCACAAGCCCCTGCATCGGCTTGATGTGCCGTTCATAGAGGCTCAAGATGAACGCGTAGCGCTCACGAAGGGATCGGTTGTCCTCCCGCATCTTGATCTCCGCTACCTTCACCAGCACTGCGGCGTGGTGGTCGGTGCAGAGCTTCTGAGCGCGCTGGAGATAGGTGACCAAGCGCAGCGCACCGGTATTGACCAAGGAAACCTCGCGCTGTCCCACCAGTCGGGCGAGCGCATAGACGTCCTCGTCCATATCAAGCAGCAAGCCCTTCAGTTCGCCGGGCGCCATAAGTCGCTGGCGCTTCGCGAGGTGGAGGACGAAGTCCGTGACAGCCGGCGGGATTTCCCACTCGCCGTCGGCTTCGGGCGAACGTTCGAGCAGGCCATTGGCTACAAGGACATCGGCGACCTCCTTGGGGGACCGAACGTGGTCTGGCAAAACGACCTTCAGAGTGTCGTAAATCGAACTGAGTGACACTCCGTGACCCCTGTGCGCGAGCGTTTCCAGGAGGCCAAAATACTCCGCCGCAAGTTGTAATGTTCTTTTCGGATTCATTTTTCTCCCGGCGTCAAACTGTATCCGCAGTGGCTAAGGAGTTAGGTTGCCGAGTCTAAACCAAATCGTGGCTCCCGCAAGCAATTTGCCGTCGAGGTACCAGGGCCGCAGCCCGGTGGCTGTGTGGCTGCGCCTAGGCGACAAGTGGGTGCCTCACACTTTCTCCACATAGATTTTTTGGTCGCGAATTTTGGCCAAATCGGTAGCCCGGAGCTGGACCCCTTACCTGCGGCCGTCCGGCTGAGTCCGGCCATGACGTAGTACACGTGCGCGGTTCGAACTACGCCGGTTTCATCTCGCCTTTGCTCCGACTGCAGTTGCGCCATTGGAGCGGTTACAACACAACAGCAGAGCACAGCAATCACAAGCTTTTTCATCTTCTGAGGGTCGAATTTTTTGGAGTCTTCGGCATTGCCGCAACCGACAGCCCCGAGGTTACCAGTGGCACGACCTTTGAGATGGCGAATCCAAGGCCCAACCGTGGAGGGTGCGAATACTCAGGCGGATAGTTGGCACTCGTAACACTCGCGCTGCCATAATGAGGCATCGGCGCAGCCGGCCGACGCACATTCAAACGCACCGAGGACAGAGGCCGGCCATGAAGTCCCATTCGTTAGTATGGTCCTCCGGGAGTCGGGCAGACGGTAGTCGACATGTCCCGGTAGGATGCTGCGCTCGCGCGAGGGTGTCGCGGGCGGGGTGTTGTGGTCGGTCAGGTCACAACTAGAATCAAGATGCTTCAGACTCTGGTCGTTAACGAGGCGTGTTGAAAGATCTACGCCGCATCAACTCTCAAAACACTATGGCCTTCCCATCAACTGTAATTCCTGCGTACCCGTATGAGGGGGGAATGTATTGGCTGCTGGGCGAAGGTTCCACTCGCCATGCGGGTGCTGCAAGTGCACCGGGGTATTACCGGAATGTTTATGGAACCAATCCGGAAAGAATGGCGCTGGAGGCTTCTGCGCTTGCGGCTCTCTTCGAGAACATCGAGCTCGCACCGGTTGACCATGCATTGCCAGACCTTCATACATATAGCAGCGGGAAGGAATACAAGCATCCGGATCTGAGAATAACGCGTTCGTATGAACTTAACGAATGGGCGGAAGACGCAGACCAGCTAACCAAGTATTTACTGCAGGCCAAGCCGGAGCTGGCGAATTTTCTTCATCAGGCAGGCATCACTGATCCGTTTGCTCAGGAGCATTTTGTTGCAAGGTTGATTTTGCAGGCCCGGATTGCGGTCAGGAGAGACGCGGTGCTGGTGGGAGATGAGCTTTTCGAGCGTGCGTCTCGGCTTATCATGCCCAGCATGGGAGCCTTCATCGAGGGGTGGCCAGAGGACCCTGAGCCGCCGGAAACGCTCACGATACCGAGTCGCTTGCTTAATGTGACCGGCCTATACATACCATCCTTAAACTTCGATGCATTCTGCGATATCCGAGCATCGTCGGAGATCTCGGAGTACGCCAATGGCTTTAGGACGGCGATTGGAGAGGCCAATGATGGCGGAGATTTGGAGAGCAATTGAGCTGCTGCTGATCCTGTGGACACCGACCTAAGTTTTTTGCATCTTTTCGAACGCGATCGGGCTGACATAGCCGAGCGTCGAATGACGGCGCGTCGGGTTGTAGAACCGCTCGAT
>JACXTT010000583.1_pt1 | contig 62768 bp, 46 predicted proteins | sample 9270951 | NCBI WGS metagenome assembly JACXTT01 (sample SAMN15532306, study PRJNA645909) | rock metagenome | isolation source: weathered quartz diorite | place: Puerto Rico | collected 2017-06-21
GCCAGCTCGCGCAACGCGTCGCGCGGCCGCCCCTGCTCGAGCGCGATCGTCCCGAGCCAATCGTGGGCGCCCGGCAGCAGCGGATCGAGCGCCAGCGCGCGCTCGAGGCGCACGCGCGCCGTGGCCAGATCGGCGTCCATCAGCGCGAACGTGCCGCGCAGGTGGCACGCGGCGCCGTTCAGCGGCGACGTGGCGATCATCCGATCCAGCTCGCGCTCGGCCGTCCGGCGCAGTGCGGAATCGGCCTCGCAGGCCAGGCCGAGCTGCTGGCGGCCTGCGCGGCCGGCGGGAATCAGGCGATACGCGAACGAATCCGCCAGCGCGCCGCATGCGCCACCGCGCCGCACCATGAGCTCGGCCGCGTCGTCGGCGAACACGAGCGCCCAATCACGGTCCCCGTCGAGCGTGTCGAGGAGCCGGTCGGCACCGACCTGTTGGTGATCGAGCAGAGCCCAATCGAAGCGCTCCCGCGTCTGGATCGTGCGCCAGCCCTCGGGGCTCGTGATCGCGGCGGCGTAGAGCCGGCGCTCCTCGGCGGTCGCCAGCTCGGGCTGCGTGCTCATGAAGGGCAGCCGCGCGCGGTCGCCATAGAAGCGGTAGGCCAGGTAGCCGCCGAGATGGAAGTGGTTGAAGCCGCGCCCCGCGATGCGGTGCGAAGCCATGAAGTCGCACGCGCTCGTGGGCACGGTGCGGGCGCGGATCCCGATGCCGAGCGGCAGCAGAGGGTTGGCCCAGGACGGCAGGCACAGCGCGATCGAGAGCGTGGCGGCGAGCGCCGCCCGCACGGCGCTCGGCCAGCTCGGAGCCGGCCAGCGCCGCGACACCAGCAACGCCTGGACGCCGCGCGCCACGTAGGGCGCCGCCACGACGGCATAGACGGCGAGGTTGCGCTGCGAGACCAACGCCAGCGCCGTGAAGGCCAGACAGGCGCCCGATTCGACCACGTCCCATCCCCGGCGCCGCGCGCGCCCGAGGAGCAGCAGCGGCCAGAGGAAGAGCCCGTTGCCGAGTGCGCTGGACCACGACAGCGGGCGCAGCTCGGCGATGGCGGAGAACATCGGGTCGCCGCGCCAGGAGAACGCGAAGCGGAACGGGCGCGCCAAGGCTTCCAGGCCGTAGGGGTTGAGCGCCGTAGCCAGGAGCGCGGCGGCGAGGACCATGGCGAGCCTGAGCGCGCGCCCGCGCTGGCGCCGGATCGCGGCGTCGGCCAGGAACAGCGCACCGAGCAACGCGCCGAGGTACCCGCTGATGTGGACGTTGGCCCACAGGCACGCCAGCGCCGGAATCCACCACAGCGCGCGCGTCGGCACCGGGGCCTGGCGATCGCGCTCGAACAGCCACAGCGTGAGCGCCAGCAGCACCGCGGCCAGGGTCTCGGGGCGCACGTCGGTGCGCAGGCGATACAGCACGGTGGCCGCGACCATCACCGGCACCGCCGAGAATCCTCGCGCGCCGAGGCGCCGCGCGGTGGCGTAGTCGAGCCCGAACACCGTCACGGTCGTGATCCAGCGCCACGCGAACAACGCCCCCACGCCGCCGGCGGCCCACAGCTGCCAGAGCAGCGCGCGAAACAGCCACGACGAGACGAACGCGGGCCGACCGTACGAGGTCCAGGTCCAGTGGTCTTCATGCGGCAGCCCGCCGTGGACGATGGCGCGCCCCAGGGCGAGCAATGACCACAGGTCGGTGTCGTAGAGCTGGTAGCTGGCCGAGATCACCGCGCACGTCGCGGCCACCAGGAGTGCGGCGAACAGGCCGGGATCCGCGACCGGCACGCTCGTCGCGGCGAGCTGCGGCGCGGGCCGGGCCCGGCTCCTGGACGCGCTCCGAGCGGGCGCGGTCGCCCGCCGCTTCATGCGCAGAACCAGCGCGCCAACGTCAGCGAAGCCGCCGACAGGAAGGTCCATTGCAGCGCGCCGGCCAGCAGCGGTTTCCAACCCGCGGCGCGGATGTCGGCGAGCCCGGTCTGGAGCCCCACGCCCGCCATGCCGACCGCCAGCAACCAGAGATCGGCGCGACGCACCACCTCGAGCGCCGGGCCCGGCAGCCAGCGGGTCGAGTTGAGCGCGGCGAAGACGACGAACAGCACCAGGAACCACGGCACGGGCGCCACGGCGGGCTGGCCCACGACCTGGTGGCGGCGCCGCTGCATCCACGACAGCCCGAGCACCACGGGCGCCAGCAAGGCGATGCGTGCCAGCTTGACCACGGTCGCGACGCGCGCGGCTTCGTCGCTGACGCCGAATCCCGCCGCCACCACCTGCGCCATCTCGTGCAGGCTGGCCCCGTCCCACACGCCGTAGACGAAATCGCCGAGCTTCAGCGCGGCGTGGAGCGGCGGATAGATCAGGATGCCGAGCGTGCCGAGCAGCGTGATGATGCCGAGCGCCAGCGCGGTGTCGCGGCGGTCGCTCTGCACCACGGAATCGGCCGCGACCACGGCCGAAGCGCCGCAGATCGCGCCGCCCACGCCCAGCAACAGCGCGAGCTTCTCGCCCAGCCCGAGACGGCGCGCGATCCACCAGCCCAAGAAGAGCGCGGCGAAGGTCGAGACCAGGACCACGCCCAGCGCCGGCGCGCCGATCTTCCACAGCTCCGGCAGGCTGAGCCGGAAGCCAAGGCCCGCCACCGCCCAGCGCAAGATCGGGCGCTGCGCGAAACGAATGCCGGGCGCGGTCGCGGCCGGAACCGGCGCGATCGTCTTCCACGCCATCCCGAGCAGGATCACCAGCAGCAGCGCGCTCCAGTGGAGGTGGTCGCGGACCCAGGGGACCTCGGCGAGCCACAGCGCCGCGGCCCCGAGCAACGCGGCCAGCACGACGCCGGGAAGAAGATCGGCGGCCGCCTTCAAGTCGTGTAGCTGAGGGTGCGGACCTCGCGCCGGTAGCCGCCGCCTTCGAGCGGGAAGAAGGCGTTGCAGCGCGTCATTTCGCCGCCGTAGACGTGGATCGTGATCGCCGGTGTCGCGTCCGGGTTCTCGATCATGTGGTACTCGAAGGGCGGGATGAGATGACCGGCTTCGCCCTTGCCCGCGAGCGCCACGGACTCGGGCGTGAACTGCAGCCGCTCGGCTTCGGGATCGGTCTCGAGGTCGAACGAGGTCACGCGGATGCGCCCGCGGTAGACGCACTCGACGCACCACATGCCGGCGTGATCGTGGAGCGGAGTTCCCTGGCCGTGGTCCCACACCATCACGACCGCCGTGTAGCGCCCGGCGGGGTCGCGATGGAGCAGGCGGCGCGCGTAGCGATCCGGGGCGGGCTCGAGGAACGGCGCGTCGAGGAATTCTTCGCCGCTCTTCACCACCTCCGCCAGGACGCGCTTGACGTTGCGGCACAGCGCATCGGGGTCGTCGTGCCCAACCGCCTCGTCGAGGCGGCGCACGAGATCGTTCACCTTGGGAGAGCGGTCGATCAGTGCCATCACGAACCTCCAGACCCGGAATGCTAACAGATGCCGCGCGCGGCTCGCAGCCGTCGCGGCGCTTCAGCGCGTGCTGTCGGCCCCGCTCCAATGCGGCGCCGAGGTGGTATCGCCGCCGGGCGACATCGCCGCCAGCCGGGCCCGAATCGCCGGCTCCCATGCCCCGGCCTTGCCGTGCTCCAGGATCTGCTCCCACACCTGCCGCTCGCGCCCCCGATCGTAGCGGAAGACGAACCGGTAGTCGTTGTCGTGGAACGGCCGCGGCACGATCTGGACCTCGAGCCGGCCCACGTAGGTGACGGCGCCGGTGGCGACCGCGCGATCCAGATCGGGCAGCGAGTCGGTCGGGAGCGGCACCCGCAGGTCGACCGATCCGGTCCCGGCCTGCAGGCGCCGCACCCGCGCCCGCACGTACCCGGGGCGGTAGCGCCCCGGCTCGACCGCGAACGGCAGCACGCCGTTCACCGCCTGGGCGAAGGGCTCCTGCGCCGCGGCCGCGCTCGAGGTCCACACCCGCAGCGCGCCGGCGACGACCGGCGAGTCGTTGGACGCGAGCAGGGATTTCTGCCACAGCCGCACGTCGACCACGATCAGCGCGCGCTCGGCGGGGCTCGCGTCGAAAGCGGATGGGGCGGCCCCGGCCAGCGACGGGGCGAGCAGCAGCCCGACCAGGACGGCGCGGGTCGCGCTCGAGGTGCGTGATCGGTGCATGGCGCCTCCTTCAGCGGCCTGGGGACGACTCCACCGTCGACAGGCGCGAGACGACGATGCTCCGCCACGCCGACAGGTCCTTGCGCTTGCTCATCGACTTCAACACCTTGCGCTCGTCGCCGGCCGACCACTCGAGCGAGGTCTTCCACAAGCCATCGCCGGCCAGGGACGGCATCGAGCGCCGGATCACCCGGCCCAAGTAACGACACTCGCCGTCCCCAATGGTGAAGGTCAAGGCCGGCAGCGAATCCGAGTAGACCGAGCACTGATCCTCGAGCTCGGCGCCGCGCTTGGGCAGCACGCGCTTCGCCAGCCGCGACTCGGAGAGGAAGACCATCGCCAGGCGATAGGTTCCGGGTCGCAGGTTGGTGAAGACCAGCGCGTCGCCGGCGACGCGACCGGGATCGGCCTGGTGCTCGCTCGCGGGATCGAAGCGCATGTAGGTCTTCGGGAAGACCCCGGCCGAGTCCGGTACGCCGAGCAGCCCGCCGGAAACGACCAAGCCGGTCGGCGGCGATTCGACGAACTCGATCGCGGCCAGGTCGTGGACAGGAGGAAGCGGCTCGGCCTCGAGGCCAGGACCGGTCCAAAGGGCCACCGCGGCGACCCCCAGGCCGAAGACGATCGCGCACTGCAGGCGGAGGCTCATGGCAGGAAGTAGAACGCGATTCCGAGCACCAAGTAAACCGCCAACAGGAACGCCCCCTCGAACCAGTTAGACTCCCCATCCTGGCTCACCATGTTGACCACCGCGACCGCGATGCCGACTGCCACCACCTCGAACACCGAGAAGCGCAGCGTCATGGGCCGCGGTCCAATGACGTGCGAGAGGAAGACCAGCACCGGCGCCACGAACAAGGCGATCTGCGTGCTCGACCCGATCGCCACGTGGATGGCCAGGTCCATGTGGTTCTTCATGGCCGCCAACACCGCGGTCGAATGCTCGGCCGCGTTGCCGATGATCGCCACGACGATGACGCCCACGAACACCGGCGTGAGGCCGAGCCGATGGGTCGCCGGCTCGACCACGCCGACCAGCAGCTCGCTCATCCAGGCCACGAGCAGCGTGGCGACCAGCAGCGTGATCAGCGGCCGCGGCCCGCGCCGCGGCGCCGGATGCGCGTCGTGCCGCGGCCCGGCGTAGAGATGGCGATGCGTGCGCAGGCTGAACAGCAGACTCAGGAGGTAGACGGCGAACAACACCAGCGCGATCTCGAGCGAGAGCCCGCGCTCGAGCGCCGCGCGCCGCCCCGGGCTCAGGGCACGGGCCGCGACGGCCCCCTCGGCGATCCAATGGAAGAGCGCGGGGACCACGAGCCCGACCGCGGCCAGAGCGAGCTGAGTCGCGCCCACGCCGGCGGCCGAGCGGTCGAACGTCTGGCGCTCGCGGCGCGCGCCCCCGAGCAGGATGGCGAGCCCGAGCACCAGAAGGCTGTTGCCGATGATCGACCCGGTCAGGCTGGCCTGGACCACCTCGTAGAGGCCGTGACGCAATGCCAGCAGCGCGATGATCAACTCGGCCGCGTTCCCGCAGGTGGCGTTCAACAGTCCGCCCACGCCGGCCCCGAGGCGCGCGGCGAGCCGTTCGGTGGATTCGCCCATCAAGCCGGCCAGCGGAACGATCGCCAGCGCGGCGAACGCGAAGACCGGCACGGGACCCCAGTCGAGCCAGCGCGCGATCGGGGCCAAGGGGACGAAGACCAGGAGCGCCAGCAGCCAACGATCGGGGGCGATCCGCGAGGCGCGTCGCATCCCGATCAGTGTGCCCAAGCGCCGCGTCCCGCGGCAAGCTCGCGAGCGTCAGACTCGCGGGCCCTTGAGCGGGAGCCGCACCGTGGCCACGGCGCCGCGCGCGCGGACGCGATTGGCGAGCGCGATCGAGCCGCCGTGCGCCTCGGCGATCTGCCGGCACAGCGTCAGCCCGATGCCGGTGCCGCCCGGTTTGGTGGTGAAGAACGGCACGAACAGGTTGCTGGTGTCGGCCAACCCCGGGCCGTCGTCCTCGACTTGCAGCGTGAGCCAGCCCCGCGCCGTCTTCCAGGCCACGCGCGCGCCGCCGCCGCTCTGGAGTCCGGCGTCGGCGGCGTTGCGGATCAGGTTGGTGAGCAGGGCTTCCATCTGGTCGCCGTCGGCGTGGAGCGTGGCGCTGGGGCCGCCGCTGACGTCCACCGCCAGTCGCGTCTCGAGCGAGATCGCGCGTTTGACCCAGGCCTGGACGTCGAGCGGCATGGGGCGCGGCCGCGGCAGCCGCGCCAGCCGCGCGTAGGCGTGGAGAAAGCGACCGAGCGCCTCGGCGCGGGTCTCGATCACCGACAGCCCTTCGGTCATCTCGCGCGTCGCGGCGGGATCGAGCGCGGCGCGGGCGAGCCGGGTCTGCAGGCTCGCGGCGATCGACTGGATCGGCGCCAGCGAGTTGTTGATCTCGTGGCTCAGGACGCGGATCAAGCGCTGCCACGCCAGGCGCTCCTCCTCGCGCAGCGAGTGGGTGAGATCGGACAGCACCAGCAGCTGGTGAGGCCGCCCCTCCCAGCGGTAGCTGCCGCGGCGCGCTTCCCAGCGCCCGCCTTGCCCGGGGAGCGCCAGCTCGATCAGGCGCGGCGTCTCGCCTTTCAGCGCGGGAGCCAGCCCCAGGCTCGCCGCGTCCGAGCCCAACGCGCGCTCGGCAGCCAGGCCGAGCAGCGCCTCGCCGCGGCCGTTGACGAGCCGCAGCCGGCCGGCGTCGTCGAAGGCGAAGATGGCGACGTCGATCTCTTCCATGACCCGGCGCAACAGGGCCGTGGCCTCGCGCGCATCGAGCCGTTGCTTGCGCAGCGTCTCGGCCAGCGCGTTGACCTCGTGGAAGGCGAGGCCGAGCGGGCTGTCGATCCCGGCGCCGCGCGCGCGGATCGAGTAGTCGCTCTCGCGCAGGGCGGCCAGCAGGTTGGAGAGCGTCTGCAGCGGCCGCACCACCCGCTCGCGCACCGCGGCCGTCACGCCCAGCCAGCTGAGCAGGACGATCAAGGTCAGCGTGACCCGCACCTTCAGCGAGTGCGGCGTGGCCCAGACGAAGCCCAGCGCCACGATCACCGCCGGCGCGCCCGCCGCCAGCGCCAGCGCGGTGAGCCGATCCTCGTAGCGCAGACCGCGCCGCCGGACCGCGGGCCGCGCCGCGCTCACAGCCCGTGGCGCTCGAGCCGCCGATAGAGCGCGCTGCGCGACAGCCCGAGCGTCTTGGCCGCCTCGCTGACGTTGCCGTCGTGGCGCTTCAGCGCGCGGCGGATCAGCTCGCGCTCGACCTCGTCCAGAGTCAGCTTCTCGAACGCGGCCGGGCCGCCCGCCTCGCGCAGCCCGAGCCCGATCTCGGCGTTCTGGATCCGCGGCCCGACCGCCAGCAGCACCGCGCGCTCGATCGCGTGCTCCAGCTCGCGCACGTTGCCGGGCCAGGGGTGGCCGAGCAGCGCCTGCATGGCGTCGGGCTCGAAGCCTTCGAGGCTCTTGCCGTAGCGGTGTGCGTGGCGCTGCAGGAACTCGGCGGCGAGGAGCGGGATGTCGTCGCGCCGGTCGCGCAGCGGCGGCAGCCGGATCTCGACGGTGTTGATGCGGAACAGCAGGTCCTCGCGAAAGCGGCCGGCCGCCACCTCGGCGTGGAGATCGGCGTTGGTGGCCGACACCAGACGGACCGAGACCCGACGCGTGCGCGAGGATCCGACGCGCTCGAACTCGCCGGTCTGCAGGACGCGCAGCAGCTTGGCCTGCTGGGCCAGCGGGACGTTGGCGATCTCGTCCAGGAACAACGTGCCGCCGTCCGCCAGCTCGAAGCGGCCGACGCGCTCGGCGCGCGCCCCGGTGAAGGCGCCGCGCTCGTGGCCGAACAGCTCGCTCTCGAACACGCCCTCCGAGAGGCCGCCGACGTTGACCGTGACCATCGCGCGCGTGGCGCGGGCCGAAGCGGCGTGGAGGATGCGCGCCACCAATTCCTTGCCCGTGCCGTGCTCGCCGGTCACCAGCACGTTGGCGTCGCTCGGCCCGACGCGGGCCACCAGCTCGAGCACCGGGCGCATCACCGGCGCGTCCGCGATCATGCGCGGCGCGCCGGCGCGCCGCAGCAGACGATTCTCGAGCTCGAGGCGCCGGCCCTGGCGCAACGCGCGCGACAGCTCGAGCTGGTTGCCGAGGGTGGCCAGCAGGCGGGCGTTGTTCCACGGCTTCTCGACGTAGTCGCGCGCCCCGCTGCGCACCGCGGCCACCGCGCCCTCGACGCTGCCCCAGGCCGTCATCACGATCACCGGCAGGGTGGGATCGAGGGCGCGCAGCCGCGCCACCAACTCGATGCCTTCGCGGCCCGACGTCGTGTCGCGCGCATAGTTCAGGTCGAGCAGGGCGGCGTCGAAGTCGTTCGACTCCACCGCCGTGATCACCGAGGCGGGCGACGTCGCGGTCTCGACCACGTAGCCCTCCCCGCTCAGCAGGAGCCGCAGCGCGTGCAGCACGTCGGCGTCGTCGTCGGCGACCAGGATGCGCGTCGGCGGGTCGTCGCTCATGGCAGGCCGGGCAGGACGCGCGGGCGTGTGAGGGCCGCGGGATAAGGCCGCGTGCCCTTGATGGTCCGCCACAGGATGCGGTTGAAGAGCGCCGCGTCGGCCCGATCTTCGCCGCTCAGGTCGAGGCGCGCCGAGAGGTGGGCCTCCGGAGTCTTGGGCGGATTTACCTCGTGCGGGGGCGTCGTCGGAGTCTGCGCCCGGAAGGGCGTGGCATCGGGCGTGGCGGCGAACACGCCGTCGAGCGGGCGGGCGAAGTGATCGAACTGAGACATCGCGCCGAGTCCCAACAGCCGGTCGATCGTGGCCAGCACGTCGGTGGTGTTGGCGAAGCGGTGCACCACCCCCGAGCGGTTGTAGGCCGAGATCACCAGCAATGGCGACCGATGCGAGTCGACGTGATCCGGGCCGTCCTGGGCGTCGTCCTCGAGCACGAACATCACGGTGCTCTTCCAGAGCGGCGAATGCGAAATCGCCTCGACGACGCGCCCCAGCGCCAGATCGTTGTCGGCGACGTAGGCCCGCGGTGTCGGCGCTCCCGCCTTGGCGCCCGCGGTGTGATCGTTGGGCAGCCGCAGGATGGTGAGCCGCGGCATCGAGTCGCCCGCGACCTGTTTCTGGAATTCCGCGATCCAATGCTGCGCGCGCGTCGTGTCGGGCACGTCCAGGTCCCAGCCTGGGAACTCCGGATCGGTGCACGCCGTCAAGGCGGGCTTAGTGCCGATCCAGCGGCCGTCGGGAGTCTTGTGGGCGAACTCGCCGTAGTTGCGCAGCGACACGCCGGCGCGCGCGGCGAGGTCCCACAGGTAGCCGGTGGAAGGCTCGTTCACGTCGTCCGCGGCGATCTCGCCGCGGTTCTCGCCCTCGTAGTCGTAGGAGCGGCCCCGGTCGGAGTAGGCGCTGGGCACCGTCTTCTCGGCGTAGTCGCTGGCGTAGGCCGCCGTCGACCAGTTGTGGCCGTCGGCGCTGACCTCGGCGTTGACCATGAAGCGGTCGAAGACGCCGAAGCGCTCGGCCAGCGCGTGGGCGTTGGGCGTCACGGCGCGCGGGAAGAAGACGAGCGACGAGTCGGCGTCGCCGAACGGCAGATCTCCGAACACCTGATCGAAGGTGCGGTTCTCGCGGATCACGTAGACCACGTGCCGGAACGGCGGCAGGGCGCCGTCGCGCCGTGGACGGTCCCAGCCATTCGCCGCCGCCACGCGGCGCGAGAGCCGCGGCAGGTCGGCCTGGCCCGGGAGGGCGAGCGCCAGCAGCGAGCCGTTGATCTGGCCGAGCGTGTACTGGCGCGCCTCGCGCGGCCCCTTGCTGCCGGGCTGAGTCCGTTTCGGGTTGGGCCCGGTGGCGCGGCCCTTCGCATTCAGCACCCACAGCGAGTCGCCTCGAATGAGCGCCGCGGTCGGATACCATTCGACCGGGAGGCGGCCGAGCAACGCCGGCTTCGATCCTGGGCCGGCGTCACGGGGCGGAAGATCGAAGAGCGCGACCGCGTTGTGGTCGGATTCGGTGACCAGGAGGCGGCGCCCGTCGGGAGCGAGCGCGAGCCCGCTCGGAGTGCTGCCTTCGGCCGGAGCGCCAGGCACGGCGTCGTCGATCACCTGGGCCACCGAGTCGCGGTCGAGGCCGACGATGGCGATGCGGTCGCTCGCGGCACAGGTCACGATGAGACGCCGGCGGTCGTCGTCCAGCAGCATCGAGGAAGGATGGCGGCCGACCTCGATCCGCCCCCCCGGCCGCAGAGTCTTGGCCCCCGTGAACGTGGCGAGCCACGAACCGCCCCAGGCCGAGACGTAGACCCGATCCTTGCGATCGACGACGACGCCGTAGGGATAGCGTCCAGTCGGGAAGCGTTGCACGACGCGCCGCGAGGGCAGGTCGATCACCGCCAGAGAGTCGGCCAGGTTCTCGGCCACGAACAACCGGCTGCCGTCGCCCGAGCACGCCAGACCCGCCGGGTAGACGCGTCCGCCGTCCTCGCCCGGCGGTGGGCCGAGCGCGAGGCTGTCCACGAGGGCGGCGGTGTCGGCGCGCCAGGCGTACTCGTAGATCACGTCCCGGTTGCCGCCCGAGACGAACAGCCTCTGGCCGTCCGGCGCGAACGCCGCGCCGATGAAGGCGGCGGGCTGGAGCAAGGTCTGGACGAGGCGCCGAGAGGCACGATCGACGACCTGCACCCCTTGCTCGCGATATCCGCTCAGCACCGCCACGATCCGGGTCGAGTCGGGTGAGAACAACATGGTCACCGGCATCGAGCCGAGCGGGGTGGCGGCGCCGATCGGATCCAAAGTCGCGCCGGTCGGGAGCCGCGCGGTCTCGGGGGGCGTCATGCATTGCGTCAGCACGATGGCGACGATCAGGCCGAGTAGCGCGCTCGCCGCGGCGCGACGACCGAGAACGTTCATGGGACACCCTCGCGAGGACTGGGCAATCGTCGCGCGACTCTGGTTGCCAGGCCCGCCGCGGTCAAGTCATGACCGAGGGCCGAGGAAGGCTAAGAGTTCGATGGGCAGGTGTGCTTACGCGCGCCCGCCCCATAGAAGTGCCCAGCAAGCCGCTCGTCAGCGCGCTACGCAGATCTGCCCATCGAACTCTTAGCCTTCCTCGGCCTCGGCCCTCCCGTCACTCGGAGCGCAGCGCGACCATGGGATCGACTCGAGTCGCGCGCTCGGCCGGCAGCCAGGCAGCGATCACCGCGGAGAAGCCGAGGATCACCGTCACGCCGATGAAAGTCGGCGGATCGGTGACGCTCACGCCGAACAGGACGCTCGCCATCAGTCGCGTCACCGCGTAGGCGCCGGCGAGCCCCAGCCCGACGCCCAACACGGTGAGCCGCAGCGCCTGCCCCACGATCAACCGCAGGACGTCCTGGCGCGCCGCGCCCAGCGCCATGCGAATCCCGATCTCCTGCGTCCGCTGCGCGACGCTGTACGCCATCACGCCATAGATCCCGACCGCGGCGATGATCAGGGCGAGCGAGGCGAACACCGACATGAGGGTCACCCACATGCGGTTCTCCCACAGCCCGCGCCGGATCGCCTCGTCCATCGTGTGCACTTCGTAGAGCGGCATGTCGGGATCCTGCGCCTGCACCACGCGGCGCATCGCCGCCGCCATCGCCGCCGGATCGCCGTCGTGACGCGCCACCAGGGTCACGCTCTGGAGCGGCTCCTGCATGTGAGGCGAATAGATCTGTGCCGGCGGCTGCTTGCCCTGGATGTGCTGGGTCACGTCGCTCACCACGCCCACCACCGTCTTCCAGCCGGTGGTGTCCTCGGGGCTGAGCTTGAGCCTCTGGCCGAGCGCCGGCTGGTCGGGCCACAGCGTGTGCGCCGCGGTCTCGCTCACGATCGCGACGTGTACGGCGCTGGTGTCGTCGTGGGCGTCGAAGTCGCGGCCTTGCCGGAGCGCGATACCCATGGTGGAGAAATAGCCGGGGCGGACCACGCTCCAATACAGGTTGCGATGCGGCGCGTTCGCGCCTTCGGGATCCCTGGGCAGCAGCGGCCGGCAGCTCCACGAGTTGTGACTCAGGGGCAGCACCTGCACGCTGCTGACCGAATGCACGCCGGGCAGCGCGGCGATCGCCGGCATCACGCGATCCATGAACGCCAGCTTGGCGGCGTTGTTGGGATAGACCGCGACCGGCATCGTGAAAGCGGCGGTGAGCACGCCGTCGGCGTGGATCGCGGTGCGCTGCTCGACCTGGTGCAGGAAGCTGCGAATCATGAGGCCCGCACCGGCCAGCAGCACCAGCGCCAGCGAGATCTCGGCCACCACCAGCGCGCCGCGCAGCCGGTTGCGGCCGCGCGAGGTGGCGCCGTGACCGCCGTCCTTCAGCGCCTCGTGGATGTCGACCTGCGAGGTGTGCAGCGCCGGCGTCAGGCCGGACAGGACGGCGGCGAACACCGACGCGCCCAGCATGAACAGCAGCGTGTTGGGATCGATGTCGAACTTCATCCAGAACGGCAGCTCGTCCGGGATCGTGCTCAGCACCAGATCGCGCCCCCAGACCGCCAGCAACAAGCCCAGAGCGCCGCCCAGGGCGGCCAGGATCAGGCTCTCGGTCAGGAGCTGGCGCACGATGCGGGCCCGCGTCGCGCCGAGCGCGAAGCGCAACGCGATCTCACGCTGCCGGCCGGCGCCGCGCGCGAGCAGCAGATTGGCGACGTTGGCGCACACGATCAACAGCACGAACCCGACCGCCGCTATCATCACCGCGATGATCGGCCCGATGTCCTCGGCGGCGGTCTCGCGATAGCTCACCACTCGCAGTGCCATGCCTTGGTTGGTCTTGGGATATTGCCGGGCGATGTCGGCGCCGATCGCCGCGATCTCGGCGTTGGCCTGCTTGAAGTCCACGCCCCGCTTGAGCCGCCCCACCGTCGAGAGGTAGCGCTGGCCGCGCGAGTCCTCCTTGGGCTCGAAGAAGGTGGGGATGAAGAAGTCGGCGGTCTCGGGAAAGCGAAACTCGGGTGGCGCCACGCCCACGATGTGGCGGATGCGGCCGTTCATCTTGACCGTGCGGCCGAGGACCTTGGGGTCGGCGCCGAAGCGCTCCCGCCAGATCCGGTCGCTCAGCATGATCACGGTCAGAGCCTTGGCCTTTTGTTCCTCGTCGGGAGTGAATTCACGCCCCAGCTCGGGCGTGGCGGCGAAGACCGCGAACAAGCCCGGCGTCACCCAGGTCGCATCGAAGCGCTCCGGCTCCTTGCCCAGCGTCATGTAGGCCTGGGTCCCCGCGTAGCCGGCGATGACGTCGAAGCTCTTCGCGCGCTGGCGCACGTCGATCAGGTCGGGGAAGGACAGCTCGAGGTTCTTCTCGTCGTGTTTGGCGTCCATCCACGAGATGTGCATGTCGCGCGTGAAGTCCATGTACGGCCAGGGCCGGAACAAGAACGCATTCGCGATGTTGAAGATCATGGTGTTGGCGCCGATGCCGAGCCCCAGGATCAGCACCACCACGCAGGCGAACGCCGGCGTCCGCCACAACGAGCGCCATCCCACCTTGAGGTCCTGCCACGAGGAATCCATCAGTCGCTCTCCCGATCGTCGACGACCCGGCCGTCGAAGAGGTGGATCGAGCGCTGCGCGTAGCGCGCGAAGCGCGGATCGTGAGTCACCATGCAGATGGTGGTGCCGCGGCGATGCAGCTCGCGCAGCAGCTCCATGACCGCCTCACCGTTGGAGGAGTCGAGATTCCCGGTCGGCTCGTCGGCGAGCAGGATCAGCGGGTCGCCGGCCAAGGCGCGCGCCACCGCGACGCGCTGCTGCTGGCCGCCCGAGAGCTGGCTCGGCAGGTGATTGACGCGGTGCGACATGCTCACGCGCTCGAGCGCCTGGGTGACGCGGCGGCGGCGCTCGTCGCTCCCCAGGCCGCGATAGGTGAGCGGCAGCTCGACGTTCTCCGCCACCGTCAGGTCACCAATCAAGTTGAAGCTCTGGAAAATGAAACCGATCTGGCGATTGCGAATCCGCGCCCGCTCGAGCGCCTCCAGCTCGTGGACCGCCCGACCGTCGAGCCAGTACTGGCCCTGGCTCGGCGAGTCGAGCAGTCCGAGGATCGACAGCAGCGTGGACTTGCCGCATCCGCTGGGGCCGGTGATGGAGACGAATTCGTTGCGGCGGATCTGGAGGTGCACGCCGGAGAGGGCGTGGGTCTCGACTTCCTCGGTGGTGAAGACCTTGGTCACGCCGTCGAGGCGGAGCAGGCCCTTGCCATGGGAAGCCTCTCCCGTCCCTTCCAGGCGGGTTTCGGTGGCGCTGCGCTCGGCGGACAGGACGCTCATGGCATCTCCTTCTGGTTCTGGTGTGACGGAGGAGCGATTCAACGGAGCCTCACTCGATCGGTGCGGTCCCAACGCGACATCTCGGAAAGGATCACGCGGTCGCCCTCGCGCAGCCCGCCGAGGACTTCCACCGCGTCGTACGAAGCGCGCCCGAGCCTGACCGGCACGCGCATCGCGCTGTGGCCATCCGGCTCGAGACGAAACAAGGGCACCGTGGTCTCGGCGCCGCCGGCCGCGGGCCGGCCCACCGACAGCACGTCGGCCATGCGCTCGATCACGATCGTGCCGTCGATGGCGAGGTCGGGCCGGGCGCCGCGCGGCAGCGACCCCGTGAACGTGATGTCGACCGCCACCGAGCCGTTCTGGACGCCGGGGTCGACGCGGGTCACGTGGCCGGCGACGATGCCGTTCCTGGTGTCGACGCTGGCCGGCAGGCCGAGGGTGACGTCGCGCGCCTCGCTCTCCGGCACTTGGAGCACCGCCTTGAGGCGATCGGGCGACGCGACGCGCGCCAGCGGCTGACCCGACTGCACCCACTGCCCAGGCTGCAGATCGAGCTGCTGCACCTGGCCGTCGGCGCCGGCGCGCACCCGCATCGCGGCCACCCGCTCGTTCTGGAAGCGGTCGATCGCGCGCAGCCGCTCGGCGTCCGCCTTGCGCAGCTCGATCTGCTTCTCGAGCGCGTCGTTCGCGACCTCGAGGCGCTTCTGCTCCAGCTCGAAGCGCTCCTTGGCCTCGCTCAGGCGATCGTGCGCGCGGTCGACGTCCATCGCCGAGGTCAGCCCTTCCTGCGCCAGCCGCTCGGCCACCGCCGCGGCGCGCTCGGCCTCGTGCAGCTCGGTGCGCGCGCTGGCCAGCGCCGTGGCCTGGCCCAGGCGCGCGCTCTCGAGCGTGGAGCGCAGGCTGGCCAGGTCGGCTTCGGCCAGTTTGAGCTGGCGCTCGGCGTCGAGCGCCTCGAGCTGCACGTCGGGATTGCTGAGCTCGACCAGCACGTCGTCGGCGTGGACCGCGGCGCCGGGCGTCACCAGCACCTTGTCGACCCGGCCCGCGGTGAGCGCCGTGACGTAGCGCAGCTGCTCCGGCACCAGCGTTCCGTTGCCGTGGACCTGCCGCACCATCGGCCCGCGCTTGACCGTGTCGATCAGCAGCGTCGCGCGCTCGATCTCAGGCGCCGCCGGCCGGAGCTGGCTGAGGCCGAGTGTCGTGACCAGGGCGATCGGGATTCCCGAGAGCAGGAAGAGGCGCGTGCGGCTGCGCTTCGGCTTGATGCGCGGAACGTCCAGGAGAGCCTCCGGGTGTGATTGCCCGAGCGGCCGTGACTAGAAGAGTCGTGCCATGGAGCACGAACGGCGGAAGCCATTGCGCCGCAGCGAGCCGAGCGCACGCCGGCCGTGCCCGAGGCACGAGTGAGTGACCGGTGACGGGACGAGCGTTTCCCACAAGCGGACACCGCTGCGACTCCCGGGCCGTGCTAGTCTGACGCCGCCATGGAAGGCGCCCGCGATCGGGAAGGATCCCGATGATCAAGTACCTCGGCAGCAAGCGCGTTTTGTTGCCGCGCATCCTGGAGCAGATCGAGCCGCTCGAAGGCGTGCGCACCGTGCTCGATCTCTTCTCCGGCACATCGCGCGTCGCGCACGCCCTCAAGCGCAGGGGCTATCGCGTTCATGCGAACGACCACAACGCGTATGCCGCGACGCTCGCCACCTGCTACGTGCAGGCCGATCAGCGGCGCTGGCTCACGCCCGCGACGCGCTTGATCGCGGAGCTCGACGCGCTCCCGGGGACGGCGGGGTGGTTCACGGAGACGTTCTGCGTGCGCTCTCGCTACCTGCAACCGGCGAACGGCGCGCGCGTCGACGCCATCCGCGAGCGCATCGCGCGGCTCGCGCTCGAGCCCGAGCTCGAGGCGATCGCGCTGGTGAGCCTGATGGAAGCCGCCGATCGCGTGGACTCGACCACCGGCGTGCAGATGGCGTATCTCAAGCGCTGGTCGGCGCGGTCGCATCAGCCGCTGCGGCTGCGCGTGCCCGAGCTGTTGGATGGCGGCGGTCGCGCGTCGTGCCTCGACGCGGTGCAGGCCGCGCGCGAGTTCGAGGCCGATCTCGCCTATCTCGATCCGCCCTACAACCAGCACTCGTATCTCGGCAACTACCACGTCTGGGAGTCGCTGGTGCGCTGGGATCGCCCCGAGGTCTACGGCGTGGCGATGAAGCGCCGCGATGTGCGCGAGCGCGGCAGCGCGTTCAACCGGCGCGGCGCGATCGAGGCCGCCTTACGCGAGGTCGTCGCGTCGCTGCGCGTACGCTGGATCCTGGTGTCGTTCAGCGACGAGGGCTTCCTCGAGCCCGATCAGATCGAGGGATTGCTGGCCGAGCGCGGCAGCGTGACGCGGCAAGTGGTGCCGCATCGGCGTTACGTCGGGCACCAGATCGGGATCTACAACCCGGAGGGCGTGAAGGTCGGGACGCCGGGGCACGATCGCAATCGCGAGCTGTTGTTCCTGGTGGAGACGGAGCGGGGGCACGGAGTCGTCGAAAATCGACCCGTCTCTGACGTCCTTAAGTACATTGAAAATGGCCACTGACGCGGTGCAGCTGGTATCGCGCGAGAGTCCGTGATTCAGACACGAGGGCCGAGACCACGCTTCGAAGGATCTCGGAAGCGGCTTGACCCGGTGAAACCCTCTGCGTCGTCGTCAGCAACCGATCAGGTTGTACTCGACACCCTCGCGCGCCGGAGACCTAGGATGCGTCGTGATTGCGCGCTCACTAGGTGCACGACTCTTTTCCTCGTGGCTGTCGTGGTGGTCCTAGCCTTGAGCGAGGCCCTCGCCGCAGGAATGAAGGTCAAGCAACGCCCGTGTCCAGTCAGGGCTGTTGTCCTTCGGAATAAGGGCCCCATGGACCGTCCTGCGGTCCTTCAGCTCCCGTATCGCAGCAGCAGCGATTCCAAGTCGACTCTCGGCCCTGATTCGCTGCGCTTGATTGCCGACGCTCCCGAGGGTCATCCGCGGGTCTTCGTAGAGGACATGCGGACGGGAACGCGAGACGACATCGTCGGTGTGTGGGCCGGCAGGCCGGTGTGGTCCCCTGACGGGCGCTACATAGCATGCGAAACGTATCCTTCCCAGGACCAGTCGTATCAGCTGGCCGTAGTCGATCGAGGCACTCGCAAGCGGATCGTCGTCGAAGCGCTCGTGGCTGCTGATGAGTACCGCTGGTCTCCGGACTCGCGGTGGATTGCGGTCGAGGGGGTGGAGAGGGGTACCAACAAGGTCGTGCTGAGCGTCTACGATGTCCTACACGGACGCCTTCATCGCATCGCGACTACCCATGCACATGGCAGCTACGGGCTCAGCTGGTCGCCCGACTCCAAGCTCCTTGCGTTTACCCAACCAAGCGAGGTGGGTGAAGACGAGGCGGTCTTGGCGGCCGACCTATAGGTCGCTTCGGCATCGCGTTGGTTACCATGCCGGTTGCGTAGTACGAAGCAAGAGATTGAGAGTCAACCGGAGTGGCTCTCGGATGGTGACCTGCTTTTCAAGTCTGTTCCACGCACAAACCCATACGCTGCTGGCCGCGAGCTTGTGCTCGAACTCCGACGTTAGTTCATCCTAGCCGCTCGATCGGGCGTCTCGCTTCGGGAGGCAACAATGCCGAGCGTGTCCGGCTGAACTCTCCCCGGGGAGAGTCGAGCCGATGTGACGTCGAGGTCGTGGTCGGGGTCGATCCCGATCAATCGCGCTCGCGCTCCACGTGCCACTCTTCCATGAACGCTTGCGCCAAAGCGCCCGCTTCCTCGACGGTCGCGAACCTCCGACCGCTCGCCGGCTCCTGCGTCCGCGACCAATAGATCCGGTACGGCTTCTCGTTCGTGCCATCGAAACGGATCGAGACGCTCCTGCCGGCCATCACCCCTCCTTGGGTTGTGCGCCCACTTCCACCGTGCGGAACAACTCAAGCATCGACTCCTCGGACGGAGGCTTGAGCAAATTCTCCGCCTGCTCGGCGGCGTGCGGATGCCGGGTGGCTCGAATGCTCTCCGCTGCGCCCGCGAGGTCGTAGTCGGTGCGTCGGAGCTCGACGCCGGGCCCGAGCAGCGCCCAGTAGGCTCCCGGCGCGCCGAACGGAGCGCCAACGCTGCCCGCGTTCACGACGCGCGTGTCGCCAATCATGCGATCGAACTGCATGTGCGTGTGGCCACAGACGACGACGGCCGCATCGAGCTCCGCGAAGAGCGGCGCGAGCCTTTCCTCCGCGGTCGTCTTCAGCATGATCTCGACCTCGCTGCGCGGCGTGCCGTGGCAGAAGAGGGCCTTGCCGAGCCCATCGACCTCGAGCGCCAACGTCCGCGGCCAGCTCGCGAACAGCTTCTCGTCCTCGGGCCCCAGCTGAAGCGCGGTCCAGCGCATGATCTCCTGATCCTTCTCCGGTAGCGGCCGACCAGAGGTGGTGCCCCAGTAGGTCACCGGCGCGCCGTTCAGCGCCGCACTCTGCGTCAGGACCGAGCGCTCGCAGTTGCCGTAGATGAACTGCACGGGCAGATCGATGGCGAGGATGCGATCGAGTGTCTCGCGCGGCCATGGCCCCGGCACGACGTCGCCGCCGATCACGATGCGATCAGCGCTGGCGCTCGCGACTTCACGAAGCACCGCCTCGAGCGCAGGCAGGTTGCCGTGGATGTCGAAGAGGGCGGCGATCTTTATCGACGGCAGCTCAGATCCAGGGCCCAATCCCTACGAGCACCCCATCGAGTTGCCGCAATTGAGGCACTTGTAGCACGTGCCATTCCGTAGCGTGATGTGGCCGCAGTTGTCACACGCCGGCGCATCGCCCGGGAACTTCGACAGCAGCGCGTCCTGCCCGGGATCGCCGTGGAACTCGCCCGGGGCGAGCGTGCTGGCCGTGGCCGAGCCGGGCAGGTGCTCGGCGGGCGGCGCGGGCTCGATCGGCGTGGTGCCGCCGTTGCCCTTCCGGTGCTCGCGCCCGACCGGGTGGCCGGTGGCGTGCATGTTCGTGGGCTGGCCCTGCATGTCCTCGGTGACGATGTGCGCGAGGTCGGTGCGGTTCAGGTACTCGACGCCGAGCGCGCGGAACACGTAATCGATCACCGACGTGCAGGCGCGCAGGTTCTCGTGGCCCTCGACGCGGCCGGCAGGCTCGAAGCGGGTGAACACGAACTGATCGACCAGGTGCTCGAGCGGCACGCCGTACTGGAGGCCCATCGAAACCGAGATGGCGAAGCAGTTCATCATGCTGCGGAAGGCGGCGCCTTCCTTGTGCATGTCGATGAAGATCTCGCCCAGCGTGCCGTCTTCGTACTCGCCGGTGCGGAGGAAGACCTTGTGGCCGGCGATGCGCGCCTCTTGCGTGAAGCCGTGGCGGCGCTTGGGCAGGCGGCGGCGGCGCAGCTTGGGCGGCGACGCGGTCGCATCGGTCTCGGCCGCCTTGGTGCCGGTGGCGAGCGGCTGCGACAGCTTGCTGCCGTCGCGGTAGAGCGCGACCGCCTTGAGCCCCAGCTTCCAGGATTCGAAGTAGATCTGCTCGACGTCCTGGATGCTGGCGTCCTGCGGCAGGTTGACGGTCTTGCTGATGGCGCCGGAGATGAACGGCTGCACGGCACCCATCATGCGCACGTGGCCCATGGGCGCGATGAAGCGGGTGCCCTTGGGGCCGCAGCGATTGGCGCAGTCGAACACCGGCAGGTGCTCGGCCTTGAGGCCGGGCGCGCCCTCGACGGTCAGCGTGCCGCAGATCGTCTCGTTGGCTTCCTGGATCTGCTGCTCGGTGAAGCCGAGGAACGGCAGCGCGTTGAACGGCGGCTTGTCGCGCTCGGCCTTGGCGATGCCGAGTCGATCGAGGGTTTCGTCGGAGATCAGGCCGCGCACGAAGGCGAAGCGCACGTCGAGCATGGTGGGGAGCGACCGCTCGATGCGCTCGATCTCGGTGGCATTGAGCCCGCGCTGGGTGAGCGTGGCGCGGTTCACGTGCGGGGCGCCTTCGAAGCTGCCGGTGCCGATCGCGTAGCGCACGATCTTCTGGATCGTGGCCTCGTCGTAGCCCAAGCGCTTGAGCGCCGCGGGCACGGACTGATTCACGATCTTGAAGTAGCCGCCCCCGGCCAGCTTCTTGAACTTGACCAGCGCGAAGTCGGGCTCGACGCCAGTGGTGTCGCAGTCCATCAAGAGGCCGATCGTGCCGGTCGGCGCCAGCACCGTGGCCTGCGAGTTGCGGTAGCCGTGCAGCATGCCGAGCGCGACCGCGCGGTCCCAGCTCTCGATCGCTGCGGCGCGCATGTCGCGCGGCGCGAGCGTGCCGTCGATGGCGCGCGCGGCGTCGCGGTGGAGCTTCATGACCTCGAGCATGCTCTCGCGGTTCAGGTCGAAGCCCTCGAAGGTGCCGGCGCTGGAGGCGATCTCGGCCGACATGGCGTAGGCCTCGCCGGTCATCATCGCGGTGATGCAGGCGGCGTAGCTGCGCGCCGCGTCCGAGTCGTAGGGGAAGCCCTGCATCATCAGCAGCGTGCCGAGGTTGGCGTAGCCCAGGCCCAGGGGCCGGAAGCGATAGGAGTTCTCGGCGATCTTCTCGGTCGGGTAAGAGGCGAAGCCGACCAGGATCTCCTGGGCCAGGAAGAACACGCGGTTGGCGTGCCGGTAGCCCTCGATGTCGAAGCTCCCGTCTTCCTTGTGGAACTTCATCAGGTTGATCGACGCCAGGTTGCACGCGGTGTCGTCGAGGTGCACATATTCCGAGCACGGATTGGTGGCGTTGATCCGATCCGTGGCCTTGCAGGTGTGCCACTTCTGGATCGTGTCGTCGTACTGGACCCCGGGGTCGGCGCACTGCCACGCCGCCTGGGCGACTTCGCGCCACAGCTCGCGCGCGCGCAGCGTCTCGTAGACCTCGCCGTTGGTGCGCAGCGTGGTCTGCCAGGCGCCGTCGTTGACCACGCCTTCCATGAAGCGGTCGGAGACGCGCACCGAGTTGTTGGAGTTCTGCCCCGAGACGGTGCCGTAGGCGTCGCCGTTGAAGTCTGACGAGTAGCCCGCGGCGACCAGCGCGGCCACCTTCTTCTCCTCGCGCACCTTCCAGCGGATGAAGTCGAGGATCTCGGGGTGGTCCATGTCGAGCACCACCATCTTGGCGGCGCGCCGCGTGGTGCCGCCCGACTTGGTGGCGCCAGCGCCCTTGTCGAGCACCTCGAGGAAGCTCATGAGCCCCGACGAGGTGCCGCCACCCGAGAGCTTCTCCATGCGCCCGCGCAGCTTGGAGAAGTTGGTGCCGGTGCCCGAGCCGTACTTGAAGACCCGCGCCTCGTTGCGCGCCAGCTCGAAGATCGACATCAGATCGTCGCCGATCGACTGGATGAAGCAGGCCGAGACCTGAGGCCGCGAGTAGGAGTCGACCGTGGCCTCGACCGCCCGGGTCTGCGGATCGAAGTAGAAGTTCCCGCCCGAGCCGGCGATGCCGTACTCCTGGTGGAGGCCGCAGTTGAACCACACCGGCGAATTGAAGGCGCCGATCTGGTGCACCAGCATGTAAGCCAGCTCGGCCTCGAACGCGTCGGCGTCCTCGGGGCTTACGAAGTAGACCTTCTGGGCTTCGCCAAAGGAGCGGACGGTGTGGGCGAGCCGGTGCACGACCTGGCGCACGCTGACTTCGTGCCCGGTGCCGGGCACGCCCGCCTTGCGGAAGTACTTGCTCACCACGATGTCGGTGGCGAGCTGCGACCATTCCGCCGGCACCTCGACGTCGTCCATCTGGAAGACCACCGAACCATCCGGGTTGGTGATCACCGTGCGGCGCTTGTCCCAGCGCACCTCGTCGAGCGGATTGACGCCCGGCTTGGTGAAGCGTCGGGGCACGCGCAGCCCAGCCGCGCTCGGGGCCGCGGAGCTAGCGGAGGATGGAGAAGCCATGGCTTTGTCGAGCATTTGGGTCATCGCGGACCTCCGTGTCTGACGCGAGAATGCCTTCCTTGAGCTCGCGATGCCGTGCCGGCCCTCGAGGGGGGTTGGTGGGCCGGCTCGGCCTCGCCCGCATCGACTCTGGCTGACGACCTGTCGTCTGCGTGATTGGGAAGGTGTTCGCCGCTCGTGCGCGAGGAGTCGAATCCTCTCGAGCGGTGCGGAGCTTTATACCACCGATGCGCGTCGTCGCATCAACAACGAAATTCATCACGCGAAATGCGGATGATCGGAACGCACCACGATTCCATCCAGCAAACATCGCGTCGCGACACGCCGCGGAAAAATCAACACGCGCCCACATGGCGGCGAAGTCGTTGCGACGAGAGCGCGCGAGCGACGAGCGAATTGGTCCGCCGCCGATCGCGCGTCTCGCTCGATCGAAAACGATGGCCGACTCGCGGCGAGGGAAGCTCACGAAGCATCTCCTTCTGGGCCACCTTCGAGGTGGGATCTCGGCGCTCGCCGTGGGGTCGAGCGGGCGGGCCGACAGGACTCTCTTTCGATGCACCAATCATAAGAAGAAACCGCCCAGGGCACAAGAGTGCAGTAGATGGTTCAAGCAAAATAATGCAAGCGCTTGATCGGTGTCGCCCCCGCTTCTAGGGCCCGGGCGGCGCCCCGGTCAGCGATTCGAAACCGAAGGGAAATAGTCGTAGAAGTAGGGATCGTTGAGGTGCGGCAGGTCGACCAGCCGCTGCGCCACCACGTCGTACATGCGCACGTCCCGCCCGCCCGTGGCCTCGGTGCTGAAAGCGATGTAACGCCCATCGGGAGAGATCGAAGGCAGGAAGTCGGCGAGGGGCGAGTTGGCGCCCGGCAACGGGATCATCGACTGGGTCTTGACGTCGTAGAGGTAGATGTCGATCACGCCGTTGTAAGTGCCGACCCGATTCGATTGGAACGCGAGGTAGCGGCCATCGGCGCTGAGCGAGGGCGCCAGGTCGCTGGACGAGGTATTGAGCCCCGGCAGCGGCACCAGGCTGTCACCCGGCACCGAGTAGAGATAGACGTCGAAGCCACCGGCCCCGCCGGCACGGTTCGAAGCGAAGGCGATGAATTTCCCGTCGGCGCTCAGCGACGGATCGAACGTGAGTGCCCCCGGCACGTTGAGGTTCGAGACCGGGAGCAGGCTGTCGCCCTTCAGGTCCTCGACGCCGACGTAGAGGTCCGTTCCCGAGATGACGTACTGGAACGCGAGCAGCCGGCCGTCGCCCGAGAGCGATGGATTGTTGAGGTTGTCGAGCGTGTTGGTCCAGTGCGGGATGGTCGTGACGCCGGTGGCGACGTCGTAGAGCAGGATCGACACGACGGTCCCGGTCGGGGCGCGGTTGGTGTAGAAGGCCATGTGCCGCCCGTCGGCCGAGAGTGCGCACGGTCCCTCGACGTTGGTGGTGTTGACGTTGGGCGCCGGATAGGCCGGGCCGCCCGTCGCCACGTCGTAGAAGTAGATGTCGGCCGAGAACGGCGGGCTCGGCGGGCGCTCGCTCACGAACGCGATCTTGAGCGGCGGCCGGTCGCCGAGGTCGATCCGGGTCGGCGCGGCGGACTTGGAGCAGCCGGCGAGCAGGGTCACGCCGACCATCGCCAGCGCACGACGCAGCGCGCGGCTCACGCGCGGCCTACTGCCATACGATCCACGGCTGGACGTCGGTCGTGGCGGACGACGCCGACGCCGAGACCGTGCCGCCGCTGCGCGTGAGCAGGTAGACGTCCATCGCGCCTTGCGTGCCGGTGCGGTTCGACTCGAACACGATCCGGTCGGTGCTGAAGTTGATGCTCGGGTGCCGCTCCGTCATGGGCGTGTTGGCGGCGGCCGGCAGCACGATGAAGGCCTTGGCCTGCAGGTCGTAGAGGTAGAGGTCGTAGTCGCCGGCCGTGGCGCGATCCGAGGCGAAGACCACGTACCGTCCATCCGGCGTCATCGAGGGATCGACGTCGCTCGCGGGCGAAGCGAGATCGGGGAGGTTCAGCAGGCTGTCGCCCGAGGCGTCGTAGACCAGCACGTCGTCGTTGCCACTCTGGTTGCGCGAAAAGGCGATCAAGCTGGCGTCCTGATTCGTGACCGGGCTCGAGTCGACGTAGGTGCCGGCGCCCTGGATGCCGGGCAGCGGCACCAGCCGGTGAGTGGTGCCGTTGTAGAGGCGCACCTCGCTGCGACCCAGGGTATCGCGCACGAAGGCCAGCTTGGTGCCGTCGCCGCTGAAGGCGGGATCGCGCTCGGGGCCGGTCGTATTGAGGCCGGGTTGGGGCAGCAGCGCCGCCTGGCAGCGGTCGTAGACCAGGATGTCGGTGTCGGTCGCGCTCAGCACGCGCTCGAAGGCGATGAAGCGGATGTCGCGGGTCATGGTGGGATGCAGGTCGGCCTGGCTGGTGCTGTTGAGGCCGGGTAGCGCGTGGTAGCCGAGCGCCTGGTAGTCGAAGAGGTAGATGTCGCCCTGATCCGCCGCGGGCTGCCGGGCATAGACCACCAGGAACCTTCCGTCGCAATCCGGCGGCACCTGGAAGGTGTCCTTGCCGCAGCCGATGATCGCGCCCAAGAGGCTGATGGACAGCACGATCGCACGCTTCAACGCTTCACGCCCCTCCGCGCCGGTCGATGTGAGCCGCAAACTCTAGCAGAGCGTGGTCGCCAAGCTCTATCATTCCGCCCGCACATGTCTCCCCGGATCGCGCTCCCAGGTCGCCGACCCGCCGGCCTGCTCCCTCTCGTCGGGCTGATGTTGCCGCTCGCGGCGCACGCGCTCACCTTGCGCAACGTCGAGCTGATGTCCCACTTCGACGACTATCCACCCCCGGCCCCGACGTCGGGCAACTGGAACTACTCCGCGTGCTGGTCCTACATACACCAGGACGGGCGCGAATACGCCGTCATCGGCACCGGCACCGGGACGGCGATCTACAACGTCACCGACCCGGCCGCCGCCTACCAGGTCGGCTTCATCCCCGGCCCGACCTCCCACTGGCGTGAGATGAAGCAGTACCGCAACTGGATGTACGTCGTGACCGAGGGCTACGGGGGCGGCGAGGGCCTGCAGATCATCCGCATGACCGACCCCGAGCACCCCGTGCTCGCGACCACCTACGCCGTCGGCTTCGCCCGCTCGCACACGGTCGCCGTCGACACCGCGCGCGCGATCTTGATCTGCAACGGAACGCGTTACAACGCCGGTCTGGGCGCCTATCCGTCCTCGGGGATGCGCATCCTCTCGATCGCCGATCCCGAGGCCCCGACCCCGCTCGCGGTGTGGCCCGACACCGCCATCACCACGGCCAACCAGGATTCGGTCTACATCCACGACTGCGTGCCGGTCGGCAATCGCCTCTACGCCTCGTCGGTCTACTACGGCATCGAGCGCATCTTCGACTTCTCCAATCCCGCGGCCCCGGTCGAGATCGCCGCCTGGCACTATCCCGGCGCCTTCACCCACAACTCGTGGCCCGACAAGACCGGCAACTGGCTCTACGTCACGGACGAGAAGAACGGCGAGCCGCTCAAGATCTTCGACATCTCGAACCTCTCCGCCCCGGTGCTCTTCAACGGCTTCACCGACAATCCCGCGGCCATCGTGCACAACGCGCACGTCAAGGGCGACGAGCTCTACTGCTCGAACTACACCGAGGGCATTCGCATCCTCGACGCCACCGACCCGGGGCATCCGGCCGAGTTCGGCTTCGCCGATTCTTATCCGGGCCCGTCGGGTAACTACGACGGCGTGTGGGAGGTCTGCCCCTACTTCCCTTCGGGCACCGTGATCGCGAGCGACATGGAGACCGGCCTCTACGTCTATCGCATCCACCGCGACTACGGCCTGGTGCGGGTCAAGGTCGTGAACGCGAGCAGCGGTCAGCCGATCCAGGGCATCCATCTCTACCGCGACGCCGCGGTCGAATCGCTCACCACCACCGCGGACGGCGTCGCGCTGTTCGCGATGGACCCCGGCGCGCACACGGTGACCGCCAAGGGCTTCGGCTATGCCGACGGCGCGCTGAGCCGCACCGTCTCGATCGGCAGCCGCGACACCCTGACGGTGGCGCTGGCGCCGCTTCCGACCGTCGACTTCACAGGCACCGTGCGCGGCCAGACGCCGCTCTTGGACGCCGAGGTCAGGCTCGATTGGACGCCACTCCACGCCCACACCAACAATGCCGGCCACTTCGCGCTGCACGGCGTGCCGGTCGGCACCTACCGCATCGAGGTCACTTGCCCGGGCCGTATCCCGATCCGTTTCACTCGCTCGATCGGACCCGGCTCGACCAGTCTCACCTTCACGCTGCCGCCGGTCGCGGTGTGGGATCCGATCGAGTCGCCCACCGGATGGACGGTCGGTGCGCCCAGCGACAACGCCGTCAACAACGACCAGGGCCAATGGATCTGGTGCGACCCGATCGGCACCTGGGTGGGACCACAGGCGCCGGCGACCGCGGCCGCACCCGTCGCACCCTCGGCCTTCGGCCGTCCCGACGCGTCGCCGGCCCACGGCGACCGCGAGTTCTCGGGGCTCTCTCCGGGGCCGGTCCAGCCCGAGGACGACCGCACGCCGAACGGCACCCATTGCTTCGTGACCGGACAGGGGATCTCGAACACCGACAACGTCGAACGCTACGACCTGGACGGCGTCACCACCCTGACCGGGCCCACGCTCAACGCCAGCGGCATGAGCGCGCCGACTCTGGGCTTCTGGTTCTGGTTCTACACCAGCACCCCCACCGATCCTGGCGACTACCTCGACGTGCTGCTCAGCAACGACGACGGGGCCAACTGGACCTTGGCGCGGCACCTGGTCGGCATGCACAACGACTGGGAGCAGGACGCGATCCCCATCGCGGAGGTGCTGGCGCCCACGGCCACGATGCGGATGCGCTTCGTGGCCTCCGATCAAGGCAGCATCTCGGTGGTCGAGGCCGCGGTGGACGACATCACGCTCTACGACGCGGCCAATCAGCCGCTCGGATCGTCGCCCTTCCTGGGCGACGCGCCGGCCCGACTCGGCTTGCGCGCCCCCTGGCCCGATCCGGCCGTCGGCGCCACACGCGTGGTGCTCGAGATGCCGCAGGCCGGGCACGCCGAGGTCCAGGTGCTCGATCTCCAGGGCCGGCGCGTGGCGACCTTGTTCGCGGGCGACGCCGATGCCGGCTCGCGGGTGATCGAGTGGAACGGTCGCGGCCAGGACGGCCACGACGCCGGGCCGGGCGTCTACTTCATGCGTGCCGTCAGCGGCGGGGGGAGCGCGAGTGCGAGGTTCGTGAAGCTGCGCTAGCGGGTCAAACTCGCGCCGTCACGACCAACGCTTGCATCGTGGAACGGAAGGGACGGTCGCCGCCTTCGCGGACCAAGGCTGCCTCGACCGCGGACACGACCGGCTCCGGATCGCTGATGCCGCGCTCGGCCAGCGTGAGCAACACGGGGTTGCCCCGCACCAGCCCGACCGCGAAGTCGCGCGCGCTCGAGCTCACGCTGTCCTTGCGCACCCGCTCGACCTCGATCGCGGCGAAGCCGGCGTCCTGCAACAGGGCTCGGATCGTCGCCTCGTCGGCGAAGCCGAACGGGGTCAGGTAGAAGCTCGGCGGATCGGTGGGGAAGAACGAGCCGATGGTCTGGTGCGCGATGCGCCCGAAGGGATTGGCTGCGAAGCTGTCCCAGACGTTGAACAGATAGCGCCCGCCGCGGCGCAGCACGCGCCGCGCGGCCTGCATCCCGGCGGCCTTGTCGGGAAAGAACATGATCCCGAACTGACACGCGACGGCGTCGAAGCTCGCGTCGTCGAAGCTCAACGAGGCGCCGTCGGTGACTTGCCACTCCACGCCGGCATCAGGCACCCGGCGCCGCGCCACGTCGACCATCGCCTGGTTGAGGTCGGTGGCGGTCAGCCGGGTCTCGGGTGCCAAGGCCGCGCGCAGGTGGCGGGTGACGATCCCGGTGCCGCACGCGACCTCGAGCACGTCGAGAGCCGGTTCCGCTGCGACGCGGCGCGCCAGATCGAGCGCGAAGGGCTCGAAGATCACCGGCCCCAGACCGCGGTCGTAGTGCTCCGGGATGCCGCCGACGAACGAAGCGTGCGTCGTGCTCAAGGCTTCATGCGGCGCACCCGCCAGGTGCCGAGGATGGGATCGGCGGCGTCGCGCGTGACGCGGTAGGTCCCTTCGATCGCGTCGCCCACGAGCTTGCCTTGGAACAGCGTCTCCGCGCGACACGCGCAGTCCGGATCGATGTAAGGATCGAGCACGCCGCTGATCGTGTCGCCGGCGGCGCGCACGAAGCGAATCGCCAGGGACTGCGGCAACGGCCGGCGGTTCGGCCCGCCGTTCTGCGCGTCGGTCGGGAGCTCGCGCGGGAACATCAACACTTCACCCGATGCGGTGTCGGCGCCGGCCGCGAGCTTGAAGATCACCGTGCCCTGACGGCCGCCGCCGTTGGCGTGATACTCGCCGTTCCACTCGCCGGCGAGCGCGCTCAAGCCCGACGGCGTGCCGACCACGGGAACCGGACGCGGCACCGTCGAGCACGCCAGGGCGCCGCAGGCCACCGCCACCATCACGAAGCGCTTCATCACTGCCTCCAAATGTGGGGAGCTCCGGAAACATACTCCAAACCCGGCCGCGCGAGACGGACCGCGGCGCGGCGGCTTGCAATCCCTCGAGCCCCGGAGCAACCTCGACCATCGTGAATTCCTCCTCGATGACGACGCGTGCCGCCGAGCGGCTGGCCGGCATCGCCCGGGTGATGTGGATCATCCTCGGCCTCAACCTGGTGGTGGCGCTCGCCAAGCTCGGCTACGGCTACCGCTCCGGGGCCATCGCCCTCACCGCCGACGGCATCCACTCGCTGCTCGACGCGGCCTCCAACGTGATCGGCCTGATCGGAATCTCGGTGGCGCGCCGGCCCGCCGACTCGAACCACCCTTACGGCCACCGCAAGTACGAGACCTTCGCCGCGCTGGGCGTGGCGGTGATGTTGCTCATGGGCTGCTTCGAGATCGTCACCACCGCGCTCGAGCGCCTCGCGCGGCCGCGGCTGCCCCACATCGGTCCGGTCGGCTACGCAGTGCTGGCGGTGACGTTGCTGATCAATTTCACGGTGGTCGTCTACGAGCGCCGCGAGGCACGCCGGCTGCAGAGCGAGCTGCTCGAATCCGACGCGGCCCACACCGGGAGCGACCTGTTCGCCACGCTCCTGGTGTTCGTCAGCTTCCTGGCGGCGCGCTTCGGGATCGCGTGGGCCGACGTGGCGGCGGCGGGACTGATCGTGATCCTGATTCTGCGCGCCGGACTGCGCATCCTCCAGGGCACCTTGTCCACGCTCTCCGACGAGCGACGCCTCGCGCCCGAGGAGGTCGAGGCGGTCGCCATGCTCGAGCCGGGAGTGCGCGAGGTGCACAACGTGCGCTCACGCGGCCCAGCCGACGACATTCATCTCGACCTCCACGTCCTGCTCGATCCGGCGACGCCGCTCGCCGAAGCCCACGAGCTCGGCCATCGGGTCGAGCGGCGCCTGCGCGATCGCTGGGCCGGAGTCTCCGACGTCGTCGTCCACGTCGAACCGGCGCTCGACAGCGAGCGGGCGCGCGAGCGCGTGGGCGGAGGATTGAGGGCCGAGGGATGAAGCGCTGGGCCGCATCGCTGGTGCCGATGCTGTCGATCGTCTTGGCCGCGTCGGTCGCGGCCCAGGCCGACGACGACGACGCGGGAGCGAAGGCGCGCACGTCCGGCGTGGTGGCGCGTGATTCGCTGGCTCCCGGCGGAACCCGCCCTCAGGCACCATACAAGATGCCGCCGCTGTCCAAGGCCCTGCTCGATCACATGCACAACAAGCTGGTGCACTTTCCGATCGTGCTCACGCTGGTGGCGGCGGTGATGGTGATCGTGGCCCGCAAGAAGCCGCAGTACGAGCCGATCGCCTATTGGCTGGTGTGGGCCGCGGCGCTCTCGGTGATTCCCGCCTTCTTCACGGGCAAGGCGCAGGAAAAGCACATGTACGGCGGGCCCAAGGAGTGGCTGGACGAGATCCACGAGAAGCAGGGCATCATCATCGCGATCACCCAGGCCGCCTGGGTGCTGTCGCTGCTCAAGATCCAGACCCGCCGCTACGCGTGGCTGATCGGGCTGCTGCTGGCCACCATGGTGCTGGGCTCGGGCTTCACCGGCGGACTATTGGCTCACGGTCGTTGATGCTGCCGGCCCTGGCCGCCCTGGTGGTCATGCTCGTGGCCGCCAAGCTGGGCGGCGCGCTGTTCGTGCGCTTCGGCCAATCCGCCGTCCTGGGCGAGCTGCTGGCCGGCGTGCTGATCGGCAACCTGGGCCTGATCGGCGTTCACGGGCTGGAGTCGGCGCGCGACCTGCCGGCGCTCGAGGTGTTGGCGCAGATCGGAGTGCTGCTGCTCCTGTTCGCGGTCGGGCTCGAGAGCGACGTCCGGCGGATGGCGGCGCTGGGGCTCTCGGCCTTCGTCGTGGCCGTGCTGGGCGTGATCGCCCCGATGGTCCTCGGCTACGGCGTGACGCGCGCGTTCTTCCCGGCCCACGACGGTCTGGCCGACTGGTTCGTCGGCGCCACGCTGTGCGCGACCAGCGTCGGCATCACCGCCCGCGTGCTCTCCGATCTGCGCAAGTCCGACAGCGCCGAGGGCCGCATCATCCTCGGCGCCGCGGTCATCGACGACGTGCTGGGACTGATCGTGCTCGCGGTGGTCGCCGGCATCATCCAGGCCGCGGACCGCGGCCACGCGTTCCATGCCGCTGCGCTGGCGTGGATCCTGGCCAAGGCGTTGGCTTTCCTGGCCGGCGCGCTGGCGATCGGACGCTGGCTCGCGCCCGCCGCCTTCCGTTGGGTGGCGCGACTGCCGGGCGAAGGCGTGCTGCTGGCGGCGGCGCTCGCTTTCTGCTTCGGACTCGCTTACCTGGCGGGCCGGGCGGGGCTCGCGCCGATCGTGGGCGCCTTCACGGCCGGGTTGGTGCTGGACCCCGCGCTGCTGCGCGAGCTCGGCGCCCGCGATCCGGAGCGGCGCGAGCTGGGCCAGCTCCTGGCGCCACTCGCCAGCGTCCTGGTCCCGGTCTTCTTCGTGCTGATGGGCATGCGTGTCGATCTGCGCGTCTTCGCGCGCGGCGAGATCCTGGGCTTCGCGGCGCTGCTGACCATCGTGGCGGTGCTCGGGAAGCAAGCCTGCGCGCTGGGCGTGATCGGGCGTGGCGTCGACCGCCTCGCGGTCGGACTCGGGATGATCCCGCGCGGCGAGGTGGGGTTGATCTTCGCCAGTCTCGGCGCGACGTTGACGCGGGCGGGCGAGCGCGTGATCACCGAGCCGATCTACTCGGCCGTGGTGGCGATGGTGGCCCTGACCACGCTCATGACGCCGCCGCTCCTCACCTGGCGGCTGGGCGGCGCCAGCGTGGGGCGTCTTCCGAAGCACCGCGCCTAGGCGTATCCTCGCCTCGTTCCCCTATCGCAAGGAGATTCGACATGCGCATCCAGATCCCCCTCGCCACGGCGGCCGGCCTCGCGTTCGTGATGTCGCTGGCCCTGGCCCAAGGCGCGACCGAAGTGAAGAAGCCCACCATGGCCGAGCCCGCGACCGCCGAGGCTCCCGCGGCGGTGCTCGGACACCCGGACAGCGTGAAGTGGTCGGCGACCACCTACGAGGCGGCCAGCGCCGAGGCCAACAAGAAAGTGCTCGAGACCGGCAAGCCGGCGCGCGTGACCGGCGAGGTGGTCGACGTCTCGTGCTTCCTCCAGCTCGGCAAGCGCGGGCCGGCCCATGTCGCCTGCGGCACCAAGTGCCTGCAGAACGGACAGCCGATCGGCCTGCTCGATGGCGACAAGCTCTACATCGTCATGGCCGAGGAGCATCACCCGCGGCGTGATGGCCAGACCGATCTCAAGTCGGTGTTCATTCCGCTGCTCTCCAAGACCGTCACCGTCAACGGCATGGAAGTCGAGACCAAGGGCTACCACGCGCTGTTCGTGAACGCGGCCGACGTGGGCGCTCAGGTCAAGGCCGGCGACGCGAAGAAGTAGACGACGACCGCAACGAAATCGGGCGACCGGACTTCCGGTCGCCCGAATCGTCGAGCGGTCCGCGCTCAGTCGTCGTCGCGGTCGTGGCCGTGTCCGCGCCCGTGTCCGTGGCCGCGCTTCTCCACCACGACGTCACCGTCGCGGTCCACCCAGCCCTTCTTCATCAGCCCCGGGGGCCCGCCGTGCGGGTGGTGATGCCAGCGGCGAGCCGGGACGTCCCAGATCGGACGCGGCACGTAGCCCACCTCGATGGCCCGGAACGGCCCACCCCAACGCGCCGACCGGTACCAGAAGCCGCTGTTGTAGACGTACCAGTAGACGCCGTAATGGAACTCGTCGTAGCCGATGCGGTCGTCGTCGCAGACGTACACCGAGGAGTTCGGAACCAGCACCAGGTGCGGTTCCTCGCGAACCACCACGACCGGCGGCGGTGGCGCGTTACCGATGTTCACGCTCACGCCCACCGAAGTCCTTGCTTGGGCCGCGAACGGGACCATGAGCCCGAGCGCGACCAGGAGAGAATCTCTGAGCTTCACGGGAGTCTCCTTTCCTCGTTCGGGCGCGCGGCACCAAGCGCGCGCCGGCCGCTTCCTGCCGAAGGGCCCGGATCTATCGAGCAGGTCGCATGCCAGCGGCCGCCGCGGGCCGGTCCGTTTTCAACCTGCTGCGGCCCAGTGGCTTGGATCAATGGAGCCGGGCCGCGTTGCACCCCGAGGCGCCGCCTTCGGGCCACACCGCACGCCCTTCCTGCCACGGATTGCATTCCGCACATCGCGAATCCCGGGTCGGGGCCAGGCGGCGGTGCGCTTCTGGCCGACGCATTCGGCCCCCCATCGGGCGGCGTTCGTCGATCCTGGCGTTGGCGCGGCCTGATTCAGCGCTCATAATGCGGCCCTTCCCAACGCTCCAATTTCTCTGCCCGGAAGAGGAGTTTCCGATGCACTACTTCACCTGCTTGCGACGAGCCGGCGGGAGCGCGCTCGCGACGGCGCTGATCCTGGCTCTCTTCGTCCCCCCGCTCCACGCCGCCACGCCGCGCGTCCACGCCATCGTGGGCGCACGCATCGTCACCGCACCTGGTCAGGTCATCGAGCGCGGCACCATCGTCATCCGCGACGGAGTCATCACGGCGGTCGGCGCGGACGCGCCGGTGCCCGCCGACGCGCGGATCTGGCAGGCCGACAGCCTCACCATCTATTCGGGGCTGATCGACGCCTTCGTGCAGCTGCCCGAGGCCGCGCCGACCGGGCCCCGCACCGGCCGTCGCTCCGCCCCAACCCCCGCGGCCGAGACACGCGGCGCGGCTCACGAGCTGTCCGTGGTGCGCCCCGAGACGCGCGCGGTCGAGCTGCTGCCCTTCGCCGAGGACCAACGCTCCGCACTGCGCGCCGCGGGTTTCACGATGGTGCAGCTCGCGCCGCGCGCCGGCGTGGTGCGTGGGCAGACCGCGGTGATCGGGCTCGGCGACGGAACCACCAACGACGTCGTGGTTCGTCCCGACGCGTCGCAGGTGCTCGCTCTCGAGCCCGCGCGCGATGGTTATCCGGGCTCCCTGATGGGGGCGATCGCGGTGATCCGGCAGGCGCTGATGGATGCCAGGTGGTACGCACAGACCAAGGCGATCTACGCCAAGTCGCCGCAGGGCAAGGAGCGGCCCGAAGAGAACCTGTCGTGGGAGGCGCTCCAGCCGCTGGTGTCGGGCCGCCAATCGGCGGTGTTCGTGGCCAGCGACATGCTGGAGATCCTGCGCGCCTCGACCATCGCGCGCGAGGCCGGGATCTCGGCCGTGGCCCTCGGCGGCGGCGACGAGTACAAACGCGTCCGCGACATCGCGGCGACCGGCATGTCGCTCATCGTCCCGGTCGCGTTTCCGGACGCGCCCGACGTAAGCGATCCCGCCACCATGCTCGAAGCCAGCACCGAGGAGCTGCGTCACTGGTACAACGCGCCCGAGAACGCCTCGGTCCTGGTCAAGGCCGGCGTGCCGTTCGCGCTCACCACGACCGGCCTCGAGGACGTGAAGAAGTTCCGCGCCAAGGTGACGACCGCGATCGAGCGCGGGCTCAAGCCCGCCGACGCGCTGGCGGCGGTCACCACGACGCCCGCCCGGCTGCTCGGTCTAGCGGATCGAGCCGGAACGATCGCGCCCGGGAAGATCGCGAACCTCACCGTCACCCGCGGCGAGCTGTTCTCGAAGAAGGGCAAGGTGGTCGAGGTCTGGGTCGACGGGCGCTCCTACGACATGGGCGCCGCCGGCGACAGCATCAAAGGCAATTGGTCGCTGCAGGTGGGCGATCACGGACGCTACACCTTGATGGTGGGCGCCGAGCGCGACACCGCGGTGAAGTTGGTCGTCGGCCCCGACACGCTGGTCGGACGCGAGGTCCAGCATCAGGGCAATCGGGTCGTGTTCACGGTCCAGCGCCGCTCCGAGCCGGCCGAGAGCTTCGACCTGTGGCTGCGCGCCGAGGTCTTGCAGGGCACCCTGACGTCGCCGGCCCACCCCGGCGCGAGCCATCAGGTCGTGGGGGTCCGGGCCAGCGACGACAAAGGTGACAAGAAAGAGAAGAAGCCCACCCACGTCGTCACGCCGGTGGTGATGGGCAACACCGAGGCCTGGCGCATGCCGGCGCCGGGGGCGCCCGCGGCGGTGCTGGTCAAGAACGCCACGGTGTGGACCGCAGGCCCGCAGGGCATCCTGCGCGGCGCCGATCTGCTGGTGCGGAACGGCAAGATCGCGGCCGTGGGCAAGAATCTCAACCCACCGGCCAACGCCGTGGTGATCGACGCGACCGGCAAGCACGTTGCCCCCGGGATCATCGACGAGCACAGCCATTCGGCGATCCTGGGTAGCGTCAACGAGTGCACCAACAGCGTGACCTGCGAGGTGCGCATCGCCGACGTGGTCAATTCGGAGAGCGAGAACATTTATCGCCAGCTCGCCGGCGGCACCACGATCATGCATCTGCTGCACGGCTCGTGTAACCCGATCGGCGGTCAGTGCGCCGTGATCAAGAACAAGTGGGGCAGCCCGCCCGACCAGTTGATCTACGCCGCCGCGCCGCCCACGGTGAAGTTCGCGCTGGGCGAGAATCCCAAGCAGTCGAACTGGGGCGCCGACGCCACCGGGCGCTACCCGCAGAGCCGCGCCGGCGTCGAGCAGATGATCCGCGAGTCGTTCGAGCGCGCGCAGGACTATCGCGCCGCGATGGCCGAATGGAAGGCCGGCAAGCGCAAGCTGCCGCCGCGTCGCGACCTCCAGCTCGATGCGCTGCAGGAGATCATCGAAGGCAAACGGCTGATCCACTGCCATTCCTACCGCCAGGACGAGATGCTGATGCTGCTGCGGCTGGCCGAGAGCTTCGGCTTCCGCGTCAACACGCTGACCCACGTGCAAGAGGCCTACAAGATCGCGGACGAGATCGCGCTGCACGGCGCCTCGGCGCTCGGTTTCACCGACTGGTGGGCCTACAAGTACGAGGTCATCGACGGCATTCCCTGGAACGGCTACCTGCTCTGGGATCGCGGCGTGAACGTCGGCTTCAACTCCGACGACTCCGAGCTGGCGCGGCGCCTCAACACCGAGGCCGCGAAGGCGGTCAAATATGGCGGTGTGCCCGAGGAGGAAGCGATCAAGTTCGTGACCTTGAATCCGGCCAAGTCGCTCAAGATCGATCAGCGCGTCGGCTCGCTCGAGGTCGGGAAGGACGCCGACTTCGCGATCTGGAGCGGCAGCCCGCTGTCGCCGTACTCGGCCTGCGAGCAGACCTGGATCGAGGGGCGCAAGTACTTCGACCGCCAGGCCGACCTGGCGGGCCGTGCCGCGCTGGCCGACGAGCGCGACCAGCTGCTCGCGCTCGCCCGTAGCGCCGACAAGGAATCGAGCAGCGGCGGGGGGCGGCGCTGGCCGCCGCGCTATCTCGACGAGGCGAGCCTCGGCGGCAACGACTGCGAGGGACGTGAAGGGAGCTTCATCTCCGAGACCGAGGCGCGAGCGCGCCGCGAGGCCCAGGGGGTGGAGCGATGAACCGGCTGACCGATGTCTTCACGCTCTTCCTGCTCGGCGTGGCGATGGCGTCCGCGGCCCAGGCCGAGACCATGGCGTTCACGCACGCCATCGTGCATCCGGCCAGTGGGCCGGCGATCGAGAACGCCACCGTGGTGGTCCAGAACGGCAAGATCCTCTCGGTCGGCGCGGAGCCCGCTCCCGCCGGCGCCACCGTCGTCGACTGCTCCGGCAAGCATCTGTGGCCGGGCTTCGTCGCACCCTGGACCGCGCTCGGCCTGGTCGAAGTCGGCAGCGTGCGCGGGACCGTCGACGCGGCCGAGACCGGCGCCATCAATCCCAACGTCCGTGCCGACGTCGAGATCAATCCCGACAGCGAGCTGCTGCCGGTCGCGCGCTTCAACGGCATCACCAGCGCCGTGGTCGTGCCGGAGCCCGAGAACACCACCGGCGGCATCAGCGGAGCCTCCGCGCTCATCCATCTCGACGGCTGGACGCGCGAGGACATGACGCTCAAGACGCCGCTGGCGCTGCACGTCTACTGGCCGGCGATGGGCATCAATCGCGGCGTGTTCGAGACGCGCTCCGAGGAGGACCAGAAGAAGGCGCGCGACCAGGCGATCAAGGCGATCGCCGACGCCTTCGACGATGCCCACGCCTACCTCAAGGCGCGCGAAGCCGAGGGCAAGAGCGGAGTGCCGCGCCACGACCAGGACGTGCGCTGGGACGCCATGGCGAAGGCGCTGCGCGGAGAGATTCCCGTCGTGTTCCACGCCGCGGCCCTGAACCAGATCCAGGCGTCGCTCAAGTTCGCCGACGAACAAGGACTCAAGAACGTCGTGATCGCGGACGGCTACGACGCATGGCGCGTAGCCGACGAGCTCAAGCGTCGCGGCGTGGCCGTGGTGCTGGGCGCGGCGCAATCGTTGCCGCGGCGCAGCTACGAGCCCTACGACCAAGGCATGACCCAGGCCGCGAGGCTGTTGGCCGCCGGTGTGCGTTTCTGCATCTCGGATGGCGGGGGCAACGGCAATGCCTCCAACGCGCGCAATCTGCCCTACGAGGCGGCCTACGCCGCCGCCTATGGACTGCCGCACGACGAAGCCTTGAAGGCGGTCACGCTCTATCCGGCGCAGATCTTTGGCGTCGCCGATCGCGTCGGCTCGATCGAGCCCGGCAAGATCGCCGACCTGGTGATCGGCGACGGCGATCCGCTCGAGATCGAGACTCACGTCGAGCAGGTCTACATCGCCGGCAAGGCGGTCTCGATGGAGAACCGCCAGACCCGGCTGTTCCACAGGTACGACGCGCGTCCGCGCGGACCGAAGGCGCGGCCACGAGCGAGCCAGACGACGTCGATGCGCTGAGACGACCGGGAGGTGGGCCGCCCACGGAGCGGGCGCCTGAACCGCAGGGACGCTCCTCGCAGGAAGGAGAGCTTCACGATGGCGACCGTGACCCAACATGCTCCCGGCACCTTCTGCTGGCCGGAGCTGGCTACCCTCGATCAAAACGCGGCGAAAGGCTTCTACACGTCGCTCTTCGATTGGACCTTCGCCGACGCCGACATGGGTCCCGGAGGCGTGTACACGATCTTCAAGTCCGATGGCCGCGACGTGGCCGCGCTCTACACGATGCGGGAGGAAGAGCGCAGGATGGCGCCGCCGCACTGGAACGCCTACGTCTCGGTGGAGAATGCCGACCGATCCACGGCCCGCGCCAAGGAGCTCGGCGCCACCGTCCTGTCGGGACCGTTCGACGTCATGGAGGCCGGCCGCATGGCGATCCTCCAGGATCCCACCGGGGCGGTGTTCAACCTCTGGGAGGCCAGGAAGAGCATCGGCGTCGGCAAGATCGACGAGCCGAATTCGCTGTGTTGGACCGAGCTCATGACCAAGGACGCGGCGCGGGCGGCGGAGTTCTACTCGCAGCTGCTGCCGTGGAAGACCGAGAAGATGAGCGGCACGCCGGGTGTCGACTACACGCTCTTCACCCGGGGCGACGCGAAGGCCGGCGGGATGATGCAGATGGGGCCGGAGATGGCGTCGGCGCCGACCCATTGGCTCAGCTACTTCATGGTCGACGACACCGACGCCAAGGTCGCGAAGGCGCAGGCGCTGGGTGCCAAGCAGGTCATCGTCCCGCCCCAGAACATTCCCAACGTCGGGCGCTTCGCGATCCTGATGGACAGCCAGGGCGCGGGGTTCGGGATCCTCGGGCCAGAGAAGAAGTAGACGTCGATTCGACCGTCCGCGGCCCCCACGCGAAGGCCCCGGGTTCTCCCCCGGGGCCTTCTGCCGTTCGTGACGCGGCGGCCACCTCCCACAGGAAGCAGCCGCCGCGGATCTGCCCTTGGATTCAGGGCCCGGGCCTCACTTCAAGTAGACCACCCGGATGGTGCGCTGCTGGTCGGCCACCTGAGCGTGGATGAAGTAAACGCCCATGTGGGCATGAGTGCCGTCATCCTCTCGACCGTCCCACGAAACCTCGTAGCGTCCGGCCGTTTGGAAGGTGTTCACCAAGCCACGTACGCGTCGGCCGGCCAGGTCGTACACGCCGACGTCGACGTGACCTCCCGCCTCTCCGACCGCGTAGGCCATGCGCGTGGCATCGAAGAACGGATTCGGCGTCGGCCGATAGAACCCGATGCCGATCTCCTCGCTCGAGGCCACCGTCGCCCCGCCCACGCAATTGGTCAGGTTCAGGCCGTCCGGATCCGCATCGACCTGCGACCCGCCGATGAACGTGGCGAAGTCATAGTGGATCGACGTGTTCTTGCTCGCGCTCTGGCCCTTGATGCTGTTGGCGTCGTACTTCACCTGGACGATGAACACCTGGCCGATCGACGCGCCATTGATGGTCACCGACACCTGACCGTTGGCCACCGAGTTGAGCGTCGCGTTCGCGTAGGTGTTGCAGGCCCCGTCGTAAACGGTGACCTGGTTGCCCTGCACCACGCCGAAGAACGCGAAAGCCGGCGTCGCCGTCTGGGTGATGTTGACCGTGAAGCTGCCGCTCACCTGCGACGTCACCTTGGTGAAGTAGAAGAACACGCCCGGTGCGACGTTGTTGATCTTGCCGCTCTTGAGGCCGAAGCAGAGCCCCGTGATGTCGCCGGCCGTGCCGTTGATGAAGTCGCTGCACGTGGTCTGGGTCGGCGCGATCTTGCCGCACGAAGGCGAGGTGATGGTCTGCCCGGTGCTCGCCGTACAGCCGTTGGCGTCGGTGACCGTCACCGAGTAGCTGCCGGCACCCAGGCCGCTGCGGTCCTCCGTGGTCGGGCCGTCGCCCCACTTGAAGGCGTAAGGCGTCGTCCCGCCCGTCACCGTCACGTCGATCGAGCCGAGCGCACCCTGGCAGGTGACGTCGGTCTTGGTCGAAGTCGCGACGAGTTGATCCGGCTGGCCGATGGTCGCTCCGGTGGTGGCCGTACAGCCGTGGGCGTCGGTGACCGTCACCGAGTAGCTGCCGGCCGCGAGACCGCTGCGGTCCTCGGTGGTCGGGCCATCGCCCCACTTGAAGCTATAAGGAGGCGTCCCGCCGGTCTCCGACACGTCGATCGAGCCGTCGCTGCCGCCGTGGCACTTCACGTCGACGTGGGTCGCGCTCGCGGTCAGCAGATCCGGCTGCGTGATCGTCGCACCCGTCGTCGCGGTGCAACCGTGGGCGTCGGTGACCGTCACCGAGTAGCTGCCCGCGGCCAACCCGCTGCGATCCTCGCTGGTCGGACCATCCCCCCACTTGTAGCTGTAAGGCGTGGTCCCGCCCGTCACGGTGACGTCGATCGAGCCGGTGCTGGCGCCGTGGCACAGGACGTCCACGTGGGTCTGGCTCGCCACCAACAGATTGGGCTGGCCGATGGTCGCTCCGGTGGTCGCGGTGCAACCGTTGGCGTCCGTGACCGTCACCGAATAGCTCCCGATCGGCAGTCCGCTACGATCCTCCGACGTCGGTCCGTCCGCCCACTTGAAGCTGTAAGGCGGTGTTCCGCCACTCGCCGTCACGTCGATCGAGCCGTCGCTGCCGTTGAAGCACTTGACGTCGACATGGGTCGCGCTCGCCTGCAGCAACGTCGGTTGGTTGATGGTCGCGCCGGTGGTCGCCTTGCAGCCGTTGGCGTCGGTGACCGTCACCGAATAGCTCCCGGCCGCGAGACCGCTGCGGTCCTCGGTGGTCGGGCCGTCCGCCCACTTGAAGCTGTAAGGCGTCGTGCCGCCGGTCACGGTCACGTCGATCGAGCCGTCGCTCCCGTTGAAGCACTTGACGTCGCCGTGGGTCGCGCTGGCCTGGAGGGTGGTGGCTTCATTGATCGTCGCGCCGCTGGTGGTGGTGCAACCGTTGGCGTCGGTGATCGTCACGGAGTAGCTGCCGGCCGTCAGACCGCTGCGATCCTCGGTGGTCGGGCCGTCCGCCCACTTGAAGCTGTAGGGGGTCGTCCCGCCGGTCACCGTCACGTCGATCGCGCCGTCGTTCCCGCCATTGCACTTGACGTCGGTGTGGGTGGCGCTCGCCTGGAGCTGCGGCGGCTGGCCGATGGTCGCCCCGGTCGTCGCGGTGCAACCGTTCGCATCCGTGACCGTCACCGAGTAGCTCCCAGCCGACAGGCCCGTGCGATCCTCGGTGGTCGGGCCGTCCGCCCACTTGAAGCTATAGGGCGTGGTGCCGCCGGTTGCCGTCACGTCGATCGAACCGTCGCTTCCGTTGAAGCACTTGACGTCGACGGAGGTCTCACTCGCCTGCAGCAACGTCGGTTGGTTGATGGTGGCTCCGGTGGTCGCGGTGCAGCCGTTGGCGTCGGTGACCGTGACGGAATAGCCGCCGGCCGCCAGACCGCTGCGATCCTCGGTGGTCGGCCCATCCGCCCACTTGAAGCTGTACGGCGTCGTGCCCCCGGTCACCGTCACGTCGATCGAGCCGGTGCTGTTGCCGAAACACTTGACGTCGACGGAGGTCTCACTCGCCTGCAGCAACGTCGGCTGGTTGATCGTCGCGCCGGTGGTGGCGGTGCAGCCGTGAGCGTCGGTGACCGTGACCGAGTAGCTGCCGGCCGCCAGACCGCTGCGATCCTCGGTGGTCGGGCCGTCCCCCCACTTGAAACTGTAGGGCGTCGTGCCGCCGGTCACCGTCACGTCGATCGAGCCGGTGCTGTTGCCGTTGCACTTCACGTCGATGTGGGTCTGACTCGCCATCAGCTGGGTCGGCTGGCCGATGGTCGCCCCGGTGGTGGCGGTGCAACCGTTGGCGTCGGTGACCGTCACCGAGTAGCTGCCGGCCGCGAGACCGCTGCGATCCTCGGTGGTCGGGCCGTCCGCCCACTTGAACGTGTAAGGCGTCTTGCCGCCCGTCACCGTCACGTCGATCGAGCCGTCACTCCCGTTGAAGCACTTCACGTCCGTGTGGGTCGCGCTGGCAACGGGGTTGGCGTTGGCCACGAGGCTGATGTCGTCGGTGGCCGAGCAGCCCTGGGAGCTGCAGGTCAGGCGGAGCACTGCCGTGCCCGGCCCGGTGAAGGACGCCGTGGTGGCGCAAGAGCCTGCATCACCGAAAGTGACCGTGGGTCCCGAGACCTGGCTCCAGCCACAGTTGCCCGTCAAGCAGCTTCCGCTCAGGTTGAACGAGTTCGGCCCGCTCGCAGCCGTGCACTGGGACTGATCGGGGCCGGCATTGGCCACCGGCGGAGTGGACAGGCTGAACGGGGCGATGAGGAAATCCTTGAGCTGGGCGCCGCCGAAACCGGACGAGCCCGAAGATCGCGTCTTGACCTGCACCGTCGAGATCGTGTTGCAGAACGACCCGAGATTGAATCCGGGCAGGTAACAGGAGAGGTTGACCGCCGCCTCGGCGAACTGGAGGGCGTCATAGTGGTTGGTGCGGGATTCGCCCGAGCTGTTCGCGAACACCAGACAGGGCACCTGCGTGTTGTCGCCACTGACGGCGCTGAACGCGGTGTCGCGCGGGGGCGCGCCGGGGAGCGACGGGCACTGCGCGTTGACCTGAACGAAGGCGAAGCTGCTGCCGACCGCTCTCCACTGGCGCAGGTGCACGCAGGGTGCCGCGCCGCCCTGTTGATAGTCGATGCTCAGGACGATGTCGCCGCTGAGTCCCGAGGTGCGGCCGCCGTCAGTCCCGTTCCCCGTGATGGTTCCATTGGCGTTCAGAGTCAAGCCCTTCTGGTTGAACTCGAAGTCGAAGTGCTTGTCGCCGTTGGTGGACCGGTAGGCCGCGCCGACGACCAGCCAGACGTCGCCGTTGGGGTCGGCGGCCGCGGGGCGCACGTTGATGTACGCCTCGGTGAGATCGTCCTTCTGGGGGACCGTTCCGGCGCCCCAGTGCCAGGGGCTCTGGCCGGCGCCGATCAGATCCTGATTCGTGTTCGACATCCCCGAGAAGACGGTGGGGTCATTGCCGGTGCTCGGTCCCACGGAGTCCTGGGCGAACAGTGTGTTCCCCAGTCCCGCGATCGGGTTGCCGCACACGCCGGGTGGCGAGTCGAGCACGCTGAGACACGAGCTGGCGGGAAGCTTGTACCAGTCGATGGCGGTGCCCGAGCAAAGGACCTTGCCGTCGATCGCGAAACCGGCGGCGATGCCGTTCGAGATGGGGCCGCAGGCTTCAGCCGCAGCACGCACGTTCGCGGGCCGAGCCAGGCCCGCCGTGACCATCACGATGGTCGTGAAGCCGAAGAGCAACCTTCGGCCGATGCCGAGAAGGTACTGCGAGAGCATGGTCCACCTCACGGGTTGAGCAGCACCACTGACGGTGGAGAGGCTGGCCTGGGGCGGCCTCCACGGCCCGAGCGGCTCACCCTTCTTCGGCGTCGAGAGGGAAGAATTCGGGAGTGGCGACGGGGGACTTCACAGTCGCGAGGCGCTTCCCTGCGACCGGGCTCTGCGAGGTGGTCTCGTCTTTCGCTCCTGCGCGAGCGACTCGAGCCACACAAGTCAGACACTAGCAGTCCGGCCGGTCAACAAATTTCTGTCAATTCGGCCGGTCAGGGCGCTCGTCGCGGCAGAATCTGATGCCCGAGGTCGGCTACTTCAGGAGGACGACGCGCGTGACTGCGCGTCGAGACGCAGCGCCGATCTCGACCAGATAGGTCCCCGCACCCAAGGGCCGGCCGTGGTCGTCCATTCCGTCCCAGCTCCAGCGGTGCAGGCCGGGGCCCCATTCGTCATCGATCAAGTGACGAACGACGCGGCCCATCGGATCGACGACTCGGACGTAGGCGTGGCCAGGCGCCGTGACCGAGGCCAGGCCCGACGTCAAGTCCCGGAACGGATTGGGGTTCGGCCCGGCGAGCTCGAGGCCGGGCGGGCTCGACGATCCAGGATCACCGACTGCCGTCGGGGAGCCGATTCCCATGTCCTCGATCGTGACGAATCCGTCCATTCCGCCATTGGCGGTGCGGTCGTACGCGGTCGCGGAGGTCGGAAAGTTCACCCCGTCAGTGTACCCGACGACCGCCGCCGACCCGTTGGGGCGCAAAGCGATCCCCATGGACTGGTCGTTCCCGGCAGATCCGAGGTAGCTGGAATACACGAGCCGGGTACCATCGGGGACCACGGACGAGACGAACCCATCCGCAGCGCCGCCCAAGTAGCCCGCGGAGCCGGCCGTCACGGGGAAGTTGGTCGACGCGCTCACCCCGGTCACGCACAGATTCCCATCGGATCTCACCGCGACGCCGTAGGCCACGTCGCTGCCGCCTCCGCCGAGATAGCTTCCATAGATCAGCCCGCCGGTCGGTGAGATCTTGATCACGAACGCGTCGTAGACATTGGTTCCGCCTCCCCACAGGGGCTGGAAGACTCCGGACGTCGTCCCGAAGTCCGTCGATGTGGTCCCACCGACCGCATAGGCATTCCCCGCTGCGTCGACCCCGACGCCGTATCCATCCTCCACGCCGCTCCCACCGACGTAGGTGGAGAAGACGTAGCCGCTTCCCGTGGCGTTGAGCCGGGTCACGAAGGCGTCCTTGATTCCTTTGAGGCTGCGGCTGAACGCCCCCGACGTGGTCGGATAATCCGGCGATGCAGTCGGTCCGGTGAGGGTCGGTTGATCGTTGCCGTCGAGAACCAGCGATCGCACCGACTCGGTGCCGCTGTTCGAGCCGAGGTAGGTCGAGTAGACGAGAGCGGTGCCCGTCGCGTTCAGCTTGGTGACGAATCCGTCCGAGCCGTCGAAGAGACCCGGCGAGCGCGTCGATTTGACCACGCCAGGGGTGGTGGGGAAGTCGGTCGAGCCGGTCGAACCTCCCACCGTCGCTTGCCCGGACGAGTTCACTGCGATCGCGGTACCCTTGTCGTCGCTGATGCCGCCGAGGTAGGTGGAGTAGACGAGGACGTCGCCGTTCGGCCCGAGCTTGGTCACGAAAGCGTCGTAGGTCCCGGCCATTCCGAGCTGGGTGTGAAACGCTCCAGGCGAAACCGGGAAATCCGGAGAAAGCGTCTCGCCGGTGACGTAGACGTTGCCGCCGCCGTCGACGGCGATGGCCCGGCCGGCATCCCAAGCCGATCCGCCCAGGTAGGTGGACCAAACCATCGATCCGTCGCTGCGCAGCTTGGTGACCACCACGTCATCGTCTGCCTGCTTGGTGCCGCGATACGCGCCCGGGCTCGTGGGGTAATCGACGGAAGCCGTGTACCCCACCGTGTACACGTCGCCGTTGGAGTTCGTCGCCACGCCGATCAGGTTGTCCGCCCCCGCGCCTCCGATGAAGGTGGACCACATCATTCCCGGATCGACGACGAGCGGGCGGCCATGATCGTAAGACGCGGCCCAGAAGCCGACTTCGTCGTTCGAGATGACACGATAGCCTCCCGCCACCTCCACGCGCCGGCCCGAGATCTCTTGATACAAGAGAGGACGACCCTCGCGCAGCGCTCCGCCGCGAGTCTCGACGACGAGCTCGCCGTCCCGCCCTACCGAGAGCCCGAGGACGCCGTGGTAACGGAGGGTGGCCACCGACAGATCGGCCCCGGGAGAGAGCAGCAGGTCGTACTTCAGGCGACCGTCGTGGATCCGATAGGCGAGATCGGCTCCCGGCGCCACGCCACGATAAAGCACCTCGCCGAAGCTCGCTGCGCCTTCACGCCAGCGCGCCGGCTCGCTGCCCACGAACACGTTGACGCGGGAGGCCTGCGCGTCGCGGCCTTCCGGCTCCGGGGGCGTGGGAGCATGCGGGAAGTCCACTTTCACCAGCACCCCGGCCGCCGCAGCGCCAGCGCCGCGGGATTGGCGGAGGATCACGGCGTCGGGCTCGAAATAGGCCGCGGAATTCCCGCCCACGACGTAGAAGCGCGCCCGCCCACGGAGTTGGCCCGCATTCGGCAAGAAAGTCCCAACGCGAGCGCTCGTCTCCGCGTTCGAGGACGCCGGCGCCGAGGGCACCGTCGGAGTGGACGCCGCCGCGGTCGTGGAGAGGATGGCTCCGATTGCGGCGAAGAGCACCGGCCGTTTCGCTCTCATAGAACCCCCGAGCGGCAAGGTAGCGATCAATTGGGCCGAGCGGGACAGCTCCGGGCCACGCGCGCGGGAGCAAATGGCATTCCCAACAGAGCACATCTCCCTGTGCGTTCCTCCACGTCCTTGCGGCAGGCGCCTCGCCACAAACACGCATTGAGCAATTGCGGACGTGGCATTGCGCCCGGTATGACGCGCTCCGGAGGCCACGCCACGAGCCATTGGGTAATGGCTGCTGAAGGCGGACGGAACCGTGAACTTCGCGTGGGGGGCGAATCGGGAGAGAAACCTAGACAAACGCAGCTCACGCTCCGATGTCAAGGCAGGCCCGAATTCTTTGCGCATTCGTGACCAATCGCAACCCGCGGCCGAGTGCGCGGTGGCTTGTGCTCTGCGGCTCGAGTCGACAGACTGGGCCCATGTCGACCGCGCGTGAAGGTTCTCCGGCCGCCGCGCTCGGCAAAATCTCTCCGCTCGACTTCGAGCGCTGGATCGCGCCGCATCTCGGCGCCCGCCGTTCCGAGGTGCTGGTCGGACCGCGCGTCGGAGTCGACGCCGCGATCGTCAAGGTCGGCGCCGGGCGCGTCATGTCGATCACGACCGATCCGCTCTCGCTCGTGCCGGCGCTGGGCGTCGAGAACTCGGCGCGGCTGGCCTGCCATCTTCTGGCCTCCGACGCCTGGACCAGCGGCATCCCGCCCGCCTTCGCGGCGTGCAGCTTCCAGCTGCCGCCCGCGCTCGACGACACCACGCTCGAGCGCTACCTGGCCGCCATGCACGAAGCCTGGAGCCAGCTCGGCGTGGCGGTGATCGGCGGGCACACCGGCCGCTACAAAGGCTGCGATCTGACCATCGTCGGCGCCGGCACGCTGATCGGGCTGGGCGACGAAGGCCGCTACCTGGCGCCCGCATTCGTGAAGCCCGGCGACCGCGTCATCGTCACCAAGGGCTGCGCGATCGAGGCCACCGCCATCGCCGCGCACCTGTTCCCGCAGCGCCTGGTCGCCGCTCACGACGAGGCGTTGCTGGAGCGGGCCCGCGCTTTTCTGCCCCAGGTCAGCGTGGTGGAGGATTGCCGCGCGCTGATCCAGATCGGCGTGCGGGAGCGCGGCGTGACTTGCCTTCACGACGCGACCGAGGGCGGTGTGCTGGGCGGACTGATCGAGTTGGCGCGCGCCGCGGAGAAGGACGTGCGGGTGGAGAAAGCGCGCATTCCTCTGGCCGATGAGACCCGCGCGGCGTGCGCGATCTTCGGCGTCGATCCCTACTGGACGCTCTCCGAGGGGACGCTGATCGCGACGATCCGCCCGGAGCGCGTCGCCGACGCCATGGAGGCGCTGCGCGCCGCCGGGGTCCTGGCCGCGGAGGTGGGCGAGGTCATCGGACCGGGCGCTCGACTGTGGCTCACCGAGGCGGACGGAAGCGTGCAACCGCTCGACAGCCCCGAACCCGATCCCTATTGGGCGGCGTACGGCCGCGCGGTTCGCGAAGGTTGGGTGTGAGCGGCGGGTCATGGCTGGCTCGCCGCCCCCCACGGCCCACGCCTAGAACTTGATCGCGAGACCGACGCTCGTGGTCCAGAAGTCGGGGTTGAACTTCTCGGGGATCAGCGGGCTCTCCTGCTTCTCCATGAAGATGTAGCGCCCGTTGAGGTCGACGGCCGCAACCGGAGCGATGGGAATCTGGAGTCCGCCTCCGACGTGCACGCCGAACTTCTCCTCGGTCTTGTCCGCGATCCCGGTGCGCTCGGCGTAGTCGAAGGTCGTGTGGTACCAGCCCGCGCCCGCGCCGGCGTAGATCGCCGAGATCGGCTTCACGTAGAGCGAGGCGGTGATGGGCCACTGGCGGACGTTCAGGTCGCCTCCGAAGAACGCATCGTTCCGGTAGGAGGCGCCGATCTCGGCCATCAGGAACGGCGCGAGGTCGTGCCTTAGCGCCAGACCTCCGGAGAACTTGCTCTGGTCGTCGCCGTCGACAGGGCGGGTCAGGCCGATCGAGGGAACGATCTGCCCCTCGGCGCGCGCGGCGTTGACCCCGAGGAGCACCAGGGCGAGCAACAGCAGCGCGCCGATCAAGGCGCGATCCAAGAGACGCAAGACGACTTTTCGTTGCACCATGGCTGACCTCCCAAGTGCGGCCGGTTGAGCGCCGTTCACGGAGGTCTCTAACAAGGCCCATGCCGCCGAGCAGCGGCGCGGCCGCGTAACGGGTTAGGCCGCGCGCGCGCCCACCCGGTGGCGCTTTTGCCACGGCCCGGAAGCCAGGTGTACAAACGAGCGCATGCGCGGAAAGGGCGGCGAGGGGCGACCCGGCGTGGTCGCGGAGACACGAGCGCGGACGATTCGCCATACGGCACGGGTGCGCACGTGGGCTCGACTCGGCGCACTGCTCCTACTCCTGGCGCCTTTCGACGCCGCGCACGCGGCCTCGCCCCTCGGTCTCGCGCGCCCGCACGGAGTGCACGTTCTCGTCGACGCTCGGACGATTCGCATCATGGACGGGGACAGCGCCGAGATCGCGTGGAGCCCGGCCGATCGCGAGACGGTGCGGGTGCTCGGCATCGACACGCCCGAGCTGTTCCGCCCTGCCGGCGGTGGCGACGAGCGCAACCTCTCCGGCTACGAAGCGCGCGGCTTCGCGCGCGGCGCCTTCGCGGCGGCTCACCGGGTCGAGCTGCTGCGCGCCGCTCAAGTCGACCGCTACGGCCGAACCCTGGGCTACTTCTTCCTCGACGGCCGCAACTACTCGGTGCTGGCGCTCGAGGCCGGCATGGCGCGCGAGACGATCACGCGCTTCGGCGACAACGGCTTTCCGAGCGAGGCGCGCGACGTGATGGTCGCGGCGCGCAACGGCCGCGGCGGGCGGCGGCGCTGAAGCCGCCGCGCCGGCTCACGGGAAGATGCTGACGCGCTTGGTCGACTCGCGGCTGCCTTCGCTGAGCCGCACGAAGTAGAGGCCGGGCTTCACCGTCAGGCCGGCGGTGATGTTGACCTCGCAGAAGAGCCCGGCCGGGCACGGCACCGGCATCCGCTTGATCTGACGACCCGAGATGTCGAGCAGCTCGAGGAACGCGGGCGCGCCGCCGGTCCGATCGAGCCGCACGAACACGTCGTGGCGACTGGGATTGGGCCGCACCAGCTCGATGCCGAAGGGCAGTCCGGATGGCGGCGAGACCGGCACGGCGGTGAGGCCGGCGTAGGACTGGCAGAAGCCCTGCACCAGAAGTCGGTAGGTGTAGGTGTGGCCGGCCGACACGTTGGTGTCGACGTAGACGATCTGGTTGTTGGCGTCTCCGGTCACCGGCCCGATGTCGACGAAGCTGCCCGCATCCACCCGCCGCGAGAGCGTGGCTTGGAACCCTTGCGGCGCGGACCACGTCACCACCACAGTGTCGCTGGTCGCGGTCGTGCTGACCACGCTGACCGGCGCGGACTGACAGTTCAGCGTGGTGGTCGTCATGAAGACGTTGGGATCGAGGTTGGTGTTGGCGTCGGTGGGATCGGTGTCCCGGCCGTCCGCCCAGGCGAGGTACACCACCGAATCCCGCGCCGAGAGCCCGATGTAGTCCCCTTCGTTGGGCAGCAGCGTGCTGTAGACCGAGGTCCAATTGGTGGTGACGTCGGTCATGCGCGTGCCCGGGATCCAGCTCGCGCCGCCGTCGTCGGAGCGGTAGAGGTAGATGTTCGAGCCGCCGCCACAGATGGCCGCGGCGTCGCGCCAGTCGTAGTTGGCGACGAACACGCGCCCCACGCCATCGACGGTGACTTCGGGCAGCCAGTCGTCGAGATAGCCCGGGCTGTCGTTGACGCGCACCGTCGGTCCCCAGGTGATGCCGTCGGCGGAGGGTTTGACGAAGATGTCGCGCTGGTCGCGGGCCCGGTCGTTGCGCGACAAGGCGGCGGTCAGGACGCGGTAGCCCCCGGTTCCGAGTCCCTGGTACGAAGCGACGCGCGCGTAGTAGGTCGCCGTGCTGGGCGCGGTGAAGACCAGCAGGTCGGGACCGCCGGTGCCGTTCTGGCTGAACGCCAGCAGCGTCGTGCCGTCGCTGCAGAAGATGCGGAACGACGCATCGAGCCCCGCCGACAGCGAATCGAGGTAGAACACGGTGGTCTGGCCCTGCGTCGCGTCCCATTTCCAGTAGTCGAGATCGCCGGGGTTGCCCGTGGTCGAGATCACGCCGCGCAGAACGCGGCCCGGAACGAACGGCGTCGCGTTGGCGGCGCCATTGTTGTTCTCGATTTCGCGCACCGAGGGATCGTTGCCGTTGGGCAGGCTGGCGGCGTAGAAGTCGAGCGACTCGTTCCAGGACAGGTAGACGTGTCCTCGATTCGGCCCGCGACTGCGATCGACTGCGATCCCTGGGAACGTGATGCCGATGCCGCGGTTGAACCCGGGAGCGCCGCTGGCGAAGTTCGAGAACACGCTGTCCGCGGTGACCTGGGGCAGGAAGTTGAGCCCGCCGTCGATCGATTTGCGAACACGCAGGAAGTCGCGGCCAAACGGGCTGTTCGCGTTGGATCCCGAGGACTGACCGATCGCGTGCCACACGGTGTAGATCTCGCCGCCCGGACCCACCGCGGGCCGCGAGCCCTGCACCAATCCGGCGTCCGACCCGGCCGAGAGGGTGACCGGCGCGCTCCAGTTCTGTCCGTCGTCCACCGAGCGGGAGAACTGGATCGAGTTGGAGACCGGGTTGCCGGCCACGACGGTGAAGTTGGAGAAGCTCATGTAGAGATTACCGGTGAGCGAATCGGCGGCCATCCATTCCTTGTCGATCAGGTTGGACGAATTGGGGAAGGACCGCACCACCACCGGGGCGCCCCAGCTGAAGCTCGAGCCGTTGAAGGTGCCCTTGATCATCGCGACGCCGTTCTGGCTGGCGCCCGTGTTGTCGATCAGCCCGGAGTAGTAGAAAGAGCCGGTCTTCTCGTTCACCACCACGACGGGATCGCTGCTCCAGGTGAAACTGCCGTCGTTGGGGACGGCGCCGCCGTCGGTCCAGGTGAGGCCGCCATTGGTCGAATACGCGAAGCCCTGGGTGTCGTTGGTCGGCGAGGTCGGCTGGCCGTAGATTCCGATGCCGTCGTTCCAGGCCGCGACCAGGTCGCTGTCGTTGGCGGCGATCGACACCTCCGACTGACACGCGCCCCACGGCTCGCCGGCCGGATTGTTCATGAGCCGGTTGGCCGGGGTCGCGATCGCCGACAGGCGCGCGCTCGGGGCGAGGGTCGAGCGCACCGGCCCCGCGCCGCGCTCGAGGTCGGTGACCGGCGGAAGCGGCCGGCCGCGCTGGCCGATTCGACTCGCGCGCCCGCTCGGTCGCGGGTCCGAGAGGGCCTTGGCCGCGCGCCCGTGTTTCCTGCGCCAGGCTTTGAAGCGCTCGAGCTGCTCCACGCGCTCGGCGGGCTCGCTCATCAGGATCTGCTGCTGCATGCGCTTGAGTCGGGCGACTTGCTCGTCCCGAACCGCGGCCGACGTTCCTCCCGTCACCAAGATCGAGAGGGCGATGGACATCGCATAGCGGCGGGACCAACGGGACATGAAGTATTCCTTTCGGGTGAGCGGAGCCCGATCGGCCGGGTGGATCGTCTTCAACTGGGCGGAGACGCGCTTGCAAGCGCGGTTCCAAACTCGGTCACGAAGTGAGACGCCAAGGAGGGCCACAGAGATCCGCCGGCCAAGTCTCGCATCAGGCCCCACCACATGCCAAGAGGCAAGGCGACCCCCAGCACGTATTTCAGCCATTCGCCAAAAGTCACGTCGACCCCCGGCAGAAAACGGGCCGAGCGGAACAGCGCGAATGCCACGGCCGGCAGCATGAGTCGGGCCCAGCGATTCGCTCGACCCTGCAACGAGCCTTGCAAATAGCCACGGAAGAGCAGCTCCTCGGGCAGGGCCGAGCCCACCGTGGAGGCCAGGAAAGCGAAGACCACGCTGTCGAACGTCAGGCGCACCCTTCCGGAGCCAATTACCCCGTAAGCCTGCTGAGTGACCAGAAATGCAGCGGCTGCCCCCAGCGACAAGGTCAGCGCCACGCGCGCCGGCCCATCCATGTGGAACCCGTAATCCCGCCAGGAGTGGGGCTCGGCGATGGCCATGACCCAGGCGAACATCCCGAGCGTGATGAACACGACGTCCCCCAGCGCCAACAGCCACGGACTGTGATCGCGCCCCAGCAACGCCGGGCTGAGGACGCGCCAAAAGCACGTCGCACACAGTGCATAAACCAGGATGTAGAGCAGCGCGCGGCGCGTGCCCGCGTCGGACGCCAACGGCACGTTGGGGCGACGGGCGGTGAGCGATACCAAGCCGACGGCGAGCAAAACGTAGCCGGCGACCAGAAAACTGAGGAGCGGCTCGGAATGGGGCGGACCGAAAGCGGAGATCAGTCCGGCCAACGGAGGACCATACGGGCTGGTCGCCTGGACGTGCGCCGTGCGGGGCGGAAGCCGGACATCGGGAACCGATCGAGCGCCGGGTGGACGAAATCCAATCCAACCTCCTGCGGGGGAGGGAACTCCGCGAGCGCGGGTGTCCGGCCTGGCGCGCGCAGTCTACTCCGAGGCGCGGGCCCGGGTCCACGCCCGGCGCTCACCGTGGCTCGGGCGTGCCCGGGTCTTGGGACTCGTCGACGCGGAGTGAGTCGGTCGGAAACAGAGCCTGGCGCGCCAGCCCGCGCACCTCGATCGCGAGCGAGTCGGCGGGCGGCAACGCGTCGGGCGCGAGCCAGCCCTTGGCGATCATGGCGCGCCCGATGAAGTGCATCTGGGCGCGCTCGAACGGGCGCAGCGCGCCGGTGGCGTCGAGGCGCGAGCGCCAGCGCGACGGCGCCGGGATCACGGTGGTCAGGAACAACGCCTCGCTCACCGTGAGATCCGCGGGATCACGGTCGAAGTAGTAGCGCGCCGCCTCGCCCGCCCCGTGGACGTCGGGACCCCACTCGATGATGTTGAGATAGATCTCGAGCAGGCGCTCCTTCGAGATTCCGGTCAGGTGCTCGAGCATCCAGGCCAGGACCACTTCGCGAAACTTGCGCGACAGCGTCCGATCGTGGCCGAGGTAGAGATTGCGCGCGAGCTGCATAGTGATGGTGCCGGCGCCGCGCCGGAACGCGCCGGCCTTCAGGTTCTCGGCGATCGCGGCCTTGACGGCGTCGGGATTGAAGCCGCGATGGCGGAAGAAGCCGCCGTCTTCGTTGGTCACCACGGCGCTGACCAGGAGCGGCGAGATGGCGGTGAGGGGGCGGTAGAAGGGGTTCGCTGGCGACAGCTCGCGCGTGGTGCGCCGCCCGTGCGGCAGGTAGATGGTAGCCACGAATGGCTGGTCGAGACCCAGCAGACGCAAGCGCGTGCGCTCGGCGTCGAGGGCGAGCCCGTGCGGCAGGACGTCGGCGCTGAACTTCACCGAGTCGGGCTCGGCCAAGTCGAGATCGAGCGCCAGCCGATAGTCCCAGCTGCCGCTCACCGTCACCTCGAGGAGCGGCCCCAGCACCGCGGCGGGGAGACTCGCGCGCACGCGATCCTGGGTCAGGTCGTTCGCTTCGAGCCGCAGGTGCACCGCCGGACCGCGGCGATCGAATTCCGCGCCGAGCCTAAGCGGAATCTTTCCCAGCGTGAGCTGAGTGGGATCGCGCACCGTGACCACGCCGCGGCGCCGGTCCTGGGTCAGGACTCCATCCAGCAGGAGCAGGACGTCCGCGGGTCCGTTCCCGGCGTCGCCGGGGAAGGACACCTTCAATCCGCCGCGGATGCGGTCGTCCGCGCCGTGGCGGAGCGAGGCCTCGAACGGAAGCTCGTTCTCTCCCAGCAGCGTTCCGACCGCGGCCACGCGGATCCCGCCGGCGTCCGGCTTGGATTCGAGCCACGACAGGCGCAGCCCGCTCCAGATCGCCTCGGCCCCCGGCGGAACCTCGACCGTGACGTCGCGCAGGTCGAGCGCGGGCAGTGCGCGGGTCGGAGTGAACAGCAGCCGAACCAGCGACTCGGCCGAGCGCCGCACCCGCGCCGCGCGCTCCGGATCGATGCGGGAGGGGCGGCGCTCGTTCACGACCACCGTGTCGACGTCGGCCGCCGACGCGCGCGCGAGCCGCGCGGTGGCGTGGGCCGCGCCGATGCTCGCGACCCGAACGCGGAGCCCGAGCAGCGCCCAGACATCGAGTCGAACCGCCAGGGAGTCGGCGACGAACATCGTGTCGCCCTGGTCCACGCGGGTGACCACGAGACGACGCAAGTCGACGCCGCCGTCGAGCGCGACCCGAAACCGTTCCCAGCGGGTCGCGAGCCCGCGCGCCTCGGCGGCGTGACGCACTCGCCGCTCGGCGACGCCGCGCAGCAGGGCGGGAGCGATCAGAACCGTGGCCAGCGCCAGGGCCAGGATCGCCGCCGCCCAGCGCACGAGGCGAATCATTCGCCTATCTACCCGTGCCAAGGTGGGTTCGGCAAGCGGGGCGAAACGAAACCAGCCGGCGGCGTCGAGTCGGCCACCGGCTGCAACGCGGCTCGACTAGGCGACGGAGGCTTTCTGGCCCTCCAACCACTCGCGCTCGAGCGCGTCGACTTCGCCGACGAACGAGAGATGTCTCGGCACCCAGCCCAGCTCGCGCCGCGCCTTGCCGGAGGCGACGCGCTGGTCGAGGAGCAGCGCGAGGTCCCAGTCGCCCGCCGGGTCGCTGGCCGCTTCCCGCGCCAGGGTGCGCGCCGTCGCTCCGCTGACCCGGGCCACGGCTTCGGCCAGCTCGCGCGCCGTGTGCCGCGATTCGTCCGCGAGCAGGAATCGCTGGCCGCCGCGCGCGTGCTCGAGGGCCAGGCGATAGGCCTCCGCCACGTCGTCGCGATGGACCAGACTCCAGCGCTGGTTCCCGTCACCGGGGTAGCTCACGATCCGCGCCTTGCGCGCGTCGCGGAACCAGCTCCCGAAGAGTCCGCCCGAGCCGCCGTAGATCAGTCCCGGGCGCATCACCGAGACGTGAGCCTCGTGCTCGACCAGATCGAGCGCCACCTCCTCGTGCGCGCGTCGCCAGGCGAACGGCGCCGACGCGGCGGGCTCGCTGCCCTCGTCGGCGATCGCATCGCCGGTCGCGCCGTGAACGAAAGCGGCGCTGGTGTAGACCAAGTGGCGCACCCGCCCATCGAACACGGCGGCGCGAATGGCTTCCAGGGCGCGCTGATCGATCCGGGACGGATCGCTCGCGGAGCGTGCCACGTGCACGACGGCGTCGCAGTTCTTGAGCTCGGCGACGAAGCTCTCGGGCTGCTCGAGCGTTCCCAGCGTCGGCAGGACGCCGATCGCACGCAGGGCGTTGGCGCGCTCGGCGCTGCGCGCCAGACCATGCACGCGCGATCCCGCTTTGACCAGACGCGCGGCGATCGCACGGCCCAGGTAACCGGTTGCTCCGGTGACGAACACTCTCATCGGTTTGCTGCCCTCGGTCTGCATCTATCCATCGACCACATCGCGCCCGCACATTAGATACGAGCGGATGGCGAGCGATGCGAAGGCGGAAGCGGGTAAGGGATTCATCAAATTGGGCGCGTCGCGGGCGGCCGGGAGCGGGCCGCGCGGCAACGCCGCAACCGTCAGCGGCCGCGATAGGTGCAGCGGGCGGTGCAGGTCTCGTGAACGGTGATCGCCGCGAGGAGCGGGAGGTGCGGGGCGAGGCGGATCCAAAGCCACTCGCACAGTCGTTCCGAGGTCGGGTTGCCGAGCCCCTCGACGTCGTTCAGCGTGCGATGGTCGAGCTCGCGCAGCACCAGGGGCTCGACCACTCGGGTGATGTCGGCGTAGTCCACCAGCCAGCCCAGGCGTTCGTCGATCTCGCCCTCGACCATCACGTCGACGGCGAACGAGTGGCCATGGAGCCGACGGCATTTGTGGTCGGCCGGGACGTGCGGCAGCCGGTGTGCGGCCTCGAAGCGAAACGTCTTCGACAGCTCGACGCGCATGCTCAGGCTCGCGGCGTCACTGGGACGTAACGCGCCGGATCGGACGAGCCGGCGGCGCGGAATCCCGCGAGCCGGAGTTGGCAGGCGTCGCAGCTCCCGCACGCCTCGCCGGCCGGTGAGGGGTCGTAGCAGGAGTGGGTCAGCGCGAAATCGACGCCCAGCGACGATCCGAGCCGCACGATGCCGGCCTTGTCGAGGTTCATCAGCGGCGCGTGGACGCGAAAGCGCGCGCCTTCGACCCCGGCGCGCGTGCCGAGGCGCGCCGTCTCCTCGAACGCGCCCAGGAACTCCGGGCGGCAATCGGGATAGCCGGAATAGTCGAGCGCGTTCATGCCTGCCACCAGGTCGACCGCCCCGACCGTCTCGGCGAAGGCCAGCGCGAGCGCCAAGAGGACGGTGTTCCGCGCCGGCACGTAGGAAATCGGGATCTCGCTCGCCATCGTTTCGAGCGCTCGCCCCTTCGGCACGGCGATGGCCGCGGTCAGGGCCGAGCCGCCGAAGGCGCGCAGGTCGGCCACGATCACGCGGTGATCCTCGACCTGGAGCGCCGCCGCGACGCGCCGCGCGGCATCGATCTCCACGCGATGGCGCTGCCCGTAGTCGACGGTCAGGGCGTGGCAGCGAAAGCCCTGGGCGCGCGCCCACGCCACCGACGTGGCGGAGTCGAGCCCGCCCGAGAGCAGCGCCACGGCTGGAGCGCCGGCGCGCACCGCTGCGCTCATCTTCCCCGCCTCGCGCCCCACAGCCACACGTGGAGCCGCGGAGAAAGGCGCAAACCCTCGTCCTGGCAGCGGTCCGCGAGCCACGCCGAGCGTTCGCGCAGCTCGGGCTCGGTCATGCCCTCGGGCATGATCATCACCCGTTCGCGCGGCAGACCGCGGCCGGCCATCAGCCGGCGCGCCTGGTCCCAGTCGTCCTCGTCGGCCACGACCAGCTTGAAGGTGGCGCGCGGCTCCGCCACCCAGGCGTCGATATGGCTCCAGGTCGCCTCCCAGCGCGGCGTGGCCGAGGGCAGCTTGGGACTCACGTTGTAATGGAGCCGTGGGTGGCTGCGCGGTGGGCGACCGACGCCGCTGGTCTCCACCTCGACGCGTGGCCAGCGCCGGACCGCTTCATCGAGCAGCTCGCCGATCCCGGCCTGCTCGAGCGGCTCGCCGCCGGTCACCACCAGCAGCGGCGCCGCGCCCAATGTGTCCACTTCGCTCCACAGCGCCTCGCCGCTCAACGCGCGCCCGCCGCCCGCATCCCACGAGTACTTGGTGTCACACCAGTGGCAGCCCACGCCGCAGCCTTGGAGGCGGACGAAGCACGCCGGAGTGCCGGCGGAAGGGCCCTCCCCCTGGAGCGAACGGAACAGCTCGGTGATTCGGTAGGACGTCGACAAGCGAGTCTCCGGGCGGTTCAGTGCCCGCCTTCCCTCGTCAGGTCGAACTCCTTGCCGCAGTTGAAGCACTTCCAGTGGTACGTGTGCTGGTCCACCGGCCAGCGCACCCAGTCGTGGCGACCGCAGCCCGGACACGAGATGGAGACCCGGGCATAGGGCAGTGGGGCGGCGGGACGGTCGGCTTGGGTCTCGGAGGTCATGATCGATCCCGGGTCGGACGGATAGGGTTCACGCCGCAGTCTATCAATCAGCGTGGTCCTGGAGTATGCCCTTCTCCCCTCAGCCATTCGGCCAGCTTGGGGAAGAACGCGGAGCGGGGCAGGACTCGATCGGCGCCGGCCGCCAGCGCGGAAGTCCGCAACGCGTTGCGCACGTGCGGGTAGAAAGCCAGCACTCTGACTTCGCGCGCCTGGGGATCGTGCTTGAGCGCATGGATCAGCGCGGCGGGGTCCGGGCTCGCTTCGAGGTCGATGACGATCGACTCGGGCCCCCTCGCGCGGCAGATGTGCAAGGCTTCTTCGGACTTGGCGGCGATGACCTCGATCCCGAGGGCCCGCGCCGCCGCGTCGATCCGCGTCGCCGTCATCAGGTCGGGCACGACCATGACCATGGCGCGCGCGGGGGATGGACCCGAAGGGATCATGTCTCCTCGCGGCCGGACGACGATCGCATCCGACTTTCGGATGCTCGGGTCACTTCTGACAAAGGCCGATCTTGACAGCGCGGGCGCGACGCAAAAAACTGTTGGTAGAGCGTTGTTCGACCCGTGGCGAACTCGGTTGCGTCACTACCGGACGGGGAACAGATCGTGGCTCGGCTCCCCCGACCGGCGAACTCAGTCGCGACAAACCCGGGCCGGACGATCGCGGGACGCGCGGGCGCAAGGGTGCGCGTTCCGATGACGGCGACGGTGGGTTGACCCACCGTCGCTTTTTTGTGCATCAGTCGCTCCATTCGTGCCGGCGCGCGGCTCTCAGCACGATCGTCATGGTGAGCAGCGCGAGCGCTACGCCGACCAACAACGGCCCCCACACCAACGCTCCGGGCGGGAGCTCGTCGCGCAACGCCTCGGCGAGCAACAGCGCGCCGATCCACGCCCCCGCCTGGAGCAGCAGCAGTCCCGACGCGACCAGGCGCCCCGAGAAGGTCAACATCGCGCGCGGGTGGGTCCAATGGGGATCGCCGAAACGCCATCCCGTCCACAACCCGAGCGCGAGCGAGAGCGCGAGCGCCCCAATGCCGGCGGCGACCGCCTCGGCCCAGGCCGCGACGTCGAGTTGGAGGCCGACCCGCGTCACCAGTCCCGCGATCGCCAGCAGCGGCAGCGAGACCAGCGCGCCGCCGAGCCACTTGGCGCCGTTCCAGCGCCAGGCGCCGAGCGGCGCGAGCCGCGTCCACGCCAGCGCCGGCCCTTCGTAGGGGACGGTGCGCGCGCCCACTTCGTAACCCAGGCCGACCGCCAGCGCCACCAACATGAAGCGACCCACCACCGGGCTCGGCAGGGGATGGAGCGGGCCCGCGACCAGCGGCAGCAGCGTCCACAAGAGCGCCGCCGTGAGCACGTCGCCGAGCACGCCCCAGTCGCGCAGGAAGAGCCGCGCGTCCTTGACCAGCAGCGTGCTCACGCGCCCCGCCGGCAACGGCAGCGACCCACGGCGGCTCCGCGTTCGACCCTCGCCCGCAGCCACTCGCGCCAGGACCTCCTCGAGCAGCGCGCGCGCGGCGATCCCCGCCAGGCCCAGCGACAGCGCCGCGACGATGCTAAGACGCAGCGCCCACCCCAACGCCTGCAGCGGATGGCCGTCGTGGGCGGCGAGCAAGGCCTCGGCCGCCCAGTGCGGGGGCGAGGCCTCGATCACCCACCGCGCCGGGGTAAGGCGCTCGAACAAGCGCGGCGCCAGCCGAGTCTGATCGCCGAGCAGGCGCGGCATGGCGAACGAATTGACGAGCCACAGCGCGAGCATCAGGAACGTCGACAGCACCGCCAAGGCCTCCCGCACGCGCCGCGCCGGCACCAGGCGCAGCAGCACCAGCGCCCCCGCCACCCCGACGCCGAGCGGGGCCGCCCACAGGCCGGCGAGGAGGACCGGGAGCAGCAGCCACGCCCACGCCGGCCCGCCCACCACGGCCAGGAACGCCAGCGTCGCCGGCAACGCCACGCACGCGATCAAAGCGCCGGTGCGGGGCAGCGAGTCGAGCAGCTTGATCCCCAGCAACGCGCGCGCGGAGACCGGAGCACGCCGCAGCAGCTCGAGGTCCGAGTCGAGCAGCATGGCCGAAACCGCATGCTGGAGATCGAAGACCAGCGCCGCGCAGAGCGCAGCGGTCAGCACCGCAGCCAGCACCGCGGCGCCGTGCGCGGCACCCAAGCCGAGCGGATCGAGCGCGGCAAAGGTGACGCCCAGGCCCGCCAGCACCAGGATGAAGAACAAGGTCACCAGCGTGAGCCCGAGCAGCAGTCCGCCGCGCCCGCGGCGCACTCGCCACGGGTTCACCAGCAGCTGGGCGCGGCTCGCGAGCAGCCCGCGCCACCTCACGCCGAACCGTCCTCGTCGACGCGCTCCAGGAACACGTCTTCCAGCGTCATGGCGCCGCGATCGCGGCGCAGCTCGGCGAGCGTGCCCACGGCGCGCAGCCGGCCGTGGTTCACGATCGCGATGCGATCGCACAGCCGCTCGGCCACGTCGAGCAGGTGAGTCGAGACCAGGACGCCATGGCCGGCTGCAGCGCGCTCGCGCAGCAGGTCCTTGAGGGCCCGCGCCCCGCGCGGGTCGAGTCCGCCCAGCGGCTCGTCGAGCAGCAGCAGCGGTGGATCGTGCAGCAGCCCCGCAGCGACTGCCACCTTCTGGCGCATGCCGAGCGAGTAGGTCTCGATCAGATCGTCGCGCTCGCGCGCGAGGTCGAGCCGATCCAGCAAGGCTTCCCCGCGGGCGCGCGCGACGGCGCGAGGCACGTCGTAGAGCGCGCCCACGACGTCCAGGAATTCGCGCCCGGTGAGACGCGCGTAGAGGAAAGGCCGATCGGGCACGAAGCCCAGCGCGGCGCGGGCGCGCAAGGGCTCGCTCGCCAGGTCGAGCCCCGCGATCCGAATCGTTCCCGCGTGGGGCCGCAGCAGCCCCGAGGCGCAGCGCAGCGTGGTGGTCTTCCCGGCGCCGTTGGGCCCCAGGAAGCCCAGGATCTCGCCCGGCCGCACCTCGAGATCGAGACCATCGACCGCCACCACCGGGCCATAGCGGCGCGCGAGCCCGCGGATCTCGAGCGGGGGGGTCGCCGCCATGAATTCTCTACCGGGCCCCGAGCGCGGCTGCCAGCTTGGGCAGGCTGACGTCGTAGCGATAGCTGACGTTCATGTGGCCGTCGTCGTATTCCTGGTGCTCGTGCGCGATGCCGAGCGACCGCAGCTTGCGCGCGAACAAGCGCGCGCCATGATGCAGGTGCCACTCGTCCTCGAGGCCGCAGTCGAGGTAGAGCAAGCGTAGCGAGCGCAGGGCGTCGAGATGAGACTCGATCATGCGCAGCGGGTCGTGCTCGAGCCAACGCGCCCAGACTTCTTCGCGGAACGCGCCGGTCTCGAGGTCGCAGGGCAGGTCGAATCCGAAAGGGGCCGCCTTCGGATCGGGCGAGTAGCACGCCGCCATGGCCAGGATGTTGATGGCGAGCCGCTCGTCGTGCCCCTTCTGCGGCTTGGCCTCGAAAGCGCGCAGCCAGTCCTCGACCCCGCCCGCGCGCTGGATCACGGAGCAGAACCGCGGCACGTCGCCGCGGTAGCAATAGTCGAAGTAGAGATCGCCGCTGTGGCTGGCGACGGCGCCAAAGACGTCGGGGTGCAGCATGCCGTGGACCAGGGCGCCGTATCCGCCCGACGACTTCCCCGCCACGCCGCGGTGATCGCGGTCGTCGAAGGTGCGATAACGCGCGTCGATCCACGCCACCAGCTCGCGCGCCAGGTGCTCGCCATAGCGCCCGGTGGCGCTCGAGTCGATGTATTGCGATCCACCGAAGCGCGTGTAGCAGTCGGGCATGACGACGATCAGCTCGCCGCAGCGGCCGGAGCCGATCAGCGCGTCGAGGCGATCGTCGAGCGCGGGCGACCAGGCGGCGTCGTTGAGGAGCGCTCGGCCGCGGCAGCTGAATCCCGAGAGCACGTAGAGCGACGGATAGCGCCGCGCCTCGTCGTCGTCGTAGGAAGGTGGGAGATAGATCGGGACCCGGCGCCGATGGGGATCGCCGGGCGGATTCCCGCGCAGCACCAGGCTGTCGACCTCTTCGATCACGACTCGGCCGCGTCGCATGGATCCTCCGGACTCAGAACTGCACCACCGAGGCGCCGCTCTCGGAGCGCCGCTCCATCGTACGGGCCGCGGCGGCCAACACGGAATCGCGACCCCAATCGACGCCGGCCGTCGCGAGCTGCGCCAGCTGGAGGCGAGCGTCGTCGTCGAGGCGGGCCCGGAACAAGGCCAGCACCAGCTCGCGCCGCGCCACCCAGTCGTCGGGCTTGAGGTACGCCGCCACCTTGAGCTCCAGGATGCCGTACTTCGGATGGCTCGCGAGCATCAGCTCGCCCAGCACCGCGTGGGCCTCGGGGTGGCCGATGCCGCTCTTGATCGCCGCGGCCAGCGCGCGCCGCGCGGCCAGCGTGTCGCGATCGTCGTTCAAGGCCTGACGCGCCTTGCGCATCTGCCACACCCATTCGCTCGAGTCGTCCTTGGCTCCGAATGCAGTCCACGCCCGCTCGGCCGCGCCTCGATGCATGCGCCACAGCTCGGTCCAGCCCAGCCAGTAGAGCCCATCGAGCGGCGGCTCACCGGAATCGAGGCTGCGGCGGAAGGCGTGGCGCGCGCCCTCGAGTCGATCCATCGCCAACAGGTCGGAGCCCACCTGGAAGAATCGATCGCGATCCGAAGGGTAGAGCGGCACCAGATCGACGCCGTCCCAGAACACGACCCGGACCGGGGCGAAGGCCGCGGTGCTCTCGGAGAATTGGCTGTAGAAGTAGGACTCGATCGAAGCGTCCTGGTAGAGGGAACGGATGCGCGCGCCGTTGCCCATCTGGAACCCGGCCCACGAGGGCAGGCGGGTGAAGAAGAAGCGCGCGCCGCGCGGGGGCCGGGGCTCGAGCCGAAGCAACTGGCGCCCGAGCGAATCGGTCAGGGCGGCCGCGCGCTGGAAGTAGAACGGCGTCAGGTGAGAGGTCCACACCCACGGCGTCTCGGTCACCGCGAAGGCGCGCGCGTGAACCCCCGCGCCGTGCCACCACACCAGCGCGGTGGAGAGCATCAGCCAGCCGACCGCGCCGATCCGGGAGGCGGCCAGGCCCACCAGCACGGCTCCGCCCACCGCGAACAGCGTGTAGTAGTAGCTGCTCCAGCGCGCCGCGACCGGACCGATCACGATGCCGAAGGCGAACCACCAGCACGCGACGAACCACACGATCGCGCGGGCCGGGCGCGGGGCGCGCGCCAACGTCGCGCCGCGCAGCCATAACGCCAGCGGCGCCAGGAGCAGCAGCGCGAGCGAAGGCGAGCCGGGATGGAGCAGGTCTCTGAGCCAGGTCGGA
>JACXTT010000584.1_pt1 | contig 62723 bp, 60 predicted proteins | sample 9270951 | NCBI WGS metagenome assembly JACXTT01 (sample SAMN15532306, study PRJNA645909) | rock metagenome | isolation source: weathered quartz diorite | place: Puerto Rico | collected 2017-06-21
GGTCGCTCACGGCAGCGCATGGATGAGAAGAGTGCTAAGAAGTCTCGAGGAAAATTGCTTCACATGGGAAAGGTTACGGGTTTTCTCGAAATCGACCGGCGCGACCGGCGCTATGTGCCCGCCTCCGACCGGATTCGCAACTACAAGGAATTTTTGATTCCGCTTTCGGAAGAAGCGACCAAGGATCAGGCGGCACGCTGCATGGATTGCGGCATTCCGTTTTGCCACACCGGCTGCCCGGTCAATAATCAGATTCCCGATTGGAACGATCTCGTCTACCGCGCGGATTGGGAAGAGGCGTCGCGCAACCTTCATTCGACAAACAATTTTCCGGAGTTCACCGGCCGCCTCTGTCCGGCGCCTTGCGAAGCGGCATGCACGCTGAATATTGACGACAATCCGGTCACGATCAAAACCATCGAATGCGCGATCGTAGACCGCGCCATTGCAAAGGGCTGGATAAAGCCGGAACCCGCCGATACCAAAACGGGTAAAACGGTCGCGGTCGTTGGCTCGGGACCGGCTGGGCTTGCCTGCGCGCAGCAGCTCGCGCGCGCCGGGCATGACGTCCATGTCTATGAGAAAAACGCCAAGCCGGGCGGGTTGCTGCGCTATGGCATTCCCGATTTCAAGATGGAAAAGCACCTGATCGACCGGCGGATTGCGCAAATGCAGGCCGAGGGTGTGCATTTCCGTAACAGTGTGAATGTCGGGGTCGACCTTGATCCAGGCGAATTGCTTGCCCGCTATGATGCATTGGTTCTGGCCGGCGGCGCCGAGGAGGCGCGCGAACTCAAGGTTCCGGGGCGCGAGCTCTCAGGCATTCATCAGGCGATGGATTTTTTGCCGCAGCAAAACCGGCGCATTGCCAATGAGCCGATTCACAGCAATGTGCCGATCCTTGCGTCGGGTTGCCATGTCATCGTGATCGGCGGCGGCGATACGGGATCGGATTGTATCGGCACCGTGATCCGCCAGGGTGCGCTTTCCGTGACCCAGCTCGAAATCTTGCCGCGCCCGCCGGACAAGGAAAACAAGGATCTCACCTGGCCGGATTGGCCCTTAAAAATGCGCACGTCTCACGCGCATGAAGAAGGCGCAGAACGGGATTTTTCGGTGCTGACGAAATCGTTTCGTGGCGAGGACGGCGCCGTGAAAGCGCTTGTCTGCGCGCGCTGCGACAAAAATTTTAAGGAAATTCCAGACAGCACCTTCGAGCTTCGAGCCGATCTCGTGCTGCTTGCGATGGGTTTTATTTCACCTGTGCATGAGGGGCTTTTGGATCGTCTCGGCGTGGCCTTCGATCCGAGCGGCAATGTGAAGGCGGATGAGCGCAACTACCGGAGCTCGATAGCAAAAGTCTTCGCTTGCGGCGACATGCGGCGCGGTCAATCGCTCATCGTCTGGGCGATCAGGGAGGGCCGACAGACCGCACGCGCCACCGACGAATTTCTGATGGGATCGAGCCAGCTCCCGCGGTAGGACGCCGGCGCTCTGGTCTTTGCCGCTGTCATTGTGTGATGTCCATAAGACTAATGCTCATTTTATACCAACCGCCCTAAAGGTTGACCTGTGCCCAATGGCGTGAAGTGATCGAGGTGATGGCGGCCTTGTCGCCGGCAAAGAAATTCCAGGCCTCACAGCTTTTGTCGACGATGTGGCCGTAGTCATCGAAGACGGTGATGGCGAGCTTGTTCTGTCGCAGATATTCCCAGACGTCCTGAGCCCGCCGAAGGGTCCATCGGATTGAGCTCCGGCGAGTAGGACGGTAGGGGCAAAAGCGTGATGTTGTCTGGCGTTTTCAGATCTGCGGCGGCGTGGTATCCGGCGCCGTCGAGAGTGAGGATGGCGTGCGCGTCGCTTGCGACCTCCCTGCTGATCTCAGCCAAATGAAGCGAAAACGCTTCGGTGTTGGCGTAAGGCAGGACGAGAGCGGCGGCTGCGCCCCGTGCCGGACAGACCGCCCCGAAGATATAGGCCCATTCGTGCCGCTGATCGCGCGGCGCGCGCGGCCGCGATCCCTGCTTCGCCCAAATCCGCGTCAGCGAGCCCTGCTGACCGATGCGCGCTTCATCCTGGAACCAGATTTCCAGTGGCTTGCCACGGGCGTGCTCGGGAAGGATGGAGGCGATCGTCGCGGGGAAATTTTTTTAAAAGCCGCTTGGGTCTGCGGATCGCTCTTGGGGTGTTGCGGCCTGACCGAAAGCCGCACATAGCCCAAGGCCTTGAGCTGCTTGCCAAGCGTGCGTTCATGCAGCGTTATGCCAAACATCTCTTCGATGCGCCGCATGAGATCGGCGCAGCGCCACCGCACCACGCGGTCTTTCGCAGCATCGGGGCCGTTCTCGACGAGAGCGGCGAGTTCGGCTTTCTGCGCTGCGGTCAGCCGCGAGGGCCGTCCTGGCGCTGTGCGGTTTTTAAGCCCCGCCAAACCTTCCGCATTATAGCGATGCACCCAATCGCGGAGCGTCTGCCGGTCCATTCCGCAGGTCTGCGCCGCAGTTTTGCGGTCCTTGCCCTCAAGCACCAGGGCGATCGCCAGCATCCGCCGCGCCGCCTTTGCGTCGCGCGCCTTCACCGACGCTGCCCGCAACTCTCTTGCCGTCAAATCCTTGCACGTTATCTCAATTGCCGCCATCGCCGCCTCCTTCGCGCCGATGGCAATGAGTCAGAGTTTTGCCGATTCGGGAATCCCCCCTCCCGAGTCAACATTTACGCCGGTTGGTATTAGATACCCTCCTGCCCGCAACCATTGTTCAACGATTGCGGCGGCCATGCCGCTTTTTGTGCGACCACCTGCCTTAGCAGCTTAAGCCGCATTCATTGCATCTGAGGCGGGGACCTCCAAGGCCGGGGATCCCCCTGGCAACTCTAATATTGAGGCGGGCAATTGTTGCGCTTGCTAAGCAGACCGTCGCTGAGCCGGATAGCACGGTGTCCATCGTTGGCCTATTTAGTCGTCCGTGAAGAACTTCAAACGAGAGCAAACAAGCGGACTGCTCCGCGAACAACAAGGAATCAGAGCAGGAACAAATCAGAATCAAATCGGCGACACACGTCGGCGGCAAATGATTTCCCGGATTTCCGTTGCAAAATCAATTCGCAAGGAATTGCGATTTTGTTGCCAAAAACCTTGCAATTTCTTCGGTGTGTTTTTGCGCCGTTAGTGAGTCAACTCAACGAGTTGGGAATTCTTCACGGACAACTATTTATCGCCACATCGCCGCTGTGCGTCGCCAAACGCTTCTCGCATCCTGCGCGGCATCGTACGGACTCCTGCTTGGAACCTCTAATCTTTCATCGGCCGCCTCGCGATCCAATCCGACGCGCCGCCCACTCTCGCCGCATCCGCGATGGCATCCGCGTCCTTGCGCGGTCGGAGCAAGTTCCGTGCGCTGTTTCCAGCCCAATAGATTCCGTATAAGGCGTTGCCGAGAAATGCGAGCGGGCGCGTCGCCTTATTGCCCATTTGCATCAGGGCATGAAATCCGTTGTAGCCGCGTCCAGGCCAGATGTAGGCAATGTCAAATCTCGCCTGGGTCAAGAGTTCGAACGCCCCAAGTGGAGACATGTGAAAGAAACTATCGTCGTGCCACGGCTCCAGAAACGAGACGTTGCCGAGGTAGAAGCCACCGGGCTTGAGGACTCTGGCCGCCTCCTGGGCAACAAGGTACGGACAGGCCACATGTTCCGTGACTGCCGCCGAATACACGGTATCGAAGGAACAATCTCCGAAGGGGAGAAAGTGAGCATCGCACAGAAGGTCGGGGCCGCCGAATATCTGAAGTTCCGACGACACACGCGTCTTGGAGAGATCGGTACCAATGTAGCGGTGCCCCTTCGACTCAATCAGCTGACGCATCTGCGCCCCGCCGCAGCCAATCTCTAGCACGGTACGGTGAGCCGGGAGTTGGTTTATGACGTCAAGATGGGCGAGGTCCAGATGATAGGGCATATCCTTCCCGGCGCTGCCGCAGCGAGGAGGGTATTGAAAGCACTCATCGAACTGCTCCATACGCGACGAGCGCGCTTGACTGAATTGAAAAGTGACTGTGCGTTTAGCTTGATTTGGAATAAGTATCGGCGTTCCATCGCACTCTGCATAATCGGTACCGCACTGCTTGCACTCAGAGAATGATTCCAAAGGTGCCTTGCACGATGGGCAGATCACAAACTCAAGTAGTTTTTCCCGACTGATCATTGATGCGCTGTCCGTTAGCCACATATTAAACTATGTCCCAGGTTACTCCACTCGGCACAAAATCCCATAACGAAGATTGTGCATTTGCTTTTCATTTGACGCCCGGCCCACACGCACACTCAGATGCGGGTAAATACCCGTAATCAGAGCCGGGGCGCGCCCCCACAGTCGGGATCAGGCCAACAACCAGGCTCAACTTGATTGCAATTATTGCCCGCGCCCATGTCCGTGCCCGCGCCCTATCCATCCCAACTCATGTCCCGAGCGGAATATGCGCGGGTGATTTGAAGTCAAGTTGTGCATACTGTATGGGCCCGGCTTCCATATGCTAGTTTAGAATGGTTCGAAGTCAAGTTGTGCAGAATAATGGGTTGGGCAGGGGGAGGTAGGCTTTTTCGTGAAACATTTCTGGAAGAGTGCTAAACTCGGCAATGTGCCTGGATTGTGGGATCGCGGTGGCAAGACCACACGCCGCCGGCTTACAAAACGACGACTCTTGTTCCGACGCGAACCCGCCCATAAAGATCGATGACATCGGCGTTCATCATCCGGATGCAGCCGGACGAAACGGCCTTGCCGATCGAGTCAGGCTCATTGGTGCCGTGAATGCGAAACTGCGTATCTCTTCTGCCGTGGTATAAATACAGGGCGCGGGCGCCGAGGGGGTTTTCGAGCCCGCCCTCCATTTCCTCCGGCAGATCGGGACGGCGCTTCAGCATTTCCCTTGGCGGTATCCAGCGGGGCCATTCGGATTTGCGGCCTACCTTTGCGACGCCTTTCCATGTGAACCCCTCCCGCCCGACACCAATGCCATAACGGATGGCGGTGCCGCCGGTTTCGACAAGATAGAGCTGACGTTCGGCGGTATTGATGACAATCGTTCCGGGCGGCTCGCCCGTCTGATTTGGCACGACGGCGCCTGTCCGCTGATTGAAATTGACGCCGACCGCGAGATCGCCGCCGCCATAAGATGGGCTGCCCCCCGCGGGCCCATAAATCTCTTCATAGGGCGCTCCATACGCATAAGGGCGGCCATGGTAAGGAGGCGGCACGGCCGGCGGCGCTACGGGGTCGACGTAGGATTCGGGATAAAAGGGATAAGCCGGATAGGCCGGATAAGACGGATAGCCGGGGTAGCCGTTCGATGGATAGGCCGGATAGGCCTCATAGCCCCAATAATTGCGCCATTGCGCGAAGGCCGGCGCGGAAGGATTTAAAACTATTCCTGCCGCGATGAGAGAGGCCGCGCCCATTAAAGCTAAGCTAGATCGAGTTTTACCCATATCGAGACCCGGGATTCGCCGTCAAAATATCAAATGACGCATGTTTTCCTCAACAAATTGGAAATACGGCGTCGCTTAATTGAACCTTTGCACCCGAGCCAATTTGAAAGCAAAAAAAGGCCGGTTTGGCAAGCTGCCAAACCGGCCCCGTGTCAACGAAGACTTGCGAGCGGTCAGAGCACGACGACCGGCGTTCCGATTTTCACCCTTGAATAGAGATCGACGACATCGTCGTTGAGCAGCCGTACGCAGCCGGAAGACACGGCACGCCCGATTGTGCCGGGTTCATTGGTACCATGAATGCGAAAACCCATATCGCCATGGCCGTTATAGAGATAAAGCGCGCGAGAGCCGAGGGGATTGGCTAATCCGCCTTCCATGTAGGCAGGAAGCTCCGGGCGGCGCAAACGCATCACGGCCGGGGGTATCCAAGCGGGCCATTCCGCTCGCCGGCCAATATGAGCTTTACCGGACCAGGCAAAACCCTCGCGGCCTACACCGACCGTGTAACGCATTGCCTTGCCGTGTTCCATGGACAAATAGAGATAGCAGTTCTTGGTGTCGATCGTAATCGTGCCCGCGCGCGCTCCGGTTGGATCGTCAACCAGTGTGCGGCTCGAAGCAACACTACGCTGAATATCCGTTTGCAGGCTTGCCCGCTGAACATTTCCGCTGAAAAGCCCCAGCGGCCAACTGTTTTCAAACGCCTGTGCGCCGGAGGCTGTCAGCGCGGCGAGTCCGGTGAGAGTGCTAAGAGCGAATTGACGAATTGGCGAAAAGTTGCGCATTAATCGGAACCCCGTTCGAAGGTGCGGTAAGATCAGTCGTACCAACAACGCATAGGCTCGGTTGTGCGTTCCTTCACATTCACGCTCGGGATCAATTTTTTTTCGAAGCAGATTTAAAAAGGCGCAAAGCCTCGTCGCCCTGAAACGGGTCAGTTCCTCGGCCAGGAATAATCATCGGCCCGCCCAGGTTTCGGAGCAAGCGGCCTGCCCTGCTGCAATGTGTGTTCAATGACGGCTTGAGCCTCATTGTTTTTTGTCTTGGCCGCTGTCATCCGGGTGGCGAGTTCTGCGCCCGGGGCAAGCGCCGCGCCGGTCAAGGACTGAATCGGGCCAGCCACTGGTTTCGGTTTTGCCGCTTCTTCGACCGCGGCTGGTTCCGGCGCATTTGCTGCCGCCGGAGCTGCCTCGGGTGCCGTGGAAGGCTCGCTCTTGGGTTGGACCTCGTCGAGATTGCGGCGGATCGCCGGCTCCACAAAATGGGCGAGCTTGCGTGCCCCCGCCTTGGTAAAATGAACCCCGTCGGCACTCCGCAGCCTGACAATTTGGCCGTTGATATCAGGACCGACCGGAGTGTATTGCCCGGACTCATCGGCGAAATCTTCCCAAATATCAAGGTAGCTCGCGCCCGCCTTCTCGGCATAGGCGCGATAAAATTCATTAAACGCCATCGCATCGGTGGAGAGACTTTCGCTCTTCATAATTGGAAGACCGACCCACAGCAGCGGGATTTTCTTATCGCGGAATTGCGTCGCGATCGCTTCGATTCGCTGCGCATAGGCCGTTTGCCATTCCGGCGTCCGCGGCTCATAGCTGCCATTGGCGTCGCGCAAGACTTGCCGGTCGTTGCTGCCGATCAGCATGACTGCGAAATCGATTTTCTCGCCGCTCGCGAGAAGGTCCGCCGTGGCCTTGGTCCAATCGTAGAAGTCGTCCCTGACGAGGCCCGAATCTTCCTTTGCCTTGCGCAGAATTGCGACCTCCGGACGATTCTCCAAAGCCTCGGTCAATCCCTGCGCCATCATCTGGGCAAGGCTGTCGCCGAGAATGGCGACGAAATAGGTCGGCGCAACAGTGGTCTTTGGCGGTGCCTTCGCCACATTACGGCTTGGCCTTGACTTTGCTTGACGAGGCGCCGTCCGGTGCATTTCGTACTTCGGCTTCGCGACACGCCCAGGCGGCGGCTGAAACAATTGTTCGAGCCAGCCAAATGGATTGAACTGCGCATGAGCGGGACTTGGGCCCGCTACGGACAGCATAAAGGCCACTGTGGCAAGCAGAGCTATTCGCGAAAACCATTCCAAAGCCGTCCGGGCCTTGGATCCAAAATCATGCGCCATGGCGGCAGTCTACTACATTTAAGTTTTGGATGCACGAGGCTCATGCCGGCAACGCTTCCGCTTCTCCTTGGCGCAAATCGGCGGGCCCGATGCCCGCGGCGGGCAGCGAAATTCCTAGGCGCGAATCCGTCAAGCTGCTAAAGGTCGGCATCGGCTACGGCTAATACTTGCTACGGAAAAGACCCTATGGCTCGTGGTCGTTCGGTCCTTGTTGCACCGGCAGAGGATCTAAATGACCTGCTTGAGAAAGTCGCCTCGGGTGACCAAAAAGCCTTTCGAGCCCTTTACGACAAAGCCTCTCCGGTCCTTTTCGCCGTATGCGTGCGTCTCATGCATGATCGCGAAATTGCGCAAGACGTGCTTCAAGAGGCAATGACGAGAATTTGGCGCAAGGCGCATCTTTTCGACCGAACCAAAGGTAATGCTTTGGGATGGATGACCGTTGTGGCCCGTAATTGCGCTTTGAGCAGGATTGCTGCCGCTCCGCCCCTTTCATCATCGCTTGAGGATGCCGGGGTGCTGGCTGCCGTCGAAGCAAAGCCGACGGACGATCCCTTTATAGCTGCCGACGTGCGGCGCTGCCTCAAAAAACTGAACGAAAAATATAGGAAATGCGTGACTTTGATTTACTTGAACGGACTAAGTTATGAGGAGCTTGCGGCAGAACTGGGCGCGCCCGTTGGAAGCGTAAAGTCCTGGGTTCACCGCGCGGTGCGCGAGCTTGGGCTTTGCATTGGAAAATGATGAGCGAAGATCTTGACCAGATTGCTGCCGCCTATGCCCTGGGAATAACCCGCGGGCTTGCGCGCAAGGAGATCGAATCGCGGTTTCGCACCGAACCCGCCTTGCGGGAAAAGGCCGAGCTCTGGCAATGTCAGTTCGCCGCGCTCGATCTCGCCGCTCCCCAGGAAGCCCCGCCTGCCGAGCTCTTCGATAAGATAATTCAATCAATTGGCGCCGACGAACGGGAGACAGAAGGGACTTTTACGCGGCGCGCGGGAAGCGGCGTCTGGATCGAGATGGCGCCTGGCCTGACTTATACAGTGCTTTTCGAGGATCCTGTTGCCAACCGGCGCTCCATCCTCCTGCGAGCGCAACCCGGTGCCACCTATGATTCACATCACCATGACGAGGGCTACGAGGAATGTCTCGTTCTTGAAGGCGATTTGGTCATGGGAGACTTGAAATTGCTCCCCGGGGATTTCCACCTCGCCGCAAAAGGCAGCGCGCATCCGCCAGCAACGACGGTGTCGGGCTGTCTCTTGTATCTCTCAACGCCCTTTTAGACGGTTAGAGCATATGCGATTAAGCTGAATCCTGCGCTGCGATGAGGGGCAAGTCTGATTGTGCGTACTCACGGCCAAGCTCGCTGATCGATTGCTAAATGCGGGCCAGTGCTTAGACCTTTGAAGAAGCAGGGCGCGATCTCCCTGACTCCGTTGTTTTCCTGAGTCCGCGGGACAACGCCGCGTGCGGCATCGCCCCGCTGGTTGAGCGTCAATCTCAGCTCTTCGGCATAAGCACCGTATCGACGACATGAATGACGCCATTGCTTTGATTGACGTCGGAGATCGTTACGAAGGATTTGCCGCCCTTGGCGTCGATGATTTCGAGTCGGCGGCCGTTCTGGCGCACGGTCAGCTCCTCGCCTTCGACCGTCTTATACGTGGCCTCGCCGCCGCCTTTCTTGATTGCCGCAATGAAATTCGCGGCGGAGATTCTTCCGGGAATGACGTGATAAGTCAGCACCGCGGTGAGGGCCTCCTTATTTTCCGGCATCAAAAGCTTTTCGACCGTGCCCTTGGGAAGTTTGTCGAAGGCCTTGTTGACCGGCGCGAAGACCGTAAAAGGCCCATTGCCCTCGAGAGTCTCCACGAGACCGGCGGCCTTGACGGCGGCGACAAGCGTCGTGTGATCCTTGGAATTGACCGCGTTTTCAATGATGTTCCTTGAAGGATACATGGGTGCGCCGCCGACCTCGACCGTCATTTCGGCGAAGGCAGGCGAGATTGGCGCTCCGCCCAGCGCGGCAAGGCCGATCGCGGCGGCAAAAGTCAAGTTGCGAATTGCAGACATAGGAGTTCTCCGTGTAATTTGCTGCCGGCAAGCGGCAAAGAGCGGCGAGGCCCCGGGCCGCCACGTCGCGCTGCCCGGTCTCGTTACGGCATTTACGGGCGGCCTAGAGAAAAAGTTGCGCGTACGGCAGCAATTAGTTGCCCGTGACGGCAATGATCGCGGGGGCCAAGAGTAGCCGATAGAACGAAGAGGAGAAGCGAAGATGAAAACCTGCGCACTTGCCGCAATGCGCCTTGCGTGCCAAGCAGAGACATGAATGCTTCGTTGCCGTCCAACCAGGCCCCGGATCCTGCCTGCGCGCCCAAAATTTCCTTGGTGTCGCTCGGCTGCCCCAAGGCGCTGGTCGACAGCGAAAGGATTATTAGCCGGTTGCGCGCGGAGGGTTATGAGCTTGCCAAGAGGCATGGGAATGCGCAGGCGGTGATCGTTAACACCTGCGGATTCTTAGACAGCGCCAAGGCCGAATCTCTTGCCGCGATTGCTGCGGCAATGGCGGAAAACGGAAAGGTTATTGTTACCGGCTGTATGGGTGCAGAACCCGAAGCGATCTTGGAAAAATTCCCTGATCTACGTTGGATAAGCGGGCCCCAGGATTTTGATTCCGTTCTACGGGCCGTGCACGAAGCCGTTGAGCCGCCAAACAATCCGTATGGTGATCTTGTGCCAGAGAAGAGCATCAAGCTCACGCCGCGCCACTACGCTTATCTAAAAATTTCGGAGGGCTGCAACAACCGCTGCTCGTTTTGCATCATTCCAAAGCTGCGTGGCGATCTCGTCTCGCGCCCGGCGGCGGATATATTGCGTGAAGCCGAAAAGCTCGTCAAAGTGGGTGTCAAAGAGCTTCTGGTCATTTCGCAAGATACCGGCGCTTATGGCTTAGACCTAAAATATACGGAAAGCATTTTTCACGAGCGGCCCGTCCGGGCAAAGTTTTTGGACCTCGCCCGCGAGCTTGGGTCGCTCGGTGTGTGGGTCAGGCTTCACTATGTCTATCCTTATCCGCATATCGACGATGTGATCGAGCTCATGTCGGATGGCAAAATCTTGCCCTATCTCGACATACCGTTTCAGCACGCGAGCGCAAAAATTTTACGCGCGATGAGGCGCCCTGTGCACTCCGAGAGGGTGCTGGAGCGGATCGCAAAATGGCGCGCGGCATTGCCCGCGCTCACCTTGCGCTCGACCTTTATTGTCGGCTTTCCCGGCGAGACGGAGGAAGATTTTGCTGTGCTTCTCGATTGGCTCGATGAGGCAAAGATCGACCGCATTGGCGCGTTCAAATATGAGCCGGTTAAGGGCGCAGCTGCCAATGATCTTGGACTTCCCTTTGTAGCGCCTGAAGTTCAAGAGACCCGCTACCGGCGTTTTATGGGACGGGCGCAAAAAATCAGCGCTCAGAGGTTGAAACAAAAGATCGGCAAGCATCTTGCGGTGATCGTCGATCATGCCGGGCCACACGGCGGTGTTGGGCGTAGCAGCGGCGATGCGCCCGAGATCGACGGCAAAGTTCACATCGCTTCGCGCCGCCCATTACGGCAAGGCGATATTGTCACCGTGAAGATCGAGAGGGCCGGTACCTATGACCTTTACGGAACGGCTGCATAGGGTTAAGACCTCATTAACCATGTTTTAATTCAAGGGCTTGGTCAACTGCTGGGAGGCCAAGTCCATGGATGCGATTTTTTTTGGTTCACGCTGATACCGTTGCGGCGAGGCCGTCCACACCATCATGTAAGATCGTGGGCCCGGTTCGGAAAAAATGTTTCACGGGGAACATTTTTGGAATTATTCTAAGTTCGGCACGGACTCAACGTTCGGCACGGACTCAACGGGACTCGGCAAACGCGGTTCGATTCCTATCGCCATGCGCCCGGCCCCGGCAGCCAAATTTTTTTTGCCGGCCGGGAATAAAATTCCGCTTCGCCCGGTCTAGTTTCCCGAACGGAATATTCTGCTCACGGGAGACTGCTTATGACACGAGACAATTCGCAACAAGCTCCGGACCGCCGCACGGTCCTCAAATGTATGATCTGGGCTGGAACCGGCGTGCTGTGGACGGTCGAAGGTGGCATCCCGAAATCGCAGGGCATAGTCGGCGATGTGCAGGCCGTCGAGGCCACGGGCCTCACCTTCGTCCAAATCAGCGACAGCCATATCGGCTTCAACAAGCCGGCCAATCCCAACGCGATAGGCACGCTCGAAGAGGTGATCGGCAAGATCGGCGCGCTTACCACAAAACCGTCTTTCATGATTCATACCGGCGACATCAGCCATCTCTCAAAACCACAGGAATTTGACGATGCGGAAAGAATCATCAGCGAGGCAAAACTCGACGTGCATTATGTGCCGGGGGAGCATGATTTACTCGACGAAAACGCAAAGTTGTATCGCGAGCGCTATGGCCGGGGCACGGCGGGCGCGGGCTGGTACAGTTTTGATGCCAAGGGCGTGCATTTTATTGGCCTTGTCAATGTCGCCGATTTGAAACCCGGCGGCCTCGGTAATCTCGGCGGCGAGCAGCTCGATTGGCTCGAGAAGGATCTGAGCTATCGTCCGGCCTCGGCTCCCATCGTCGTTTTCGCCCATATCCCGCTTTGGGCCGTTTATCCCGAGTGGGGCTGGGGCACAGAGGACAGCGCCCGCGCGCTCGCCCTTCTCAAACGCTTCGGCTCGGTCACCGTGCTCAATGGCCACATCCATCAGGTGATGCAGAAGGTCGAGGGCAATGTCGCCTTCCATACGGCGATGTCGACGGCGTTCCCGCAGCCCGCTCCGGGAACGGCACCCTCGCCTGGACCAATGAAGGTCGAAGAATCAAAGCTTCGCACGCTCTTGGGCGTCACCAACGTCGCCTTCAAGCGCGGCGAGCACCGCCTCGCCATCATCGACAAGCCGTTGGAGGGCTGACGCCATGACCATATGCAGAGCCGTTGTTTTGAGCCTATTGGCGATGGCGTTCTTGCCGCCATGGGCAGGGGCGCGTGCGGAAGAGGTATCCGTAAAAATCGGCAATTTCACCTTCGACCCGCCGGTGCTGAAGGTAAAGGCGGGCACGGTGGTCACCTGGACCAATGAGGACGATATCCCGCACACTGTCGCCGCGGCGGACCACAGCTTTGAGTCGAAACCGCTCGACACCAACGAGAAATACTCCGCCACATTGTCCACGCCAGGGCGCTTCACGTATTTCTGCTCATTGCATCCGCAAATGAAGGCAACCATTATAGTAGAAGGCGCGGCGAGCGGAAAGTGATCGGCGGGGCAAAAGGTGCGAATGGGGTTCCCCGTACGGCGAGCCGGGGGCAGGGCGGCTGCTATTGGCGCAGCGGAGGATCAAGACAGCAAGGCGAGCCGCTTCCGGGCGCTCGCTTTACCGCATCTCGATGATGTCTATACCCTTGCGCGCTACCTCGTACCGCGCGCCGATGCGGAAGACGCCGTGCAGGAATGCTATCTGCGCGCCTTCCGCTATTTCGACACGCTTAAGGGCTCTGAGATTAGGCCATGGCTCTTTGCGATTCTGCGCAATGTCTGTCTTTCGCAGCGTGCGAAAAACGGGGGCCTCGTATTCGGCGCGCCCGAAGGTGCCGGCGATACCGCAGACAAAATTCCGCCGCTCTGGAGCGACCCCCCCGAAACGCCGGAGAGCGCCCTCATTCGCCGCGAGACTTCCATGACGCTGCAACGGCTCATCGAGGGCCTGCCGGCCGAATTCCGCGAGGTGCTCGTGCTACGCGAATTCAATGATTTGTCCTATCGCGAGATTGCGCATGCCGTCGATGCGCCCGTTGGCACCGTCATGTCCCGCCTGGCGCGGGCGCGCAGCATGTTGCGCGAAGCCCTTAGCGCCAAGGAGGGCGGGACATGAATTGCGAGGCGGCGCAAAACCTCATTCATCCCCTCGTCGATGGCGAGCTCGACGCATACCACGCGGGCGAGGTGGAGGCGCATTTGGAAAGCTGCAGCGGTTGCGCAGCGGAGCTCTCAAATCTGCGGGGCTTGCGAAATCAGATCGCCTCGGCACAACTGCGCTATCGCGCCCCCGAATCGCTGCGCCGAAAGATTGAGGGCATCGTGCCACAGCCGGCGGCGCGCGTAAGCCGCCGCGAGTGGCTCAAAGGATTTGGGTTCGGCGCAGGCCTTTCGGTTATTGCCGCGTCAGCCGCGTTCGTCATGGTGCTTGGCAATGATGCGGATCAACGCATCCTTAGCGATGTTGTCTCGGCGCATCTGCGCTCGCTTGAGCCGGATCATCTGACCGACGTGCTCTCGAGCGACCGGCACAGCGTAAAACCATGGTTCAACGGAAGGCTCGATGTCGCCCCGCCGGTTGTGGATCTTACAGCGGAGGGTTTTGCTTTACTCGGCGGGCGTCTCGATGCGATCGGTGGCAAAATGGCAGCAGCGATTGTCTATCGCAGGCGCGCCCACATCATCAACCTCTTCGCGTCGCCCGCGCCAACAAAAGGGCGCCCAGCAGTAACCGAGACGGTGAACGGCTTTAATATCCGCCGCTGGTCGATCGAGGGCGTGTCGCTATGGGCCATCAGCGACATCAACGCCACAGAGCTCGAGGAATTCGGCAACAAATTTGACGCCGCGATTCAAAAGGGATCATGAGGCCGCGTACCGTCACGGATCCAGAGTTAGTGGCGCAGAAAACTGACGTCCCTCAAGAGAGCATTCCTTAGTTCCAGTAACTCGGCAATCGCATCGACAATGGTTCGTGGCCTCGCTGGCTTCGGAATGATTATGCAATACGGCCATTCTGCCTGGACCGGTCCGGTATCCACTTGCGCCGAATAAAAAACAAATGGAACGCCCCGCTTGGCGAGCTGCCGGGCGACGGGTGCCACGGTTTTGCGTCCAAGCCCAATTCCCAAGACGGCTGCCGCGAGGCCGTCGTCATCGGCCAGAGCAAGCGCGTCTTCCACCGTTTGGCAGACGCCTACAACCTCCGCCCCGGCACCGGTCAGAACCGATTTCAGGTGCGCTGCAATCAGAAATTCCTCCTCGACTATCAACATACGTGCCCCGCGCAATGCCGGTTGCGCTTCACGGCTCCGGGTTTGCTCCATGTTCTTTCCCCTCTGATAGCGAAACCTCGATCGTACAGAGAAAACCGTCAGGGTGAAACGTGCAGTTCACGGTCGCGCCTGGGATCGCATTTTCGATCAGCTGGGTTCCGAATCCGGTCCCCTTCGGTGCCCGCGGTTGCGGCCCGCCCTTCTCCCGCCATACAGCTCTGAGCAGGCGCAAATTGTCCCGTGGGACTAGGGTCCAGCTCAGCTTCACCGTGCCATCCGGGTGCGACAGGGAACCGTGTTTGGCGGCGTTGGTCGCGAGCTCATGCAGGACCAAGCCAAAAGGAGTTGCGAGATCGCCCGGCAGCGAGATCGGCTCGCCGTCGATTGTCACGCGGTCCAAGTTTTCCGCGGCGTAGGGTAGAAGCTGGTTCCGCGCCAGCGCCGCGAGATCGGCTCCTTCCCAATTCGCCTCGACGAGCAGATTATGGGCGGTGGCGAGCGCCGCGACGCGGCCGTCGAAGCGCTCGACGAAATCTTCACTCGAATCGCTGCTGCGCAGGGTCTCGTGCGCAATCGCCTGAACCACCGCAAGGGTATTTTTCACCCGATGGGCCAGTTCGCCCAGCAAGAGCCGCTGGCGCTCCTCCCACGTCTTGCGGTCGGTGATGTCGACGTTCATGCCGACCCAGCCTTCGACGGCGCCGTTCGGCCGTATCAGAGGCACGGCGCGCACGCTGGTCCAGCGCCGCTCGCCGCTCGCGTGGCGGATGCGGTATTCGGCGTCCACCGGCGATCTCGTTGCAATGGCTTCGTCCCAGAGGCCGGCAATTCGCGTCCGGTCTTCGGGGTGGAGGGCGTCGAGCCAGCCGCGTCCCTTCCACTGCTCGTAGGTTTGCCCGGTGAAGGCCTTCCAGGAGGGCGAGTCCTCGACCGCCTCGCCCTGGGCATCCACTGTCCAAACGATCTGCGCCGAAGCCGCAACCAAGGCACGGAAGCGTTCCGCGGATGCGGCGATTGCGTTCCGGGACCGCAGCGATTGGTAAGCCGCCGACGCGAAAGCGGCGAGATTGGTCATCACGCGCAGATCTTCGGCGTCGAAGCGACGGCTGCGGTCGTGGACAATGACCCAGAAGGTGCCGACCGCCTCCCCGCCGACGTAAAACGGAAGCAGCAGCCCCTCCTCGATGGGCGGGGCCGCGGCGGCCAGGTAGGGGAAGCAACGTTCGGGACGTGAGAACAGCTGCGCGGCGTTGCGGTCCAGCACCGTGCCGCACGGGCCGAAGTCCCGCGGCGTGCCGCCCCCCACGTGACGGGCCCACTGCCCGGCGATGGCAGTCCAGGAGAAATTCTTCCGATCGTCCGTGAGCAGGCTGAACCCCGCCGAGTGCGCGCGGCACAATTCCAGGGCGATTTCCGCGAGCTTCTGCAGAATGCCGCTGGGCGAGGACGCCATCTCCTGCGCCAATGCGACCAAGGCGCGGTTCTCGGCCGCATAGTCGGGCGGGCGCGACGGACGCCGCGCCAGCTCGGCCGTCGAGATGACAGATTCCAGATCGAAGCGATAGGGCAAAATGACCCGCTTAATCGGCTCGGTTTCAGCATGGTGTGTTGTCATCGTCCACCTCTTTCCCGGCTCTATCCCTTAAGTTCGCGGTACAAAAAAGCGGCCGCGTCCCGGCCGAGCATTTTCAACCTGGAGCCATTTACGAGGACCCGCTGCTCGACCGCATCTATCTCATTTGCCCGGCGTTGGAGCGTGCTTTATCGCGTCAATAAGTCAGCGACCGCGGCGACAATGGTTCGAGGCCTAGCTGGCTTTTGAATGATCCTGCAGTGTGGCCATTCCGCCTGGATCGTCTCAGCTTCCACATGTCCAGAATAGAACACGAACGGGACGCCGCGTGCGGCGAGTTGATGGGCGACGGGCACGGCGGTTTCGCGCCCAAGCCGAAAGTCCAGGAGGGCCGCTGCGAAGTCATCCTCATCGGCCCGAGCTAGAGCGTCTTCCACCGTCCGGCAGACACATACAACCTCTGCCCCAGCATCGGTCAGAACCGATTTCAGGTCCGCTCCAATAACGTAGTCGTCCTCGACAATCAACATCCGCGCCCCGTGCAATGCGGGCTTCGCTTCACGGCTGGAGACTTGCTCCATGTTCCTGAGCCTCCCCTAGTGGCAACTCGATCGTGCAGAGAAAGCCCTCAGGGCGAAACACGCGGCTCACCGTCGCGCCTGGAATTGCGTTCTCGATCAGCTGGCTTCCGAATCCGGCTTCCGCGGGCGGCCGCGCTGGCGGGCCTTTCTCCCGCCATACGACTCTGAGGAGGCGCAACTTGTCCCGATGGACTAAGGTCCAGCTTACTTTCACCGTGCCATCTGGGTGCGAGAGGGAACCATGTTTGGCGGCGTTGGTCGCGAGCTCATGCAGGACCAAGCCGAAGGAGGCCGCGAGTTCGGCAGGCAAGGAGACCGGCTCGCCGTCGATTGTCAAGCGGTTTTCCTCGGCATTGGGCAGAAGCTGGTTCCGCACTAGCGCCGCGAAATCGACTCCTTCCCAATTCGACTCGACGAACAAACTATGGGCGGCGGCGAGCGCTAAGATGCGGCCGTCGAAGCGCTCGACGAAATCTTCACTCGAATGGCTTCCGTCAAGGGTCTGGTGCGCAATCGACTGGACCACCGCAAGGGTGTACTTGACCCGGCGGGTCAGCTCGCCCAGCAAGAGCCGCTGGCGCTCCTCCCATGACTTGCGCTCGGTGATATCACGTGCGCTTGAAAGCACGAGCCGGCGGCCACCGAACGATTCAAGCTGAAGCCGGCTTTCAACAGACACCGAGCGTCCGTCCTTCGTTCGGTTGATAAACTCGCCGCTCCAGCTGCCCTCCGTAACGAGCTTGGTCCTCACCTCGGAGAGCGAAAGGCTCATCCCGGCCGATTGCAAGAGTTCTGCTGTGTTCCTGCCGACCGCCTCGGCGCGGGTGTAGCCATATAGCTCCTCGCAGCCGCGATTCCATTCGATAATGCCGCCATCGAGCTCCCGCACGGAGATTGCCTCGCGCGAGAGATCAACGAGGCGCTTTAACTGCTGCAGCTGCCGTTCACTTTCCCGCAGCGCCTCCTCAGCTTGGCGGTGCTCGGTCGCATCGATAAAACTGATGACCACGCCGTCGATCCTGTCATCGACCGTTCGATATGGGCGCAAGTTAACATCGAACCAGCGGCCAGTATGGCTGCGAACCTCGCGTCTTAGGGGTGCAAGACGCGCGATCACGGCCTGCGCGTCTGTAACCAGATCGTCATAGTGAAGCTTATGGGCGAAATCCATGACCGGCCGCCCGAGATCGCCCGGCGTAAGCCTGAAGAGCTCCGTTACCGGCTCGGTAAACCGCTTGATTCGCAGAGAGGTGTCGAGAAACAAAGTCGCAAAATCTGTCGCAGCCATCAAATTTTGCAGGTCGCTGTGGGCGCGGGAGACTGCGTCCAGATTCGATTTGAGCTCGGTATTGACCGTCTGCAGCTCCTCGTTGATCGATTGCAGCTCTTCCTTGCTGGTCTCCAGTTCTTCGGATGTCGAGCGATATTCCTCATTGATGGACTGCAGCTCCTCATTGGCCGCGCGCAGTTCTTCCGTGGCCGACTCGGATTCCTCAAGCGTTGTGCGCAGCCGCTCCTGGGTCAGCTGCAATTCTTCGCGCAGCTGACGCATGGTCTCATCGTTGGGGGACAGCTCGCCGTCCGGCGGTTGCTCGACCAACTCGCCTTCGATGAACATCACCACCGCACTTCTGGGCGGCTCGCCGCCGTCTGTAATCGGCCTCACCTGCAGGTGGACACGGTGGGGTGCGCCATTGAATTGGACCAGTATGGGCAGGGTCAGCGTGGACAGGCGGTTTTCGAAGGCGCGGTGGAGAGCCGAGCGTAGCTCCAATCTGAGCTCCGGGCGCGCCAGTTCGACGATGTCGCCGCTCAATGGGCCGCCAGGCGGCTGGAGGTAACGGCCGGCATTCTGGGACAAATGCATGACGCGGTGGGTAGGGTCGACCAGGATATTGGGCGGCGCCGCCTCTTCAAGCGCCTGAAGGTGCAAGACGGCCTCGCTGAGCGTCGCCCTTGGGCTCAACCGCACTCCCGGCGGCTGGCCTCTTTGCTCGGGTAAGGCAATGTTGCGAATCAAACGCGGCAGCGCGCGTGGCTTGTTTTCGGCTAGCGCCGTCGACTGGAAAATTCGGGCTTTCCGGTCGACGACGCGAAACAGCTCCGCCTGATTGTCGGCTGTCTCGGCCGAGCCAAGGAGCAGAAACCCGTTGGCGTTCAACGCATAATGAAAGGTGTTGATGATCTGCTGCTGCAGCTCTCGATTGAGATAAATGAGCACATTGCGGCAGGTGATGAGGTCGATCCGCGAGAATGGGGGGTCCTTGAGCAGGTCGTGCACGGCAAACACAACGATGTCGCGGAGTTCACGCCGGACGCGGTACTGATCGCCCTCACGCGTGAAGAACTTGCGAAGGCGCTCCTCATTCACATCGGCTTCGATTGTCGCCGGATAAACGCCCTCGCGGGCGATGGCGAGCGCGCGGGAATCGAGGTCGGAACCGAACACCTGGATGTACGGCCGGATGTCGCGCTTGGCGGCTTCTTCCAGCAACATAATCGCAATCGTATAGGCCTCTTCGCCGGTGGCGCAGCCGGCTATCCAGACACGAACGGTGTCGGTTGCATCCCTGCTGTCAAACAGGCGCGGTATCGCCTGCACTCTGAGCGAATCGAAGGCTTCGCTGTCGCGGAAAAACGTCGTGACCGAAATGAGAAGGTCGCCGAGGAGCGCCGACGCCTCCTCCGCGTGGTCGCGTAAATAGTCGGAATATTGCTTTAGCTCGTCGGTTCTTGTGATCTGCATGCGCCGCGCGATGCGTCGCAAGACGGTCGAGCGTTTGTATCTGGTAAAATCGTGCCCGGTCCGGACGCGCACGATAGCGAGGATCCGCACCACCAGCTCGTCGTCGAAGCTGCGCTCGTCGATATCCGGGATGCTCTCCTTATTGCGCAACATTTCGGCTAGACGGGCGGCGAGCTCGCGCACAGGCAGGACAAAATCCGCGATGCCGGTTGCGATCGCGTTGCGCGGCATCGAAGGATAGTCGGCCTCGTTCGGATCTTGCACGAGAATGATGCCGCCTGCTTCCTTGACCGCTCTGACGCCGATCGTGCCGTCCGAGCCCGCTCCCGTTAAAATAACGGCGAACCCATCGCCATATTGCTCGGCAAGCGAGCGAAAGAACAAATCGATCGGCGCCCTTTGGCCGCGCGGCTCGTCGAAATGCGCGGCCGAGATCTCCTCGTCGCTGATGTGCAGGCGGCGGCCCGGCGCGATCACATACACATGGTTTGCCTGCAGCTTTTCGGATGCTTCGACCTGCACGACGGGCATGCGCGTGCGCGCGCCCAGGATGCTTGAGAGCTCGCTGTGACTCTGCGGGTCGAGATGCACCACCACGACAAAGGCGGCGCCGGGCGCGTCGGGAAGCGCGTCGAATAAAGTCTGCAGGGCCTGAACGCCGCCCGCCGACGCGCCAATGCCGACAATCACCGGTTTCGGGCCGGACGGCCACATCTTGCGCGAAACGGCCACGCTGTCGTCTTGATCCATTGCGGCACCCCGGGGGAGAGCCCCCAGTTTGGCAATGAGTCTACCAAAAATGCGGGATGATCACAATCGAATCAGCGCATATTTCCGTGCGAGGTCTAACAGGCACTCAGCAACCAAATCCGGGCTTTGCGACTGTTCGGCCCACTGCCGTCACTGCATCTCTGGTACCCGTCAGCGATTGAGCGTCCGAGCGACTTGCCGTATCAATTGGTAGGAGTCCGCCACCGCCTCGTAGCCGCTGCTAATTAGTTCACCTACCGTCTTGAAATCCATCATCCTGCTTCTGTCGGGTCCGAGCGCTCCGGCACGCTGGCGGATAATCGCATTCGCCGTCAGCTGTGCGAGTTCCTTCATCGCCTGCATCTCGCTGTCTAAAGGCCTATGCGGCTCGGAGAACTGGGTCGACAGGCAGCCCACACAGGCCCCGCTGCTCGAAATCAGCGGCGTTGATTGCAGGGCCCGAAAACCGGCCTCAAGCGCGACCGTCCGATAAAAGGCAAATTCCCCATCGAGCAGCAGAACGTCTTCGATGACGATCGAATGGCGCTCTCTTAGCGCCCGTCCGCATGCGGGTCCTGTCGCTGCCTTGGGGCGGCGGAAGTAACTCAGAGATTCATCCTCGAAGCCGCGCTGTGCTGCGAGTGTGCGGTATCCCGTCCGCCAGTCTACCAACTGCACTATTCCGAAGGCGGTGCCGGTCAACTCCAAGCTTTCGGACAAAGCGCCGTCAAGCACCGACTGGAGATCGGAGCACTGTTGCAGTCGCCGCTTTAGGAGATCCGGCATTGTTTGGCGTCCTCGGCACTGCGCCTAGAATATCACTCCGATCCACACATCTAGTCCAAATCCTGCTGTGCTCGGGCCTTCTGGCTAAAGCGTAGCGCTTATCGCAAGCCGGACATTGGTGGTTCCCGTGGCCTTCCTAGCCAGAACGCGCATCCTCCTTGGTGGTTCCCGTGGCCTTCCTAGCCAGAACGCGCATCCTCCAATGCCGCCAAGGCCGATGTCGATGCAAGTGGAACTGGTTGACCGGCTTGCCGAACGCGTTCCCCTGCCTCACACCGGCACGCGGACAGTGGCCCGCAAGCCACCGGCTTTGCTGTCGGAAAGGTTGATGTCGCCGCCATGCGAGCGGGCGATGTCGCGCGCGATCGCAAGCCCAAGCCCAGTCCCGCCTTCGTCCTGGTTACGGGCACTATCGAGACGAACAAAGGGCTTGAATACCTCCTCCCGCTTGTCGGGAGGAATACCTGGCCCGTCGTCATCGACATGGATGGTCAAAAAACGCTTGTCCCGCACCGCCTCGATGGAAATATGATTGCCATGGCTCTGCGCATTGCCGATGAGATTGGCAACGCAGCGCTTGAAAGCGTCGGGACGCACGGTAACGACCGGATCGCCTCGCAAAGCGACCGTGGTTTCGACGCCCGCCCGTTCGGCGTCGAGCCGCAAATCCTCCAAAAAATCCTCAATATCGATTTCTTCGGCGCTCTCTCCCGAATCGCCCCGCGCAAAAGCAAGATATGAGGCGAGCATGCGCTGCATTTCGGCGACATCCTTTTGCAGGTCGCGCGTCTCGTCGCTTTCCCGCATCAAGGCGAGCGACAATTTGAACCTGGTCAAAATGGTGCGAAGGTCGTGACTCACCCCATTGAGCATCGCGGTGCGCTGTTCGAATGCCCGTTCGATCCGCCGCTTCATCTCAAGGAAAGCCGCGCCCGCTTTGCGCACCTCGCGCGCGCCGCGCGGGTGAAACTCAAGATCGCGGCCCTTACCAAAAGCCTCCGCCGCATTCGCAAGCAAAAGGATCGGCTTGATCTGATTGCGCAGAAAAGCGATTGCGACAACGATCAAGACCAAAGAGGTGCCGACCATCCACAACAGAAAGATGTGCGAATTCGACGCGTAAGCGGCTCCGCGCAAGGCGACCACGCGCAGAATGGAGTCGTTGAGCTTTACCCGGACCTCGATGAACGTCGATCGCGTAACGGTATCGAGCCAAAAGGGTTTTCCGATCTGCTTCCTGATCTCATTTGATAGCACGGCATCGAGGATCGAGAAAAGCGGTCTAGGCAGCGGCGCCGGCAGATCGCCGTCCGGAAGGAAGGTGATCTCGACATTCAACTGTTGCTGGGCAATTCGATCGAGGATCACATCATTGGTCGAGCCTGGATAAGTCTTATGCAGCTCGATGATCGCCGCGATGTCTTGGGTTAATACGGTCGAGAGCCTCTTTGTGACAAGCTGCCAATGCCGCTCCATAAACACATAAGTCAGCACGCATTGCAGGACCACGATTGGCGCGATGACAATAAGGAGCGCCCGCGCAAAAAGGCCCTTGGGCATGATCGCGGCGGCTTTGCGCCAGAGCGCCGCCAGCCACCAGGAGCGGGACTGCTGCATCGCGAGGGGGAATGATAGCTTCAACGCATGAGCCTCCAGATGCGCTGTCAGCGGTCGGTGAGCAGGCGATAGCCGGCGCCGCGCGCCGTCTGAAGATGAAGCGGATTGGATGGGTCCCGCTCGATCTTGCGGCGAAGCCGGTTCACTTGAACATCGACGGTGCGCTCGTTTGCGATAAGACCGGAACCCGCAAGGGTTTCCCGCGCGACCGTTTCGCCCGGGTTTTCCGCCAAAAGCCGCAGCATCGCACGCTCCCTGTCGGTTAGCCTGATGACCTCGCCACGCTGGCGCAATTCGCCGCGCCCGAGATCGAAGGTGAAATCGCCAAAATGCACGGAGGCAGGCGGCTTTTGCGAAAGACGAGTCGCCACGCGGCGCAGGATCGAGGCGATGCGCAAGGTGAGCTCGCGCGGCTCGCAGGGCTTACCGAGATAGTCGTCGACGCCGGTTTCTAAGCCGTGCACACGGTCTTCGGCTTCGCTGCGCGCAGTCAGCATCAAAATCGGAACATGTGCGAGCTCCGTTTTATCCGCCCGCAGCCGTGCCGCGAAAGCAAAGCCATCCTCGCCCGGCATCATGACATCGAGGACGATAAGATCAAAGGATATGCTCCTGAGCCTTGCCATCGCCTCCGCAGCATCGGCAGCGGTCGTGACTCGATAGCCCTCCGCGCTCAGCATGCGCGATAAAAGCGCGCGTATGCGCCGGTCGTCATCGACAATAAGAAGGTGTGCCGCATCGTCGGCCGGTGTCGATAGCCCTGGCTCCGCATCCTTGTCCTCGCTCATGCTTGCGATCCATCACTGCCTAACATTGTGCCAACGCCAGTCATCGCGGCGATTTTGTCACGCCTGCCAGGGTCTACCATGGAAAGGAGAAAGGCCTGCGCGTGGGGACGCGCGCCCTCCGGCAGACTGCCGAAGGCGCGCGAAAATCGTTTTGACTGTAACAGGGCTACCTCGCGCGCAAGAGCTTCGCCGCGCATGGTTGGATAGAGCTGACGCTGACGGCGGTCGTTTGTCCCTGCGCGGACCTCGATATAGTTCCTATCGGCCATTACCTTGAGGACGCGGTTGAGACTCTGCTTGGTGACTTTCAAGATATCGAGCAGTTCAGCTATGGTGAGGCCGGGGTGCCGGGCGACGAAATGCAACAGGCGGTGATGCGCCCGGCCAAACCCCAGCGCGGCAAGCATATGATCGGCGTCACCAACAAAATCCCGGTAAGCGAAGAACATAAGCTCGATCAAATCATACATTGGCGCGGGGCCTGCCCCCGGCAAACCGTCCAGGCTTCGTTGAGGATCTCGCGAAACATCCTCTTTGCAGGCAACCAGACTCATGCGCGGGGCCTTTTACGTCAGCACCGTTGACATATTTCAGCAACTTCCCTAGACGTCAAGGCCGCGCCTGACGGCGGCTTTTTTGACCTCGGCATGGTTTTTGAGCGCCCGCCCCGCCATATTGGGCCCATTATCGCGGGCTGCGGCCGGGCGCAATTCTGCCGCAGCGGAAGACCGCAAGCCCAGGAGGAGAGAATGGCCGTATTGCCTTTCGATCAGCGCGACGGTTTCATCTGGACGAACGGCAGTTTGGTTCCGTGGAAGGAAGCCAAGCTTCATGTGCTCTCGCATGGGCTGCATTATGCTTCCTGCGTGTTTGAGGGTGAACGCGCCTATGGCGGGCGCATTTTCAAATCGGCCGAGCACTCGCAGCGGTTCAAAACCTCGGCCGAGCTGCTGGATTTCGAGATTCCCTATTCCGTTGCGGAGCTCGACAAAATCAAGCAGCTCGTCGTCGACAAGAACAATCTGCAGAATTGCTACGTCCGTCCGGTTGCGTGGCGCGGCAGCGAGATGATGGCGGTTGCGGCGCAGAACGCGACGATCCACATCGCGATCGCCGTTTGGGACTGGCCGAGCATGTTCGACGTCGAACAGAAGATGAAGGGCATCAGGCTCGATGTCGCCGACTATCGCAGACCCGATCCGATGACCGCGCCCGCCCGCGCGAAGGCCGCGGGCCTCTATATGATCTGCACGATTTCGAAACACCGCGCCGAACGGCGGGGCTTTGCCGACGCCATGATGCTCGACTGGCAAGGCAGGGTTGCCGAATGCACCGGCGCCAATATCTTTTTCACCGAAAAAGGCGTCATCCATACGCCGATCGCCGATTGCTTCCTTGACGGCATCACGCGGCGCACGGTGATCGATCTCGCCAAGCGCCGCGGCATCGAAGTGATTGAACGCCGCATCATGCCGGAAGAGCTTTTGGGGTTTGAAGAGTGCTTTATTTGCGGCACAGGCGCCGAGGTCACCCCCGTTTCCGAAATTGGGCCCTATAAATTTACCCCGGCAGCGATTTCGCGTACGTTGATCGACGATTATTCCGCCGAGGTGCAACCGAAGCAAAGGGCAGCGTGAGCCGCGGATAGATGAGAGTGCCCGCCGTGCAGTCATCCGCACCCTCGAACCCATGCCCCTCATTCTAGACGGACGGGTACGCTTGTTGCGCCGGTTTCACTTTGCAACGCTCGCCTCGCCCTCTTTGGACACGTTCCAGATGACGAAATGATAATGGGGCATGTCCGCGCCCACATGACCGGACTGGAAATAGAAGGTCACATGGTCGCATCTGCCCATGAAGCCAGCAAGATCGAATTTCTTGTGGTCGTTGATATCCTCAACTGGGATCATATAGACGGTCGCGACGAGCCGGTCTTTGCGATCGAACAAGAGGAGCGGGCCATGGGGCAGCGTCTCAGGCTTGACATAAAACTCTCCGAGACCGGGGACAAAGTCGGGAAAGACGGCTAGACCGCTCACTTTCTTATAGCCCTTCGCCTCCGCGACCTTCCTGAGATTTAGATCCTCAGCGGTGCTCCACCTGTGATGATAGCTGTGCTTACGGCCGTTCCATGCATTGACTTGCGGAGTCTTACTGGATTGTGCGTTGGGAGAGTTCACGGCAGCTGCGCTCGGTGTGAGCGTTGCGATAAACATGGCGGCCGCTAAACGTTTGATCATCACTCAAATCCTTGTTCGCGTGCTGCTTTAAGACCACGACTTAGAGTGGCGGTCAGCCTCCGCCGGAATGCTCCCGCCAGCGAAAAAAATCACGATACAAGCGCGCCCGGTCTGCCTCGGCACCAGTCTGCCACTTGCTCAAGAAGGATTCGATTTCCTGCTGGTCAAACCAGCGCAGGGCGGGGGGAAACCGGCTCCAGCCCGGGACGGTCGCCGTTAGGTTTACTTCCCGCCATTTTCGATGATGCGAACCCGCCTTAAGCTCTGGAAAGCGCGAGAATAAGCTGCGAACGAAGAAGTCCAGAAGGCGATGACGGTCGCTTCCTTTCGGCCAATTATAGGCGATCAGAACCGACCTTACCCCTATAGTATTGATGCTCTTTTGTCCGATCAGGTAGGGATAATCGTCATGGGTCAGCGCCGCCGGGAGAAAGTCTTCCTTCAAGGCGGGCGAATAGGGGATGGCGACAAAGTGGAAGCCCTCCTGCAAGCTATCATAACTTGCGAGCGAAGCCACCGGTTTGCTCGACAGCACCAAATCGGCCGCAATATCTCCCGCCCTCATGGCGCTCATCGCGGCGCTGTGATCGAGATTGACCACGTTTACCTTGATACCGAGACGTGCGAATATTTTTGCGCCTAGAAGAGCTGCGGCGCTATTCTTCACGCCTAGGTTTACTGTTTTTCCGGCAAGGTCACTAATACTTTCGATTGGCCAGTGTGCGAGGATGTGGAATTCCTCCACGTAGAGCGGGGCGATGTAAACGATCTGCTCGCGAATATCGTTCAGACCCGGCATGGCGCGCGCGTCATTCAGCAAGGCCACCGGCACTATGCTCATATCAGCGTCCGCCAGCGTCAAAACGCCGCTAATGTTCTGGAGACCGCCGCCGCCAGCCATCGGCACCACACGCAGCGCCACTTCGCCGTGTGGTCCGGTCACTTGGTGCGCGGCAATCAGCTTGGCGATTTCAGTGGCCGCGGCGAACTCGGTTCCGTTCGGGTCACCTGTCACGATACCTGTTGTGTACGGGTCGTGAGGCGGCCCGGCTTTTTCCACTGAACTTACCTCATTTGTAGCGCTCATGACGCTTTCCGGTGCACTCGTCTGTGCTGCCGCACCGGGAATTAGCTCGGCCATGCAGGCTGCCATCAGTAGAACGGCCTGGAGAACGTTTCTGGGTATTCGAACGGCGTTCATCTCCCCTCTCCCTACGCGAATGCGCCGGCGACAATATCTTTTTCACCTAAAAAGAAATCCTCCACATGGCGATTCCCGGTTGCTTCCTTGACGGGATCACGAGGCGCATGGCGATCGAGCTGGCCGAGCAGCACGGCATCCATGTGATTGAGGGACGCATCATGCGAAAAGAACTATTGGGGTTTGAGGAGCGCTTTATTTGCGGTACCGGCGCGGAGGTCACACCGGTTTCCGAGAGTGGACCCCATAAGTTCACGCGGGGAGCGATTTCACGCGCGTTGATCGACGATGATTCCGCCGAAGTCCAGCCAAAAAAAGCGGCGTGAACAGCAAGCAACTTGCTCGTCAAGGGACCCCTTCTATTTTCGGGCGATAAATCTGGCCGCAGAAGCCTGCTTGCCCGCCATCCAGACCCAAATGCGTCTTGCCCGCAACTTGCACTTGCGGCTTTTTAGCCCGCCGAGTTCGCCGCCAAACGAACGCCGAGGCGCACGCCGGCTCGAGGGACGCGGCCCATGGGCCTTTACGCCGATTTCGTCTATCCAAACCTCTGTCATACGGTGATGCGCAATAAGCACTTCGTTCCTTACCGGGAGCGAATCGCCGGTGCGGCTCACGGGCATGTCCTGGAAATCGGAATAGGTTCGGGGATCAATCTGCCGTTTTACCACTCGGAAGTCTGCGGCGTCGCGGGCATTGAGCCATCGATGCGGCTGATCGCGATAGCCCGGCGCTCGGCACCGGCGTTTCCCGTGCCTGTGGCATTCATCCAAGGCAGCGCGGAACTGATCCCCCTGGACAACGACAGCATCGACACGATCGTCACGACCTTTACGCTTTGCAGCATCCTGTGTGCGGTGGCGGCGCTCGCAGAGATGCGGCGCGTGCTCAAACCAGAAGGCCGCCTGCTCTTCCTCGAACATGGTTTGGCGCCCGATCCCAGCGTGTGCCGGTGGCAGGTTTTGCTTGCGCCAGCATGGAAGCGCGTCGCTGGCGGATGCGAGTTAAACCGGCCGATCGACAAGCTGATTGCAGACGCGGGGTTCAAGTTTGACCGTCTTAAGACCGGCTATATGCCAGGTCCAAAGCCGATTACATTTTTATACGAAGGCAGCGCTAAGCCCTATTGATTGCGATCCCGGCTGTCTCGCTACCAGCGTTTGGCCTATTGCGCGAAACCCGCGGGCCGGGCACTGTCGCAAACGCTGCTGTGACAATCTCAGGAACCATGCCTCTCTTCGATTTCTCCCCGGACTCGACACTGCGCATCCTGCCACGGCGGCTCGGCGCTTGGTTGGCCAGCATTAGCGCGGCGCTCCATCCTGGCTCATTCGCCTTTGTTATGGCGACGGGCATTGTCTCAAATGCGCTCTTCCTCGAAGGCTACCGCGAGCTGTCCGGCCTGCTGTTCGGCGTGAATGCGCTTGCCTATCCCTGGCTCGCGGCCCTGACCATTTTGCGGGCATATCGCTTTCCCGAAAAACTCTTCTCGGATCTTATGAATCCACGGTTAGTTTTTTCTTTCTTTACGCTCATTGCAGCCAATGGCGTTTTTGGCGTGGGGCTCCATTTGCACGGGGTGCACAGGGAAGCCTTGGACCTATGGCTGCTCTCGCTCCCCGTTTGGGCCGTGCTCATTTATTTCAGCTTCGGCGTCTATGTTTTTCGCAACAACGAAGGTTTGGCGAATGTCATCCAAGGCGCGTGGCTGCTCGCAATCGTCGGGACAGAATCTTTGGTAATCCTCGGCACGCTCATCGCCCCCTCGACGGGAAGTTTCAGTCGCACGGTCTTTGTCCTCATCTACATGCTGTGGGATCTCGGGACCGGCCTTTATGCAATTTACGTCGCGCTGCTTTCCTATCGTCTCTTTTTCGTTGACGTCAGCCCGGACGATTTGACGCCTATCCTGTGGGTCGTCATGGGAGCCGCCGCTATCGGCGTCAATGCGGGCTCAATTCTCCTGCTCACCGATAGCGCCATGCCATCCCTCATCGCCATGCGTCCGTTCGTCGAAGGCGTGACGCTCATTCTATGGGCCTGGGCGGGTTTTTGGATTCCACTGCTCGCTCTTTTGGGGATCTGGAAGCACGGCATTTGCCGCGTGCCTCTCACCTATTCGCCGATGCTTTGGGCGATTGTCTTCCCTCTGGGCATGTTTACGGTTGCGAGCCTGCGGCTTGCGCTTGTTGCCGATTTTCCTCTATTACACACATTTTCGCTCGCGATGATGTGGCTATCCGTTGCGGCCTGGATCGCAACCTTTTTGGGGCTCGCAATCGCGTCGTGGCGGAGTTTTCGCAGATTTATGCAAGGCGCAAAGTGATTAGGCTCGCGTAATGATAAGTTCGCTGTGGACCGCATGATGCGTGGACTTCATTGCTACTTTGGTCAGCCGGAACCCATGCGAGCTTGCCATCTCATGGATCTCGCGGGCGTCGTCGTAGGTCGCCAGAAACGATCCCTTCGCTTGCGCTAGCATATTAAAAAGCTGCCGATGGTCGATCTGGTTGTGGGCGTAGAGCCTCGTGCCGGCTCTCTTTCCCCCGGCCGTATATGGCGGGTCGATAAAGAAGGCCGCGCGAGCATCAAGACTACGCCTTGCAATGACCCCTAAAGCGTCTTCTTGCCCAAAATCTATCTTCGACCGGAGATTCCGGATGGTTTGAAGCCGCGCCACGAGAGTTTTTGGATACCAGCGCGATCGCAGGCCGCGGCCATTCTCGCCGTCCTTCATAAGACTTGCGCCTTTGGCAAGAATCCCGCCGCGGTTTACGCGGTTTTTGAGGATCGTTTTGAATGCAAGTTGCCGCTGAGACGGCGGCTCCAATCGCAAAAAGCATTCGACAGACGGGCGAGACATTTCAAACGATAAAATTTCGCGACACAACCACTGGAAATCAACATCATTGCCATGGATGAGAACATTCCAGACCGCGGCGACATCCGGATCGATCTCGGAAATCACCACGCGTTCGGCAAGGTCTTCGACCGCCACCGTGAGACTCGCGACCGCGCCGCCGGCAAATGGCTCGATGAAGATAGCGGGGCGCGGCAATCCGGAGAGCCACCGCCTGATTTCCGGCACGCACCAAGTCTTGCCGCCAGGATAGCGGAACGGGCTGAGTTGCCGGACCTGCGAAACGTTCGTCGGCTTTTTGGGCGCAACCCGCCGCGGCTTGGGCCAATCAAACGGCAGGTCAGGCTGTGACATCGCTTTCAACTCCGCCTTCGAACATCGCCGGGGAGTTTGCTATGTCCACCTTGACTTGAAAAGAGCTCTCGGCTTCAATTTCCTTGTGTTTTGGGAGATCTGCCCAAGTTATTGTTAGCCGCCGGATGGCCGCCGCGGCCTGGATCCTCACCGGGCTGGTCCGATTGACCATTACATTTTAGAGAGAGCGTAAGTGCGATTTCCTTCTCCGCGGCGGCCGGAATGCGGCTAGCTCCTGCGGTATCCGCGCCCTTATGAACAGGCTGTCTTGCCGCATTTTTTCATATTGGCGACCTTGGCTTGCAGATCGCCGTAACCCACGGCCCCGATCACGACATCCTCGCCGATCACAAAGGTGGGGGTCCCACTGATCTGAAGCGCCCTGGCAAGTTTTTCGGATTCCTCGATTCCCGCAACGATACTTCGGTCGTCGGCATCCTTTTCGAGCCTCTCCATGTCGGCGCCTAGCTCCTTGGCGGCACCAAGCGCTTCCGCTTTGCCCGCATGGCGTGAGCCCAAAAGCTTTTGGTGAAACTCCCAGAATTTGTCGCCCTTGAACTGACGCGAGGCAGCATTGGCAACTTTTGCCGCCTCGCGCGAGTCGGGCGAGAGAATCGGAAGGTCGCGCAACACAATGCGCAGATCGGGGTTTTCCTTTACGAGCCGCACGAGATCGCTCAAAGCGCGTTTGCAATAACCGCAATTGTAGTCGAAGAACTCGACGAGCGTGATCTTGCCACTAGGCGCGCCGACCACCGCTTGGCTCGCGGGGCTAAAAAGCTTTGTTCCCGAATCGTTTACGACCTTCTCGCGCTCTTTCGCAACGGCGGCCGCCTCGCGCGTTTCGAGGACTGCCATCGCGTCGCGCAGGATTTCGGGCTTTTGGAGCAAATATTCCTTGATAAGCGCCTGTATTTCAGCTTTTTGATCGGCCGAAAAGCCTTGCGCGCGAGCTGGGGAGGACGCAAGCGGAAGAAGCGCGAGCGGCAAGAGCCAAGCCTTGCGACAGCTGCCGCGGCGCGCGCCGCAGCGAAACAATGAGACAAAGAGCGCGCAAAGGCTCGCATGGTTTCGCACAAGGCTTTTGTGGAACATGAATTAGCCTCCTAAATTGGTTTTGCGGCCGGTTGCAGGGCCAAAGGCGTGGTAATGGCCTTGGGCCCTAAAAGCAACGCCCGTATATTTTTTGCGCCGTCAGATAGATTCAAGGAGCCCGTGAACGCGGCGGAATTCTGGCGCCGGAGAAAGGCGACGATTAGAACGTGACCAAAACCTCATTCATGCCGCGCCTGCGCGTGGCAAGAGTCCCCTTGTCCATCCGGTCCGATGTTGCGCCTTTTCTGGCCTTGGACGTCCTTGCGGGCGCCAGCCGGCTTGAACGCGAGGGGAAAGATATCGTCCATCTCGAAATTGGCGAGCCAGGCGCACCGCCGCCGCGCTCCGTGCGCGAGGCCGCGATCGCCGCGCTCGACGGGCGCCAGGTCGGCTACACTGAGGCGCTCGGCCGCCCGAGCCTCAGGGCCCGGATCGCGCGGCATTATTTTGATACCTATGGCGTGGCAATCGAGCCGGAGCGCGTGGCCGTCACCGTCGGCTCGTCGGGCGGATTTGCCGCGGCCTTTCTGACCTTGTTCGACCCCGGCGCGCGGGTAGCTATCGCCGCGCCGGGCTATCCTGCCTATCGCAACATCCTCGACGTCTTGGGGATCGAAACCGTTACTATCGAGACGGCTTTCGCGGATCGTTTCAACGTGAGCGCCGCGATGATCGAAGCCGAGCACGCGAAGGAAAGGCTCGACGGAATCTTGTTGATGAGCCCGGCCAATCCGACCGGCGCGATGATGAGCAGCAACGAACTTTGCGCCATTTGCGAGACCTGCGACCGGCTCGGCATCGCCTTTATTTCGGACGAGGTCTATCACGGGCTGACTTACGGCGAGCGGGCCGAAACGGCGCTCAAATTTTCGCAAAATGCGATCGTCGCCAATTCCTTCTCCAAATATTTTTGCATGAGCGGCTGGCGCATCGGCTGGCTCGTTTTGCCGGAACATCTCATCCGGCCCGTCGAATGCTTGCAGCAGAGTCTCGCAATCTCGGTCCCCTATTTGAGCCAGCTTGGTGCGGAAGCGGTTTTTGGCGCGCAAGAGGAGCTCGAAGCCATACGCGCAAGCTACGTCAAAAACCGCGAGATCCTTCTGAACGAATTGCCGGCGATGGGACTCGACGGTTTTTTACCTCCCGATGGAGCATTTTACCTCTATGCCGGCATCTCGCGGTTTAGCGATAACTCGCTCGATTTTTGCGCAAGACTGCTTGAGGATGCGGGGGTGGGTACGACGCCCGGCGTCGATTTCGACCGCGGGCGCGGCAAATCGGCGATGCGGCTTTCTTTCTCCGGACCCGAGCGCGATCTTGTGGAGGGAATGCGGCGGCTCAAATCCTGGCTGCGATAAGGAGCGGACCGAAAAAGCCATCCGAAACTTAATTTAGATATACTCTAAAAATGTTTCCACGTGAGAGAAACTTATGGGATGGCCTGCCCCTCCTTCCGGCGGTGTAGGATTGCCGGATCATCAAAGAGCAGGGAACGATGGAAGTTGCAGTTCTTGGCATCGATTTGGGTAAAGCCGGCTGCGGCGCGCGAGAACGCCACCCGCCTCAGCATATAACCGCTCACTTGGCCGTGCCATCCCCCGAATTTGCCACACATGGACGGCGTCATCGAATATGTTTGCGAGAGGAGCGATTTTCCGGCGAGAATCGTCTGCGCCAGTTGGCGCGGCGGCAGCCGCATGCTCTCTACCCAATTGCCGCCAAAACGCCAATGGAGTCTAGTCGGCGCGCGGCGCCGTCACAATTGCGCGGAAACCATAGCGCTCTGCCCGGTCTGCCCCAGGAACCACGGATGATGCGCGGATGGCTCTGCAGGTTATTGGAAAGGCGCCCTATCGAATGACTCTGCTTTTCGCCGAACTTGCAACGTGGTTTGTCAAGCTTGACACTCACCTCACCGCCTTATGGTAAATCACAACGGGATGTTGCCGTGCTTTTTTTTTGGATTCTCGATGCGCTTGTTGCGCAGCATCGCAAGCGCGCGGATAATGCGGGGCCGCGTTTCGCGCGGCAAAATAATATCGTCGATATAGCCGCGCTCCGCCGCGATGAAGGGTGAAAGCACGCGCTCCTCGTATTCGCGGGTGCGCTCGGCGATTTTTTCGGCATCGGTTGCTTCGGCGCGAAAAATGATTTCGACGGCGCCCTTGGCGCCCATCACCGCGATTTGCGCCGTCGGCCAGGCGAAATTGACGTCCGCGCGCAGATGTTTTGAGCTCATCACGTCATAAGCGCCGCCAAACGCTTTTCGGGTGATGACGGTCACTTTCGGTACCGTCGCCTCGCCATAGGCGAACAAAAGTTTGGCGCCATGTTTTATAAGGCCGCCATATTCCTGCGCAGTACCGGGAAGAAAACCCGGCACATCAACAAAGGTCACAATTGGGATATTAAAACAGTCGCAAAAACGCACGAAGCGCGCGGCCTTGCGCGAGGCATCGGAATCGAGCGTGCCCGCGAGCACCATGGGCTGATTGGCGACAAAACCGGCCGTGCGGCCTTCCATGCGGCCGAAGCCGACCACAATATTTTGCGCAAAAGCCTCCTGGATCTCGAAAAAATCGCCTTCGTCCACGGTCTTGGCGATGAGCTCCTTGATGTCATAGGGTTTTGTTGCATCCTCCGGGGCCAGCGAGTCGAGCGAGGGTTCGGCGCGCAGAGGATCGTCAAAACTCGGCCATTCCGGGACGCCGCTCACATAGGACAAGGGCAAAAAATCGATGAGGCGGCGCAATTGCAAAAGAGCTTCGGCGTCGTTTTCGTAGGCTCCGTCCGCCACCGCGCTTTTGACCGCGTGAACGGAAGCGCCGCCAAGCTCCTCGGCGGTCACGATCTCGTTGGTCACGGTGCGGACCACATCCGGGCCGGTCACAAACATATAGCTCGTGTCCTTGACCATGAAGATGAAGTCGGTGAGCGCCGGAGAATAGACATCGCCGCCCGCGCAAGGTCCCATGATGAGCGAAATTTGCGGGACTACCCCCGAGGCCAAGACATTGCGCTCAAAAACCTCGCCATAGCCGGCGAGCGCGGCGACGCCTTCCTGGATGCGAGCGCCGCCCGAATCAAAAAGCCCGATGATGGGTGCGTGATTGTTGAGCGCCATATCTTGGAGCTTCGCGATCTTTTGCGCGTGAGTTTCGGAGAGCGAGCCGCCGAAGACATTGAAATCCTTGGCATAGACAAAGACAGTGCGGCCGTTGATCGTGCCGGAGCCGGTGATAACGCCATCGCCGGGCGCGCGGCGTTGATCCATGCCGAATTCGGTCGCGCGGTGTTCGACGAACATGCCGGATTCCTCGAACGATCCCTCGTCGATCAAAAGCTCGATCCTTTCTCGCGCCGTGAGTTTTCCGCGTTTGTGCTGGGCGTCAATCCTGTGCTTTCCACCGGCCTCAAGCGCCTTTGCGCGGCGAGCGGCGAGCCGTTCAAGGCTGGGTTTCACGGGCGATTCTCTTTCGTGCTGACTGTTTTGAAGAGGTGTACCGCTGCCGCAAAATCGCGCCACTGGCTCTGCCGCCGCGCGCGGGCTTCGGCATCCTCGCCCCAGGCCTCGAACTCGAAATCTTCATCCACATGTGCGGCACGCCAGCCCTCTTCGGGGGATAGCTCGCCATGAGCAACGCCAAGCGCGATCAGCACCGAGCCGGTCAGCGCCGTCATGACATGCAGCGAGGCCAAAGCAAAGGGCGCGCTCGCACCCGTTTGCAAATAGCGCTTTAGGGCGTCCGTCACCGCCGCGCGGGCAGATTGCGGCTGTTCGACAAACATCACGCCCTCGGTGAAAATAAATACCGCACCAAGTTTTTTGCGCGCAAAGGCAAGGATTGGGTTCCATGCGGCGGCCTGGGCTTCCGCAAGCCTCCTTGGCGCTTCCGCGCGGTAACAGACGAGATCGGACCAGCTATATTTGGCAATTTCATCGGCGGTTGCGTCGAGGTTGCAGGTAACGCCGTCAATCGCCGAATTGACGATGCGAGTCATCGGCATGGAGGCAGGGTCGATCCATTCGGCCTGCGCCGCCCATTCCTCGGCGATCGCCTCTGCCGCCGCAGCCGATGGAAGCGCAATGGGATTGCCTTTGGGGGTCTTGACGGGGCGCCCGTCGAGCAGGAGAACAAAAGCCCCCTCCCGCTCCTGCGCTTTCGCTTCCTTGAAAAAACGCCGGGGCAAGACTTTTTTAAGATCGCGCCTGGCCAGGGAAATTGGATCGGTTCCCCCAGCCGATTGGCGAAAGAATTGGATTGAATCTGCGCTGGGTAAAAATCCTTTGAGCATTTGGCTTCTTTACCACATGCGTGATTGGCGCAACATATGATGTTGCCGCGGCGGTGGGCAGGGCCAGGGTTGCGCCGCAAAAATCTCTATGTTAGGGGAGCCAAATCTTCGGGGGTCGCCGCGTCCCTGCCCAGTTGACGCGGCATTCCGGTTTCGGCCCGAATTTCAATTTTATGGCTCGCGCCGCGAAAAGCCGGATCTCGGTTGAACGGCTTTCCGGGCTTTTTGGACTTTGGAGAATTCGTTTTGCCGACGGAAGAAACACGCCTATCTGGCATGCCGGGGCGCTACGCGCAGGCGCTCTTCGCGTTGAGCGAGGAGACCGGGGCTACGGATAAAACTGCCGACGACCTCGCCGCCTTCGCGGAACTCGCGGCTGAAAGCGCCGATTTGCAGCGTTTCATCAAGAGCCCGGTCATTTCTGCGGAAGAGCAGGTCAGAGCGCTCGATGTCATTCTGGCCAGAGCCGGGATAACCGGCATCGCCGCCAATTTTCTCAAGCTCGTCGCGGCAAAGCGCCGGCTGTTCGCAATTCTCGATATGATCCGCGATTTCAATTTGCTGAACGACGCGCGAAAAGGCGTCACAAGGGCGAATGTGACCGTCGCGGAGGCGTTGAAGGCAGAGCACGCTCTCGCGCTGCGCTCCGCGCTAGCCGATATCGCTCGGGGTGGCGACGTTAGCATGTCGGTCAAAGTCGATCCGTCGATCATTGGCGGCCTTATCGTTCAGCTCGGCTCCCGCATGGTAGACAGCTCGCTCAAAACCAAACTCAATTCGATTCGTGCACGCATGAAAGAGGCCGGTTAATGGAGATCCGCGCGGCGGAAATTTCCGCAATCCTTAAGAACGAGATCGCGAACTTTGGCAATGAAGCAGAAGTCACCGAGGTGGGCCAGGTCCTCTCGGTCGGAGACGGAATTGCCCGCGTCTATGGGCTGGACAATGTTCAGGCGGGCGAAATGGTCGAGTTCGAGAACGCCGTCCGGGGGATGGCGCTCAACCTCGAAAGCGACAATGTCGGCATTGTCATTTTCGGCTCCGACCGCGACATTAAGGAAGGCCAGACCGTTAAGCGCACAGGCGCCATCGTCGACGTTCCCATTGGCAAGGAGCTGCTTGGCCGAGTTGTCGACGCACTTGGCAACCCAATCGACGACAAGGGGCCGATCCATACGGAGCGCCACGCCCGTGTCGACGTCAAGGCGCCGGGCATCATCCCGCGCAAATCCGTGCATGAGCCGATGGCGACGGGCCTCAAGGCAATCGACGCCCTAATCCCGATCGGACGCGGCCAGCGCGAATTGATCATCGGCGACCGCCAAACCGGCAAGACCGCATTGGCGCTCGACACCATTCTCAATCAAAAGGCACTGAACGAAAGCGGCGACGAAAAAATCAAGCTCTATTGCGTCTATGTCGCGGTCGGCCAAAAGCGGTCGACCGTCGCGCAATTCGTCAAGGTGTTGGAAGAGCAAGGCGCGTTGTCCTATTCGATCGTTGTTGCGGCTACGGCCTCAGATCCTGCGCCAATGCAGTTTCTGGCGCCTTTCTCGGGCTGCACCATGGGCGAATTTTTTCGCGATAATGGCATGCACGCGCTGATGGTCTACGACGACCTCTCGAAGCAAGCCGTCGCCTACCGCCAGATGTCGCTGCTTCTTCGACGGCCGCCGGGGCGCGAGGCCTATCCGGGCGATGTCTTCTATCTGCATTCGCGGCTGCTCGAGCGCGCGGCAAAGCTCAATGAGGCCAATGGCGCGGGCTCCCTGACCGCTCTGCCGGTGATCGAAACGCAGGCAAACGACGTCTCGGCCTATATTCCGACCAATGTCATTTCGATCACCGACGGCCAGATTTTTCTTGAGACGGATCTTTTCTATCAAGGCATTAGGCCCGCCGTGAATGTCGGCCTTTCGGTCTCGCGGGTGGGCTCCTCGGCGCAAACCAAGGCGATGAAAAAAGTCGCTGGCAAGATCAAGGGCGAGCTCGCGCAATATCGCGAAATGGCCGCTTTCGCGCAGTTCGGCTCCGACCTCGATGCGACAACCCAGCGCCTGCTCGCGCGCGGTTCAAGGCTGACCGAGCTTTTGAAGCAGGGGCAGTTCTCTCCGCTAAAAATGGAAGAGCAGGTTTGCGTGATCTACGCCGGGGTCAATGGCTATCTCGATGGCTTTCCGGTCGACCGGGTGCGCGCCTTTGAAGAGGGGCTGCTTACGCTTCTCCGCGCAAGCCACGCCCCGCTTCTTGCAACGATCGCCAGCTCGCGGGATCTTTCCGGCGATTCAGACGCCAAACTCAAATCGATAGTCGACGGCTATGCGAAGAATTTCGCTTGAGCCCAATTCATTCCCGTAGAGGTAATGCGGACTCGCCATGCCCTCGTTGAAAGCTCTGCGCAACCGCATTTCTTCCGTCAAAGCGACGCAAAAGATCACCAAAGCCATGCAGATGGTTGCGGCGGCAAAACTGCGCCGGGCGCAAACCGCAGCCGAATCGGCGCGGCCCTATGCCGAGCGGATGGAGCGCGTTTTGGCAAACCTTGCCGCCGCAATTGGGACCAGCGGAAACGTGCCGGCACTCCTTGATGGCGGCGGGCGCGACGCCACCCATTTGTTCGTCATCTGCACTGCCGAGCGGGGTCTTTGCGGCGCATTCAATTCGTCGATTGCGCGGCTTGCGCGAGACGCCGCGTTGTCGCTACAGGCCCAAGGCAAGACTGTCAAAATTCTTTGCGTCGGCAAGAAGGGCTACGACATACTGCGCCGGCAATTCGGGCGCCAGATTATCGAGCCCGAACCCGATAACAAATATGTCGATTTACGTCCCTTTCGCACGATCGGTATCGAAAATGCCGAAGCGATTGGCCGTAAGATCGTTTCCTTGCATGCGGCAAATGAATTGGACGTCTGCACCTTGTTTTATGCCCGATTTAAATCGGTGATTGCGCAGATCCCGACCGCGCAGCAGATCATCCCCGTTGTTTTCAAGGAGCTTGGCAAAGAGGCGGCGCCGGGGCCAGCTTATGAATATGAGCCTGACGAAGACGAGATTCTCGCTTCGCTTTTGCCGCGCAATATCGCAATCCAGGTCTTGCGGGCACTGCTTGAAAATGCCGCTTCCGAGCAGGGCGCGCGGATGAGCGCGATGGACAGTGCCTCGCGCAATGCCGGCGAAATGATCCGGAAGCAGACGCTTCAATATAACCGATCGCGCCAAGCAATGATCACCAAGGAATTGATCGAGATCATCTCCGGCGCCGAGGCGCTGTAAAGAATCGGGGTAATTCGACATTATGTGCCGGCTAACGCAGATTGCGAACGAGACGGGGACCGATAAAGGAACCGTGGTCGGAAATGCGCACGCCTATACCATCGTTTACGAAGCGTTGCTGGCCAGTCAACGTAATCTGCCCATTAATCTTATGGAAATTGGGCTTGCCATGCGCGGCCAGGTGTTTGGGTTCCTAGCAACGAGAATTGTCGAAGACGTCCCGTCAATTAAAATGTGGCACGAGTATTTCCCGAGGGGCAATATTTATGGTGTGGACATTTCGGATTGTTCCCGTTTTCAGACGGACCGGTTTCATTTTTACCAGGCGGATTGCGGAGACGCGGAGCGACTTGGCACGATCGCAAAGCAGTTATCTGATTCCGGGACGAAATTCGACGTAATTATTGACGACGGATCGCACGCTTCCTACCATCAACAAATGACATTTTTGAAGTTTTTCTCGCTTGTGAAGCCAGGAGGTTTGTATATTATCGAAGACCTGGATTGGATACCCATCCGGCTCGAACATAGCCTGCCCGCAGTTCCGCGTACCCGCGAGCTTCTCAGGCAAATTCTGCGCTATGGGCGGGTGGTTTCGGGCGGAGCGTTCTCATCGACTTGCTGGGATGTCGCTTTGGCCGAAATTGGTGGGATTTTGACTTTCGATGGCGCGTACCTTGAGGATTTGCGCCGCCGGTTCAACTTCTCTTCCAAACCAAGCGAAAACCGCGTGGTCGACCGCGAGCGATCCTCCACTTTTCTCCGTATCCTCAGCAGATTGAGATCAACTTTGCGGGCTGTGGCAGGCGAACCGCTATCGGCACATGTGGTTCGTTCAAAGTTGGCGGTAATTCAAAAACGCACATAAACGCAATAGATACTTGGTGGGAAAGTCTGAAAATGAAAAGATGCTGTTCGAAATGACCCCTGCGACGACATCCAATGAGAGGAACTGCCTCCGCGCGATGAACGACGCTGGCGAAATGATCCGGAAGCAGACGCTTCAATATAACCGCTCGCGCCAAGCAATGATCACCAAGGAATTGATCGAAATCATCTCTGGCGCCGAGGCGCTGTAACCGCTCAACAATCAAGAGGACAGAGAATGGCCGACGCCGCACCCAACATGGCAACGGGCCGCATTACCCAGGTCATCGGCGCCGTTGTCGATGTGAAATTCGACGGGCAACTGCCGGAAATTCTGAATGCTCTCGAGACCAGCAATCGCGGCAGCCGCCTCGTCCTTGAAGTTGCCCAGCACCTTGGCGAAAATTCGGTGCGCTGCGTGGCGATGGATACGTCCGAAGGCCTCGTGCGCGGCCAGCGGGTCGTCGACACGGGCGGGCCGATCACCGTTCCCGTCGGCGAGGAATGCCTTGGCCGCATCATCAATGTCATCGGCGAGCCGGTGGACGAACTGGGTCCTTTAGGCGCAACCGCGCGCCGCGCGATTCATCAGCCAGCACCGAGTTACGCCGAGCAATCGACCGAAGCGCAGATTCTGGTCACCGGCATCAAGGTCGTCGATCTGCTGGCACCCTATGCCAAAGGCGGCAAGGTGGGGCTCTTCGGCGGTGCCGGGGTCGGCAAGACGGTCATCATCATGGAGCTCATCAACAATATCGCTAAAGCGCATGGCGGCTATTCGGTCTTTGCGGGCGTCGGCGAACGCACGCGCGAGGGCAATGATCTTTACCATGAGATGATCGAGTCCAAGGTGAATGTCGATCCGCGCGAACACGGCGGTTCTGCTAAGGGTTCGAAATGCGCGCTTGTTTATGGCCAGATGAACGAGCCGCCGGGTGCCCGCGCCCGCGTGGGTCTCGCCGGCCTCACGGTTGCCGAAGAATTCCGCAACCAAGGCCAGGATGTGCTTTTCTTCATCGACAACATCTTTCGTTTTACCCAGGCAGGCTCGGAGGTCTCGGCGCTCCTTGGCCGCATTCCCTCCGCCGTTGGCTATCAGCCAACGCTCGCGACGGACATGGGTGCTTTGCAGGAGCGGATCACCACCACGACCAAAGGATCGATCACCTCGGTGCAAGCGATCTATGTGCCGGCCGACGATCTGACCGATCCCGCTCCCGCGACTTCCTTCGCGCATCTTGACGCAACGACGGTGCTCTCGCGCGCCATTGCCGAAAAAGGAATTTATCCGGCGGTCGATCCTCTCGATTCGACCTCCAGAATGCTGACCCCCCTCGTTGTCGGCGAAGAGCATTATGCCGTCGCACGCCAGGTCCAGCAGATCCTGCAACGCTATAAGGCGCTGCAGGACATTATCGCCATTCTTGGCATGGACGAACTTTCCGAGGAAGATAAGCTGACGGTCGCCCGGGCCCGCAAGATCGAACGCTTTCTCTCGCAACCCTTTCATGTTGCCGAAGTGTTTACGGGCTCGCCAGGAAAACTCGTGCCGCTCGCCGACACGATCAAGGGATTTAAGGGGCTCACCGAGGGCAATTACGATCATCTGCCGGAAGCGGCCTTCTACATGGTTGGAACCATCGAAGAAGCAGTCGAAAAAGCCCAAAAGCTTGCCGCCGAGGCGGCCTAATTTACGCCGCGAGATCCGGGACTGAGCGATGCCGTCCTTTCACTTTGAACTCGTTGCTCCCGAAAAACTTATTTTTTCGGGCGAAGCCGAAAGCGTGGTCGTTCCCGGGACGGAAGGCGAATTTACCGTCCTCAAGGACCATGCGCCGGTCATCTCGGCGCTACGGCCTGGAATGGTCGTGATCGAGCAGACAGGCACTGCAAGGCAGCGGCTTTATGTGCGCGGCGGCTTTGCTGAAGTAGCGCCATCTGGCCTGACTATACTCGCCGATCGAGCGCTTCCTTTGGAAGAAGTTGATGCGACCAAGCTCGATGCCGAGATGGAAATTTTTGAAGACGAATTTGCGCGCGCGAGTAGTGACGAGGCGCGGCGCGTTGCTGCCGAAAAGCGCGATCAATTGCGCGAATTGAGGTCCGCGCTCGACATTTGAGTGGCGCCAGGCAGGCGCGGCACTCTCCGCGGCCCGAAACGCTTTATGTGCGCTCAAAACAGAGCCGCGACGGCGTAAGGGGAAGAAACGTCAGAATCATTGTAGCGCCTGCACGGCGTCTGCCTGAAGGTTGCGGCCTTGCGCGGCATATGACGCTATGCCCCCGTTTCGCTTAGCTGCCGCGCCGGCAAGAGCCGTATCGGGGAGGGTAAGGATGTAGGCGTAAAGCGCAAGTTTCAGAGCGCCGAAAATGGCGATCCTGACGACAGCCAAAAGCGCGAGTCTGAGAATGTGCATTGGCGGTCTCCTATCCCGCCGCATACCCGTCTTATCGTACCCGTTTTATGGGCTTCCTGCGGATACTGATATGGGGAGCTCACGGCAGTAATGCATCCCATCGCGATCTGATTCTTAGAGCAGAAAGATTAATAATTATGTGAGGAACCACACATTTGGGCGGGCCAGCAATTTTGCGTTGCAATTGTCAGTGCAGGGTGCGGTGTGAATTGCGCCAAACAAAAAATTTTTGCAGTGCGACATCTTCTTGGAAATACATGGCGAGTGACAGGAATGCCATTCCTCAACCGAGCCACGCCTGGCGTTCCGGCCAGCTGGCGCGCACTTGGGATAACCGGCGCTTCGCCATTTACCGGACGCAAACGCGGGCGTCATACCGTTTGCGAACTTGCCCGATTTCTTGCTCTCAAGTAAACAGAAGACGTTTGATCCGTCGCTCAACCGCGAACCCGGCGCGGTCGCTGGCGATGTCCGGACGGCGTCGAATGACCGGCCTATCGCGCGCAACCGCGAACACGGGCGGACGTCGTGAAAATGCGATTTTGGCAGATCGAAGAAAGGGGGCCAGATGGAGTTAAACGCGCTTTCGGGCCCTCTGGCCGAGGCGCCGAGCCTCGGCGCTTTGACTGCAGATGAACTGCAAGGGCTGGCCCGGATCGCCGAAACACGAAAGCTCCGCCGCGGCGACATCCTCGTGCGACGAGGGGAGCTTTCCGACACGCTGAATTTTGTCGTTTCCGGCCGATTCTCCGTCGACAGCGAGGACGCGGGGGAGCCGATCGCCGAAATCGGCCAGGGCCAGCCGATTGGCGAGATCGGATTTTTCGGAAAACTCCCGCGCACCTTTACTGTGACGGCTCTGCGCGATTCGGAAGTCCTGACGATCAGGCGAGACCGGTTTGACGAGGTCAGCGATGCGTTTCCTGGCGTTCGCGAAGCGGTCATCAAATCGCTCGCCATGCGGCTTGCCGAGACCAAGCCGCCTGAGAGACAAATCGGCGCGTCGCGCACAATGGCCGTACTGCCGGCAGGCCAAAGCGGCCATTCGAAACGGTTCCTCGAATTGCTGCGCCAAGTGTTTGGCGCAAACCAAAAAGCGGTCTTTCTTACCCAGGACATGATTGACGAGCATTTTGGCGGCACATCGCTGGACGATTCCACGTCGTCCAACTGGCTCAACGCGCTCGAAGCAAAAGCCGACGTTATTTTCTATATTGCCGATGAAACGCTAACCGATTGGACGGCGAAGTGCGTCCGCCAAGCGGATGTTGTCTTGCTCGTTGCCGCCGCCGCCGCAGGCAAACGCCTCAATCCATCCGAGTCCTTTGCATTTTCGCTTCACCGTCCGGTGGCGCGACGTCTTGTGATCTTGCACGAAGCGCGCACCGCCGTTGCGGCGCACACCAGCGACTGGCTTCACGATCGCGATGTTTTTATGCATCACCATGTGTCCCTGCAGGACGCAGACGACGTCGAATGCTTGCGCCGATTCTTAACCGGGTGCGCCGTAGGCTTTGTCGCTGGGGGCGGCGGAGCGCTCGGAAGCGCCCATCTCGGCGTCTACAAAGCCTTCTCTGAGGCGGGAGCGGTTTTTGACGTTTTCGGCGGGACCAGCGTCGGCGCCGCAATGGCAGCCGCGCTGGCGATAGGCTTCGACGCTGAAGACATTGACGTCAGGACGCACCACATCTTTGTTACGAACCGCGCATTCAGACGATTCACTTTGCCCTATTACGGGCTACTCGACCATAAAGGATTTGATCGGGCGCTGCACGCCGTATACGGCGACCTCCTTATTGAAGACTTGTGGAAACCATTCTTTGCCATTTCAGCAAATCTCGCGGACAGGACCGTAATGATTCATCGGCGAGGCCCGGTCTGGCAGGCGGTGCGCGCCTCCGCTTCTATACCCGGTGTGTTCCCGCCGTTTTTTACGCCCGACGGCAAAATGTTGGTCGATGGCGCTCTCGTTGACAACGTGCCCCTCGCATCCATGAAGGCGCTGAAATCAGGGCCTAATCTCGTGGTGGCGCTCCAGGAAAACGCACCGAAGGCGTATTTGGTCGACTATGAATCGATTCCCGGTCCGCGCGATTGGATAATGAAGGCACTAAATCCATTTTCTCGCCGGCGATTGCCGCAGATACCCAGCGCAGTGCAAGTGATCATCCTCAGTATCCTTGCAAATAGCCGCCAAAACTTGCCGCTCAGCAGCGAGGATATCCTGATCCGCCCTGACCTCCCGAGTGGGGTTCAGTGGACGAACTGGGATCGGCACACAGAAGTTTTGACGTCCGCCTACAGGGGCGCCGTCTCGATGATTCGTTCGCGAACGACCGAATCTGACGCGGGTATTATGGCGGTCATTGGGGGCAGCCAAACCGGCTTGGCGTCTTGATTAGTCGACAAGCGCAAGCGGCGATGATCGCATTGGCGCTGTCGGAGCGCCTCCCTAGCCTGATGCGTGCCCGTTCTCTGCGGCTTAAGAATTTCCCGCGGCTATCTGCGCGGGGCTTGGCACACCGTCGCCAAGAAAAGTAGAACTGAAGGGGATCCATACCTTTTATCCAACGCGACCTGCGGGCGAGTAAAAACCATGCTGCTGCGCAAGGAGGGAGAGCGCGTTATCGCCATTCCCCAGCCGAGCCACGCCTGGCTTTCCGGCCAGCTGGCACGCGCCTGGGGCAATGAGCGCTTCGCCGCGCCAGTGCCGAAGGAGGAGGTTTGCCTTGCCGCCGAGCAGCACGACATCGGCTGGCTCAATTGGGAAGCACGTCCGGTCCTTGATGAAAGGACAGGCCTTCCGCAAGAGTTTTTTGCGCTGCCGCCGCAGAGGCATATTGCGATCTGGCGCGAAGGTGTGCGCCGCGCCCGCAGTTTTGGGCGCTACCCGGCATTATTGGTTTCTCTTCATTCCCATACGATCTACACGCGCCATTTCGAATTTGCTAAAGCGAGCCCCGAGGTTGCGAAGGCCGTTTACGCGTTCCTCGAAGGGCAGCGCCGCTTTCAGACACGAACAGCAACTTCTCTTCGAAACGATCCCAAAACCTGCAAGCAAGCGTCGCCCGATATGATTGAACATAACCGGCTCCTGATCGCGGCCCTCGACAAGATGTCGCTTGAGATCTGCTGGGGCGTGAAAACAACGATCAATATTCCCGAAGTACCTACCGGAAATGGCGAGAAAATTGGGCTTAACCTCTCCCCAGCGGAAGACGAGTCTCTCATTCTCGATCCCTGGCCTTTTGGGGCCGGCCAGCTCACCGTTCAGGCCGAAGGCAAACGTCTCGACGGGCAATTTTCCACCAAAAGGGAGCTGCAGCGCGCCCTGGGAAAGGCCGATCCGGTTCTGGTGAAGGCCATTCTGCGCCGCGCTTGAACGCGCCCGCTTAAAAAATGCTAAGACCGGCACATCAATGACCATAACGAATGCCCATGGCGCCCCCACTTCTGCTGTTGCAAAATATCTTGCTGACTTTCGGTGGAAAGCCGTTGCTGGAAGAAGCCTCGCTTTCGGTCTCGCCGGGGGAGAAACTCTGTCTCGTCGGGCGCAACGGCTCCGGCAAATCGACGCTCCTCAAAATAGCGGTAGGCCTCATCGAGCCAGATGGTGGAACAAGGTTTGTGCAACCTGGCACAAGATTATGCTATCTGCCGCAAGAGCCGGACCTTTCAGCCTATTCCTCAATACGGGATTATGTCGAATCGGGGCTTTTGCCCGACGGGGACGGGCATCGAGCCGCGGTTTTGTTGAAACAAGTCGAGCTGAGCGGCGAAGAGGAGCCGGCGCGGCTTTCCGGCGGCGAAGTACGGCGCGCGGCGCTCGCCCGCGCACTCGCGCCAGAACCAGATGTTTTGCTCCTCGACGAGCCGACAAATCACCTCGACCTGCCCGCGATCGAATGGTTGGAGGCCGAGCTCAAAGCCTGGCAGGCAGCACTTGTCATCGTCAGCCACGACCGGATGTTTCTGAACAATCTTGCCGAGCGAACAGTCTGGCTTGATCGCGGACGCACCCGCTTATTCGGGCGAGGGTTTTCGCAATTTGAGGAATGGCGCGACACCTTGCTGGAAGAAGAAGAACGCGCCGAACATAAGTTCGATCGCAAGATTGCCGCCGAGGAAGATTGGCTGCGCTATGGCGTGACCGCGCGCCGCAAGCGCAACCAGAAGCGCCTCGAAGGCCTGGCGGCGATGCGCGCGGAGCGCCGCCAGCGGATTGCTTCCGCCAAACTCAAACTCGAGGCATCCGAAGCGGAAATTTCCGGCAAGCTTGTGATTGAAGCCAAGAGGGTTGCAAAGGCATTTGGCGCGCGCGAAATCGTCAAAAACTTTTCGATCCGCATTCTGCGCGGGGACCGGCTTGGCATCGTTGGCGCCAATGGCACGGGCAAGACGACCCTGATCCGGCTGCTCACGGGAACGCTCGCTCCGGACCAGGGTAAGGTGCGGCCCGGTGCCAATGTTTTTATTGCGGCCCTCGACCAGGACCGCGCGAGCCTTGACGGCGCGACGGTCCTAAAAGACGCGCTCACCGGCGGCGGCAGCGACTTTATCGAAATCAACGGCGAGCGCAGGCATGTCATCGGCTATATGAAGGACTTTTTATTCGCTCCGGAACAAGCGCGTACACCGGTTGAACGTCTCTCGGGCGGCGAGCGGGGGCGGCTGTTGCTCGCGCGGGCCCTCGCGAAGCCATCAAATCTTCTTGTCCTAGACGAGCCGACCAATGATCTCGATCTCGAAACGCTCGACCTTCTTCAGGAATTGCTCGCAGCTTACAAAGGAACGCTTTTGATCGTCAGTCATGACCGGGATTTTCTTGACCGTGTCGCGGCTTCGGTGCTCGTTGCGGAGGGTGCCGGATCTTGGATCGAATATGCCGGCGGTTATTCGGATATGGTCAAGCAACGCGGTGAGGGGATTGGAGCGCCGCGTCCGTCCTCCGCGCTTCAGCGGGTCAAAACGAAACCCGGCCCCGTTCGGGCACAACAGTCGAAGTCACCGGCCAAACGCCGCCTTAATTTTAACGAACAGCATGCGCTCGCCACGCTTCCGGCACGCATCGAGGCGTTGCATTCCCTCAAGGAGAAGCTCCACGCCCTGCTTGGCGACGCCGGGCTTTATGCGCGCGATCCCGCAACATTCGCGAAGGCCACCACATCTCTTTCAGAGGCCGAGGCGGAACTCATGGAGGCCGAGGAGGAATGGCTCCGGCTCGAAATGCTGCGCGAAGAGAAAGGACGCTAATCGCGGAACTAGAATTGGTTGAGTGATTGGTACGTCGGGGGCTTGATGCTGGAAATATGCCATGCTCCAATCTCTTAGGATCAGACATTGGCCCTTTCGGGTTTGTGGAGAAACCGTGTCAGATTTTCTAAAAGGATTCCTCGTTCATTGTTTTACGGCGGGCGGAGCCGCATTGGGGCTTGCCGCGCTCTTTTGCGCCGCCGACGAGCGGTTTACGGCAATGTTTGCTTTGCTTGGCGTGGCCTTGGTCATTGACGCTTTGGACGGCAGCTTTGCCCGCCGCTTCAAGGTCGAGGAAACGGTGCCTTTTATCGACGGAATCATTCTCGATCTCGTCGTCGATTTCCTCAATTATGTGATCGTGCCGCTTACCGCTTTGTGGCGGTCTGGTTTGCTCGAGGCGCCGGTTGCCACTTTTGTTTGCGCGATCGTCTGCGCGGCCTCGGCGCTTTATTTTGCCGACCGGCGCATGAAGACACATGACCGCTGGTTTCGCGGCTTTCCGGCGATTTGGAATATTCTTATCTTTTATATGCTGATGCTGCGGCCAGGGCCCATTGTCAGCGCGCTCGCCGTCATTCTTGCCGCCGGCATGATGTTCGCGCCCGTCGTCTTTGTTCATCCGTTGCGCGTGATACGCTTGCGCGGCGTGACGTTGATGGCGACGGGCGTGTGGACTGCCGCTGCCATTGCGGCGCTCGATCAGGGTCTCTCGCAAGCGGATACGGTCACGAAGACTGTTCTCATTGGGGTAGCGGCGTATTATGTCGTGTTGCCGCTGTTTCGTGATATTTGACCCTCGAGCCGAGCCGCGAGGTGGATGTCCACGAGAAGTTGAGAAAGGCGCGGGCAGCGAATGCGGCCGCTCCGCGCCTCCTTTGCTATGGCGGCAGTAACCGGTGGGACGTTGTGCGGCGCGCGGCCATAGAGAATTCCATCTTTGCGGCCGGTGCAGCGGAGAGGAGCGCACGCACGCTTGCCACGATCTGGTGCTCGGCCTTGCCGGCGGCAATGTCCGCAAGGATCGCCGCGAAAACCTTCCCGGCGAGTTCGACTGTCCAAGGAGCGAGATGGGCCAACTGTGCGGGCTGCGCCAATCCGCCAAATGGGTCGTCGCTTGTCACGGCATTCGGCCCGCCTTTGGCTTGGATCGCGGCCTGGAATGCAGACCACGCGTTGGCAGCCGAATCTTGGGTGAGGCTCGCATAGAGCTGGGCCAGCGTTCCGGAGTCGCCAAGCGCCACCATCGCCGGGGCAATTTTATCCAGTCCCTGACCTAGGCTCATGAGCCAGGACAAGAAGGCCATCCCGCATCCGGTGCTGTCCGCGTTTCGGTCGGTTGGGTCAGTCTGATTGACATAATCCGGCATCCCGTCCTGCACCCAAAGCGGGGCCGTGGTAAAATCGGCCAAGACATTGTTCCCGATCACCGTCGCGCACCAGCGGGATAGGGCTTCCCCAGTGTTGACGCCGCACAGGTTGCCGCCCATCGAACACTCGCTCAGCTCAGCCTCGAACAGCGCCGATACCCGGGCAGAGTTGCCAAACGATGCACATACCTCGATCGCCCCGCCAGTCGTGTAATTGCAACTGGCATGATCCGCGCCGCCGGTGCCGTCGGTTCTCCCGTCCATGGCGCAAACAATGACGTTGACGTGTCCTCCGGTTGTCCCAAAGATTTTGTCGTTGGCGGCGACAACCCGGTCAGCGTCACTGACGAGGTCTCGGGCGTTCTGGAGCCCAGGATCGGCCAGCGAAGGATCTACGAACACGGTTACCCGTCCGCCCGGACTTGTGCCCACAAACTGAGACGTGCCTGCAAAGGTAGGCCACTGCGGCGGTGCCGGAGTGTCCCGCTTGACGATGACCGGTTGCTTAAGTGGATGTTGCGGCATCGGAAAATCTCCTCAATCTGGAAGAAGTACTGTAATCTATTCACCGGCGTGATCGAGGCCTGCTACGGCAGGCCGTTGCTTCTCGAGCCAACGAAATTTAACGTGCCGCTAGAAGTTAACCCGACATCCGCCAGATGATGATTTTTTTGATTGATTGCCACAAAATCGCTTCCTCCGCGTCCCCTGTTTAGGGGATACCGTCCCGCGTCAAAGCAAGGCTGCAATCCAGATGTCCGAAACTGGCCAAAACGAACTGTGCCAAGCCGCAAGCCCCTATCTCTTGCAGCATGCGCAAAATCCCGTGCATTGGCGCATGTGGGGCGCGGAGGCGCTGCGCGAAGCGCAGACGCTCAATAAGCCGATGTTGCTCTCGATCGGATATGCTGCCTGTCACTGGTGCCATGTGATGGCGCATGAAAGTTTTGAGGACGAAGCGACCGCATCGGTGATGAACGAGCTTTTCGTGAACATCAAGGTTGACCGGGAGGAGAGGCCCGACATCGATCATATCTATATGTCGGCGCTACACGCTCTTGGCGAGCAGGGCGGCTGGCCCTTGACCATGTTCTTGACGCCCAAAGGGGAGCCATTTTGGGGCGGCACTTATTTTCCCAAAACCGCGCGCTATGGCAGGCCGTCTTTTGTCAGCGTGTTGAAGACGGTCGCAGAGGCCTTTCATCGCGATCCAAAGCAGATCGGGCAAAACGCCGACTTCATTCGCCGCGAGCTCGCAAAACCGCTGGCGGAGGGCGGGGGCGCGCTAACCCTGGAGCAAATTGACTCTTTCGCGCCAAAAATCGCCCGCCTCATCGATCCTCAGAACGGCGGCTTACGCGGCGCGCCCAAATTTCCGAACACGCCCATTCTGGAATTGCTTTGGCGCGCGGGCGCGCGGAGCAAAGACACGCCCTACCGCGAGCTCGTAAGGGTGACGCTGACAAAAATGTCACAGGGCGGCATCTATGATCATCTCGGTGGCGGCTATGCGCGCTATTCGACGGACGAGCGCTGGCTCGTGCCGCATTTTGAGAAAATGCTCTATGACAATGCGCAAATCCTCGAGCTCTTGGCGCTTTGTCACCATGAATTCGGCGACGCGCTTTTCCGAAGATGCGCATCGGAAACCGTGGGCTGGCTCAAGCGCGAAATGACGAATGCGCAAGGCGCTTTTTGTGCGAGCCTCGATGCCGACAGCGAAGGAGCCGAAGGCAAATTCTATGTTTGGACTTATGCCGGAATCGCATCCTTGCTCGGGGCGGAAGACGCGGCGTTTCTTGGTAAATTTTATGATGCCTCGCCTAAAGGCAATTGGGAGGATGAGGCGCATGGCAAAAGCTGCATCATTCTAAATCGCCTCAAGGCGCAAGCGCCAACTCCAGAGGAGGAAACGCGGCTCATTTCGTTACGTCAGATTTTGTTCTCTGCGCGCGAGCGCCGCGTACGGCCGGGCCTTGACGACAAAATACTCGCCGATTGGAACGGGCTGATGATTGCAGCGCTCGTCAATGCCGCGACGCTCTTTGGCGAGCGGGACTGGATCTCTCTTGCCGTGCGCGCTTACGATTTTGTTGCAACGGCGATGCAATTTTCCGGAGTTTCGGGCGAAAGGAGGCTCGCGCATAGCTGGCGGGCGGGCGTTCTAGTTGCGCCAGGTCTCGCGCTCGACCATGCGGCGATGGTCCGTGCCGCGCTTGCCTTGCATGAGGCGCGCACCTGGGATCCGGATGCAGGAGAGGCTCGCAACTATCTTGCCGATGCGATCGCCTGGGCGGAATCGCTCGAAGCTTTTCACAAAGATTCGCACAGCGGGCGCGTCAACATGGCGGCAAGCGATGCGAGCGATGTGATCTTGAGGCTCGCGCCAACCGCGGATGACGCAATTCCCAATGCCCACCCGGTCTATTTGTCTTCGCTGGTCCGCCTTGCGGGATTAACCGGCGATCCGCGCTGGCTCGCGCGTGCGGACACGCTGTTTGAGACGCTGAGCGGCTCCGTCCAAAGCAATTTTCTTGGCCACGCGGGGATATTGAACGCGCTCGATTTCCGGCTCCGGGCCAAGGAGATCGTGACCGCCGGACGCAATCGAAAGGCGCTTTATCGGTCTGCCCTTGGGGTGCCTTTTACCAGTCGAATCCTGCTCGACATTGATAAGGACGAGGACTTTCCAGCTGGCCATCCGGCGAGAGCCCAAGCACAGCTTGCTGGAGAGGCGGCGGCTTTTGTTTGCTCGAAAGAGACCTGTTCCTTGCCGCTTCGAGATAAAGAAACGTTGCGAGACAAAATCGGCTATGTTTAGCTGTGCGGCGGAAGCGTTTACCCAATCCCCAAGGAATGGGCCGCCAGGGATGGAGCTTGTGTTCAGATGCTTGACGCCGTCAATTCTGTCGTCGGTATGTTTGTCAGTATCGTTGACTATGCCTCGCACATTATCTTATTGATATTTCGTAATATTTTATTTTTTGGATTTCTTGCTGCGCTTTTGTGGGGAGTTTACAGACTGCTCCTGAGGGCGGTTCGCTACCTTCGCGGCATGCGCGGCGAGGAGCTGGAGCACGGCAGACGCAATCCAAAGGAGAAACCCGGGGATAGCTCTGTCTGAAGAGCTAATCTTCGGTAGGGTTACCGCAGGACGATCGCAGGAGCAAGATTCGCGAGGTCATTTGCGCTCAGTTTGCGGCAAGAAATGTGGCGCTTGAGCTAATTCTTCTGCGTGCGGCGGTCTTCGACCCATTGGGCGAGAGTGGCGAGAAGAGCTAAGCCGCCGAGAGCCCCGCCCCAAGCAATAGCAAGCAGCCCGCTCCGGCGGATAATTCAGCAATGCGAACCCGGCAATTTGATTTGCGAGCCAAACCGCGCCGATCAGGATCAGAGCGTCATGCCGTCGAAGGGGCAAAAAAGAAAAAAGGCGTGCGATCGGTCTTGATCCATTTTCCGTAAGGTCATTATTTCGCTTAAGGTGGCGTCGGCGCGGCGTGAACGGGCGCCGGTTCAGTTAAAGGAGCAAGCGCTCGATCCGCTTGATCTTGGCGGCTCTACTTGCACCAAAACCGGCGGATGCAAAACGAGGCGGTTCGCTATGGCAGCAGAGGAAGAGGACGGGATTTTCGGAGCGCCGCAACGGAAGACGTCGCCTGCGCACGAGATCGGACAGAACATCGAGGATCTTTCCGCGCAAGACATCACAGAGCGCATCGCCATTCTTAAGGCCGAAATCGCCCGCCTCGAGGAGGCGCGAAGCGCCAAACAAGCCTCTCTCAGCGCCGCCGATGCGTTCTTCAAACTCGACCAGTCGCGCTGACGCGATAGGGATTTTGTGCCAGTCTCCTTGAAATAAACATGAGCCACGGAATGCGCATCGGATATAACAAGCCCCTCTACATCCTGCCCTTTGACCATCGCAGCTCCTTCGAAAAAGGCCTCTATGGATGGACCGGCGCGCTGACCGCGGACCAGACCGGGCGGATCGCCCGGACCAAAGAAGTCATTTATGACGCATTTAAATTCGCTCTCAGGGCCGGCGTGGCCCAGGACCGGGCTGGTATATTGGTCGATGAGCAATTTGGCGCGCAAATCTTGCGCGATGCGGCTGCCAGTGGCTTCATTACCGCGATGCCGGCAGAAAAGAGCGGGCAGGCAGAATTTCAATTCGAGTTCGGCGCGCAATATGCTGCGCATATCGAGCAATTCAAGCCCGCTTTCGTCAAAGTCTTGGTCCGCTACAACGCCGAAGACGACAAGGCCATGAATCGCCGCCAAGCCGTGCGTCTCAAAGAACTTTGCGACTATTGTCACAGCCGTAATTGCCGTTTCATGTTCGAACTGCTGGTGCCTGCCACCCATGAACAACTGGACCGCTTCGAGGGCGGCCAGAACCTTTATGATCTCGAGCTGCGGCCTTCGCTGATGGTAGAAGCGATAAAGGAACTTCAAAATGCCGGTGTCGAGCCCGATGTCTGGAAGATCGAAGGGTTGGACCGGCGCGAAGACTGCCAAAACATCGCCGCAGCGGCACGCCGCGATGGCCGGGATGAGGCCGGATGCATCATTCTGGGGCGTGGCTCCAACGAGCAGAAGGTTGTGGAATGGTTGCGCATTGCGGCAGGGGTGCCCGGATTTACCGGCTTTGCAGTCGGGCGGACTTCATTTTGGGAGCCCTTGGTGGCATGGCGCGACGGCAACATAACTCGCGAGCAGGCAGTCGAGAATATCGCCCGCAGATATTGCGAATGGGTGAAAGTGTTTGAAGGCCATCGTCACAGCGGCCAGGGATAGTTTGAGCCGATTGGCCGGGACGCAGATGGCTCCGCGGAAAGCGTGGCGCTTCGCTAGCGCGGCGCGCGGCTTTGCCGCATCATTTCGTCGATCAGCATATTGGCAATTGACATACGCCGTTCCGCACTCCTGCGCCTTGCCGGTTCGAAACGGTCGGGATGGTTTCGCTTTGCGAAATCGCGGCGAATGCGCTTAAGATCGATAGGTCCAAGGCCGGGACCGAGGCCAAGTTCGTCGGCGATGGCCTCGTCTTCGGTCTTCTCGCGCTTGGGGTCCATTTTGGGAGCTTGCGGGGCATCGCTTTGTGGCGGGTCTCGGCTCGGCGCAGGCTTTGTTTCGGATGCCGATTCTTCGTAAGCGTCTTGCGGCCGCCGCCCGAAACTCCCCATAAACCCAGAAAATTTGACTTGCCAGGGAAATGAAATATTTTTCAACAGGCGGCGGAGGGAGGCTTTTGTCGCGCCGCCTTTGGACGTGTCCTGCGCCTCGGGTGCATCGCTTCGGGCCTGATCTTCTGGCACTTCTTCGTGCGGTTGCTGGTCAAATCCGGCAAGAATAGCGTCGAAGTCGCCGTTGATTTTTCGCTTTGTTTTCGCCATCGCCGGAGCGGGCCTCCATTAACGCCCGGTTGTCCACACGCGGCACTATGCCTCCGTGAGGTTGATCCGCCGTTAATCCAATGGCGGCAATTGCAGCAAAACGCTCCGGCCGCTTTGCAGCTCGATTCGTTAAAGATATGCCAACATGACGAAAGGTTCACTTGAAGCTTTTTCAACTCTTCTCTACTCATCAATGAAGACGGGGGCAGATCACCGCGACACCACAATCGGTGCGGCAGATCACGCCATGATTCAAATGGAGCGCACCAATGAAACCTGGTTTACTTGTTGCCTTGACGCTGACCGCCGTTATCGGCTCCGCCACCGCCTTTGCCACTTTGGGCGGGCAGGCTGACCCCGCCACCCTTCCGGCTCCCATGCTACAAAAGCATGAATTCTCGGATGCCGACCGCGCTGCCTTCCTCGATGCGCGAATCGCGGCCCTCCATGCAGGATTAAAACTATCGCCGGAGCAAGAAAAACTGTGGCCGGCCGTTGAAACCGCGCTGCGCGCGGCTGGCAAAAGCGCCATCGAAAGTAATCAGAAATTCAAAAACGAGGCCGTAGACGGAAACCTCATTGACCGTATCCGGCGGCGCGGCGAAAACGCGGTGGCAAGGGGCCAAAATCTTGAGGCGATCGCCGATGGGGCTGCGCCGCTTTATGCCACACTAAGCGAAGAGCAAAAACACCGGCTGCCGGTGCTCATGCATGTGCTAAGACCGCATTTCCTCCATCGCCATTTCGCCATGATGGGGGGTAACCGCGAGAACTGGCGCGGCAATTGGGATGAACACGGCGGATTTGAACCGGAAGGCGGCGATCTTCCGGGCCAGGGCATTCGCTGACAAAGACCGGCGCGATTCATTGGTGCGCCCAGACGAGATATGAATTACGGTACCGTGCCGGCCTTTAAACAGCTGACTTTTCCGGGCGGCTCGGGCGTGGAGCTTTGGCTCGCCGGCCCTTCCGGTGCGGACATGGTTCCGGAGCAATTGTGGAACACGCTTTCTAAGAGCGAACAGAACCGTGCGGACCGTTTTTTGCGCCCTGAAGACCGGGCGCTTTTTGTCATGACTCGCGGGATTTTGCGTTTCCTGCTCGGTACCGCAACTGGCGTCGCGGCAGGGGCGATCGCATTTGCGGAAGGGCCTTTTGGAAAGCCCTATCTTTCCCAAGTCCGCGGGCCGCTTTTCAACGTGTCCCATTCGGGCTCGTTTGCTTTGATCGGATTATCAGAGAGCCGCCCGATCGGCGTTGACATCGAGCGTATGCGTCTCACGGGCGACGAGCTGAACGTGGCCAAGCGTTTTTTTTCAGCCGCGGAATACCGCGCGCTTCAAGCCCAGGAGAAGGACGCGATGCTCTCTGACTTCTACAAAATATGGACCTGCAAGGAAGCGGTTCTCAAAGCTTGTGGCGCCGGAATCTCCGAGCATCTCAAACATTTTTCAGTCGAAGTAACCAAGGATGGTTTTGCCATCGATCCAGAGCCCGATTGGATTCCTCCCGCACACGCAGCAATTTCCGCAGCGCCGGTCGCGGTCCCGCCGGGTTATGCCGGGTGTTGCGCGCTCGCCTGAGCAATTGCCTCATGAAGCTTGCCGTATAGATTACGCGCTATACCCCAAGTCATTTAGGAGATGGGCGTAACCGGGAAGCTTGATGAGTTCGCTTTCGGCGTAGACCGCGGCGTTTGAGAGTGCGGGCAATGTAATCGTCGAATCCCCATTTCGCGTCATATTGCCGGTTACAGTCTCGACGGCAGAATACCGGTCGAGCGCTGCAGGATCCCATCCTATGCCTAACGCCGCGCACATCTTTTGGAACGTTGCAGCAGGATCCGCTACGAAATCTTCATATCGAAAGATTGGCGCGTTGGGCCTCGCCGCGAGAAAGGCCCGGTAGCTGTTGAGGAAATGCTCGGCGGTCAGAACTTGTCGAATCGCGCTATGGCTGCGCAAGCTCGCGAGCTGCGAAGCGGGCGATCGCACAAATACAAGCTCCATGATATGGAAGTGGCCGGCAATGGAAATGTCGAGACTGAAATCGCACGGGACCGGCCAAACATATGGAATTCCGATAAAATCAACATAATTGTAATCGCGAACAATGAGCGTGAGGCGCCTATCCTTGGCCGCGAAATAGAGGCGCTCCAGCATTTCGCCAAACCGCGGCGGATAACCGATCTCATGGTAATCGAACCCGGCAATGCTGTCGCGCAGGTCAGGATGCCAGTCTTGAATCTGCCGGATTGGGTTCAGAAGACCGCCATAGAGGGCAGCAGACCGCGGATTGCTTTCGCTCAAAACGACTGTGCGGGAGCGCGCGGCGAAGAATCGTGATAACAATGTTCCGCCGCACCCGCCGAGCGTGCGCACAACCGGAAGACACGGCAGCCCCTCCTTGGTTAAGTGGCCCTCATTCGCAATCATTAGAGATCACATCTTGGCCACAGTCTGCGGCTGAAAGAGCAAAGTTCGGAGCGTGTTTTCAAGGCTTTATCATCGCCAGACTGCCCGCTCTTCGAGGCAACGATAGAACGCGGCGCGCTCTATCCAAGAACATGCCAATCTTGTTAAGCTTGTGCGGATGCAACTCTCTCGCAACAGCTTTCCCCGCGGCGTGATCTGCCTCCCGCATTGAAATCGACGCGTCGATGCTGTTAAAGTCCGCGCCAACAATTGAGCCGCGCCCAAGGAACGATTCATGATATCATATTCTCAGAACTTTGAAGATGTAATGATAGCGCGGCTTTTCGATTCCGATTACCGCGGTTTTTACGTCGACATAGGTGCCGCTCACCCGGAATATTTGTCGGTTACTCGCCATTTTTACGATCATGGCTGGTCCGGGCTGAATGTTGAGCCCACCATTCACTTCTATCCCTTGCTCCGCCAGGACCGGCAGCGAGACATAAACCTACAATGCGCCATCGGCAACAATCCGGGACCCGCGACCTTTTACGAGATTCCGATGTTCGCTGAGAACTCGACTCTCGAACGGGTTGTGGCCGATCGCCTCGCCGCCGCCGGGCTGGTCTCAAAGCCTCATAAGGTTGAGGTTCTCCGGCTTGCGCATCTATGTGACATCCATGTCAAGGACCGCACCATCGACTTCATGAAGATAGACGTCGAGGGAAGCGAACGTGCAGTTCTGGAGAGCGGCGACTGGGAAAAATATCGTCCGCGGCTTTTGATCGTCGAAGCCACGGCCGTCAACACAAGGGAAGAGAACTGGCAGGACTGGGAGCCGATCCTGACGGAAGCCAATTATCACAAAGTTTGGTTCGACGGGCTGAATAATTTTTACTTGCGAGAAGAGGACCTGGCGCTGCGTCCCGCTTTCCGGTTGCCGCCAAACATTCACGACCGCTTCGACATAGCGGACTTCTCCAGGCTTAAGAGATTGCTTTCAGACCGCGAAGCACCATTGTCGCTAATCAAGACCTTGTTTGCCCACCGGAGCGTCCGCTGGTTCAGCAGGCTCGCAATCTGGCCCGAGTTGAAAGAATTGGCCGACTGGTCGAGAATTCGTCTATAGAACATGAGCGTCCAACTGCTCGAGAAGCAAAAGGGAATTGGAATTCCAGCCATTTCCATGAACGATCTCGAATGCCCGCGCTGTGGGACAGCCCTGAATGGCCTGACATGTCCAGGTTGCGGCGCCGCCTATGAAACTGTCTGGGGCGTTCCTTTCATTGGCGAATATGAGCGTGCCGATGCTCTGGGCTTGATCGAAATAGCCGCTCATGTGCAAAAGCGTGCAGACTTGCGCCTGCCGATTGATATCGTGCAATTGATGGATGGCCTCTGCGAACGCTATCATGCCGCTCCAGATAAGGCGGACTTCATCGACACCAACCCCAGAGCCGGGATGTGGGATTTTCTGAACCGCTACGATGAATGGCGGACATTCCATCTGCTGATCGACGGACTTGACCTTCAAGGGCGGCGCGTCCTCGACATCGGAGCTGGCCAGGGGTTTGACAGCCAAAGACTTTGGCTATACGGCGCCGACGTCACGGCTCTTGAGTTTAACCCAATCCGTGCCGAGGCAGGCCAGGGCAACTTCCCGAATATCCGCTGGATTGGCGGATTCTCGCATGCGCTGCCGTTCAAGTCTTCCTCGTTCGATGCCGTGTTTTGCAACTCCGCACTTCATCACATGAGAGACATTCCAGCCACGATTTCGGAAGCTCTCCGAGTACTGCGCCCAGGCGGAATACTCATCACAACGGGCGATCCGTTTCGCGCCGACCACACTCCTCAGTCCCAGGAACTGGAGATATTCGACCGACACGAGCATGCCCTCCTTGGAATCAACGAACAGATCCCGCGCTTCTCAGACTTCGTTCGAACGCTTGAAGAGAATGCCGAGTGCGTGGCGGCAGAGATCTTCACTTACATGCTGTACGGCGGCAGATCCGGCAGGGACCCAGATTTGACCGAATGGACTTGCTGGGATCTTATAACCGATGGCGCTATGCTCAAACAGCGTGCCGGCAACATTGCCCTTCGCGTAAAGCAGTTGAAAGAATGGCCACACGCGCGCCTGCTGCAAACAGCCGGTGTCCTCAGTCCCACAACCTATGCCGGACTGTTGCATGAGGAGTCTATCGCGATTTCGAAGCTAGCATCGATAATACCAGATGAGCACGTCAACAAGCCGTTTCGAGCGGAGACTTCAAAGTTCGATCTTCTCAATGGCTGGCGCATGCGGGATAGGTCTAAGAGCGTGCGAACCGCATACGGCCGCGGGCGATGGTTCCTGGTTCGGCAAGACGAAGACTACCTGAGCTTCTCGATGCGCTCGCCGGTGACGGCAAATTTCTCGGTTCTGATCGACGGGAAAACTGTTAAGACATTGGCCGCCGGCGTAGAATGGCAAAAGGTCACTGTCGATTTAACGGGCGTTGGACGAGCGAAACGATATGTGCTTGAGATCAGACGTGACGAAAATGCTTCCAGCTTCGATGACAACTGCTTTCAGGTAAGGAAGCGCAAGGTTCAAAAACGCGGGCTATTCCGGCAACTGGCACGGCGGTTCTTTCGCGGCCGCGACGCAAACACGCTCACCTCAATGCATTGAGGAAATCGAGGCATTTTGATAGCCTCGCAGCACTGTGTCACTGAGAGACTGCTTATGCTGCGCGCTTGGGGGGCCTTGTTTTCCCACCGGAGCGTCCGCTGGTTCAGCAGGCTCGCAATCTGGCCCGAGTTGAAAGAATTGACCGGCTGGTCGAGAATTCGTCTACAGAACATGGGCGCGCAACTGCTTTAGAGAGAAATGGGAACTCTAACTCCGCTAACTGCCATGGACGATCTTGAATGCCCGCGCTGTGGGACAGCCCTGCACGGTCTGGCATGTTCGGGATGTGGCGCCGCATATGAAACTGTTTGGGGCGTTCCTTTCATTGGCGAATATGAGCGCCCCGATGCTCTCGGCTTGATCGAAATAGCGGCGACTGTACCAGAGCGTGCAGACTTGCGCCTGCCGAATGATATCGTCGAAATCAGGGATAGTCTCTCCGAACGCTATCACGGCGCTCCCGATAAGGCGGACTTCATCGAGCGCAACCCCGAAGCCGGGATATGGAATTTTTCAAACCGCTACGACGAATGGCGGACATTCCATCTGCTGACCGATGGGCTTGACCTTCGAGGCCAACGCGTCCTCGACATCGGGGCTGGCCACGGGTTTGACAGCCAAAGGCTTTCGCTTTACGGCGCCGACGTCACGGCGCTTGAGTTTAACCCAATCCTTGCCAAGGCGGGCCGAGGTAATTTCCCGCATATTCGCTGGATTGGCGGATTCTCGCATGCTCTGCCGTTCAAATCTTCCTCGTTCGATGCGGTGTTCTGCAACCGCGCCCTGCATCACATGAGGGACATTCCCGCCACAATTTCGGAAGGTCTGCGGGTACTGCGCCCAGGCGGAAGACTCATCACAACGGGCGATCCATTCCGCGCCGATCAAACTCCTCAGTCCCAGGAACTGGAAATATTCGACAGGCACGAGTACGTCCTCCTTGGAATCAACGAGCAGATCCCGCGCTTCTCAGACTTCGTTCGAACGCTCGATGACAATGCCGACTGCGTCGACGCGGAGATCTTCACCTACATGCTGTACGGTGGCAGGTCCGGCAGGGATCCTGATTTGACGGAATGGACCCGCTGGGATCTTTCAACCGACGGCGGCATGCTCAAACAGCGTGCCGGCAGCATTGCCCTTCGTGTGACGCTGCTGAAAGAGTGGCCTCAACCGCGCCTGCTGCAAACTGCAGGTATCCTTAATGCCGCAACCTATGCAGGATTGCTGCACGAGGAGTCGGAGGCAATTTCGACGCTTGCGTCGATCATACCCGACGAGCACGTCAACAAGCCGCTTCGAACGGAGCCTTCAAAGTTCGACCTTCTCAATGGCTGGCGCCGCCAGGACTGGTCGAAGGGCGTGCGCACTGCATATCGCCGAGGGCGATGGTTCCTGATTCGGCAAGACGAAGACTACCTGAGCTTCTCGATCCGCTCGCTGGTACCGGCAAATTTCTTGGTTCTGATTGATGGGAAAACTGTTGAGACATTGGCCGCCGGCGTCGAATGGCAAAAGGTTACTGTCGATTTAACGGGCATCGGACAAGCGAAACGATATGTGCTTGAGATCAGACGTAATGAAAAGGCCTCTAGCTTCGATGACAACTGCTTTCAGGTAAGGAAGCGCAAGGTTCACAAACGCGGGCTATTCCGGCGACTCGCACGGCGGCTCTTTCGCGGCCACGACGCAAACACGCTCACCTCAATGCATTGATGAAATCAAGGCGTTTTGATGCCTCGCAGCGCCTGGCGGTTGAGAGAACGCTTTTGCTGCGCGGTTTGGGGGACATGAATGACAAAGTTTTCGCGCCGCCAGACCCTGGCAGCCTTGCTCGCCGCAAGTACGCATATTGCCGTGCCCCCCGGGCGTGCTGCTGCCCTGTCCATCGCGCGGCTTTCCTTTCTCCACGTCAATGATGTCTACCGCATCGACGAGGACAAAGACCGGCGTGGCGGAATGGCACGCTACGCGGCTGTAGTAAAGGCGGAGCGCGAAAGGGCACGGGCCCAAAACCGCTATCTCATTTGTACCCATGCGGGCGACACGCTGTCGCCAAGCCTGATGTCGAGTTTTGACCAAGGCGCGCATATGATCGATCTTTTTAATGAGGCAGGACTAAATATTTTTGTGCCGGGCAATCACGAGTTCGATTTTGGCAAGGATATTCATTTCGAACGGATGCAGGAAGCACGATTTGCAATCCTTGCGGCAAATCTTAAGGACCGCGACGGCGCGGCGCTCCCCAATCATAAGGAAAGTTTGCGGATCGAGGCGGATGGCATCAAGCTTACGCTCATCGGCGCCGCATACGAAGACACGCCAACCGTCTCCCGCCCCGGCGACTTAAAATTCTTGCCGGTAATTCCCGCGGTTGCCGCCAATGCCAGGGCGGCGCGCGCGGCCGGCGCAGATTTTACCGTCGCGATCGTGCATGCGGACAAACAAACTGGTGCCGCGCTCATGACTATGCACGCCGTCGATCTCATCCTCTCGGGCCATAATCACGATCTGCATGTCGATTTCGATGGCCACACGGCTCTGATCGAGTCGGAGCAGGATGCCAATTATGTGACGGTGGTCGACATCGATATTGCCAGAACACCGGACGCAGCCAACGGCTCGCTTGCCTGGTGGCCGGAATTTCGCATTATCGATACGGCGAAAATCGATCCCGATCCGCCGGTACTGGCTAAGGTACGCGATTATCAAAGAAAGCTCGAGCAACATACGGGCGTCGAGATCGCGATCCTTGCCGCGCCGCTTGACAGCCGCACCGATTGCGTGCGTTCGCGTGAATGCGCGATCGGAAATTTTGTGGCCGATGCGCTGCGCAAGGCCGCGGAAGCCGAGATTGCGATCATCAATGGCGGCAGCATCAGAGGCAACCGGCTCTATGCCGCGGGCAGCAAGCTCACGAAGCGCGATATCCTCGACGAACTTCCTTTCGGCAACAAGACCGTGCTCACTCTTGCTCCGGGGAGAGCGATCTTGTCCGCGCTCGAAAATGGTTTTTCCAAGATCGGGGTGCCCGCGGGGCGTTTTCCGCACATTTCGGGGTTCATTGTTGTCGCGGATGGAGCCGCGCCGCCAGGCGCGCGCGTCAAGACGGTAACGATCGATGGCGAGGCGCTTGATCCCTCGCGCGACTACCGTCTCGCGACCAATGATTTTATGGCGCGCGGCGGCGACGGTTTTGGGATGCTTGCGGGGAAAAGCGAAGTGACAAAAGATTCCGGCACAAGGCTCGTCGCGCTTGACGTCATCGGCTATGCCGAGTCGCAAAAACTCATCGATGCAAAGGTTGAAGGCCGGATCGTGATTCAATAGGCGTCAGGTTATACCAACCGCCATAAATCATGACCTGTTGGGATTGGCCGTCATGGCGAGCGAAGCGACGCCATCCAGGGGTCACAGCGCGCTTCCTGGATCGCTTCGTCGCTGCGCTCCTCGCGAT